>Ga0302314_10002454_pt1 | contig 34297 bp, 37 predicted proteins | sample III_Palsa_N2_3_FD_200533 | JGI IMG/M metagenome (GOLD analysis project Ga0302314, IMG submission 200533) | Peat permafrost microbial communities from Stordalen Mire near Abisko, Sweden - III_Palsa_N2_3 | ecosystem: Environmental > Terrestrial > Soil > Palsa > Peat permafrost | place: Sweden...
ACCATGCTCAACGGACTGCAGCGATACCACACCATCGCACAAGGCTTCCTCCTCGCCCAAACATGAAAATGTCAACGAAAAGATGTGTGCGGACGCTAGCCCTTGTGGGAGAAGGTAAGCCGCGCCGGCCGGCTTCAGTTAAACCGCCAACCTCGCCTGGACGCCCAGCGTCACCGGCTTTCGCGCGGCGCGGGCCAACTCAGCCAGCATAACCCCATCCCCGATCTCGCCGCGCGGCGTCAGCAGGCCGGCGGCGGCGGACGGCGCGATGCGCGAGAGCAGCCCGCGCCTGGGGCCGAGACGGATCACGCCGGGGCGGGGTCCACCAGCGATGTGGTCGCGGAGGACATCGTCCCAGCCGATGGCCATTCGCGCGCCGGGGTCGAGCAGCAGCAGCCATGGCTCCTTCGCCGCGGCGATCCCGGCGCGCAAGTCCCCCTTGATAATAGTCGCGCCGGCGTCGTCGGCGATCTCCAGGGTCGAGTCGGTGGATCCCTGGTCAGCGATGATCACCTGGCGGACCAGGCCATCGACAAACGCCGGCACCAGCACGGCCAGGGTCTCGCCCAGCCGGCGGTCGTCGTTCAGGGTCGCGAGGATCGCGGAGATCATCGCGCGCGACTTAAGGGTAGCGCGCGGCCAGGGCCTTGAGCACCTCAGCGCGCGGGGTCTTTTCCGCCACCGGACCCTTGTTGGTGAAGTCGAGCAGCTCATCAGTCCTGGCCGAATAGGCCGGCCAGCGCGGGCGGTGGTCGCCGTTGGGATCGCCGTGCTTGGCGAAGTCGGCCCAGTAGGCGTTCATGCCGGCGGCGAGCGGCTTGTCCGCGTCCACCGTCGGCCAGGGCGAGGCGTTCAGGGTGTCGAACACATATTCCCGCTCCGAGGCGTGCGGCGCGCCCTTCAGCATCTTGGGCGCGGTGGGGGACAGCACCGAGAACCGGTAGAGCCAGGTTGGCGCGCCGTGGGCGGCGTGCAGGCCAGCCAGGTAGTGGGCCGGCTCGGTGAAGACGATGTCGCTGAGCACATTGTCGTTGAAGGCGTCCACGCCGCCATAGGACTCGGCCAGCTTGGCCTTGTCCGCCGCGCTCATACGCCCCGCGCCGCCAAAGAAGGTGTCGATCATCGAGGGCGGGACCGGCAGCTCCAGGCTGTTGGAGCCGACGATGTAGGGGATCTTCATCTCCAGGCCCTGTTTGAACCCGTCGGTGACCTCCATGGTCTGGGTGACGCCGTCGAGCACGATCAACTCGCCCTTGGACATGTCGGGGTCCCCGGCCGCGACGATGGCGTCGGCCGGGATGGCGCGCAGGGCGGCGACATCATCGCCGGTCACGCCCAGCTTTGTCGCGAAGGCCTTGCCCTGGTCCTCGGCGGAGGGGATGCCGCCAGGGCCCTTGCCGTGCAGGGGCGCGGAAAACTCGCGGCCCGCGCCGGACTCGACGATGGCGCGGATGAACAGGCCGCGCGCGGCCGGGGCCAGCATCAGGTGGTTGACCGAGACCCCGCCGGCGGATTCGCCGAAGGCGGTGACTTCCTTGGGGTCGCCGCCGAAGGCCGCGATATTGCGCTGAACCCATTGCAGGGCGGCGATCTGGTCCTGCAGGCCGTAGTTGCCCAGCGGCCCCTTGGGGTTTTCCGCCGTCAGCGCCGGATGGGCGAAGAAGCCGAACCGGCCAAGACGGTAGTTGATCGTCACCACCACCACGCCGTGACGCGCCAGAGCCGAGCCGTCGTACAGGGCCGCGGTGCCAGAGCCGTTCACGAGGCCGCCGCCATGGATCCAGACCATGACCGGCAGCGGCGTCTTGCCGGCATGCAGGGGTCGCCAGACGTTGAGGGTCAGGCAGTCCTCCGACGCCGGCGGCGGGCCGACGCCGTTGTCCTTGGTGTTGATCTTCTGCATGCAGAGCGCGCCGTACTTGTCGGCGGCGCGCACGCCGGTCCAGGGGTCGGGCGCCTGCGGCGGACGCCAGCGCAGGTCGCCGACGGGAGGTTTGGCGAAGGGGACGCCTTTGAAGGAGACGACATCGCCGCTGATCACGCCGGCGAGTTGGCCGGAGTCGATCTTCACTTGATCCGGCGATGCGGATGCGGCGTCGGCGGCGCCGAGCAACAGAATGGCGGCCAAACCACCGGCCAACCTGGTCATGAAATGGGTCAAAGTCCCCTCCCCGTCTTGATTGTGCGGACCGTAGTGCGAAGCGGGGCGGGCGTCAGCGGAAAAAGATCACCGCCATTCGCGTAGGTCGTCTCTGACGATCACGGCTTTCAAGCTTTCGACGAACTGTTCTTCCGTCTCTTCCCCGACCAGAACGGCCAGGATTGAATCGGCGCACGCAACATCGTCGGTCAGGACTAGGTTGAATCCATTTGCCAGCAGAAACCCGCGCATCGCCGCGAACGCCGTTCGCTTATTACCTTGTTCAAACGGATGATTTCGGGTGATCGCGAACAGCAGGCAGGTCGCCAGGACGGCGACATCATCCTGGCTCTCATAGAGCCAAAGATTCTTGACGCGAGCGCAGGCGCTCTCAAGCAGCGCCAGATCGCGAACGATATGACGCTCTCCTTCGGCGAGAAGGTTTTGGTTGAGTTCGACAACCCCCTCGGGGGTTACCCAAACAGGCTCATTCAGCAAGGCGAGCCAGTATTTTTGGGAACCGCTTTTTGACGTCCGCCGCCAGCTCCCTGTAGTCGATTTCACCGGACGGCCGCGCCCGGAAATAATCCTTTGGCCGTTTGGCGGGGGTCTTGGCGGAAGCGCGCGTCTTTTTTGGGTCTGTCTTCTCCGAAAAACTCATGTCCGCCTCCTTTCAATCCCAGCGCATTGCGCCTCCAGGCCGCCAGTGCAATCGCATCGGATCGTCGATACCAGATATGGGACCGTATGGCACGTCAACAACCCGTTGAGGCCAGCCTCACTCCTCATCCTCCAACAGCACATCCAAAAACGTCTGCCGCCGGTTCAGGAAGTTTCGGGTGATCTGGAAGTGGTCGGTGTCTTCGTACTCGACCCGTTCCAGGCCCGAGGGGGTGGTCTGGTAGATCCAGGCGTCGGGGTAGCCGAGGATGATGGGCGAGTGGGTGGCGATGATGAACTGGGACTTCTGGTTCACCAGCTCGTGCAGCCGCGACAGGAAGCTGAGCTGGCGGTTGGGCGACAGGGCCGCCTCCGGCTCGTCGAGGATGTAGAGACCTCCGCCGCCGAACCGGTGCTCCAGCAGGGCGAAGAAGGATTCGCCATGGGACTGCTCGTGGAGCGAGACCCCACCGTAGGAATTGATGATCGGCGGGCCGCCGCCACCCTGGTCGAGCGCCTCGATCTGGGTCCCGACGTTGAAGTAGCTTTCGGCGCGCAGGAAGAACCCGTCCCGCGCCCGCTTGGTCGACCGGATCGGCCTGACGAATCTGTGCAGTTCGGAGTGCGACGGCCGCGTGCCGAAACTGAAGTTCTTGGTCCCGCCCTCGGCGTTGAAGCCCCACGCGATCGCCAGGGCCTCGATCAGGGTTGATTTGCCGGAGCCGTTCTCGCCGACCAGAAAGGTGACCTTGGGGTGCAACTCCAGTTCGTCCAGGTTACGGACCACCGGAAGGTTGAAGGGATAGGCGTTCTCGTCCCACCCCTCCCGCCGCTCGAAGCGCGCGGCGATCCAATAGTGCTGGGCGTCTACCGCGCGCATGGCCACAGCAGGGCCTGGAAGGTCATCATTGCGGCGAGTGCTGGAACACCCCCAGCAGGCCGACCACCAATCCTATCCCAAGAAGCGGAATCGCCCATGTCTCGACAGGCAGGGAAACGAACCTGTTTGGCGCCTTGTAGATGAGGCGACGGATCGACCTTTCCCCCTTGTTCCATTCGATGGGACGACGGTTTATGCGGCTGCCGACGACCCAGGTCGCCGCGGCCGCCAGCCAGAAGGCGATTGTCCAAAGCCAAGGAAAGCGGTCGAAAACAACTTCGCCAAAAGCCAGAGTCACCACCGCGCCGAACACGCCCACCACGCCGATCGTCGTAAGCAGCGCCAGATAGCCGCGCTGCGTCCACCAAAATACCATTCTCCCCTCCCCCCGATCCGCCTCAAGCCGCGCATCTGAGGCGCCCGCCGTCGGCCCTGGTCAACCCCGAGCCGATCTCGCTCCAGCCCGAAATCCGCCTTGCGCCAGCGTGCCCAATATGTTCTCTATTCGTTCCATTGTCAAGTCATGATTGTTCCATGCCAAACTCAGTCCCCATCGTCGGCGCCGTTCGCGGGCGCGGCGCCAAGTCCAATCGCGCGGGCCGGTTCGAGTGGGCCGGCAAGGAGGATTTCGACGACGGCTGGACCGAGCACGATCCTGAGCCGCCCCGGCTGGACGATACGCTAACGGCGCTGAAATCTCGGACGATCATCAGCCATAACGACAGCCCGGATATCGGCTTCGACCAGTCGATCAACCCCTATGTCGGCTGCAGCCACGGCTGCATCTACTGCTATGCGCGGCCGAGCCACGCCTATCTGGGCCTGTCGCCGGGCATTGATTTCGAGAGCAAGCTGTTCTTCAAGCCCGAGGCCGAACGACTGCTGGAGCGGGAGCTGTCGAAGAAGGGCTATGTCTGCCGGCCGATCCATGTGGGCGGCAACACCGATCCCTATCAGCCGGCGGAGCGGCGGCTGCGCATCACCCGCAGCCTGCTGGGGGTGATGGACCGGTTCAACCAGCCCTGCTCGATCATCACCAAGTCCAACCTGATCACCCGCGACGTGGACCTGCTGGCCTCGCTGGCGGAGCGGAACCTAGTGCGGGCGATCGTCTCGGTCACCACCCTGGACCGGGCGCTGGCGCGGGCGATGGAGCCGCGCGCGGCGACGCCGGCGCGGCGGCTGGCGGCCGTTGAGACGTTGGCCAAGGCCGGCGTGCCGGTGAGCGTGAACATGGCGCCGGTGATCCCGGGACTGAACGACCACGAGATCGAGGCGGTGCTGGAGAAGGCCGCGGCGGCGGGCGCGCGGGGCGCCGGCTATGTGCTGCTGCGGCTGCCGCTGGAGATCAAGGACCTGTTCCGCGAATGGCTGGAGGCCGAGCGGCCCGACCGGGCGCGGCGGGTGATGTCGCTGGTGCGCCAGACCCGGGGCGGCAAGGACTATGACGCCGAATGGACCAAGCGGATGCGCGGCGAAGGCCCGATCGCCGAGCTGATTCGCGCCCGGTTCAAGCGGGCGAGCGCGCAGTATGGGCTGAACGGCGAACGCGTCCCGATGGCGACGGATTTGTTCCGGCCGCCGCCTCAGGTTGGGGACCAAATGGAGCTGTTTGAGTGAGGGTTGGAGAAGCGGCTAATTATGGCTATAATTATGGACACAATCTGTTGGGACCCGTTATGAGCCGCTACAGCGTCGCCGAGACCAAGAACAGCCTGTCCAGCCTGCTCGACAAGGCGGCGGCAGGCGAAGAGGTCGTCATCACCAAGCACGGCAAGCCAGTCGCCGAGATCAAACCGCTGCCCGCGCAGCCGGCGCGCTCAAGGGGCGAAAGCTATGCTCGCTTGGTCGCCGCGCGGAAGGAAGGCCCATCGATCAACATCACATCCGTTGAGCTGTTAAACGAGGTTTACGAAGGGTACGAATATTGAGCGTCTATCTGGACGCCAGCGTGCTCCTGCCCACCCTTGTCGATGAGCCGGGTTCGGAGGCGGTTGAGCATTTTCTGGCCCGAGTCGATGATGGGCTTGTCATCAGCGAGTTCGCAGCGGCGGAAGTGGCTTCGGGCATGTCGCGGTTAGTTCGAACGCGCCTGATCGCCGGCGACGTCGCAGCGCGGCGGCTCTCGATCTTTGACGCCTGGCGGGCCGACGAAACCCAGGCGGTCGATATCGAAGGCTCCGATGTCCGGGCCGCGAGCGCGATCGTCCGTCGCTTCGAGCTCATGCTTCGCGCGCCGGACGCGCTGCATATTGCGGTCTGCCGCCGGCTGGATGCACGGCTTGCGACCTTGGATGTCAGACTGGCCGGCGCGGCCAGCAAACTTGGGGTGATGATCGCGCCGATCTGACGGCGGCAGGCGCGACGGGATTCCATTACCGGCTGAACACCCCCACCAGTTCGATGTGGGGCGACCAGAGGAACTGGTCGATGGGTTTGACGTGCTGGAGCTGGAAGCCGGCTTCGACGAGGATTTTGGCGTCTCTTGCGAAGGTCGTTGGGTTGCAAGAGACGGCGACGGCGCGGGAGACCTTGGAGGCGGCGATTTCGCGGGATTGTTCGAGGGCGCCGGCCCGGGGCGGGTCGAACACCACGGCGTCCAGGGTCTTCATCTCCATGGCCAGCATCGGCCGGCGGCTCAGGTCTCGCGCCTCGGCGCGGATCGACTTCAGGCCCGGCGCGGAGCCGGTGGCCGAGGTCAGCGCCCTGATGGCGGGTGCGGAGGCGTCGGCGGCGTAGACCTGGGCGGTTTCCGCCAGGCGGAAGGTGAAGGTGCCGACGCCGCAAAATAAATCGGCAACCCGCGCGGCGCCCTTCACCGCGTCCGTCACCACCTCCGCCATCGCCGCCTCGGATTCCGGGGTGGCCTGCAGGAAGGCGCCGGGCGGCAGGGCGACCGTGGCCTGGCCCAGACGGACCACCGGCTGGCGGGCCTGATAGATCATCTCGCCGGCCAAGGTGACCCTGGCGAAATCGCCGGCCGCCGCGGCTTCGGCGGCGCGCATCTGGGCGTCGGCGGATAGGCCCCCGCTCTTGCGCTCGACGCCGGTGACGTCGATGTCGAGGCCGCTGAGCGTCTTGGTCACATGCAGGGTCGGCGCGGACTTGGGGTGCTCCAGGAAGGGCGCGGCCAGGCGGCGCAGGGCCGGCATGGCGCGCACCAGGGCCGGATCGGCGATGGTGCAGATGTCGAGGTCGACCAGCCGCCAGGTGCGCCGGGCCTTGAATCCAAGCCGGACCTTGGTCCCCTCCTTGCGGGCGTGCAGGGCCAGACGCCGGCGCGTGTGCGGGGCGCTGGCGAAGGGTTCCAGGATTTCGGTGGTGATGTTCTCGCGGCTCAGCGCCAGGGCGATCTGATCGCGCTTCCAGGTCAGGTAGGGCTCAGCCGCCCAATGCTGCAGGGCGCAGCCGCCGCAGTCGCCGAAATGCGGGCACGGCGGGGCGACCCGATCGGGGCTGGGGTCGAGAATGTCCTCGACCTCCAGCCGCCCCTGGCCCATGCGGCCGCGCACGAGTTCGCCCGGCAAGGTGAGCGGCGCGAAGGCGCTCCCCGCGACCCCGTCGCCCTGGGCGCCCATCTTTTCGATCCTGAAGGTCTGCAAGATTTCTGGGGCCTCAAGCTTCACGGTTTCTCCTCGTAATTCTGGGCGTTTGGCGCCTGATACCTGGAAATGTAGTCCAACATGAACAAGCCGAGTGGGTCTGCATTCACATTGGCGCGTTCATTGTCCAGGGAACGCTGCATTGATCATCCAATCCGAGCGGAAAGTCATGCGCGAACCCGCGACCGAGAGGGGCGGCCATCGGCAGCGGGAACGAATTTGACTAGAAATCCAACGGAGTACTTTCCATGAGTTTTCATCCAACCTTCGCCAAGGGCCTGATGGCTGCGGCCGCAGCGGCCACGGTCCTGTCCGGCTTTGTGGCCGCCCCCGCGTCGGCCCAACAGTACGGTCCGCCGCCCGGACCGCCGCCGCCGGACGGCTATGCCCAGTGCCAGCAAGACACCACCAACCGTGAAGTCGGCGGCGCTCTGCTGGGCGGGTTGGCCGGCGCGGTGATCGGTAACAGCATCGGCCGGGGCGGCGGCCGCGAAGGTGGCACGATCATCGGCGGAGTCGGCGGCGCGGCGGTGGGCGCCAGCATCGGCGGGTCTACCGCCCAGTGCAACCAGGGCGGCCCGCCGCCGCCGCCCGGTTATTACCAGGGTGGTCCGCCGCCAGGTCCCGCGCCGGCCGGTTATTATGACGGCCCGCAGCCGCCGCCCCCAGGCCCTGTTCCGGCCGGCTACTATGACGGCCAGCAGCCTCCCCCGCCGCCGGCGTACCGCTCCTATGACTGCGCGCCGGCCGAGGTTCGGATTACGTTCCCGGACGGCAGCGTGGAGCGACATATGGCCCGTTCGTGCCGCGACCCGAGCAGCGGCGCCTGGCACGTGACGCATTAGGCTGAGCTGAGATGAGCCCGCCGGTCCGATCAGGGCCGGCGGGTGGCTCTCCGCCGCCTTCTCCCACAAGGGAGATGGAAGGCTATTCCCGTCTTGCCCAGACCAGATATTCGACGGCCCCGTCGCCGCCGCGGACGGGGCTTTCGTCCGTGGACTGTACCGGCCAGCCCAGTTCCGTCAGCGCCGTGACGACGGTCTGAAGCGCTTCCTGCCGCGTCGCCTCGTCTCGCACCTGGCCGCCCTTGCCGACGCGCTCTGGGCCGACCTCGAACTGGGGTTTGACCAGGGCGACCAGGTCGGCGCCTGGCGCGGCCAGGCTCAACGGCCGCTCCAGCACCTTGATCAGGCCGATGAAACTGGCGTCACAGACGATCAGCAACGGCGGCGGATCGAGTTGAGCCGTGCTGAGCGCGCGCGCATCGACGCCGGACAGGTCGACCACGCGGGGGTCGGCGGCGAGGCTCGGATGCAGCTGGCCGTGGCCCACATCCACCGCGTAAACCTTCACCGCGCCGCGCTCCAGGCAGACCTGGGTGAAGCCGCCGGTGGAGGCGCCGACATCCAGCACCACGCGGCCATCGACCGGGATTGGCCACAGGCTCAGGGCGTGGTCCAGCTTCAGGGCGCCGCGGCCGACGAAACGATGAGCGGGCTCGGCTTCGATGGCGGCGTCCAGGTCGAACACCTGAGAGGCGCGGCTGACGGCCACGCCGCCGATCCGCACGCCCCCGGCCTCGATCGCCGCCCTGGCCTTGGCCCGGCTTTCGAACAGGCCGCGCTCGACAAGCAGCAGGTCGGCGCGAAGGCGGCTCACCCCTCCACGAACACCTTTTTCAGCTCGTTCTTCATGATCTTGCCGTTGGCGTTGCGCGGCAAGGTCTCGTGCCAAAACACCACCTTGACCGGGACCTTGAAGGCCGCGAGGCGCTCGGCGACGAAGGCGCGCAGTTCGGCCTCGGTGGCCTCGGCGCCATCCTTCAGGGTCACGACGGCGGCCGGCTCCTCGCCCAGGGTCTTGTGCGGAATGCCCACAAGCGCTGCGTCCATCACCGCCGGATGGTCGTAGAGGACGTTCTCGACCTCGATGCAGTAGATGTTCTCACCGCCGCGGATCAGCATGTCCTTGGCCCGGTCGATCATGTAGCAGAAGCCTTCCGAATCCAGCCTAGCCAGGTCGCCGGTCTTGACCCAACCGTCGACGAAGGTCTGGGCGGTGGCCTCGGGCTTGTTCCAATAGCCCTTCACCACCTGCGGGCCCTTGCACCACAGCTCGCCGACGTCGCCGATCGGCAGTTCGCGATCGCCTTCCACCGTCATCACCTTCAGGTCGGTGACCGGCACGGCGGGGCCGCAGGAATCCGGGCGGTTCTGGTAGTCTTCGGCCGAGTGGGTGGTGGCGGTGGCCGAGGTCTCGGTCATGCCCCAGCCATTGCCGGGCGAGGACTTGGGGAAGGTCTCGACGATCTTGCGCACCAGCTCCGGCGCCGAAGGGGCGCCGCCGTAGGCCACGCTCTCCAGCGACGACAGGTCGTAGTTTTTGCGTAAGGGGTGCTCGATCAGCTGCCAGGCGATGGTCGGCACGCCGCCGGCCGACTGGATCTTCTCGCGCTCGATCAACTCGAACGCCCGCACCGGATCCCACTTGTGCATCATCACCAGCTTGCCGCCGCCATAGATGATCGGGTTCAGCACCGCGAAGCAGCCGGTAGCGTGGAAGAAGGGCACCGACAGCAGCATCGCGCGCTGCGGCGCGTCGGGATCGGGCTGCGGCGGCGCCTCGCCCCGCCGCAGGAAGACACGAGCGCCCGCGCAGCCGGCGGCCATGATGTTGGAGACGATGTTGCGGTTGGTGCCCAGGGCGCCTTTGGGCTTTCCGGTGGTGCCGGAGGTGTAGAAGATGGTGGCGTCGTCCTCAGGGTCGATGTCGGCGGGCGGCAACTCGCGATCCGGCAGGGCGGCCCAGCTGTCGGGGGCGCCGATCACGTCTTCCAGCTTGACGATGGTCGGATTGGCGATCTCGTCGTTTTCGCGGGAGACATAGACGCGCTTCAGGTCGGGGCAGTTGGGCAAATGCTCGGCCAGGCGGCCGAGGCTGCCGGAATCCAGGATGGCGATCTTGGAGCCGGAATCGACCAGGCCGTATTCCAGCTCGGGGCCGGTCCACCAGGCGTTCAGCGGCGTGGCGATGGCGCCCAGGGCCTCGATGGCGTGGAACACCACTGGCCATTCCGGCAGGTTGCGCATGATGATGGCGACCCGGTCGCCCTTCTTGACGCCCTGCGCCTGCAGTTCGTGTGCGAAGGCGGAGGCGGCGCGGAAGAAGGCGCTGTAGCTGACGCGCTCGTCCTCATAGACCAGGAAGATCTTGTCGCCATGGGAGCGCCCGATCAGCAGCACGTCGCGCAGGGACGGCGGGGCGTTCTTCCACACCCGCGTGCGGACCCCGCGAACGTCGATCTCCTCCATCTCGAACGGCGAGCCAGGCGCGGTCAGCATGGCGTGCGCCTGGGTGATCGACATGGCCGGCCAGGCGGGTGTGGTCACGGGGGCTGAAGCGGTGGCGGCGGCGTCGGTCACGAGGCGATACTCCCTACTGGAGGCGTCGCTGCGGGCGCCTCTTGGTCGCAGGTGAACAAGCATAACCTAGCGGGCGATGCAAACGGGGTGGGCTTAGGACGGAAGGCGGCGCAGGCGCGGCAGGACGTGAACTTCGGTCAGCGCCGCAAGCGGCGGCGGGTCGGGGTCGGCCAGATCCAGCCAGCATAGCTCGGCGATCTCGGCCTTAGCCGTCGGCTCTCCGAGAAGGCTAACGGCATAGAGGCTGGCTTCGACGATGGCGCCGGCCTCGTTGGCCGCCAGGGCGCGGCAATCGCCGAGATGACGCGCCTCCGAGACGTCGATCCCACAACCCAGCTCCTCGCGGATTTCCCTGGCCAGGGCGTCCAGGTCGCCCTCGCCAGGATCGCGCTTGCCGCCCGGCTGCATGAAGGCGCGCGTGCCTCGCTTGCGGACCAGCAGGGTCTGTCCGCGGTCATTGACGACCACGGCGGCGACGATCCTGATGACTTGGCGCGCTGGCTTCATGTCCCCTCCCCGGCCGAGGCTGCGGCGGCCGGGTGAGTCCGTCAAACAGGTTTACGCAGCTCATCTTCCGCCGCACGCAGAAGGTCAGGAATCGTAATCCAGCTTCGGATACCAGTCGGCTTCGCGGCCTTCAGGGGTCAGGTCGAGCACGTCCCACAGCGGGGCCGTGGAGGCGGGGACGCCGCGAGGGTCCTGGCCGGGGTCTGCGGTCTGGCCGGTCATCTCGGCGGTCCAGAAGTGGCGGATGGTCCCGTCCCGGCGGGTGAAGACGTTCATGGACGGAATCTCGGACCCGTCCGGCAGGATGCCGAAATAGTCGCGGCTGTAGGCGCCGGTGAGGTCGGAATAGAGCCGCAGGGCTTTCCAGCCGTGTTCGCGCTTCCAGGCCACGAGCTTGGCGAGGGGCGAGCGGGCGATCACCACCAGGGACGCCTTCTGGCCGATGTCGGCGGCATTGCCCTCCCACCCGTTCAGCAGGTTGGTGCACATGGGACAGGGCCGCTCGCGTTCGGGCCCGAACATATAGCTGTAGGCGACGAGGGTTGGCTTATCCGCGAACAGGCCGGCGAAATCGACCGGCCCCTCCTCGCCTTCGAAACGGTAGTCGCCCTCCACCACCCCGCCCGGCGGCAGGGCGCGGCGCATCTCGGCGACTCGCTCGGCATGCCGGCGCAACTCGATCTCTTCGACCAGCAGCGCGGTGCGCGCGGCGCGGTAGGCGGCGTTCTCGTGCGGAATGCGGACGGGATTATCGCGAGCCAGCGCCATGGCGGATTTCAGGGTTTCGGTCTTGGCGTCCATCGATCATCCCTCGATTTGACATATAGGTTGATATCAACGAGTTTTGGCCATGTCAAAGACGTTTCCCTTTGAAACCACCCACGAGGTTCGCGACGCCTGCCTTTGCCTGCACGCCCAGCGCGCGGCGCGAGGCTTGGCGCGGCGGTTCGACAAGGCGTTCCGCAGCCTGGAACTCACCAACGGGCAGTTCTCGCTGCTGATGGCGCTGAATCGGCCGCAGCCGGCGCCGATGGGACCGGTAGCGCACCTCCTGGCGATGGACCGCACGACGCTGACGGCCACGCTGAAGCCGCTGGAACGGCGCGGGCTGGTGACGATCAGCGTGGCTCCGAGGGATCGGCGCAATCGCCTGCTGGCGCTGACGGATGCTGGTCGGACGCTGCTGGCCGCGGCCCTGCCGATCTGGCGCGAAACCCACGCCGAGATCGAGGCTCGGTTGCCCGGCCTCGACGCGGGCGCGCTTCGCTCGGCGCTCAACGGCTTAGCCGCGTGAGACGCCCCTGGTCAAAACCCGCCCCTTCGCTAAGCTCACGCCAACCCCCGAGGAGGAACACCATGACGCGCAAGTTTGCGGCCGCGGCCACTGGATTGGTTTTGCTGGCGCTCGCACCGGCCAGCCCGGCGCAGGCGCCGCAGGACGCGCTGACCGACCCGGCGCTCAAGGGGGCCGAGGTGATTGCATTCGCGGGTGTCAAGCCGGGCGACCGGATCGCCGACATCCTCGCCGGCCGCTTCGTGCGCGCCTTCAGCCAGGCCGTGGGGCCGAACGGCAAGGTCTATGCCGTGGCGACCGCCGAGCTGGTCAAGACGCATCCGACGGTGATCGGCATGTTGAACGGGATCGCCTCGGGGCCTGGCTATTCCAATGTGGTGGTCAGCGCGACGCCGGTGAACGCCATGGACCTGCCGCATCAGCTCGACGAGGTCTTCATCCGCCAGAACTATCACGACCTGCACGACAAGTTCATGGGCCCGGCCGATGTGCCAGGCTTCAATCGCCAAGTGTTCGCGGCGCTGAAGCCCGGCGGCGTGTTCGTGGTGCTGGACCACGCGGCGCCGGCCGGTTCTGGCCTTGCGGACACCGAAACCCTGCACCGGATCGACGAGGCGGCGGTGAAGTCCGAGGTCGAGGCCGCAGGCTTCGTGCTGGACGGCGAAAGCCACATCCTGGCCAACCCGGCGGACGATCACACCAAGATGGTGTTCGACCCGTCCATTCGGGGCAAGACCGACCAGTTCCTGCTGCGGTTCAAGAAGCCGGGATAGGACCAGTCACGCAGGCGTCATTCGACAACCCTGATGCAGACTGTCGCGCTTGGGAGCGGCGTAGTGCGTGGTTCGAGACGCGCTACGCGCTCCTCACCATGACGAAGAGGGATGGGCTCCACAAAACCTAGTCATGGTGAGGAGCGGCCCTCTTGGGACGCGTCTCGAACCCCGCACCTTGGCCGGCCCAAACCGGGTCGCGGGCAAAGGCCGCTAGCGTCAGTCCTCCCGCGCTTCGCTGCGCGTGATCATGACATCGAAGTCGTGGATGTTCTGTTTGAGGGTCGCGATCGCCTTGGCGCTCACGTCCTTATCCCCAGCGTGAAGCTTGAGTACGCCGGTCTCGAACCGGCTCAGCTGATCGATCAGGAGGTCGCGCAGGTAGCGCCAGCGTTCCCTGATCTCAGTTGGTGTTTCCATGAACAAAGTAGGCCGGGCCGACGCCATCGCGGCGTCGGCCCTAGCCTTCTTTAAGTCTTAGAGCGCTTGCAACTGGCCGGCGGAAGTCTTTCCGCTGCGCTTGTCGCGTTCCAGTTCGAAGCTGAGCTTCTGACCTTCGTGCAGGCCATTCAAGCCCGCGCGCTCGACCGCGGAGATGTGCACGAACACATCGGCGCCGCCGTCTTCAGGTTGGATGAAGCCGAAGCCTTTTTGGCCGTTGAACCACTTTACAGTGCCGGTTGCCATGTATTGTCCCTTTCCGGACGTGAGTTCTCGCGCCGACTGTCGACGTCAAGATCAAATTTTCGCGGAGGGCTGTTAGACGATCCGAAGCTAAGTCTTTTCTTCGGCACGGAAGGCGTTCGAGCCAAAACGATATTTGATCTCTGAAACGTACCTTGGATTGAGGCGCTTGGCAAGAATGGGCAGAAAAAACCCTGTTGCGGCATTGGCTGTGCTAGAATGAAGCATGCGCACCATAGTGGACCGGGCCATCCTCACCGTCGTTCAGCAAGAAGGCTCCTGGGCCGTCGAGTTTGAAGGACAATTGTTCGGACAATCGATCGACAAGGAGGTCGCCAAGGCCGCGGCGCACAAGCGCGCCCGCAGCATGCAGGACGACGGCCGTCCCTGCCAGATCCGCATCGCCGGCGAACCGAACTTTTAGGCCTTCCGCTAACGCGGATTCCAAGCCATCCACCCTAAAATTCACCGTCATCCTCAGGCCTTGCGCCGACGCCTGGGGAGAGGGGTTTTTCGGGAGACGGATGAGGTGGGCCGCCCTTGCATTTCCCCCCCGAATGCGGATCGCTCCGGTCCGACGATGAACCGGGGCTCCTGACATGTCGACATTGAAATTCGGCCTCGCGGCGATGGCCGCGACCGCTTGGCTCGCGGGCGCGCCTGTCGCCTGGGCCGCCGATCCCGCGCCCGCGACCTATGATCTGCCGGCGACGCCCACGACCGTGGTCTGGGGCAATTACAACGCCGCCTCCAAGCCGGTCCTGACCATCAGGTCCGGCGACACGGTGGTGTTTCACACGCTGCTGACCAACAGTCCCGCGGGCCTGGCCAAGGCCGGCGTGCCGGACGACCAGATCGAGCAAAGCCTGAAGGAGGTGTTCAACAAGGTCACCGACCGGGGCCCCGGCGGGCATATCCTGAACGGGCCGGTTTCTATTGAGGGCGCGGAACCGGGAGACACGGTTGAGGTGCGCATCCTGAAGATCGATCTGGCCATCCCCTACGGCTACAATGGCTTTCGCTATGGCGCGGGGTTCCAGACCGAGGAATTTCCCTACGCCAAGACCAAGATCATCCCGCTGGATCGGGACAAGATGATCGGCCACTTCGCGCCGGGGATCGACATCCCCTTGCACCCCTTCTTCGGCAGCATGGGCGTGGCCCCGCCGCCGGCGGTGGGGCGATATGACTCCGCGCCGCCCACCTTCATCGGCGGCAACATGGACAACAAGGAGCTGCAGGTCGGCTCGACGGTTTATTTTCCGGTGTTCGTCCCCGGCGCCCTGTTCGAGATCGGCGACGGACACGCCAACCAGGGCAATGGCGAAAGCGACATCACCGCCATCGAAACCTCGCTGGTGGGGACGCTGCAGTTCATCCTGCACAAGCACACCGGCCAGACCTATCCCCGCGCCGAGACGGCGACCCACTATATCGCCATGGGCTTCGACGACGACCTGACCGTGGCCACGCACCGGGCGATCGACCAGATGATCGACTTCCTGGTCGCCGAGAAGCACATGACCCGCGACGAGGCCTATATGCTGATCAGCGTGGCGGCCGACGTGGACATCACTGAACTCGTGGACCGCAACAAAGGCGTCCACGTGATGATGCCGAAGGCAGTGTTCGTAAAGTGATCGTGGGAGACCACTGCGGCAAAATCGCGCCAAGCCAAGCGGATTAAGGGTTTCGCAGGCGCGCGCAACGTATGGACATCGGCGTTATCGCCGTTCTCCCACCCGGCCGGAGGCTCATGCTTCACAGATTGCGCCTCTATCGACCCGCCGAAACCTCGCGCGGGGTCGGCACGGCTATGGTTTTGTGGGTGGTCTACGCCTTCACCGCGATGGCCTGCGCCATGTTCTGCAAGGACGCGTCCGGCTCGGCCGCCTTCTATCCCGCCAATGGTGTGATCGTCGCCGGGCTGCTGGTGTTGCCGCGCCGGCTCAGCCCCTGGTTCTGTCTCGTCTGCCTGAGCTTCAATCTCTGCCAGAACGCCATGGGCCAGATCGACATCGGCCACAGCCTGCTCTACGCCGCGCTGAACCTGGCGCTGAGCCTGAGTGTCGCAACCCTTGTACGATCCTTCTGCGGCGCCGCCACCGACCTATCCCGTGTCCGGCGGTTGTTCACCTTCGCGGCCATCGTGACGGCGGCGGGAACCGTCGAGGCGGCGATCGGCCAGGTCGTGACCACCCTCTTGGAAGGCAACCACAGTTTTTTCCTGCACGCCTGGCTGCAATGGTCCGGCGAAGACTCGCTTGGTCTGCTGATCGCCACGCCGGCGGTGCTGCTGCCGCTCAAGAGCGGACGCGCGGTCTACGCCAGCACGGCGAATGTCGCCGAGCGTTGGTTGCTGCTCGCCCTGGCGGCGGCCTTGAGCCTTATGGCGTTTTCGCAAGGCCACTCGTTTGCGCTGGTGCTGCTCTACCCGCTGCTGATGCTGACGGCCTTCAGGGCCGGGCCGCCCTGGGTCTTCGCTTCGGTGATGACCACCGCCTTCGTCGCCATCGCCTGTACGGCGCACGGCCTGGGGCCGATCGCCCTGCTGGCCGGCAAAACGCCTTATGTGGCCCAGTTCATGATCCAGCTGTTCGTGGTGTCGATCTTCATCAGCGCGGTGCCCGCCACCAGCGCCCTGGGCGAGCGCAACCGGGACGCCGATCGACTGAAACGCATCCACGTCGCCGCCCGCGCCGCACGTGCTTCCGCAGAGGCGGCAAACCACGCCAAGAGCCAGTTCCTGGCCAACATGAGCCACGAGATCCGCACGCCGCTGAACGGCGTGCTCGGCATGGCCCAGGCGATGGAGCACGACGCGTTGACCGACCTGCAGCGCGAGCGGCTGGACGTCATCCGCAAGTCCGGCGACATGCTGCTGGCGATCCTGAACGACATCCTGGACCTGTCGAAGATCGAGGCCGGCAAGCTGGAGCTGGAACAGGCGTCCTTCGACCTGGAGGACCTGGCCCGGGGCGCCCACGCCGCCTTCACCGCCATCGCCAACCGGAAGGGGCTGTCATTCTCGCTGACGGTCGAGGGTTCGGCCGCCGGCGCCTACCTGGGCGATTCCACCCGGGTGCGGCAGATCCTCTACAATCTGGTCTCCAACGCCCTGAAGTTCACCGAAACCGGCGAGGTGCGGGTGCGTATCTTTGGCCAGCCGCGCGGGTTCGGGATGACCATCACCGACACCGGCGTCGGCATCGAGCCGGACCGCGTGGCCCACCTTTTCCAGAAGTTCGAGCAGGCGGACGCCTCCACCACCCGCAAGTTCGGCGGTACGGGCCTGGGCCTGTCCATCTGCCGCGAGTTGGCCCACCTGATGGGCGGCGCGATCACCATGGAGAGCGTGATCGGACGTGGCTCGGTGTTCACCGTGACGCTGCCGCTGGACCGTTCAGCCGAAGCCGGCGCGCTGGCTGCGATCGCCTCCGCGCCCGAGGCCGAGCTCGGTGAGCGGACCCTGCGGGTGCTGGCGGCCGAGGACAATCCAGTCAACCAGATGGTGCTGAAGACCCTGCTGCATCAGGCCGGCGTCCATCCCCTGCTGGTCGGCGACGGCCAGGCCGCGCTGGCGGCTTGGGAAGCGGGCGACTGGGATCTGATCCTGATGGACATGCAGATGCCGGTCATGGACGGGCTGGACGCGACCCGCGCCATCCGCGCTCGGGAAGCTGTCACCGGCCGCATGCGCACGCCGATCATCGCCCTGACCGCGAATGTGATGTCGCACCAGATCGCGACCTATATCGAGGCTGGCATGGACCGCTTCGTCGGCAAGCCGATCGAGGTGGGCGAGCTGTTCGCCGCCATTGATGCGGTGCTGGAGGATGAGCACGACGCGCCGGGGCAGGCCGCATCAGCGGCTTAGGGTCCGACTAATCGCATAAGAATCATCCGCTCATCCCGGCGAATGCGGGACCCAGATGACACAGCTCTGGCTTGTCCGGGCTAGCTCAAAGCACCATCACCAACCATCGCGCCATATGATCTGGGTCCCCGCATTCGCCGGGATGAGCGGATTTTCGGATGGCTTTGAGTCGGACGGAACTGCCCTACCCCACCGTCTCCAGCCTCGCCAACGCGCTTTCCAGCTTCGCCTTAGCAGCCTGCGCATCCGCCAGCCGCGAACGGTTTTCCTCGACAACTTCCTCAGGCGCGCGGGCGACAAAGTCGGCGTTGGCGAGTTTCTTGGCGGTGCGGTCGATATCCTGGGTCAGGGCGCCAATGTCCTTGGTCAGGCGCGCGCGTTCGGCGGCTAGGTCGATGAACTCGGCGATGGACAGGGACGCGGTCGCCTCGCCGATGACGAAGGGCACCGAACCGGCCGGAGCCGCAGAGGCCGATTCGATGGACTGGAGACGGGCCAGGCTGGCGATCAGGTCGCTGTGGCGAGCGAGCCGCGTCAGGGTCGCTTCGCCGGCGCCGGTGAGGGTCGCCGGAATGCGGGCGCCGGGCGGGACGTTCATCTCGGCGCGGACGGAACGGACGCCGGTGACCAAGTCGATCAGCCAGCCGATCTCGGCGCCGGCCTCGGCGTCGATCCAGGCGTCGGGCAGCTGTGGCCAGCGGGCGCTGATCAGCATGCCGCCGGGTTCGCCGAACTGCTCCCACAGGGTCTCGGTAATGAAGGGGCTGACCGGATGCAGCAGCTTCAGGCACTGCGACAGCACCCAGGCGGCCATGGCGCGGGTTTCGGCTTTTGCCGCCTCGTCCGCGCCGTTCAGGATCGGCTTGGCCAGTTCCAGATACCAGTCGCAGACGATGTTCCAGATGAAGCGGTAGAGCGCGGACGCCGCATCGTCGAAGGCGCAACTGTCCAGCGCCGCGGTCACCTCGGCGGCGGCCTTGACCACCTCGCCGCGAATCCAGCGATTGACCGTGCCCTGCGCGGTCGACGGGTCGAAGTTCTCGACACGGCGGCACTCATTCATCTCGCAGAAGCGGGCCGCGTTCCACAGTTTGGTGCCGAAATTGCGATAACCTTCAACGCGTTGGATCGACAACCTCACGTCCCGCGCCTGGCCGGCCATGGCGGTCATGTTGAAGCGCACGGCGTCGCAGCCATAGGTGTCGATGAGTTCGAGCGGGTCGACCACATTGCCCTTGGTCTTGGACATCTTCTGCCCGCGCTCGTCGCGGACCAGGGCGTTGATGATCACCCGCCGGAACGGGACCTCGCCCATGAAATGCAGGCCCATCATCATCATCCGGGCGACCCAGAAGAAGATGATGTCGAACCCTGTGATCAGGGTGTTGGTGGGGTAGAAGCGGGCGAGATCCGGCGTCTCTTCCGGCCAGCCCAGGGTCGAGAAGGGCCAGAGCGCCGAGGAGAACCAGGTGTCGAGGACGTCCTCGTCCTGGGTCAGCGCTGTCTCGACGCCGTAGTGGGCGCGGGCGGCGGCCATGACCTGGCCTTCCGTCTCCGCGACGAAGATGTGACCGTCGGGGCCGTACCAAGCGGGGATGCGATGACCCCACCAGAGCTGGCGCGAGATACACCAGGGCTCGATATTGCGCAGCCAGTCGAAGTAGGTCTTCTCCCAATGGCGCGGGTGGAAGACGGTCGCGCCATCCTCCACCGCCTTGATCGCCGGCTGGGCCAGGGTCTTGGCGTCGACGTACCACTGGTCGGTCAGGTAGGGCTCGATGACCACCAGCTTCGACTTCTCGTCGTACGGGACCATCATCTTGTTGGAGTCGACGCCGTCCAGCAGGCCCAGGGCGTCGAGGTCGGCAACGACGCGCTTGCGGGCGACGAAGCGGTCGAGGCCGCGATAGGCCTCCGGAACCTCGTCGTTGAGCTTCGCCTCGGGCGTGAAGACGTTGATCGCCTCAAGGCCATGCCGCTGGCCGACCCTGAAGTCGTTGAAGTCATGCGCCGGGGTGATCTTCACCGCGCCGGTGCCCTTTTCCGGATCGGCGTAGTCGTCGGCGATGATCGGAATCAGCCGGCCGGTGAGTGGCAGGCGCACCTGGCGGCCGACCAGGGCCTTGTAGCGCTCGTCGTCCGGATGCACGGCGACGGCGGTGTCGCCCAGCATGGTTTCCGGTCGGGTGGTGGCGACGACAATGTAGTCACCCTCCGCGCCCTCGATGGGATAGCGGAAGCGCCACATGTGGCCGTTGACCTCGACGTTCTCCACCTCGAGGTCGGAGATCGCGGTCTGTAGTTCGGGGTGCCAGTTCACCAGCCGCTTGTCGCGGTAGATCAGGCCCTGCTGGTGCAGTCGGACGAACACCTTGCGCACGGCGGCCGACAGGCCCTCGTCCAGGGTGAACCGCTCGTGGCTCCAGTCGCAGGAGGCGCCCAGGCGGCGAAGCTGATTGGTGATGGCGCCGCCGGAGGCGGCCTTCCATTCCCAGATCTTGGCGACGAAGGCTTCACGGCCCAGCTCGCGGCGGCCGATGTTGCCCTCGGCGGCGAGCTGACGCTCGACCACCATCTGGGTGGCGATACCGGCGTGGTCGGTGCCGGGAACCCAAAGGGCGGCTTTGCCACGCATGCGCTCGAACCGCACCAGCACGTCCTGGAGCGTGTTGTTCAGCGCGTGGCCGATGTGCAGCTGGCCGGTGATGTTGGGCGGCGGAATGACCAACGAGAACGGCTCGGCGCGGGAATCCTCGCTCGGCTTGAACGCGCCGGAGGCTTCCCAGCGCGCATAGAGGCGCGGCTCGGCGGTGTGGGGATCGAAAGTTTTCTCAAGCATGGGGCATAGCGGTCGGGCCGCGTTCTCTGAAGGTTCGTGTGCGCGTGGCGACGCGCGTATCGGCAAATGTAATATCAGCGCTCATCCCCGCGAAGGCGGGGACCCAGGGCCACGAACTCGACCTCTCCGCCGGGCGCTCTGAATCGCAGCGGAGGATGCCGCGCCAAGTCCCCTGGGTCCCCGCCTGCGCGGGGATGAGCGGTGGAAACCTAGCCCAGACGCCGGCGGGCGATGCGTTCTACTTCTTCTTCCACCTTGGCCTGGACGATGGCCGGCAGGTTATGGTCGAGCCAGTCCTTCAGGAGCGGGCGAAGCAGTTCTCGGACCACGTCTTCCAGCAGCTGGCCCTGCTTGGGCATGGCCACGGTCTGGGCCAGCTGACCGAAGGCGGAGGCGGCGCTGGTGGCCGTGGAATGGCTCATCAGCGGCTCGTCCTCGGCCACCGGAGCCAGTGGGGGCGCGGGCGCCGGCGCGACAGGCGGCGGGGCGGGCGCGGCGGCGGCCGGATGGACCTCGATGTCGCCGTGAGTCTCCAGCGGCCTGGTTTCCGGCTCCGGCGCGATCTGGGTCAGTTCCAGCACATCGTCCTGCTCGGCGGCGACGGGTTCCGGCTCGGGTTCCGGCGCGTGTACGACGGGCGCGGGCTCCGGTTCCGGCGCGTGGACGGGCGGCGCCTCGGCGGCAGGCTCGTCCTCGGAGATGATCCGCCTGATCGAGGCGAGGATCTCCTCCATTGTGGGTTCCGGCGTGTTGGTGTCGGACATTATTCGGGACCGTCGTTCAAGAGGTGAATAGCGAACTGCGCCTTACCCTATGAGGCGTTAGGCTTTCGTGCAAATCGGTTCAACGGGTGCGATTGTTTTGAATCGACAATCCGCATGCTCGATGGGCCGTCAGAACGCGAAACCGGCCACCGGCTCGAACCCGGCCATCAGCGGCGGGGTGGCGTCGAACACCTCGCGCCAGCCGAGATCGGCGGCGGTCTTTAAGTAAACCCTGACCTTGCCCACCGGCCCCTTGCGGACGACGACGCCGAGCCGGCCGCCGTCGCCGAGCACGCCGGTCCAGGCGGCGGGCGCGTCGGCGACCGCGCCTTCGCAGACCACCAGGTCGAACGGGCCAGCCGGCGGCGCCTTCAGGTCGCCATCATTCAGGCGGGTGACGATCAGGCCCATGTCCTCCAGCAGCGCCGCCAGATAGGGCGCGGCGATGCACAGCGCCTTCTCCCCTGCCCGGGGCCGCACCGCCTGCAGCAGCTTGGCGGCGTCGCGCGGGCGCAGCAGCCAGCGGCCCGGCGCGTATTCGACCTCGGCGTCGGCGTAGGCCATGTGGACGCGGCCTTCCGGGCAGAACGCCTCGCGCGGGACCTGCCGCATGGCGGTCTGGATCGTCAGGTCGGTGACGTCGTTCACGCGCACCTGGCTCTCCACCATGGTCTGCCGCGCGGCGGCGAAATCGAACGTCATCAGAGGCTCGCCCCAAAAGTGGTGTTGGGAAGGTGGAACTGGCCCGCTTATAGGGCGGCTCTTAACCGGAGCGCAATTGGCCAAGATGCATAGGTGGGACGCATAGGATTGCCCCTCGCAGGAGCTTCTGTTAGCCATCGCGCCTTCGCGCGGGGCCGGCAGGCCTTTATCGCAGCGCGGCCTGGTGGCGGAGTGGTTACGCAACGGACTGCAAATCCGTGTACCCGAGTTCGATTCTCGGCCAGGCCTCCAATCTTAAAATCGTACTTTGCTCTCGCGGACACCGGCGCGCCAAGCGCCGGTATTCCCGTGTCTATTCGGCCTGGTCCCGCTGTAGCGACCGCCGTTTCGCGCGCGCCAACCCTCCCCATTACCCGTACTTCGGGCGTCAGTCTCTGAGGTGTATTGAAGGTGTGCAGATTCCCTGCGAACAGGGAAATCTGCAGGGAATTTCGCCGAAATTGGCCCTTGGGGCGCAAATCACCGATTCCGACACACGGAAAATCCCAATGCCCACAGTGGTTTACCAAGTGCGAAATTGGAAATTCCCTACTAGAACCGAGCAGGGAATTAATTCGGCCGAGCAGGGAATTTGTCGCCGCTAGCAGGGAATGACGAAACCAACCTCCACGACGTGCTCGATCGCATGTTCGCCGGCCATCCCGCGTCCAACCCCGACCAGCGCCTGCCTTGGAAGTGGATCCGCGCCGCAGCCGCATAGACCTCGGCCCGGTGCAAGCACGCGGCGCTGGCAAATGAAATGTCGTTCCGATTCAGCGAGCCACAAGCCCTGCGCCGAAACGTGCCTACGCCTCAAATCCGAAAACCCGCCGCTGCTCGGACCACAGCAGAGGAATGCCGTCGGCGAGCATTCCCAGCATGGTCAGCCCAGGCGGTTGGCGCCCATCAAGGATGGCGCGCTGGATGTCTGGCGCCAAGAAGGCGAGTGGCGCGGTGCGGCGGACCTGAAACTCATCGGGCGCCCTGCCCTGCGCCTGGCTAGCCCGCTCAGTCAGAGGCGAACTTTCCAAAGCGGCGAGCGCCGCATGGGCTTGTCGAAGTCCGCGGATCAAGGTCGGGCTAGGTTTCGGAGCGCGGGAGCCTGTCCCCTCTGCGTTTACGCACCAAGTTCGGCCGCCGCGAAAGACCGGCCTGCCCGGCACGATGATTCGAACGCGCCGCGCCCTGCCCCGACCTTCAAACTGGATCTGATCCCCTTTCGCTGCTTCCGCAATTTCGGTGGCGCTAGTGTGCGTCGTCGTCGCGACGATGTGGACCGCCGCCTCCTGCAATTCGACCCGCTCAATCAGCCGCAAGGCCTCCGGCCAATCCAGATTGCTGGAGCGCGAAAGACGCTTGATACGATCCATCACCAAGGCCTCGATGGGAGGCGCAGGGACCCGCCGGACGGCGGTTTTGCTTTTTGCGGTATGCGCACGCCCCGGCAGCACTGAGGCGGAGACGTAGTAGCGATAGAGGCGCTTCTGCTGACCATAGCCAAAGCTGGGACTCATCGGACCGCCGTCGGCGTCGAAGATGCGTCCTGTAAGTGGTGACTTGGCGGCCCGGGTCGGCCGGCTGTTACGAACCAGTCCGTTTGCGTCGAGGCAGGCTTGGACAGCGTCGAAGAGGTCCTGGTCGAGGATCGGCGGGTGGAGGCCTTGATGGACTTCACCTTTGTGCACGATGCGTCCGATGTACAGCGGGTTGCGAAGCAGATGAAACAGCGCACCGCATGAGAATGATGCGCCGCCGCGGACCAGTCCTCTGCGGGTGACCCAAGCGCGCGACCTAGCACCGGCCGCGTCAAGTTCCGCCTTGAGGGCGGGGACAGAACGAAGTTCGAGGTAGCGCCGAAAAAGCCCCCTCACCTGCTCAGCCCCAATCGGCTCCACGATCAGGGTTCGGTCTTTGGCGGCGTAGCCCAGCGGGACGACGCCGCCCATCCACATCCCTTTGGCTTTGGACTGAGCGATCTTGTCGCGGATCCGTTCGCCGGTGACCTCGCGCTCAAACTGGGCGAAGGACAGCAACACATTCAGGGTCAGCCGGCCCATGGAGGAGGTGGTGTTGAACGCCTGGGTGATCGAGACGAACGAGGCGCCCGCCGCATCAAAGATCTCGACGATCTTGACGAAGTCGGCGAGCGACCGCGTGAGCCGATCGACCTTGTAGACCACGACCACATCTACTTTGTGATCAGCGACGTCAGCGAGCAGGCGCTTCAAGGCTGGACGGTCGGCGTTCCCTCCGGAATATCCGCCGTCGTCATAGATGGTCTTGAGGCCGATCCAACCCTCCCCAGCCTGCGACAGAATATAGGCCTCGCAGGCTTCGCGCTGGGCATGGAGGCTATTGAAGGCCTGCTCCAACCCCTCCTCCGTGCTTTTGCGGGTATAGATCGCGCACCGCAGTTTGGCCGGGGCGGATGGGTGGTTAGCTGGCGGCGGTCTCATGACCTTGATTGAGACCCCGCGTCACGGAGGCCAAAGAACCGTAGTCCGTTCCAGCGGGACCCGGTGATGGTGCGCGCCACCTCCGACAAACTCCCATACCGCTCGCCGCGATAGACGAAGCCGTCCGCCGTGACCTCGACCTCGTGCCGCACTCCTTGCCACTCCCGGGCCAGGCGAACACCGGGCTCGAGCCGGAGCCGCGGAGGACCACTGGCCTGCCGGACGATGGTGCGACGCGTCTGCGGATCGAGATCGCCGTAGGCGGCTGCCTGGAGTCGCCACGCGATCAGGCGCCGCAGGAGAGGAGCCGACCGATGCGCTGGCGGCGGCCCAATCCTCCGCCGCCACTCTTCTCGCAGCCCTTCGAGGTCCAGGCCCTCCAGCGCCCGGACCTCATTGGTGATCGCATCCGAACCCATTACTCACCCGCCTCGGCGGGGATGCGGTAGACGCGGCCAGCGTCAGTCTTCTCGGAGAGGACGGTAAGGCCCTGCTTCTTCTTGATCGCGCCAGAGATGGCGCCGCGCACAGAGTGGGCTTGCCAGCCGGTCACTGCGGTCAACGCCTCGATCGTCACGCCGCCCGGCTGGCGCAAAAGTCCTATCAGCGTTTCGAGCTTACCAACCTTGGCCGCCGGCGTCGGAGCGGTCGTCGCAGCTTCGGACTTGGTGGGTGCGCTTTTGGGGCCCCGCGGCTTACGCGCGGCGCGAGCGGTCTTGGTCTCCGTGGTTGTGGTCATTATGCCGTCCTCGTGCTCTCGGGCGCCGCCTGAATGCGGCCCCTACCAGCACGAGCCCGGACTGAAGGCCGGGCGTGAACTGACATGACGAACGCTCTGTATTGCGACCAAGTCCAGTCCGAATCGCGCGCCCATGCTAGGTTTGACGGCGGTCGAATCTAGAGAAGGTAGGAGGGCCAAACCGTGCAATTCATACCGCTGGCGGAGACGCCTGATCATTACTTTGACCAGGCGGCTTGGCAGTCGATACAAAACCTTTGCGATGGCCGTTGCACCGCGTTGGGCGCCCTTGATGACGCCGAATGCTATTACTATTCGAAGGCCGCAGAGCAGTGCGCCCAAAGGGACACCGATGTTGGCCAGTTTGCTCGTCGCAATCTCGAGACCGTGGAGTTGGTCCGCCATCAAAGGCAGAGCCTGCTCGGTCGGCTTGCCGACGGAAGCCTTGTCGCGACGGCGATGCAGTTTGGTGAGCGGGAGCGGGTGATCATTCCAAAGGGGCTTTGGCCGTATCTCAAAGTGAAATTCGCGAACAACACTGCGTCTGGGCAAGGCTGTCGGTTCTTCGACATTACAATCGGTGAACAGCGTTCCCAGCAGACCAGCTTGATCCAGCAGTGCATAGCGTGGCTCAGAGTCCAGGAACCGGCATTGAGAAAAGTCCTACATCACCGCGCGAGCGAGCATTTCGGCGCCGGGTTGACCGATCGCGTATTCGCAGCGGCATACAGCGAAGTCTTTCGCCGCAAACGCGGTCGTCCAGTCGGCCGCTAAGCCGCTTAATCCTCAAATAATCGACGCATTGATGATTTAGGCGATTTCGCCCGGTTCAGGTCTTGATCGTCGTGTCCGGCTTCGGCCGCTCAATACGGAGATCAACGATAATGGCCATCCAAACGCATGCGGGCCAGAGCAAGCTTGCGATAGAATACATCGCCACCGACGAGTTGAAGCCAGATCCTGAAAACGCCCGCCGGCACACACCAGCCCAGCTGAAGCAGATCGCCGCCAGCATCAAGGCGTTCGGCTACGGCGCGCCGATCCTGGTGGACGCCGACAACAAGGTCCTGGCAGGACACGGCCGGCTGGAATCCCTCAAGCGGCTCGGTTGGAGCGAGGCGCCGGTTATAAGGATGGAGCACCTGTCACCAGCGCAGGCGCGCGCCTTCGCCATCACGGACAACCGATTATCAGACAACTCCAGCTTCGATGAACGGCTGTTGGCGCTGCACTTCAAGGAGCTGGCGACGATCATCGACCTGGACTTTAGCCTTGAGGACACCGGCTTCAGCATGGGCGAGATCGATCTGCTGATTGAAGGGCTTGATGATCAACAGAAGGACGCCGCCGATCCTGACGACGAACCTGTCTTACCTGGTCCGGCGGTGTCACGCCCAGGCGACCTCTGGCGGCTTGGCCCGCACCGTCTGATCTGCGGCAGCGCCCTGGATGGCGAGGTGTTTAAGCAGCTGCTCCAGGGCGAAGTCGTGGCCGGCGGCTTTCATGATTTTCCTTATAACGTGCCGGTCAACGGCCATATCAGCGGCAAGGGCAAGCGGAAGCATCGCGAGTTTCTGGCCGGGTCCGGCGAGATGAGCGGGCCGGAGTACAGCATCTTCCAGACCAATGCCTGCCGTCAGATCGCCGACCATAGTGCAGACGGCGCCGTCCACTTCTTCACCATGGACTGGGCTCACATTCGCTCGCTGCTCGCCGCGGGGGGCGCGGTGTTCGACGACCTCTTGAACATCTGTGTGTGGGTCAAGAACAACGGCGGCATGGGCGGTCTCTACCGCTCGGCCCATGAACTGGTGGCGGTCTTCCGCCACGGCCCAGGGCGCCACCGCAACAATGTCCAGTTGGGCAAGTATGGTCGCAACCGGGAGAACGTCTGGCGCTACGCCGGCGCCAACACCTTCCTACGATCCTCCGAAGAAGCCGACCTGATCGGCCAGCATCCGACGCCCAAGCCGGTCGCGTTGGTGGCGGACGCCTTGCTCGACGTCACGGCCCGGGGCGAGCTGGTTCTTGACGCCTTCATGGGGTCAGGGTCGACCCTGATGGCGTGCGAGCGGATCGGCCGGCGCTGCCGGGGGATCGAGCTTGACGGCCTCTACGTGGATCTGACCATCCGGCGCTGGCAGCGGATGTCGGGCGAGGCGGCCATCCGCGAGAGCGACGGCAGGACATTTGACGATTTGGCGTCTGAGGCTGCGCCATGAGCAGCAACGATGACCCGATCGATGATGACGGAGAGGCTGCGGTGGAAGATGGCCCGGCCTATGAAGTCGGCTACGGCCGCCCACCCAAGGCGACGCGCTTCCAGGAGGGCCAGTCCGGCAATCCAACCGGGCGGCGCCAGGGTTCAAAAAAACTGGCCACCCTCGCCCGCAAAGCTTTGAATGAGACCGTGGTCGTCAACATGGCTGGCCGCAAACGCAAGATGACCAAGCTGGTGGCGGCTCTGACCCAGCAGGCGAACAAGGCCGCCGCGGGCGACGCCAAGGCGACCCGGCTGATGATCGACATTCAGACCGAGGCTGAGGCGCGGGACGCTGGCAAGCCTGGCGCCCAAGACCCCGCCGCCGGCGTCCAGCGCCACGCTGTGATCATGGCGGCGCTCACAGCGCGCTTAAAGGCCTCAGGAAATGGCGATGGCTCAGACGACTAACCCCAGGCCGATCGAATTAGACCTGACGCCAGCCGAACTGGACGCCATCGGGGCCCACGACCTGGCGAGCTTCGTTCAGCTGATGTACCCCGAGGTGAGAGCCGGCGAGCAGCTCATCTGGGGGACCTACCTCGACCTGCTCTGCGCCAAGCTGGAGGACGTCGCGCACGGGCGGATCCGCAACCTCATCATCACCCTGCCGCCCCGACACCTCAAATCCTTCTGCGTCTCAGTCTGTCTGCCGGCCTATGTGCTCGGCCACTACCCCAGCCAGCAGATCATGTGCGTCAGCTACGGCCAGGACCTGGCCAAGGATCACGCCCAGCTGTCGCTGAAGGTGATAACCAGCGAGACATACCGCGCCCTGTTCGGCGATATCCTAAGCTCGCCCCGCCAGGCGCTGCAGCAGGTTCGCACCGCGGCCGGCGGCGTGCGGCGGGCCACCTCCATCGAGGGCACCGCCACCGGTGTCGGCGCCGACCTGATGATCTTCGACGACCCGCAGCGGCCCACCGAGACCATCTCCGATGCGATCCGCTGCGCGACCAACGACGCCTACGAACAGACATTCCTGAGTCGGCTCAACAAGCCTGACGAGGCGCGCACCATTATCGTCATGCAGCGGCTGCACGAGGACGACTTCGTCGGCCACGTTCTTGAGCTTGGTGGCGAATGGGAGATGATCAATCTGCCGGTGATCGCCGAGGAGGATCAGGCCATCGCCTATACCAACTTCCTCGGCGACCACATCTACCTGCGGCGCGAAGGCCAAGCCCTGCATCCGGCCCGGCTGTCATTGGACGCGCTGGCCATCATTCGAAGGGCCGCCGGTGAAGCGGTCTGGGCGACACAGTACCAGCAGCGGCCCGTGCCCATGGGCGGGGGGCTGTTGCGCACCGCGTGGTTCCCGCGCTATCGGCCCGGAGAGCTGCCGGACCGGTTCGATCAGGTCATCCAGTCATGGGACACCGCCAGCACGGATGGGGCGATGAGCGCCTACAGCGTCTGTACGACCTGGGGGATCAAGGGCAAGCATATCTACCTGCTCCACGTCTTCCGTGAGCGGCTGATCTATCCAGACCTCAAGCGGGCAGTGATCTGTCAGGCGGCGCTGCATGACGCTGAGATTGTCTATGTGGAGGATCATGCCTCGGGCACCCAGCTCCTACAGGAGCTGCCACAGGAGAACATCGGCTACCTACGGGGCGTGAAACCCACCGGCGACAAGGTCACGCGGATGATCAACCAAACCGCGCTGATCGAGAACGGCTTCGTGCATCTGCCGGAGGCTGCGCCATGGCTGGAGGACTATCTCCACGAGCTGGAGCTGTTCCCGAAACCGAAATACTTCGACCAGATCGACTCCACTTCCCAGGCGCTCGCGGCGATCAACCGGCCCATCAATGCGGCTGGCTGGCTCGCGTTCGCCGAACAGGCGATGCGTGATGTCGGCGATCAGCCGCGGCGGCGGCTCAGAGACCCAGAGAAGCCCTGGCGGGGGTTTGACGCCTGACGGCACGGCGGTTGGGCCAACAACCGACCGAGATGCGCCATAACCGGACTCTCGGACCGCTTCAGGAACACGCCCTTCAGCCGCCGCGCGCGAAGGTTCAGCGCCAATACCAGATTGCGCACGGCGCAAACTTCCGATGTAGAAACGGGCTCAGACTGCGAACTCATTCGAGCTTAGTGGAGCTTGCATGCCTCTTCTTGACCCTTCTGAACTGGAGAATGAGCTTTCCAGCGTCTCGCCGTCCGTCGATATGGTCGCCGGCAGCGCCCCTTTTCCATATTTGGGACTTTCCGCCGAGGATTTCGAGCGTCTGGGCTACGCTCTTTTCGCAGCCGAGGCGAAGGCTGGCCAGGGTTGTGAGTGGACCTCGGCGACCTTGATGCTGCGTGGGTCAGACGCCGGCCGTGATGTCGCCCTCTTTCGCGAGGAGCGATTGGTCGGTGTAGTGCAGTGCAAGCGTGTGGAAAGCAGCATGACGCTGCCGGCTGTGTTTCGCGAATTGGCCAAGACGGTGCTGTTCCCGTTCGCCGACGCAACCTTGCCGAAAATCGAGCCAGGCCTGCGCTACGTCCTGATGATCTCGCGCGATCCGGCCGGAACCGTCGTGGACTTCTTCGACCGCACCGGGGAGATTTTAGAGGCGAAGAAGGACATTATCGCCAACGCCGTTCTCGAGGTCTTGGAAGCTTATCAGACCCTCGGCACGGCCTTTCCCGATGCTCAACCGGCCATCGACCTTGTGACGCAGGCTCTGCCGACCTTGACTTACCACCTGATGCGGCCTCATGCGCTGGACCTTCGCCTGCACGCCACGCCGGCCGTGGCGTCGATGTTCTTCGCGCAGCGCACGGTCATCGATAACAGCGTCGTCCAACCGTTTTTCGAGCAGATCGCCGCCGCCATGGCAGGGCTGGTTAAGCAGACCGAAGGGGTGCCGCTTCTGACCGACGCCGACCTACGGATCCTGAAAGATCGGATCGAGAACATGCCCCAGAGCCACCGGCTCAATCTTGGCTTTGCGGCCACCTTTGGCCTGCCGCGTGAAATGTTCATCAGCGAGGCGGCGCTCGAAAAGCGAGGCAAGCGCATCGTCGAACTGACCCAGGAGATTGGTAAGGATCTGAACGACTGGCTGTTCGACCGGGCCTACTCCACGGCGGATGCCCTCGCGCTGCATCACGCCACCCGCGTGCATCCTTTCGCATGCCAGGCCGCGCGGGGATTTCTGGGCATCGTGGCTCGGGACGCGCTGCAGAAGCAAATGGTCAGCGGGAAGATGGCCGAACTCGCCGGAAAGATTTTCGGCTTTACGCCCTACAAGGATGACGACGAGAGGTTAGACGCGACCCGTGCCAGGCTTCTCGACCAGGGACGACGATATCTTGCCGGCGACTCCAGCAAGCTGGAAGGCGATCCCGAACTTGTCAGCCTCAAGAAACACATGCTGGATCTCTTGATGGAAGGGATCCGGGACGAGGAGACCCTTGAACGTCACCTCACTCTTGGCATCGGAATCCTCCAGCCTCCGTTGGTCGAAGCAGCTGAAGAGCTCCGGCGGTTAGGCGAACAGCCGGTCACGATCGTGGTGACGGGCCTCGACGCCCTGGGCAGCCGTGATGTCCTCAATCGGCTGGCGGATACTGCCCGCGCTCTGGAGAGACGAGGCCGCCCTCAGCCGGGCGAGGACTCGAAAGGTCCCTAGGCGGTCAGGTCCATGGCCGCCTTGCGCCACGAGCGGAAGTTGGGGTGGGGCCAGAGAATTACCGTTTAAGAATTTAGGTCGCTAGCGCGGCGATGGATAGGTTTCAGGGACCTAGTTCTTCAGCAGCATGACCATCACTAGGCCCAATCCGTTTGCTCCGGATTCGAACGGCGATTGACACAATGCAGTCATGGGTTGCACGGTAGTGTTCGGTGCCGCACAGTTGCGACTCCTGGTCCCCAGTTAGTCCTGCCCGTCGCGTATAGCGCAATTGCCGAACGCGGACGCGGTTTCGGCAACCCTTGCGTTCCCGAGCCACAGCTCCAACGGGCCCGTTTGACACGCGGCCGCAACCGATCCCGGTGCGGCGCGATGGTGTTTGATCCCTTTCGACGGAGACGACGGACATGCCTCAAGGTTTCATCGGTGCGAACTTCGCCAAGACGCGGCGGGCCTACGGCGATCCGGTTTCGCCCGCGGCCCTGCATCCGCGCTATCTGCCGCCGCCACCGTTCACCGCCCAGAGCCTCACCCTGCCGCTCGAGGCGATCCTGCCAGGCGTGACCGCCGAGGTCGCCGCCGCTGGCGAGCTGGTGTTTCACTCGATCGGCGATTCCGGCGGCATCCATGGAACCCAAGTGCAGGATGCGATCGCCGAGGCCATGGAGGCGCAGATCACCGCCGCAGCCGCGGCGGCGAAGCCAAGGTTCATCTACCATCTCGGCGACGTGGTTTATTTCAACGGCCAGAGCGCCAACTATCTCAGCCAATTCTACGAGCCCTACCAGTATTACGACGCGCCAATCTTCGCGATTCCGGGCAATCACGATGGAGACACGGCGATCCGACCGGGCGACCAGCCCGATCCGGAGCCGAGCCTGTTCGGCTTCATGCAAAACTTCTGCAGCCCCACGCCGCAGTTCCTGTTCAAATACCGCCAGACCATGACCCAACCCTATTGTTACTGGAAGCTGGAGGCTCCGTTCGTTCATTTCATTGGCCTTTACTCCAATGTTGACGGACTTCTGGACGCCCGCGGCACCGCGCAACAGCAGACCTGGTTCATCGACCAGCTAAAGGCGACTCCAGCAGACAAATGGCTGGTGCTCGCAGTCCACCACCCCTGTTACTCGCTCGACTCGGTGCACGGCGGCTATGAGGAAACCTTGGGGGCGTTGGATGCGGCCTTTCAGGCGGCGGGCCGCATTCCCGACGTGGTCATGCACGGCCATGTGCACAATTATCAGCGCTTCATGCGCGACTACGGCGGCGGTGTGCGCGTGCCCTTCATTATCGCCGGCGCCTGCGGCTACGCCTTGACCGAGTCGGCGCTGCACACGCTGCAGCAGGGCATGGAAAATGAGGCGCTGCCCTATGCGACCGCCCGGGCGGGCGTGACGCTCGATGCCCTGGACGTGACCAATTCGGGCTTCCTGCGACTCACCGCCAACCCCGCCACCCTGACGGTCGACTATTTCTCTGTGTCCTTCGCCGATCCCGCGGTGGTGTCGCCGGGACCGGCCGACAGCGTGGCCCTACCAAACCGCGGCGTCATCAAGACAGCGTGACCTCATCGCAGAAGGACGGTGACGATGGCAGCCCTGACGATCTTGATCATTCGTCATGCCGAGAAGCCCGACGAAGCGTGGCCCGGCCCTGGCCTAACGAGCAACGGAGCGCGCGATGACGAGTCGCTGGTGGTCCGGGGCTGGCAGCGGGCCGGCGCCTGGGCGGGTTGTTCCGCCATGGCCTGGGCGAGGCCTATCCGACTCCCGCCGCCGTCTACGCGGCCAACCCGAACCCGGTCAGCGGGGCGATGCGAGCCAGCGGCCGTTCGAGACGGTCACCCCCCTCGCCGCGGCCCTGAACCTCGCGCCCATAACGCGCTGGGCGCAGGGCCAGGAGCCCCAGCTGGCCGCCGAGGTCGCCGTTCACGTCCGCGACTCGCCAATAACTAGTATTGGCGATAGTGTGCCCGCGTTGGGATGTTTGTGAGGGGGGCTGGAAGGCCGACACGCCGTCGTCAAACGCATTGGTCGCCGGTGAGGCATCTTTGGCTCTTGAGTTCGGCTCGCAGGTCTGGATTGGGGGTTTCGGCCCGGCCGAGCGCACGCGCATCCTGTAATCGCCTGATCCACGTCCTTCTGTCGATCTGCCCTAGAGCTTTTCCCGGAGCGCACCAGAATGCCGAAACTGTCCGACCTCGTCCCGATTGCCTCGATCCCGAACTTGAACGTGGGGCTTTCGAGCGCACGCGAAGAGACCATGATCGCCTGTCTGGGCAGCCCCCAGATGCCGCTGACCAGGGAGGACACGCCCGAGCGCGCCAGCCCCACCGTCAGAAAGCTGGAGAAGCAGCAGAAGATCGGCGGGGTGAATGCCGACGGGATTGCACCTGCGGTCGACAGCCTTCATGCCATCCTAACCCAGGCCTTCGCGGATATCGCCGGACTCCGGGCGGCGTTGCGTGGAGACGGCATGCTGGTAGTGAGGCTTCGCCGGCCCACCCACCCCACGGCGTACCCGAAGATCAGCAACCACGCCTGGGGGACGGCGATCGACCTGAAGCTCATCGGCATGGAGCCGCCGGCCGACACCGGGAACAAGGTCCCCTACTTCATCGCCGCCCTGGCGCCCTACTTCAACAAGGCAGGCTGGTACTCTGGAATAGGCTTCTCCGACGACATGCACTTTGAGGTGGCGGACCAGACCATCCGGACTTGGTTGGCGGAGGGAAAATTCGGCGCCGCATCCAGCCCCGCGGCACTCTTGGCCAATGCGACCCTCGGCCGGGCCGGGATACCGGACCACGCCCTGGTGCTTTCCGGCCACGATCACGAGGTGGCGGAGGCGGCCAAGTATAAGCCCCTGGTCGACGCCGCCGCGGACAGGTTTCATCTCGACCCCCTACTAGTCTACGGGCTGGGCTCACGCGAGTCGGATTGGGGCCTCACGCTCAAGCCGCCCGGCCCGGCGGGGACTGGCGACTGGGCGCCCCGCGACCCGGCCAAATGGGGCTTCGCTATGCCGCCGGACGGGCTGGGATGGGGCCGCGGGCTGCTGCAGGCGGAC
>Ga0302314_10002455_pt1 | contig 34295 bp, 37 predicted proteins | sample III_Palsa_N2_3_FD_200533 | JGI IMG/M metagenome (GOLD analysis project Ga0302314, IMG submission 200533) | Peat permafrost microbial communities from Stordalen Mire near Abisko, Sweden - III_Palsa_N2_3 | ecosystem: Environmental > Terrestrial > Soil > Palsa > Peat permafrost | place: Sweden...
CAGCCGGAAGCCGCTCCAACAGGTCGGAGAACTGGTCCGTCAGGACAGATGCGACGTTTTGCATCTGCTCCCAGAATCAGACCGATTCGCGCCGGATCAAGCACTATTTTAGCGCGTATGGGGCATGCACCCGCTAGCTGTTCGGCCCGCGTTCGATCGACACCGGCTGCCAGCGCCGCAGGCCGGAGGCCGCCAGCACCGACGGGTTGACGCAGCTCATCGGCCACCGCCCGGACAACACCAGCGCCAGTTCCTGCCCGACCCGCCGCTTGCGGGCCGGGTCGAACCGCGACGAGGCGGAGGCGACGTGCGCGGTGAAGGTCACGTTGCGCATCTGCAGCAGCGGGTTGTCCTGCCGCGGCGGTTCGACCTCCAGCACATCGAGCGCGGCGCCGGCGATCCAGCCCTGTTGCAGCGCCGTCACCAGCGCCGACTCGTCCACCGTGGCACCGCGGCCGGTGTTGATGAACAGCGCGGTCGGCTTCATGCGCCGGAACTCTTTTTCCCCCAGCATGTGCCCGGTCTCCGACGTGCCGGGCGCGTGCATGGACAGGAAATCGCTCTCCGCCAGCACCTCGGAGAGCCCGGCCGGCGCGACGCCGTACGGCAGCAGCACCGTCTCCTCGACATACGGGTCATAGGCCAGCATGCGCAGGCCGAATGCCCGCGCCCGTAGGGCCACTGCGCGCGCGACGTGGCCGAAGCCGACGAACCCGAGCGTCTGCCCCCAGAGCCTGGGAAACTGGTACAGATGCGCGCGACCTTCGCGCCAACGGCCCTCGCGCACCAAGCGGTCGTGCTCGACGAGTCGCCGAAAACCGCCCAGCAGCAGCGTCATCGCGTGGTCGGCCACTTCCTCGACGAAGGTATCGGGGACGTTGGTCACCGGGATGCCGTGCTCGTTGGCGGCGGCGATGTCGACGTAATCGACGCCGATCGAACCCAGTGCGATCACCCGGCACTGCTTGGCCGCCGCGATCACCCGGCGGCCGACTTTTCCGGTGGGATAGAACGCGTCGGCCGCGCCGATGGCGGCGACCACCGCGTCCTCTTCGGCCGCCACCGGCACGAACTCCGCATCCAGCCCGGCCAGCGCCTCGCTTTCATGGTCGAACGGCGCCGACGCCGTGGTGACGATCTTGAACCGAGCCATGCATTGTCTCTCCCCTCGTGTCGGGGCGAACTGCACCATGTGGCGGGATCAGGGGCAAGGCCGGGAAATGCGCGGCTGCCGGCGCGCCGCGACGCCGGTCGTCGGGATTTTCCATTTGCGATCTCCGTGGCATGTTTGCCGCGATGATCGGGTCGGGGGGAATGCCAGGTGAGTGACTCACTGTCGAAGCAGGAATGGATCAACCGCGTTCTGGGCGTCAGCGTCGTCCAGACCAACAAGGCCCCGAAGAAGGTCACCTTTTCCGACAAAGTGAGCGTCATGCCGCCGCCGCCGACCGGCATGAACCTGGGCGAAGGCCGGAAGCGGTCGGGGGCCGTCATCACCCCGCCGCCGAAGGCGACGCGGCCGCAGAAATTCACCACGGAGACCGGCAAGGAAATCACGATCTCCCGCGACGCGGACGGCGCGCCGCTGTTCACAGCGCCGCCGCCGCCGGTGCGGGAGATCTCCTTCTCGGGCGGTGGCGGCAAGGGTGCCGCGCTGCCGGGGGCGGTGAAGGCGCTGGAAGACAGCGGCGCGTTGAAAGACGTGACGCAGGTCTACGGCGCATCGGTGGGCTCCATGACGGCAGCGATCCTCGCCGCCGGCATCACCGCCAAGGAATTTTCCGACGTCGCCAACGCCGATGAAACAACCGCCCGGATCACCGAGGGCAGTGGCGGCACCAAACTTGGGCTGCTGATGGCCGCGGCGAAGAACAAGGTCACCAGCGGCTCCGGCAATCCGCTGACCGGCGACGGCCTGGAGAGCGTTGTGCGCGACGTGCTCGACGAGACGCTGCGCAAGCGCATCATGGAATACGTGCAGGAATGCATCGGCACCGGCAAGACGCCGGATAACGGCGTCGTCGGGATCGCCAAGCGCCTCAGCGGCAACAAGGCGGGGCCGACGTTCGGCGAGATGCGGCAACTGTCGAAGGCCATCCCCGCGATCAAGGAGGTGGTGATCACCGGCACCTACACCACCGAATTCGAGGAAGACGACAAGGGCAAGCTGAAGAAGGTGAAGGACGGCAACGACCAGGGCCAGCTCTACATATTCAGCGCCGACACCGAGCCGGATCTGGAAGTGGCCGTTGCCGTGCATGCCTCCGCCTCGTTCCCGGCCGCCTTCAAGCCCGTCGACATCAAGCTGTCGACCGGCATGACGGTGCGCTTCATCGACGGCGGGGTGATGAACAACACACCGACGTCCTCCAGCATCGGCAATGAGCGCGCGCTCGACCCGATGCCGGACAAGCGCGGCATCACGTTCGTCTTCGAGGACAAGGAGGGCGTCAGCAAGGGGCTGCTGGAGGGCAAGGTTACGCCGTCGCAGGGCAAAAAGGCCCGGCTTGTCGACTGGTTCGTCGGCTCCTCGCACAAGGGCGCCGAATACGCCAAGGACCGCGACATGACCGATCGCCCCGAGGAGATCGTCGAGGTACCGCTGAAGGTCCGGCTGCCGCCGAAAAAGCCCGGCAAGAAGGGCAAGAAGGTCGACATGCGCGACGGCACGCTGGAGTTCAATCTGTCGCTCGAGAAGAAGATCGCCCTGCAGGAGGCGACGGAGAACGCGACGAACGAGCAGATCGAGCGCGAGAAGCAGCCGAAGACCCGGAAGTTCGCATCCGACTCGCAAATGTTCGTCTCGATCGGCATGTCGGATCTTAAGGCGCTGAAGGCCAGCGGCTATGCCGGCGCCGACGCGGCCTATGACTTCCGTGAGAAAGTCGCCGAGATGATCGAGAAACTGCGCGAGGCGGTAAAAAAGGAAAATGCCAAGAGCCAGAGCCGCATCGCCAACGTGCTGCAGGACAAGGATGCGACAATGGCGCTCGACGAACTCGACAAGCTTGCCGGCGAGGACGTCGATTTCCAGGGCTACGTCGGGCGCGAGCTGAACAAGGGTGGCCTTGATTCGCTGCTGGAGGCGGCGCGAAAAGGCGGCGTGAAGAGCGGCGCGATGGATGCCACCTACGCGGTAAGCGACACGCTGAAAGCACGCAACTTCGCCTCCAATACGCTGAAGAATGTCATCTATCCGCAGATGAAAGTGCAGGGCGAGAACGGCAGCGGCATCGAGACGCTGCTGGTCGTCGAGGGCCTGCTGCGGGCCGCGCAGACGCCGGAGGACGTGAACGAGGCGCTGACCATCGCGGTCGACCACTTCAAGAACAAGTCGGACAAGCTGTTGCCGCGCAAGGGGCACAAGCAGTTCGCGCAGCGGCTCGAAAGCATCATGATGCCGCTGGCCGCCTGATCCGACAGCTCAACCGATAGCAGGAAGACTTGCCAATGTTCGAGCGTGCCCAGGCTCTCTATGCGGAGCTGGCCAAGACCCTCGGCGTCGATACGTTGCCGGCGGACGAAAACGGCGGCGTGGAACTGACGGTGGGCGAGACCTCGTCCGTCGTGATGTTCGCCGAGGACGAGTTCACGCTGCTGCTTGTCTCCCCGGTCACCGAACTGCCGCCGGGCACCACCTACGGCACGGCGCTGTGGCTGCTGCGGCGAAATTTCTATGACAGCCCGATCTTGCCGTTCCGCGTCTCCTGCGACAAAGCCGGCAGCATCGTCGTCTGGGGCCGCGTCCCGATGGCGGACCTGACCGGCGAGCAGCTTGCCACCATCATCGATGCGCTGGCAGCCGAGGCGGGGACGATCCGCAACGAGGTCGAGGTGGACGAAGCCGCCGAATAGGCACGCCTACCCCACCTCCGGCGGCGCCGCGAGCCGGTCGGCGAGCCAGCGCGTGGCCGGGCCGGCGGTTGCGTCGGCGCGGTGGATCAGCAGGAGCTGGAACAGCACCGCCGGCTGGTCGGGGGCGATGCGCACCAGTTGCCCTGTGCGCAGGTCGTCGCAGATCATGTGCGCCGGCATGTTGCCCCAGCCGAGCCCGGCGCGCAGCAGTGCGTGCTTGGCGCCGAGGTCGCCGAGCCGCCACGTGCGCGGCGAGATCACGCCGAAATCCTGGCCCTCGGTCAGCCGCGAGCGGTCGGTCAGCACAAGCTGGATGTGGTCGTGCAGCACCGAGGTGGGCAGGGGGTGTGGCAAGCCCGCCAGCGGATGGCTGGGGGCGCAGACCGGCACCAACTCGATCTGGCACAGCGGCCGCCGCTCCACCGCCTCCGCCTTGATGCCCATCGGCCCGCTGATGCCCAGGCCGCAGGTGCGGTCCAGCACCTGCTGCACCACCGCCCCCATCGCCTCGACGCGCAGCCGCAGCGCCACCGTCGGGAACTGCTGGGCGAAGGCTTCGAGCACGGCGACGAGCCGGGCGGTCGGGAACATCACGTCCACCGCGAGACCGACCTCGGCTTCCAGCCCCGCGTGCAGGCCGCTGGCGCGGGCGCGCAGGTCGTCCACCAGCCGGCCGACCCGGCGGGCATCCGCAAGCACCGCGCGCCCGGCCTCGGTCAGCAGCGGCCGGCGGTGGCCGCGCTCGAACAGCTCCAGGCCGAGCTGTTCCTCCAGGTTGCTGATCGCGTAGCTGACCGCGGACTGCGCCCGGTGCAACCGGCGGGCGGCCGCGGAGAAGCTGCCGGCCTCGGCGACGGTGGCGAACACGCGCAGCTGATCCAGGGTGGGGGAGCCGGGTTCGGTCATGCCATGTACATATCTAAAACCTAGATAGATAGGATCGAGCAAATCCGGATTTGACTGATGCTATGTCCCACCTATGTGTAGCTGCAAGCCGGGACTCGCCCCGGGAGGCAGGAGGTTGCTCATGGCCAAAATTCTGATCGCATTCTATTCGCGCAACGGCTCGACCGAAGCGTTGGCCAAGGCCATCGCGGAGGGCGCGGAAGCCCAGGGCGCCGAGGTGCGGCTGCGCCGCGCCCGCGAACTCGTCGGGGTCGACATCGTCGAGAGCGTGCCCGGCTGGAAGGAAAGCGCCGAGCGGCAGAACGCGCTGTACGAGGCGCCGACGCCCGCCGACGCCGAATGGGCCGACGCGATCGTGTTCGGCTCGCCGACCCGCTTCGGCATCATCTCGTCGGAGCTGAAGGCCTACATCGACAGCCTCGGTGGCCTGTGGTTCCAGGGCAAGCTGTTCAACAAGGCCGGCGCGGTGTTCGGGGCGACGGCCACCACCCATGGCGGCGCCGAGAGCACGCTGCTCGGCCTGTTCAACGTGTTGGCGCATCTCGGGCTGGTGATCGTGCCGAACGGTTACGGCGACCCGATCACCTTCCAGGCCGGCACCCCGTACGGCTCGCACACCGCGGTCGACGGCCAGCACGTGAAGGCGCCGGCGGACGCCGATCTCGCGGTGGCCAAGTACCAGGGCAAGCGCGTCGCCCAGGTGGCAGCGCTGCTGGCGCCGCTGCGCGGCTGATCCGCTGACATTCCGCGCCCGACCGGCGGACGGTCCCAACGGGGTCGTCCGCGCGGGCGCGGCCGCGCTTTCTCTCGCCATCGGGGACCGGATGCAGGACCTGCTCGACAGCCCGTTCACGCCGGTCATCGTGGCCTGCCTGATCGCCAGCCTTGCGGTCGGCGGCGTCGCCCGGCTGCTGCGCTCCAGCCTGCTGGCGAGCCTCGCCGCACCGGCGACGTTCCTGGTCGCGTACTACGAGACCTACAACAAGATCCCCGGTTTCCCGCCGGTCGGCTCGACCAACAAGATTTTCTACATCGCCGTGTTCGCGGCCGTCGTGGGGCTGGCGCTCGACCTGCTGGCGCCGGCGCGGGTCGGCCGGCTGGTGCTGCTGGCGGCTCCGCTGCCGATCGCCGTGTGGATCGCGCTGCCGCGCTTTGCCGATCCGTCCGCCCCGTTGCTGCTGGAACTGGCCGCCATGGTCGCGGGCGGCGCGCTGCTGCTGTGGCGCGTCGCCGCACTGGCCGAGGCGGAGAACGGGCCATTGGTTGCCGGCGGCCTGCTCGCGGTGCTGCCGGCGGTGTTCGCGCCGATCGCGCTGTTCGGCGGTTCGTCCACCAGCGTCGGGCTGTGCCTCGGGCTGACCGCCGGGCTCGCCGTCGGCGCAGGCTTCGCGCTGTTGTGGCCGATGAAGCTGCGGCTGACCGCGGTGCTCGGCGCCGGCAGCGGGCTGCTGGCGGTGATCGACACGGTCACGCTGATCACCCAGCGCGCCGATCCGATCGCACTGCTGTTGTTCCTGACGGTCCTGGCTGCCGGGCAGGTCGGCGCAAGCTGGCTGCTGCCCACGGCCCGGCCCGGCCCGCGCCTGCGCGGGATTGCCCAGACCCTGATGGCCGCGACGCCGATCGTGGTGATCGTCGCCCTGCTGTTCCTGCGCCACGACAGCCCGTTCTGAAACCGAGGAGACTCCCATGCGTCATGTACTGATCGCTGCCACCGCCGCGGCGGCCCTGTTCGCCGCGGCACCCGCCCGTGCCGCCGACTACACGATCGACCCGAGCCACACCCATGTGCTGTTCCTGGTCGATCACCTCGGCTTCTCGAAGATGATCGGGCTGTTCAAGGACACCTCCGGCAGCTTCAGCTTCGACCCGGCCAATGTCGGCGCCAGCAAGCTCAAGGTCAGCATCAAGACCGCGAGCCTGGAGACCCAGTTCGCCCCGCGCGACAACGACCTGAAGGGTGCCGACTGGTTCAACACCACCGAATTCCCGGACATGACGTTCGTCGGCACCGGCTTCGCCAAGACCGGCGACAAGACCGGCACCATCTCCGGCGACCTGACGCTGCTCGGGACGACGAAGCCGCTGACGCTCAACGTGACCTTCAACAAGGCGGGCGTCCGCGCCTCGGACAAGAAGGAGGCCGCCGGCTTCTCCGCCACCGCGACGCTGAAACGGTCGGATTTCGGCCTCAAGACCTTCGTGCCGTATATTGGCGACGAGGTATCGTTGCTGATCGAGTCCGAAGGCACGCGCTGAGCGGGCAAAGGGAACCAACCATGGACCGTCTTCAGACCACCGTGCTGCCGGGCGTCGGCCGCGTGCTGATGTCGTTGATCTTCATCTGGTCCGGCTTCGGCAAGCTGATGGGGGCGGCGGGGACGATCGGCTACATCGCCTCGCTGGGCCTGCCGCTGCCGGAGGTGGGCTACGGCATCGCCGTGATCGTGGAGTTCGGCGGCGGCCTGCTGCTGCTGGCCGGGCTGCTGACGCGCTGGGTGGCGCTGGTGCTGGCGCTGTTCTGCCTGGTCACCGCCTTTGTGTTCCACGGCTTCGGCGACATGAACAACCAGATCCACGCGATGAAGAACATCTGCATGGCCGGCGGCTTCCTGGTGCTGGCGGCCTACGGGGCCGGCGGCTGGAGCATCGACGCGCTGCGGGCGCGCCGGGTCGCCTGAGGCGGGCACGGGGCAGGGGCGGGGCAGGCGCCCCGCTCCGGCCGACCACGCAAGGGATTGTTGGAACCGGCGGTTCCGCGGCGTAGGATGCCGGCGCCCGTTTGGAACCGCGCATGATCTGCCCCTACTGCCAGCACGACCTCGACGTCGAGAGCCTGTCCTGCCCACGCTGCGGGGCCGAGTATCCGCGCCCCGGGATGCCGTTCGGCATGGGTCTCCGCACGACGCTGGCGGCCAGCGCGATGATGGTGGTGTTCTCCCTGGTCCTGGTCGACTGCGTGCTGAACTACCTGCCGGGCGGCGTCAACAGCACGATGCCGATCGGCTCGTCGCAGTTGCCGTCGCAGACGCCGCCGACCGTGAAGAGCATCGATGCCCAGCAGCAGCTCGACCGCTGGGCGCAGGGGCAGCAGAACACGGCGTTTGCGCAGCCGCAGCCCATCAAGAAGCAATAGCGCGGCTGGCCGCGACGGCGCGGCCGTCGTTGGCCTGGCGGGCTTTGCGCAGTTCTGCGAAATCAGGTTGAGTGTCGGCACGGGGACCGGTCCGCGCCGCCGCCGGCGGCGCCCAACCCAGAGGGGAGACATCAGAATGAAGCACCGGGTTGTTGCCATCGCCTGCGCCGCCGCGCTGTCGGGCGTGCTGGGTGCCGCGGGCGCCGCGCAGGCCAAGACCCTTGTCTATTGCTCCGAAGGGTCGCCGGAGAACTTCAACCCGATGATCAACACCACCGGGACCACGTTCGACGCCAACCTGCCGATCTACAACCGGCTGGTGGAGTTCAAGTTCGGCAGCACCGAGGTTGGACCCGGCCTGGCGGAATCATGGGACGTCTCGGAAGACGCCAAGGTGTTTACTTTCCACCTGCGCAAGAACGCGAAATGGCAGTCCAACAAGTACTTCAAGCCGACGCGCAATTTCAACGCGGACGACGTGATCTTCAGCTTCGAGCGCCAGTGGAAGGACAGCAACCCGTACCACAAGGTCTCCGGCGGCGGTTACGACTATTTCGGCGACATGGGCATGCCCGACCTGCTCGCCAGCATCGAAAAAGTCGATGACTCCACCGTGAAGTTCACGCTGAAGGAGCCGAACACGCCGTTCCTGGCCGATCTCGCGATGGACTTCGCCTCCATCCAGTCGAAGGAATACGCCGACACGCTGCTGGCCATCGGCAAGCCCGAACTGATCGACCAGGAGCCGATCGGCACCGGCCCGTTCGAGTTCGTGACGTACCAGAAGGACACCACGATCCGGTACAAGAAGTTCGACGGCTACTGGGGCCCGGCGCCGAAGCTTGACGCGCTGGTGTTCTCGATCGCCAAGGACCCGGCGGTGCGGCTGGCCAAGCTGCGCGCCGGCGAATGCCAGATCGCGCCGTTTCCGACGCCCGCCGACCTGCCGAGCATCAAGGCCGACGCGAAGCTGCAGATGCCCACCCAGCCCGGCCTGAACATCGCCTATCTGGCGATGAACAACCAGAAGCCGCCATTCACCGACGTGCGCGTGCGCATCGCGATCAACGAGGCGATCGACAAGAAGGCGATCCTGGACGCCGTGTATCAGGGCGCCGGCCAGCCGGCGAAGAACCTGATCCCGCCGACGCTGTGGAGCTACAACGACGCCATCGAGGACTTCAAATACGATCCGGACGCGGCGAAGAAGCTGCTCGCCGAGGCCGGTTTCCCGAACGGGTTCGAGACCGACCTGTGGGCGATGCCGGTCTCCCGCCCGTACAACCCGGACGGCAAGCGCATCGCCGAGCTGATGCAATCCGATCTCGCCAAGGTCGGGATCAAGGCGAAGATCGTCAGCTACGAGTGGGGCGAGTACCGCAAGCGGTTGCAGCAGGGCGAGCACCAGATGGCGGAGTTCGGCTGGACCGGCGACAACGGCGATCCGGACAATTTCTTCATCCCGCTGGCTGGCTGCGCCGCGGCGCGCCCGGGCGGCGGCAACGTCGCCAAGTGGTGCAACAAGGAGTTCGAGGACCTGGCGGAGAAGGCCGCGACCGTCTCCGACCCGAAGGAGCGCGCCAAGCTGTATGAGCAGGCACAGGTAATCATGCACCGCGAGGCGCCGTTCTTCCTGATCGCGCATTCGGTGGTCTATCTGCCGATGGCGAAGAATGTGACCGGCTACGCGATGAGCCCGCTGGGCCGGCACCAGTTCGACACGGTGGACCTGCAGTAGGACCGGCGCGGCCGGACCCTCGCATCCACGCGAGGGGCCGGCCGTACCGCACGAACGCAACACGTGTTCCGTTTCCTCCTGCGCCGCGTAGCGCTGATCGTGCCGACCTTCGTCGGCGTCACGCTGCTGAGCTTCCTGCTGATCCACCTCGTTCCGGGCGATCCGATCGAGGTGCGTTTCGGCGAGCGCGGCCTGACGCCGGAGCGGCTCGCCATGCTGCGCCACGAGGCCGGGCTGGACCGGCCGCTCTGGCAGCAGTTCCTGAGCTACGAAGGCAACGTTGCTACCGGCCATCTCGGCGAATCGGTGGTGACGCACGAATCGGTCTGGAGCGAATTCATCACGCTGTTCCCGGCGACCATCGAACTTTCCGTTTGCGCGATGCTGTTTGCGATCGCCATCGGCCTGCCGCTCGGCGTGATCGCCGCCGTGCGCCGCGGCTCGGTGTTCGACTACGGGCTGATGGGCCTGTCCGTCACCGGCGCCTCCATGCCGATCTTCTGGTGGGGGCTGATGATGATCCTGGTGTTTTCCGTGGCGCTCGGCTGGACGCCGGTGTCCGGGCGGATCTCCGACCAGTTCTATGTCGAGCCGTGGTCCGGTTTTCTGCTGGTTGACGCGTGGTTCTCCGACGACGCGGGCGCGGTGCGATCGGCGCTGTCGCACCTGATTCTCCCCACCATTGTGCTTGGCACCATCCCGCTCGCCACCGTCGCCCGGATGACCCGCTCTGCCATGCTCGAAGTACTGGGAGAAGACTATATCCGTACCGCGCGGGCGAAGGGCCTGTCCGGCGTGCGGGTGGTGGTGGTGCACGCGCTGCGCAACGCGCTGATCCCGGTGGTCACGGTGATCGGCCTGCAGGTCGGCACGCTGCTGGGCGGGGCGATCCTGACCGAGACGATCTTTTCCTGGCCCGGCGTCGGCCACTGGCTGATCGAGAGCATCCAGCGCCGCGACTATCCGGTGTTGCAGGGCGGTACGCTGCTGGTCGCCTCGCTGGTCATGCTGGTCAATCTGGGGGTCGATCTCACCTACGGGTTTCTGAACCCGCGGATCAGGCGCTGATGTCGATCACCGAAACCCCCGCGACCGCGGAAGCCGCCGAGGTGATCTCGGCACCCATGCCGGGCAGCCTGAAACTGTTCTGGCGCGGGTTTTCGGAAAATCGCGGCGCCGTTGTCGGGCTCGCGGTGATGCTGGTGCTGATTCTGCTGGCCGTGTTCGCGGACGTGGTGGCGCCGCACTCGCCGATCGATCAGTTCCGCGAGAATTTTTTGACGCCGCCTTCCTGGCAAGCGGGGGGCACGGCCAGATTCCTGCTCGGCACCGACGATGTCGGGCGCGACATCCTGGCACGGCTGATCTATGGCGCGCGGCTTTCATTGGTGATCGGGCTCTCTGTCGTGGTGCTGGCGTTGAGCCTCGGCACCGTGCTGGGGCTCGCCGCGGCGTTCGCCGGCGGCACCGTCGATGTCGCGATCATGCGGCTCATGGACATCCTGCTGGTGTTTCCGTCGCTGCTGCTGGCGATCGTGATCGTGGCGATCCTTGGGCCGTCGCTGTCCAACGCGATGATCGCGGTCGCCGTGGTCACGCTGCCCAACTACACGCGACTGGTGCGCGCGTCCGCGCTCTCGGAGTTGTCGCGCGACTACGTGACGGCGACGCGCTCGGCGGGGGCGGGGACGCTGCGGCTGATGTTCCTGACCGTGCTGCCGAACTGCACCGCGCCACTGATCGTGCAGGCATCGCTTGGGTTCTCGTCGGCGATTCTGGACGCGGCGGCGCTGGGCTTCCTGGGACTGGGCGCGCAGCCGCCGACGCCGGAATGGGGCACGATGCTGGCCGGCGCGTTGCAGTATTACCAGCGGGCGTGGTGGGTGCTGGCGTTTCCCGGCTTCGCCATCCTGATCACCGTGCTGGCGTTCAACCTGTTCGGCGACGGGTTGCGCGACGCGCTCGACCCGAAGTTGAAACGCTGATGCCGCTGCTCGAAGTCCGCAATTTGTCCGTCGAGTTCGCAACGTCGCGCGGCACGTTCCGGGCCGTCGACGGCGTCGACGTGGTGTTGGACGAGGGTGAAATCCTGTGCATCGTCGGCGAGAGCGGCTCGGGCAAAAGCGTGTCCATGCTCGCGGCGATGGGGCTGATCGGCTACCCCGGGCGCGTGCGCGCCGACGTGATGCGCTTCGACGGCACCGACCTGCTGACCATCAGCCCGCGGCAGCGACGCAAGCTGGTCGGCAAGGACATGGCGATGATCTTTCAGGAGCCGATGTCGTCGCTGAACCCGTGCTACCCGATCGGCTGGCAGATCGGCGAGGCGCTGCGGGCGCACCATGCGGTGCCGCGCCGGCAGGTGCGCGACCGGGTCGTCGAATTGCTCGATCAGGTCGGCATTCCGGCGCCGGCGTCGCGCATGGGCGCGTTCCCGCACCAGATGTCGGGCGGCATGAACCAGCGCGTGATGATCGCCATGGCGATCGCCTGTAACCCGCGCCTGCTGATCGCCGACGAGCCGACGACGGCGCTGGACGTGACCATCCAGAAGCAGATTCTCGATCTGCTGGTGAACCTGCAGAAGCAGCGCGGCATGGCGCTGGCGCTGATCACGCACGACATGGGCGTGGTGGCGGAGACGGCGCATCGGGTGCAGGTGATGTACGCCGGGCAGATGGTTGAGGAGGCGCCGACCGAGGCGCTGTTCACGGCGCCGCGCCACCCCTACACGGCGGCGCTGCTGGAGGCGTTGCCGGAGCGTGCCATCGGCCGGCGCCGGCTGCCGACCATTCCGGGCGTGGTGCCCGGCATCGCCGACCGCCCGCGCGGCTGCCTGTTCAACCCGCGCTGCCGCTTCGCCACCGACCGCTGCGTCGCCGCCGAGCCGGTGCTGGCCGGCCCGCCCGGCCGCCGCGCCCGCTGCCACTACCCGCTGGACGCGCCCGCCGTCGCCGAAAGCCTGCCGGCATGACGGCGGCGATGCAGGCGAAGAACCTGCGCCGCCACTACCCGGTTGGTGGCGGCCTGTTTTCGGCGCGCGGGCTGGTCAAGGCCGTCGACGGCGTCTCGTTCACGCTGCAACGCGGCCGTACGCTGGCGATCGTCGGCGAGTCCGGGTCCGGCAAATCCACGCTCGCCCGCGTCGCCACGCTGATGGAGCCGCCGACCGAGGGCGATCTGCTGCTCGATGGCAAGCCCACCGCCGATGTCGACGGCGCCACGCGCCGCGCGCTGCGGCTTTCCGTGCAGATGGTGTTCCAGAACCCGTACGGCTCGCTGAACCCGCGCAAGACCGTGGGCTCGATCCTGATGGAGCCGCTGGTCATCAACGGCCGCGGCGACCGGCGGGCGCGGGAGGCGGCGGCGCGGGCGATGATGGAGAAGGTCGGGCTGCGGCAGGACCATTTCGGCCGCTACCCGCACATGTTCTCCGGCGGCCAGCGCCAGCGCATCGCGCTCGCCCGGGCGCTGATGCTGAACCCGCCGGTGGTGGTGGCTGACGAACCGGTCTCGGCGCTCGACGTCTCGATCCAGGCGCAGGTGCTGAACCTGATGATGGATCTGCAGGAGGAACTCGGCCTCGCCTACCTGTTCATCAGCCACGATCTGTCGGTCGTGCGTCACATCGCCAACGAGGTTCTTGTTCTTTACCTGGGGCGGCCGGCCGAGCAGGCCTCGAAAGAGGACCTGTTCGCGCGGCCGCGCCACCCGTACACGCAGGCGCTGCTGGCAGCGACCCCCTCGGTGGACCCGGCGCACCGGCAGCGCACCACGCCGGTGCGCGGCGAACTGCCATCACCGCTGAACCCGCCCCCCGGCTGCGCCTTCGCCACCCGCTGCCCCTACGCGGCGGGGCGCTGCACCGCGGAGGCGCCGGAACTGCGGGCATTGGATGGGCATCTGGTGGCCTGCCATTACGCGGAGACGATCACTCCCGCCTAACCCCCAGCCTCACGTAGCAGCGCTCCCCGGTGGTGTCGTTGTGCCAGACGGCGACCAACTGGCCGGTTTCCGGGTCGACGAAGCGTTCGTCGGTGGCGTGCCAGCCGGGGCCGCGCGGTGCCTCGCCGAGGTCCTTGCGGCGACGCTCCGCCAACGTGCCGAGCAGGATCAGCGCGCCGGCGACCATCGCCATGAACAAGCCCGGCGTCCGCGCGCCGAGCAGCGCCGCCAGCAGTGCGCCGGCCAGCAGCAGCACGCCCAGCGCGATGATCGCCGCCCGCATCCGGTTCAGCCCGGGTCCGGCTCCAGCTCCACGGCGGTCCCGTAGGCGACGATCTCGCTCATGGTCTGGCCGATCTCAGCGGAGTCGAAGCGCATCATGACGATGGCGTTGGCGCCCATCACGGTCGCGTTCTGCACCATGCGGTCGAGCGCGTGGCGGCGTGCTTCCTCCAGCATCTGCGAGTATTCCTTGATCTCGCCGCCGACGATGCTGCGCAGGCTTGCGGCGAGGTTGCCGCCGAGGCCGCGGCTGCGCACCACCACGCCGAAGCACTGGCCGAGCATTCGCCGCACCCGATGGCCCGGCACGTTCTCCGTGGTGACGACGAGCATTGCTGTTGTTTCCCGCTGGTTTGGCGCGCGGCGTCAGTCGAGCGGCCGACCGGGGAGGTCGCGGGCGCCGTGCCGCGTGTCCCAGTCATCCTGCGCCGCCTGCAGCACCCGCATCGCCGGCAGCACCGAGGGGCCGTCGGCGAGCGGCTTGCGGCCATCGCGCACGGCGGCGAGGAAATCCTCGATCACCAGTGCGCAATTCGCCTGCTCGTTCTCGGTCGGCACGGTGCCCGCACCGGTGCGCAGCGTGCCGGCGGCGCTGTCGAAGAAGTAGGTGTCGCGGTCGGTGACGATCAGTTCGTCGTAGAGCCGGAAACTGGAATGGTAGGAGCCGTGCACCAGTACCGTCTGGTCGGCACTGGTCTCCGCCAGCACGGTGCACTCCATCGGCACGCCGGTCGTCGCATGCGGCAGGCCGAGATGGCTCTGCACGCGGGTGACCGGGGCAAAGTCGGCAAGGAACAAGCCCAGATCGACAAAATGACAAAAATGGTGCCACAGGATGTTGTCGGTCCAGCTTCGCCGGTACCCGGTGGCGCCGACATTCTCTAGGCGATGGATGAAGAAGCGGCCGGCGAAGTGGCGCAAATGTTCCTCGCCGGCCTGAAGCCGCGCGTGCAACGCCACGCGCTCGCGCCGGAAGCGCATCGGGTGGCACAGGCCGTAGACTTTTCCGCTCGCCTCACCCGCCGCCACCACACGCTCGGCGCCCTCCAACGTCAGCGCGATCGGAATCTCGATGAGCGTGTGCTTGCCGGCATTGAGACAGGCGATTGCCTGTTCCTCGTGGTATTCGCTTGGGCTCGCGAGAACCACGACGTCCACATCGGGGTCGGCCAGCGCCGCATCCAGTGACGTCGTCCATTTCCGATAGCCGTAGCGCGCGGCGAATTCCTCCGTCGCGTCCGGCCGGCGCCCGACCAGGGTGTGCAGCACCGCATCCGTGCGCCGCAGCGCCTCGGAGTGCCAGACGCCCATCATGCCGTAGCCCACCATGCAAACGTTGAGCGGCATCTCAGGCAAACCGGTTGATCAGGTTTTCCAGATATTCCTGCCGCCCGGATTTCGGCTGCGGCGCCGGAGCGTCGTGCGCGAGTTGCGCGATCTGCTCCAGCGAGAGTTTGCCCGCCAGGATATCGGCGCCCTGGCCCTTGCCCCAGCCGGCGTAGCGGTCGGCGACGAACCGGTCCAGCGTGCCGTCCTCGATGATCGCCGCCGCCGCCAGCAGCGCGCGGGCGCAGATGTCCATGGCGCCGACATGGCCGTAAAACAGATCGACCGGATCGATCGATTGCCGGCGGATCTTGGCGTCGAAGTTGAACCCGCCCTTGCCGAGGCCGCCATTGCCGAGGATCTGCAGCAGCGCCAGCGTCCAGTCGGCGACCGAGTTCGGGAACTGGTCGGTATCCCAGCCGTTCTGCGGATCGCCGCGGTTGACGTCGATGCTGCCGAGCAGGCCCTGCGAGGACGCGTACGCGAGTTCATGCTCGAACGTGTGCCCGGCGAGTGTCGCGTGGTTGACCTCGACGTTCAGCTTGACCTCTTTCTCCAGCCCGTATTTGCGCAGGAAGGCGGCGACGGCGGCGCCGTCGAAGTCGTACTGATGCTTGGTCGGCTCACAGGGTTTCGGCTCGATCAGGATCGTGCCGGAAAAACCGATCTTGTGCTTGTGCTCCACGACGAGAGTCAGGAAGCGGCCGAGCTGGTCGAGTTCCTGGCCGATGCGCGTGTTGATCAGCGTGTCGTAGCCCTCGCGGCCGCCCCACAGCACGTAGTTGGCACCGCCAAGCTTGTGCGTGACCTCCAGCACCTTCTTCACCTGCCCGGCGGCGTAGGCGAAGACGGCGGGGTCGGGATTGGTTGCGGCGCCGGCCAGATAGCGCGGGTGGGAGAACAGGTTCGCCGTTCCCCACAGCAACTTCACCCCAGTCGCCTGCATCTTGGCGGCCATCAGCTCCGCCATGCGGTCCATGTTCGCCCAGCCCTCACGCAGGCTTTCGCCTAGCGGGACGACATCGACATCGTGGAAGCAGAAATACGGCGCGCCGAGCTTTTGGAAGAACTCGAAGGCGACGTCGAGCTTCTGCACCGCGGTTTCAAAACTGTCTGCGGAATGCCATGGGCGGCGGAACGTGCCCGGGCCGAACATGTCGCTGCCCGGCCAGCACAGCGTGTGCCAGTAGGCGACGGCGAAGCGGAAATGCTCCGCCATCGTCTTGCCGTGCACCATCTGCTGCGCGTTGTACCAGCGGAAGGCGAGGGGGTTTTTGCTTTCTGGGCCTTCGTACCTGACAGGCACGACGCCCGGGAAAAACTCGGTCATGTTACACCTTTGTCCAGCCGGTGCCGGTGCGGCTTGATTCCACAGCGGCCGTGATGAAACGCATGCCGCGCACGCCTTCGGCGATGCCCGGCACCAGCAGGCTCGCGGGATTCGGCGCACGCTTTTCCAGGTGCGCGGTGATCTGCTCGGCAAGGTCGCGATAGAGTTGGCCGAATGCTTCCAGGTAGCCTTCCGGATGGCCGGCAGGCACGCGGGATGCGTAGGAGTTGCCGGCGGTGGCGCCGCTGCCGGCGCGGGTCAGCACTTGCTGCGGCTGGCCGAGACGCGTGAACGTCATGCTGTTCGGCGTCTCCTGATGCCAGTCGAGTCCGGCCTTGGTGCCGTAGACGCGCAGCCGCACCGCGTTCTCGTTGCCGACGGCCACCTGGCTCGCCCACAGCATGCCGCGCGCACCGCCGGCGAAGCGCAGCAGCATGGCCGCGTTGTCGTCGAGCGGCCGGTTTTCGACGAAGCTGGTCAGGTCGGCGGCCAGTGTTTCCACCGTCAGGCCGCTGACGAATTCCGCGAGATTGAAGGCGTGCGTGCCGATGTCGCCGATGCAGCCGCCGGCGCCGCTGCGCTTCGGGTCGGTGCGCCAGTCGGCCTGTTTCTGGCCGGTCGCCTCGATCGGCGTGGTCAGCCAGTCCTGCGGGTATTCCACCTGCACGAGGCGGATGTCGCCAAGCTCGCCCGCCGCGACCATTTCCCGGCATTGCCGCACCAGCGGGTGGGCGGTGTAGTTGTGCGTGAGCCCGAAGATCTTGCCGCTCAGCGCCACCGCCTGTTCCAGCTCAAGCGCGTCCTCCAGCGTGCTGGTCAGCGGCTTGTCGCAGATCACGTGGATGCCGGCTTTGAGGAACGCGAGTGCCGGGGCGGCGTGCAAATGGTTGGGTGTGACGATCGCGACGACGTCGATGCCGTCCGGTCGTGTGGCTTCGGCTGCCGCCATGTCGGCAAAATTCGCGTAGCTGCGATCCGGCGCGATGTGCAGGTCCGCGGCCGAAGCAGCCGCCCGCGCCGGATCGGCCGAGAGCGCGCCTGCGACCAGTTCGTAGCGGTCGTCCATGCGCGCGGCGAGCCGGTGCACGGCGCCGATGAACGCGCCGCGTCCGCCGCCGACCATGCCCAGCCGCAGTCGCCGCGACACGCTGCCGTCGTCCTTGCCTTCGATCGCCATGTCAGCCGATCCCCAGAAGTTTGCGGTTGGCCGCTTCGTCGATGCCGCTGGCAGCAAAGTCGTCAAACGCGCGGCCGGCGGCGGTGATGAGATGGCGGGCGATGAACGGCGCGCCTTCGGCCGCACCCTGCTCGCTGTCCTTGATGCAGCACTCCCACTCGAGCACCGCCCAGCCATCGAAACCGTATTGCGTGAGCTTGGAGAAAATCGCGGAGAAATCCACCTGCCCGTCGCCGAGCGAGCGGAACCGGCCGGCGCGGTTCACCCAGGACTGGAACCCGCCATAGACGCCGCCGCGGCCGGTCGGGTTGAATTCGGCGTCCTTCACGTGGAAAGCGCGGATGCGCTCGTGGTAGAAGTCGATGTATTCGAGATAGTCGAGCGCCTGCAGGACGAAATGGCTGGGGTCGTACAGCAGGTTGGCGCGCGGGTGATTTTTTACCCGCTGCAAGAACATTTCGTAGCTGGCGCCGTCGTGCAGGTCTTCGCCGGGATGGATCTCGTAGCATAGGTCGACGCCGGCTTCGTCGAACACGTTCAGGATCGGCGTCCAGCGCTTCGCCAGTTCGTCGAACGCCAGTTCCACCAGCCCCGCCGGCCGCTGCGGCCACGGATACACGAACGGCCACGCCAGCGCGCCGGAGAACGTCGCGTGCGCGGCCAGCCCAAGATTCTTCGACGCCTGTGCCGCGTATTTGAGCTGTTGCACCGCCCATTCGGTGCGCGCCGCCGGGTTGCCGCGCACCTCCGGCGCCGCAAACCCGTCGAACGCCGAATCATAGGCCGGGTGCACCGCAACAAGCTGGCCCTGCAGATGCGTCGAAAGTTCGGTGATCTGCACGCCGGCGTCGGCGCAGATGCCTTTCACCTCGTCCGCATAGGTCTTGCTTTCGGCGGCACGCTTGAGGTCGAACAGGCGGCCGTCCCAGGAGGGAATCTGGATGCCCTTGTAGCCGTGCCCGGCGGCCCAGCGGGCGATGGTCGGCAGGCTGTTGTACGGCGCCGCATCGCCGGCGAACTGGGCGAGGAAGATCGCCGGGCCGTTGATCGTCTTCATGGGGTCCCCTCCGCGTGTGCTGCCTGCGCAATGGCCGAATGCGCGACAAATTCCATTGACGGCCATACTTTTACCCGGTGGCAGCCCTGTCAAGCCGGGCCGCGGCGCGGCCGCCCTTGCCAGTTTTCGACGATGCTTTTATCGTTATTTTACTCGTCGTGTTTCCAATCGCATTCCCGACGGGATCATAGGGGAGGAATCGAATGGCGAAGCGTAGAACGCTTGCCTTGATGGCCGGCGCGGCCGTCCTGGCGCTGGTTGCCACGGCCCAGGCACAGGAAATCCGCACCGCCGCGAAATACGGCGATCTGAATACGGTCTCACAAGGTCTGCTCGACCGCGCCGCCACGGACGGCAACAACTTCCTCCAGACCAACGGCAACTATCAGCAGACCCGCTTCTACCCGAACAGCCAGATCAACACCACCAACGTCGAGGGCCTGCGTCCGGCGTGGATCTTCCAGACCGACATCAAGGAATCGCTGGAAACGTCGCCGATCGTGGTCAATGGCGTGATGTACGTCACCACGTCGTTCGACAACATCTATGCGCTGAACGCCGCCACCGGGGAGGAGCTTTGGCACTACAAGCAGAAGCTCGGCCCGATCACGACCTATTGCTGCGGCCCGAACAACCGCGGCGTCGCCGTCTATGGCGACAATGTCTATTTCGCGACGCTTGACTCCAAACTGGTCGCGCTGGAAGCCAAGACCGGCAAGCTGGTGTGGGAGACCGAAGTCGCCGACCCCGAACTCGGCTACAGCGAGACGATGGCGCCGACCGCGGTGAACGGCAAGATCCTGCTCGGCACCAACGGCGGCGAATACGGCATCCGCGGCTTCGTCAAGGCGTTCGACGCCAAGACCGGCAAGCTGATCTGGACGTTCGACACGGCACCCGAGGACAGCCAGGGCGTGTGGGCGACCACGGATGCGACCGGGCGCGACGAGCATCGCGACATCACCGCCGAGAAGGCCGCCTACGCCGCACACGGCGACCCGTACAAGACGCTTGGCGGCGGCGTGTGGCAGAACCCGTCCTACGACCCGGCGACCAACCGCATCTTCTTCGTCGTCGGCAATCCCTCGCCTGACCTCGACGGATCGGTCCGGCCCGGTGACAACCTCTATACTGACAGTTTGGTCTCGGTGGACCTGGATACCGGCAAATACGCTTGCCACTTCCAGTTCGTGCCGCATGACCTGTGGGACGTCGACGATGTCAGCCCAACGGTGCTGGTCGACGTGCAGGACAAGGGCGGCAACTGGGTGCCCGGCGTGCTGCATGCCGGCAAGACCGGCCATCTCTACGTCAACAGCCGCAAGGACTGCAGCCTGATCCGCTTCTCCGAGGCGATGGTGCCGCAGGAGAACATGTGGTCGCTGCCGACCAAGGACGGCGCCCGCATGCTGCCGGGCGCCAACGGCGGCGTCGAGTGGTCGCCGATCGCCACCAACCCGAGCGTCGGGCTGGCCTATGCGATCAACCTGCACCAGCCGATGAACTACTTCGTCGAGAACGCCGCCTACCCGGACGGCAAGCTCTGGCTCGGCGGCGCCTTCAAGGTCATCCCGACCGAGGAGCAGTGGGGCAACGTGACGGCGGTGGACTACAACACCGGCAGGATCGCGTGGCAGGTCAAGACCGAGCAGCCGATGATCGGCGGCATCCTGGCGACGGCGGGCGGGCTGGTGTTCACCGGCGAGGGCAACGGCTTCTTCAAGGCGTACAACGCCTACAACGGCTCGGAGCTGTGGCGCTTCCAGGCCGGCGCCGGCGTGAACGCGCCGCCCTCGTCCTACACGGTGGACGGCAAGCAGTACGTCGTGGTCGGCGCGGGCGGCAACACCCAGCTCGACTACAAGCGCGGCAGCAACATCATCGCCTTCACGCTGGATTGACCGGGCCTGCGCCGATGTTCGGGGGGCGGGGCCGCCTTGCGGTCCCGCCCTTCGCACGTGATATGCACCGCATCATCTCCAGTCTGCGGAACATCCATGAGACTTTCTTTGATCGCCTTCCTGTGCGCCGCCGTCGCGGCCGCATGGCTGCCGGCGCCCGCCGCGCGGGCACAATCCGTCGAGGACAAGGCTTCGGTGTGCAGCGCCTGCCATGGCGAGGCCGGCGTGCCGGCGGACAAGTCGATCCCGGTGCTCTGGGGCCAGAACGAGGGCTACATCTATCTGGAACTGCGCGACTTCAAGCTGGGCAACCGCAAGAGCGACGTGATGTCGCAGATCGCGCTCGGGCTTGAGAAGCAGGACATGAAGGATCTGGCGGCCTATTTCGCCGCCAAGCCGTGGCCCAATCTCGGCCAGCCGAGGGCCGCCGCCGACGTCGCGCTGCACGCCGAGACCATCGACAACTCCGCCGGGTGCAAGGGCTGCCATATGGCGAACTGGCAGGGCGACAGCACCACGCCGCGGCTCGCCGGCCAGGGGGTGCAGTATCTGCGCGAGACGATGACTCAGTTCCGCAATGGCGAACGGATGAATAACCCCTGGATGTCGGCGCTGCTGAAGACCTATACGGACGCCGACATCGACGCGCTGTCGAAATACCTCGCCGGCTACTGAGGGTGCCGAATAGGCGCGGCGTTGCGGCACTGCAGGCCAGTGCCGCGCCGACCTTCGTCGTGGCATGGTCCACCGGTTTCGTGGTGGCGCGGGTGCTGCGCGGCGAGGTCGATCCGAACCTGTTCCTGGCGGTCCGCTTCGCGCTGACGGCGGTGCTGTTCGTGCCGCTGGTGTTCGCGGCCGGCGCCGCCTGGCCGCGCCGGCGCGAGGTGCCGCGGCATCTGGCGGCAGGCGTGCTGATCCAGGGGATCTATCTCGGCGGCAGCTATTGGGCGGTCGCCAACGGCCTGCCGGCGGCGGTGATGGCGCTGATCGGTGCGTTGCAGCCGCTGCTGGTGGCGTTGTTGGCGCATGCGGTGCTCGGGGAACATGTGCGCCCACGCACCTGGACAGGGCTGCTGATCGGGCTGGCCGGCGTCGTACTGGTGATCGCGCCGCGGCTGGCGAGCGGCGACGGCAGCGTCGGCTCGCCGTTGGTGCTGGCCGTCGCGGTCCTCGGCATCATCAGCATGACGTTCGGCACGCTGGTCCAAAAAACCTCGCTGGCCGGCGCTGACCTGCGCGCCGCGAGCGCGATCCAGAACGGCGGCGCGGCGGTGGCCTGCGGGGTCTTCGCGCTGCTGCTGGGGGAGGACCACTGGGCCGGCGGCGTGGCGACGCTGGCTGTGCTTGGCTGGGCCGCGGTGTTCCTGTCGGGTGGCGGCACGACGCTGCTGATCTGGATGGTGCGGCGCGGCGAGGCGGCGCGGGTCAGCGCACTGCTGCTGCTGGTGCCGCCGCTGGTCGCGGTCGAGACATTCCTGCTGTTCGGCGACACGCTGACCGCGTTGCAGACCGTCGGGTTCGCGGTGGCGATGGGCGGGGTGTGGCTGGCGCGGAGCTAACCCGGCGTCAGTATCGCCCGCGTGGCGTCGTCGGCGGCGAGGTCGAGCGCCGATTTGCCTTGCTTGTCGTGCAACCCAACATTCGCCCCATGCGCCAACAGCAGCTTTGCAATCCCCGCATGGCCGCGCTCGGCCGCGATCATCAGCGCGGTGCGGCCGCGATTGTCCGCATCGTCCACATGCGCGCCGCCGTCCAGCAGCAGCGTCACCACCGCAAGCCCCTCCCGCTCCGGCACGCCGTCGGCATGGCCGGCGCCCCACATCAGCGCCGTCAGGTCGTTTTCATAGCGCGCGTTGATGTCGACGCCGGCCGCCAGCAGGAGCTTGACGATCCCGGCGCGGCCGCGCGCGGCGGCGTAGACGATCGGCGCCTTGCCGGTGCGGTCGGGGACCTTCGGGTCGGCGTGGTGGGCTAGCAGCGCCGCCACCGAGTCTTCCTCGCCCGCGAACGCCGCTGCCGCCAGCGGCGTGGCACCGGAGCGGCCGGGCACGTTCGGGTCGGCCCCGCGCTCGATCAGCAGCACCGCCGCGTTCGGATGGTGCCGCTCGATCGCCACGAACAGCGCCGAGGAGCCGGCGACGTTCTGGTGGCCGATATCGGCGCCGTGGGCGAGCAGCAGCTTCATCATCTCCAGCTTGCCCTCTCGTGCCGCGTGGGCGAGCGGCGTGTTGCCGAACCGGTCCTTGGCCTCCAGCAAGGCGCCGGCGGCGAGCAAGGTCTCCGCCACTTGGGCGCAGTCGTTGTCGCTGGCGGAAAACAGCATCGCGCTGATCTGCGGCGTCTGCAGGTCGGCCTTCTGCGCCGCCCAGCGCGCCGCGATGTCGGCGCAGGCGGGGCTTTCGGCGGCTGCGGGGCCGCTGAGCGCGGCGGCGACGGACAGGACGGCGCAGCCCGCCAGGGCGGCTCGCAGCGATGGCAGCATCGGTTCGTTTCCCCCGCCTTGTCGGCCGCAGTCTAGAAACCCGCGCCGCGCGCGGCAACGCTCCACGCCGCCCGCGCAACGTGGCTCCTGTCCCGCACGATCAGTCCTGCGCCAGCGGAATACCGCCCACGGGTCCCGGCGCGCTAGGGTGCACCGCCTTGTAGGAGGTCGCGATGAGCAGTGCCGGATTCCGCAACGACTATGCCGCTGGCCAAAGCGATGAGCGCCCATGGGGCGACTGGGCGGTGATCGACGCCGGGCCGGGCTTCGCCGTCAAGCGCATCCGGGTGGTGCCGGGCGGCATCCTCTCGCTGCAGCGCCACCAGCACCGGGCGGAGCAGTGGACGATCGTCGCCGGCGCTGCGCGGGTGACGCGCAACACCGACACGATCGAACTGCAGGCGGGGGAGTCGATCGGCATCGGCCTCGGCGACATCCACCGCATCGCCAACCCGGGTGCCGAGGACCTGGTGTTCATCGAGGTGCAGACCGGCGCCGAACTGCGCGAGGACGACATCGAGCGGCTGGAAGACACCTACGGGCGAACCTGACGCCTGCGCTGTCGCGCCCTACGACCCTTCCAGAACCGCCAACACTTCTTCGGCCGCCGCAACCGACGGCGAGCGGCCGGCTGGCGACAAGCTGGCCATCACGCTGCGAAACGCCGCCCGCTGCGCATCGGCAGCCGCGCCGTCGTGCAGCAGCGTCCATAGCGTCGCCGCCAGTTTTTCCGCCGTACAGTCCTGTTGCAGCAACTCCGGCACCACCAGCCGGCCGGCCAGCAGGTTCACCATGGCGACGTGCGGCACCCGGATCATGCGCCGGGCCAGCATCGCCGTGATCGGGTTGACGCGGTAAGTGACGGCCATCGGCACGCCGGCCAGTGCCAGTTCCAGCGTTGAGGTGCCGGACTTGGTCAGCGCCGCCGAGGCCGCCGCGTAGGCGTCGTGCTTGTCGGCGAGGTCGGTCACGATCACCGGCGGCACCGCCCATTTCGCCGTCGCCCGCCGCACCGTCTCGGCCACGGCCGAGGCGACCGGCACCACCGGGATCAGCCCGGGCAGGCGCGCCGCGAGGCGGGACATCGCCTCGCCATAGACGGGCAGCAACCGCGGCGCCTCGCTGCGCCGGCTGCCGGGCATCAGCACCACCACGGGCGCGTCCGGCGCCAGCCCGTGCGCCGTCCGGAAGCGCGCCGCATCGCCTGCATCCGCGCCTGACTCCAGGACCGGATGCCCCACGAACGTCGCCGGCAGGCCGTGGCCGGCAAAGAAGGAAACCTCGAACGGCAGCAGGCACAGCAGCCGCTCCCACAGGCCCGGGAACCGCTTGACCCGGTGTTCCCGCCACGCCCAGACCTGCGGCGCGACGTACTGGATACGCGGAATGCCGAGGCCGCGGATCTGCTTGAGCAGCCGCAGCGTGAAGCCGGGGCTGTCAATCGTGACGACGATGTCCGGCCGCTTCGCCGCGATGTCCGCCGCGGTCTCCTGCAGGCGCCGGTTGAGCTGGCGGAGGCGCGGCAGCACCTCCAGCAACCCCATGACGGCCAGTTCGTGCATCGGAAACAACGACGTGAGGCCTTCAGCGGCCATGCGCGGGCCGCCGACCCCCGTAAACCGCAGATCATACCGGGCATGCCGCAGTGCGGCCATCAGCCGTGCGCCCAGCACGTCGCCGCTGTGTTCGCCCGCGACCAGATAGACCAATGTCATCCGAGCGGGATCACCGGGCACGGCGGCGGGGCAGGGGGCCAGCTTAGATGATTGCGCACCGCGCCATCGTGCCGGACCGCCTCCAGCCGCGCCGGGTCGAGGTCGGCGAAGACCCATTGCGCCGCGTCGAGCGCGCCGCCCGCCAGTTCCCCGTCCTCCGGAAAGCCGCGATCCACCGGGCCGAATGCGGCGGCATAGCCGCGGTTGCGGTCAAGCGTCCCGCACCAGGGCGCATCGCCGACGGTCGGCGCCACGCAGACGAAGCACTGGTTTTCCATCGCCCGCGCTGCCGCGGCCAGCCGCACGCGGTTGAAGCCGTGCAGCGTGTCGGTGCAGGACGGCACGAGCACCAGCCATGCACCCGCCTCCACCTGCGCCCGCGCCAGCGCCGGAAATTCGGCATCGAAGCAGATGGCGACGCCGATGCGCCCCCACGGCGTCTCGAACACCGCCGGCGGTGCGCCGGCCTGCACGCCCCATTCCTCGGCCTCGAACCGGGTCATCACATGCTTGTCCTGGTAGGCGACGTGGCCGGTGGGCGCGATCACCGGGGCTCGGTTGACGATCCGCCCGCCCTCGCGGAACGGCAGCGTACCGGGCACCAGCCACACCCGATGCCGCCACGCGACTTCTCGTGCGGCCTCCACCGCGGCCGGCGCCAGGTCGATCGCCATGCGCAACTCCGCATGGATGTCCGGCGTCGCGCCGGCCGTCATTTCCAGCGGTGCGTATTCGGGCATCAGCAGCAGTTTTGCGCCGTGGTCCGCCGCCTCGGTGACCTCCTGCTCCAGCCGGGCCCGGAAACCCTCCAGGCCGGCGGAGGGCCGGACCTGCCATTGCAGCATGCCGACGCGCAGCGGGATCACGGCGGCGGTGCCCCGGTCAGCGATTTCAGCCAGAAGGCCAGGCGATTGGTCACTTTTTCGTCCGAATCCACCTGCTGCCAGCGCATCGTGCAGGCGAGATCGGGGTAGGGGACGAACCCGCGCTTGCGCCAGAACGAATCCAGCGGCACCGCGCCGGCCGGCCGTAGCGGATGGTCCGCCGGGCGCTGCACCGCGCAGAACGTGGCGAAATCGCAGTCCGACGTGGCCCGCGCGTGCGCTTCCCGCGCGCGGAAGAACGCCACCCCGACGCCCTGCCCGCGATACTGCGGCAGCAGCACCGACTCGCCGAAATAGAAGAATTTTCCGACGTCCCAGCCGTGCGCCAGGAAGGGGGCGCGGATGTTGTCGTCCTCGTCCGCCAGCGGCAGGCAGGAGGAGCAGCCCACCGCCGCCGTGCCGTCGAACGCCAGCGCCAGCCCGGCGCGCGGGCAGGCGGCGAAGCTGGCGAGGTAGCTCTGCTCGTTCTCCAGCGACCCGTCGTACAGATACGGCCAGTCGCGGAACACGGCGATGCGCAGCCGCGCCAACGCCGGCAAATGCGGCAGCATTGCCGCCCCTGCGAAGAATTCCACCCGGACCATGGCTCTCCTTGCCCTCAGCGGCGGCGGACCGAACCACGGATCGCCGCGCGATGCCAGCGCCGATGCGTGCTTGCGCTCCGGCGCAATGGCGCTATCTCCGGCCGACGGAAACGACCCCAACGGAGGCTGCGATGAAGCGCGTCATGTTCACCGGCGGCAGCGGCAAGGCCGGCCGCCACGCGGTGCAATATCTCGTGGAGCACGGCTGCCAGGTGCTCAACCTCGACACCAAGCCGCTCGACAACCCTGCCGTCCGCACGCTGATCACCGACATCACCGACAGCGGACAGGTGTTCAACGCGCTCTCGTCCTATATGGGCCTGCGGGAGTTCGACCCGTCGCTGCGGCCGCAACCGGTCGATGCCGTGGTCCATTTCGCCGCGATCCCGCGCATCATGATCACGCCGGACAACGAGGTGTTCCGCATCAACACGATGGGCACCTACAACGTCATCGAAGCGGCGGTGAAGCTTGGCATCAAGAAAGTCATCATCGCCTCGTCGGAGACCACGTTCGGCATCGTCTTCAACTACGAGCCGCGCGACCCGGTCTATCTGCCACTCGACGAGGAATACCCGGTCGATCCGCCGGATTCCTACGCGCTGTCGAAAGTCTGCAACGAGAAGACGGCGCAGGCGTTCGCCACCCGCACGGGCGCGGACATCTACGCCATCCGCATCGGCAACGTCATCGAGCCGCACGAATACGAGAAGTTCCCCACGTTCTTCCAGGACCCGGCTGGCCGCAAGCGCATCATGTGGAGCTACATCGACGCCCGCGACCTCGGGCAGCTTGTGCTGCGCGCGATCGAGACCGACGGGCTGGGGTTTCAGGTCTTCAACGCGGCGCAGGACGATTGCTCGTCGGACCTGCCGACGGCGGAACTGCTGCGGCGGTTCTACCCGGGCGTGCCGGTGAAGGCGGAACTGGGCGAGTACGAGACCCTGCTCTCCAACCGCAAGGCCAAGCGGATGCTCGGTTTCAAGCCGGCGTACTCATGGCGAGCGGCATTGCAACAACGCGCATGACGAACGGCCGCGCGCGCGCCGCCAACGCGTCGCGCGCGGCTTCCAACACCTCGATGAGGTCGTCCAGGCTCACGCCGTCCGCCTCCATGACCAGCCGGGTCAGTGGATCGCTGAGCAGCGCCTCGAACGTCAGTGGCCGTACATCGTCCTGGCACATTGGCGCGGGCTCCCTTCCGTGTGCGGCCGGATTAGGGGCCCGAGGGTGTCTCCTCTCTGCTAACGGAAGGTGAATAAGGCGACAGATCCCGTTGATCTGCCCACGCAATCGTGTGGGCTTGAGCGGCGGTGCGAGACGATCCGAGACAGTTCGCGAGATCGGCGGGCAGCCTCTCCGCTCTGCTCCCTCTCCGCCCCCTGGGGGCGGAGAGGGAATACTACGCCCGGGCCTTCGCGTTCTCCGCGTCATACGGGCTGTCCGCCACCACGCGCGCCGGATACTTCTCGCCGAGCATGCGCACCAGCAGGTCGGTGCCCTCGGCGGCAAACTCCGGCCGCACGAAGCCCATCGCGATCTGCGTGTTGAACGCCACGGAAAACCCGCCGCCGGTGGCGCGGCCGACGACCTTGTCGCCCGACCACAGGCTTTCCACGCCCCACGGATCGGCGTCCTTCGGCCCGTCGATCAGCAGCGTCACCAGCTTCCAGCGCAGCCCGCCCTCGGCCTTCTGCTTTTCCAGCGCGGCCCGGCCGATGAAGTCGGCGTTCTTGTCGAGCCGCACGAACCGGTCGAGCCCGCTCTCCCACGCCGTCACTTCCTTGGAGAGTTCGGTGCCCATGCCGCGATAGCTCTTTTCCAGCCGCAGCCAGTTCATCGCGCGGATGCCGACCAGCTTCATGTCGTGCGGCCTGCCGGCTTCCTCCAGCACATCGAAGATGTGGTTGTGGTATTCGATCGGATGGTGGATTTCCCAGCCGAGTTCGCCGACGTAGTTCACCCGCAGCAGCCGCACCGGCGCCAAGCCGAGCGTCGCCTGCCGGCCGGTGAGCCACGGAAACGCCTTGTTGCCGAGATCGAGGCGGTCGACCAACGGGGCCAGAACGTCGCGCGCACGCGGCCCGGCGACGACGAAGACGCCATATTGCGTCGTCACTTTTTGCAACTGCACGGAGCGATCCGCGGGCAGCGAGCGCGTCAGATAGTCCCAGTCATAGGTCTCCAGTGCGCCGGCGCCGACCAGGTACAACGCCTCCGGCCCATCGCGCATGATCGTAAATTCGCTGCGCGTGCCACCGTTTTTTGTCAGCGCATGGGTAAGCTGGATACGCCCGTCTTTTTGCGGCAGCCGGTTGGCGACGAGGTGTTCCGCCCATTCGTTCACACCCGGCCCGGTGGCCACGTATTTCGCGAACGTGCCGGCCTCGATCAGCCCGACATCTTTTCTCACCGCCTCGGCTTCGGCGCGCGCATATGGCCACCAGTTGCCACGGCGGAAACCCGGTTCCTCCTTGAAATCGCCGCCGGGGCCGTAAAAGTTCGGCCGCTCCCACCCGAACTTTTGGCCAAACACCGCGCCGCGATGCTTCAGTCGGTCGTAGGACGGTGCCGTGCGCAGCGGCCGCGCTGCCGGGCGTTCCTCGTCCGGGTAGTGCAGGACGAAGACGTGCTCGTAGGCTTCTTCGTTTTTCTTGATCGTGTAGGGCCGTGTGCCGTAGGCGCCGAAGCGGCGTGGGTCGATGGCGAGCGTGTCGATCTCGGCCTCGCCTTCGATGATCATCTGCGTCAGGTATTTGCCTGCGCCGCCGGCCGCGGTGATGCCGAACGAAAAGCCTTCCGCCAGGTACAGGCCTGGAAGGCCGGGCGCCGGGCCGACCAGCGGGTTGCCGTCCGGCGTGTAGCTGATTGGGCCGTTATAGACCGTCTTCACGCCGCCCTTCTCGAAGCAGGGCATGCGGAAGAACGCTTCCTCGATATGCCATTCCAGCCGGTCGAGATCCGGCGGCAGCAGTTCCGCCTTGAACCCGTCCGGCACGCCGTACGCGCCCCACGCCGGGGCGTGCTTCTCGTACGGGCCGAGAATGAGGCCACCGCGTTCCTCGCGCATGTACCAGCGCGCGTCGGCATCGCGCAGCACCGGATGTTCCGGGTTGCCCGCCTTGCGCCATGCGACGATCTCGGGAATTTCGTCGGTGACGATGTACTGGTGTTCCACCGGGATCACCGGGATCGTCAGTCCGACCATCGCCGCCGTGCGCAGCGCGTGATTTCCCGTCGCGGTCACGACCACGTCGCAGACGATGTCTCCGGCGTCGGTCGAAACCTTCCATTCGCCGGAAGGAAGTTTTGTGAGCGCCGTCATCGTCACGCCACGATGGATCACGCCGCCATTCTTGCGCGCCGCATCCGCCAGCAGCAGCGTGATGTCCGCGGCGTTGATGTAGCCGTCGGTCGGGTGGTACAGCGCGCCCTTCAGGTCGTCCGTGTGCACCAGCGGAAACCGCCGCTTGATGTCGTCGGCGCTCCACCACTCATGCGCGGTGCCGATGCTTTCGGCCGTCGTCGCGTAGGTCTGGTATTCCTCCATGCGCTCGCGCGTGCGCGCCATGCGCAAATTGCCGACGCGCTTCAGCCCGACATCGCGGTCCCACTCCTTGGAGAGCCGTGCATACAGGTCGATCGAATAGCGATGCAGCAGCCCGCCCGCGTAGCTCATGTTGAACAGCGGCAGCAACCCGGCCGCGTGCCACGTCGAGCCCGAGGTCAGCTCGTACTGCTCCAGCAGCACCGCGTCCGTCCATCCGGCTTCGGTCAGGTGGTAGAGGATCGAGCACCCGACCACGCCACCGCCGACCACCACCACGCGCGCATGCGACTGCATCTTCCTGCTCTCCGCGTCCTGCATGCCGCGGGTATAGCAGCCCGCCGGGGCGCGGACTTGCCGCAATTCGTCACGCCCGGCGGATGGAATGTCGACTGGATGAAAGTTCCGGCGCCGCTTCGGTCAGAGCGACAGGTTTGCACTCGCTTCGGCCGCCGCCGCCCAGGCATCCTCGGCCAGTCCCTCGATGGCGATGATCTGCGCCTCGCTGGCACTTTCGCGGATGCGCCGCAACGCCGTGTACTCGGGCGAGCCGTGGAAGCGCAGGATGTGGTCCATCGAGGGAAACTCCACCACGATCACCCGGCGCGGGTCCGGCGGGCCCTCCAGCACCCGGCGCTCGCCGTTGCGCACGACCATCCGCCCCCCGAACGCCGCGATCACCCGCGGCGTGTGCAGCGTGTACTCGCGGTACCGTTCGGGGTCGCGGACGTCGATCTGGGCGATCAGGAAGGCGGGCATCCGGCGTCCCCCGAGCGATTGTCGGGCGAGCCTATCACCCGCCTCCCGTCAGGTTCTAGCAGACCGGCGACCGGCAGTTGCCGCCCGAGCGGTTCTCGTTGTGGTCGAGGTCGAGGATCGCGAGCTCCTGCCCCGGGAACGGCGGCAGGTTCGCCAACGCTTTCAGCGTGCCGTCCGGCCCGAGCGTGAACGCCGGCGCGTGCAGCGCCGCCCCCGGGTTCGGGGCGCCGGCCTTCAGCGCGTCGGCGGTCGCGAGCAGGCTGTTCACCACGACCTGCGAGGGCGTGCCGGGGGCGACGCCGATCGCCGCGCGGACCTGGCTCCGGTACACGCTCCAATACGACGTATTGACCGGCGCATAATCGCCGAAGTCGGGTGTCAGCATCGACTGCCCGGCGAGCCAGTCCTCGGCCGCGATCGCGCGGGCGGCCAGTTCCGGCTTGCCCTGCGTCGTCGCCGGGTCCTTCAGCGCCCAGTTCGACAGCCCGATGGCGTCGTTCTGGCTCATCACCTGGCCGCCATACTTGTTCGTCGGCATCTCCGCCGTGTCGTTCGGCTTGAGCGCGCCGCAGCCGGCGAGCAGCCCGAGGGCAACCATCATCACTATAGTATTTTTCATAGAACTCCGCCTTTTAGCACCTGCACTGGCAGGTCTTTGCTGGACGAATGACGTTCGCGCGCCGCCGGGTATTTCAAGACCCATGCACATGGCCGTGTTCTCCGTAGAGCGCGGCAGGCGCCACCTGCACGTCGGCGACCTCGTGCCAGCCGCCGTCGCGGGCGGCGCGGAAGAAGCAGTCGCGCCGGCCGGTGTGGCATGCGACCCCCGGCTGGTCCACCAGCAGCAGCACCGCGTCGCCGTCGCAGTCCAGCCGCAACTCGATCAGCCGCTGCCCCTGGCCGGAGGTCTCGCCCTTGCGCCACAGCCGGTTGCGGCTGCGGCTGAAGTAGCAGACCCGGCCGGTCGCCAGCGTCTCCGCCACCGCCTCCCGGTTCATCCACGCCAGCATCAGCACCTCGCCGGTGTCGTGCTGCTGCGCGACCGCGGCCACCAGGCCGTTGGCGTCGAAGGCGATGGCGTCAAGCAGGGAGGGTTCGGTCATGGCAGCCCGACATGGTATGGAATGGCGCAACTGACCATATGGCCCATCGGTCGCCCCGGAGAAAGCATGGACGCCGCCGTTCTTCACGCATTTTCGCCGCAGACCGACGCCGCTTTGGCGCGCGCCGCCGCCGCCTGCGAGCAGCACGGCGCCAAGCTGACCGAGCTGCGGCGCGACGTGCTCGGGCTGATCCTGGAGGCGCCCGGCCCGGCCGGCGCCTACGAACTGCTGGAGCGCCTGCGCGCCCGCCGCCCCGGTGCGGCGCCGCCCACCGTGTACCGCGCGCTGGATTTCCTGCTGGAGCAGCGGCTGATCCACCGCATCGAGCGGCTGGCCGCCTTCGTCGGCTGCCTCGACGAGCATGCGCACGAGCCGGGCCACGACCACGCCGCGCAGTTCCTGATCTGCCGCGGCTGCGGCCACGTGATCGAGATCGAAGACGCCGAACTCGCGCACGCGCTGGCAGCGGCGGCGAGACGCGTCGGCTTTGCCGTCGCCCGCACGACCATCGAGGCCGAGGGCATGTGCGCCGAGTGTGCGGCGCGGAGCGCAGAGCTGCCGGCCGCATAGATCGCCCGGCGGCGGCTGCCGCCTAGGCGTCGAAATGTGACTCATCGGAAACCCTCCGTGGATGCCGGGAACAGTGCATCACGGGTCGGGCGCGCCGAGGGTGACGCGGGTCACGCTGCCGCTGATCGTCGCGGCCGGCGCAGCGATGCTGGTGCCCGCGGCCCGCGCGGCCTTGCTCGCCATCCCGGTGTCGCTGCTGATCGGCCTCAATATCGCCCGCGCGATCGGCGGCTTCTTCCTGTTGCTACGCCACGTCGGTGAGAGGCGCTGCGCTTTCCCGTTCTGCCGTGCTGATCTTAGGTCAGTACGGATGCCGGATGGACTGCCTCGACTTCGTAGCGCAGAAAATCACCCGTGTTGAAGGTGAGTATCTTCCTGATCCCGTGCACGTTCATCGCGGCGACCAGCCTCGTGTCGTGCACTTTGCTGCCAAGCACGCTGTGTTTGACCACCAGCCGCTTCCACTCTGCGTAACTCGCTGGCGATTCCGGCAGCAAGGTCAGAAGGTCCTCGATCTTGTCGATTTCGCGGAGTGTCAACTCGACAGACAAACCCAAACCGTTGCTGGCTGCAGGGCGGGTCGCGACGTTCCAGAACTCGGCGATATTCTGTGCCGTTACATACGCTGGGTCGCCGCTGGCCAACAGCTTGGCGACGCTGTCAACAGCAACCGCGTAGCTGGGGTGGTCCGGTTGAGTCCGTCGGAGCAGGACATTGGTGTCAACCAGAACACTCATCCACGGGTGTCGTAGATGCTCTCGCGCCCGATCGCCTCGTCCGAGAGCGGCGGTGTCCGTGGCAGCCCCTTGGCGGCTTGTCGCCATGCGGCAGCGCGCTCTGCCGGGGAGAGGGCGGCGGGGCGTTCAGCGGGCAGCTGATCCTCAACCAAACGGCGCACGTAATGCGCCAGCGAGACGCCCTGCTCTGCGGCGAGGGTGGCCAGCCGGGCTTCGATGTCGGGGCGGAGGTCGATTGTGACGGTCATTGGGGCGCGCCCTGCGAACCAAGTCGCTCGCCAAAGTAGCAACCCCGCGCCGGAAAACCAAACCGCATCCGGCCGCTACCCGACCTCCCGCATTACCCCCAACCCGCGCTCGATATCGGCGATCAGGTCGGCCGGCTCCTCCAGCCCGATATGGAACCGCACCATCTGCCCACCGAAATCGCCGCTGCCGGCGGTGCGGGTGACGAAGCCGGTGGTCGGGAGAACAAGGCTCTCGTAGCCGCCCCAGGAGGCGCCGATGCCGAACAGCGCCAGGCTCTCGGCCATCGCGTGCACCGCGGCTTGCGAAAATTCCGGTTGCAGCACCACGCCGAACAGGCTGCACGCGCCGCTAAAATCGCGTTTCCAGACGTCGTGGCCGGGGCAGGAGGGCAATGCCGGGTGCAGCACCCGCGCCACTTCCGGGCGCGTGGCGAGCCAGCGAGCGACCTCCAGGCCGCTCGCCTGCTGCCGGTCCAGCCGCACCGCCATCGTGCGCACGCCGCGCAGCGCCAGCCAGCAATCGTCCGGGCTCGCGTACTGGCCGAGTGCGAGGGCGGCGAGCCGCACCCGCTCCCAGTCCTCGTCGGCATTCGTGGTGACGCTGCCGAGCAGCACGTCCGAATGCCCGACGACATACTTGGTCAACGCTTGGATCGAGACGTCCACGCCGTGCTGGAACGGCTGGAAGAAATGGATGCCCCAGGTGTTGTCCATCAGCACCTTGATGCCCCGCGCATGCGCGACGGCGGCAAGCGCCGGCACGTCCTGTACCTCGAACGAGTGGCTGCCGGGGCTTTCCAGATAGAGCACCGTGGTGGTCGGCCGCAGCAGCTCGGATAGCTCCGTGGCATCGACCATCGGGTCGTAGAACGTCGTCTCCACGCCCAGCCTGGCCAGCATCGTGTTGGCGAAGTTGCGCGCCGGGCCGTAGACGCTGTCCGGCACCAACAGGTGGTCGCCGGCCTGCAGGTAGGCGAGCAGCGGCGTGGTGACGGCCGCGAGCCCGGAACTGA
>Ga0302314_10002457_pt1 | contig 34282 bp, 17 predicted proteins | sample III_Palsa_N2_3_FD_200533 | JGI IMG/M metagenome (GOLD analysis project Ga0302314, IMG submission 200533) | Peat permafrost microbial communities from Stordalen Mire near Abisko, Sweden - III_Palsa_N2_3 | ecosystem: Environmental > Terrestrial > Soil > Palsa > Peat permafrost | place: Sweden...
GCTCTTCGCGATATCCAAACCAATTGTGATAATCTCGACCATGGACGGCTCCTTTGAAATGAAGTTCCAACGACCTCATCCTGGCACATCGATGCCGCATCAGGGGCCGTCCACAGCATCACCGAAATTACTCTGTCACCGAAATTACTCGGTGAGTTTAGTGGACTGTCACCGAAATTACTCGAAATTACTCGTGGCGATCGTCGAAATCGATTCGACGGTAGCATTGCTCGACCGGTTGCACCGCGCCGAGAACATCGGGCGGCCGACAACCGCCCAGGCGGGACTGGGGATTGTCGCGGACAGCCCGGATCGTGCAAGTTACCGCCGAGCCGCCGTCGAGTTGCCGGCTGTAGACGAGGATGATGCGTTGGTCCGCTGGTTGATGCTGTGCCTGTCGATTGCGCTGCTGCTCGTGCCGCTGTCGGCCCGCGCCGCCGCGACCGAGTCCAAGCCCGCGATCGTGCTGCAATTGCCGCCCGGCATGAGCGCCGACGACGTGCGCCAATTGGTGGTCGGGTTGCAGGACAAGGGCGCCACGGTGACACCGCCGCCCGCCGCCATCGCCGAGGAGCCGGTCGTCCGGCAGATCTGGACCCGTCTGCGCGCCGCCGCGCCGAAGCTACCCGAGGCGCTCGCCCTGCCCGACCGCTGGCGCGCGGCGCTGGCGGCCGAGCATCAGTCGGGCAACGGGTTCTGGCCGAAGCTCGCCGGGCTGCTGCTCGGATCGCTGCTGCTGGAGCTGGCGATCCGCCGGGTGCTGCCGGTGCTGTTCCGCCGGCTGCGGATCGAGCCGGGCCTGCCGCTGCATCGCGCCTTCCTCCGGCATTTCGCTGGCCTGGCGCTGGGCCTCGCCGGTTTCGCGCTCGCGATGCATCTGGGCGGCGGGTTGCTCGGTCCGGAGTCGCCACTGCTGACCGCGACGGCGGGACAGGTCGTCGATAGTGCCGTCCGCTGGCGGCTGCTGGCGGCGTTTCTGGCTTTGCTGGTCGCCCCCGGCCATCCGGTCGCCCGGCCGCTGCATCTCGACGATGCCGGCGCGCGGCGGGTCTGGCGCTGGGTATCGATCTATCTGGTCTATGTGATGATCTTTGTGCCAACGGGCTGGCTGATCGCCCGGATCGGCGGCGATCCGGATCTGACGCTCGACGTGACCTTGGGCGTGGTCCTGATCGTGACGCTCTACAAGGTTGCGATGTTCTTCCACATCCAGGCGCCGGTCGCGGCCGCGATCCTGGTCGCGGGCGGCGAGCATCCGAGCCGCGCACGCCGGGTCGCCGCCGCATTCTGGCACTGGGTCTTCATCGTGCTGGCCATCGCCGTGTTCGCCTTGGCGATGGCGCAATATATCGTCGGCAACAATACCGAGGCCGGCGCCGCGGCGGCGGCGCTGCAAGCCGTGATCATCGGCATGTCGCTCGCCTGGGCCGCCAAGCAGCGCTTCATCGCGGAATATGCCCGGCACGCGCCGCATCATTGGTGGCGCCCGGTGCTCAATCGCACGGTGGACCTGGTCGTGTTTTTCGGCGGTTGCCTCTGGCTGGCGACGCTATGGGGCTATGATCTGCTCGATCCCGGCGCCACGGGCATCGCCGCCACGATGCTGCGGCCGATCTTCCGCGCCGCCTTGACGCTCGCCGTCGCCTCGGTCGCCTGGAGCGCCATCGGCGGCTTCCTCAACGAGCGCCAACCGCATCCCGCCGCAGGACCGGTCGAGGAGGATGGCGCGGTCGAGACCAGCATGACCCGGCTGGCGACCCTGCTGCCGCTGATCCGCAACACGCTCGCCATCGCGATCTTCTTCCTGGGCGTGGTGATCGCGCTGGGCGATCTGGGCGTCGATATCGGCCCGCTGCTGGCCGGCGCCGGCGTCGTCGGCATCGCGCTGGGCTTCGGTGCCCAGGCGCTGGTGCGCGACGTCATCGCCGGCCTGTTCTTCCTGATCGACGACGCGTTCCGCTTCGGCGAATACATCGACACCGGCCGCCTGAAAGGCACTGTCGAGGCGATCTCGATCCGCTCGCTCAGGCTCCGGCACCAGAACGGCCAGGTTCATACGATCCCGTTCGGCCAGATCCAGGCGGTGACCAACAGCAGCCGCGACTGGGCGATCATCAAGTTCAACCTGCATATCGCGCCGGACAGCGATCTGGAACGGGTGCGCAAGACCATCAAGCAACTGGGCCTGGCGCTGCTGGAAGATCCAGAGATCGGCGCCGACTTCATCCAGCCGCTCAAGATGCAGGGCGTGGTCGACGTCACCCAGGGCGCCATCATGATCCGCTGCAAATTCACCGCCCGGCCGATCCGCCCGTCGTTCCTCCGGCGGCAGGCCTTGCGCGACATCATCCGCCAGTTCGACACGGCCGGCATCGCTTTCGCGAACCCGCCGGCCAATGCGTCCAATCCGCTGTGAGCCCGCCCATGACCACTCCGGAAGCCCAACTCGCCGAAGCCGTCCGCATCCACGACGACGACCCATGGAGCGCCCGCACGCTGCTGCTGCCCCTGCCCGGCCAACTGAAGGAGCCGGGCGATCTGGCGCGATTGGCCTGGCTCGCGACCCATGTGCTGGGCGGTCTGCTGCAGCGCTGGCCGGAGGCTTTGACGATCTGCCGGCAGGCGTCCGACGCCGTCGGGAGCCCGCGCCCCGACCTGCTGCGCAGCCTGGCGACCTGCGCCACGCTCGCCGGCGACGCACTGCAGGCGGCACAGGCGGAGGCGGACCTGGCCGTCGCCTTGGGCGCCGCGACCGACGATTGCGCCGCCCTGGTCCGTCTGCTGGTGATCGAACAGGACATCACCCGGGACAAGCTCGGCCGCTGGCTGGCGCTGCTCGACGCCGCCATCGCCCGGGCCGAGGCGATCGAGGCGCCGCCGGAGCTGCTGCGTTTCCTCGCCATCACCGCCAACAACAGTGCCAGCGCGATCCTGGAGTGGGCGCCGGCACCGACGGGCGAGACCGCGCGGGTGATGGAGCGGCTGGCGCGGCTCAGCTTCCGCTGCTGGCTCGCCGTCGGCACCTGGATCCAGCACGAGCGCGCGCATTATTTGATGGCGCTGGTGCTGAATGCCGCGAACCAGGCATCAGCCGCCGCCGACCACGCGCGGTCAGGGCTGGCCCTGATCGAGGCGCATGAGCCGGCGCCGATCGACCGCTGCTTCCATCAACTGGCCCTGGCGCACGCGCTGAAGGCGCTGGGCGACACGGCAGGCTGCAGCGCGGCCTTGGCCGATGCCGCGACGCTCGTCCCCGGCTTCGACGATTATTGGCAAGGCGAATACCGGAAAGTCGCAGCCACGCTTTGACCGGCGATCAGGCCGCCTGGATCGCGGCCAGAAAGCGCGTGACCTGCGCCTGCAGGGCGTTCGATTGCCGGGACAGGCCCTGGGCGGCACCCTGGACCCGGCCGGCGGCGACACCGGATTGCTTGGCGGCATCGGCGACCTCCAGCAGCGTGCCGGCGATCTCGCGCGTGCCGAGCGCGGCCTGGGCGACATTGCGGCTGATCTCGCGCGTCGAGGCACCTTGCTGGTCCATGGCGGCGGCGATCGAGGTGGAAATCTCGTTCACCGCCTCGATCGTTTCGCCGATGGCATCGATCGCGTCCGAGGTCTCGCCCGACACGGCCTGAACCGCGGCGATCTGGATCGAGATCTCGCCGGTCGCCCGCGCGGTCTGGTTGGCCAGGCTCTTGACCTCGTTCGCAACGACGGCAAAGCCCTTGCCGGCCTCGCCGGCGCGCGCGGCCTCGATCGTGGCGTTCAGCGCCAGCAGGTTGGTCTGGGCGGCGATGGTCTGGATCAGCGTCACCACTTCGCCGATCTTCTGGGTGGCGTCGGTCAATCCGGCGACGGTGCGCTTGGTCCGGTCGACCGCCTGGGCGGCGCGGTCGGCGATGTCTTTGGCGCGAACCACCTGGCCGTTGATCTCGGCGATGCTGGCCGCCATCTCGCCGGTCGCGGCCGCCACGGTCTCGACATTGGCCGTGGCCTGCGTCGCCGCCGCGGAGGACGCGGCCGTCTGGGCCGAGGTCCGTTCCGCCACGGCGGCAGTGCTCTGCGCCGTCGTATCGAGGTCGGCCGCCGCCGCGCCGAAATGCCCGAGGGCGACGAGCGCCTGGCTGTCGAAATCCTGGACCAGCCGATCGATCGCGGCCGCGCGCTCGGCCTTGGCCGCCTCCTCGGTCCGCTGCGCGCCGGCCAACCGGTCGGCCTCGATCAGGCCGGCCTTGAAGACCTCGACCGCGCGGGCCATCGCCCCGATCTCATCCCGCCGGTCGGCGTCGGGCACGACCGTCTCCAGCGCATGGTCGCTGAGACGATCCATGGCACCGGTCAGCCGGCGGATCGGGCTCGCCGTGGTCGCCACCGTGACCAGGCCGGCCGCGAGCGCGATGCCGGCCGCGACGACCAGCGCCACGATGATGCCGAGCCGGGCCGTGTCGGCCGCCCCATTCAACTCGGCATAGGAGCGCTGCCCGGCGTCGCGGTTCTCGTTGACCAGCGCACCCAGCAGCTCGTTGACCCGGTCGAACTGGACCCGGTTTTGGTCGGTGTAGGCTTTCTGGGCACCGGCCTGATCGCCCGCTTTCAACTGGGCGAGGATCGTCTGGGTCGAGGCGACCAGCTGCGGCCAGACCCGGTCGAATTCATCGAGCGTCGCGGGATCGGCACCGGGCCTGAGTCTATAGTCGCCGCGGATCGCCACGACCTGCTTCGCCCATTCGGCCATATCGGCTTCGCGAAAGGCGGAATCCTCGCCGGTCAGGCTCAGCAGCCGATTGGCTTCCTGCCGCCGGAAATTGACCGCGGCGCGCAACATCTGGCTGCTCTGGAACAGCGACGGCATGGCGCTGCCGCCCAGATCGTCGGACGCGCGGTCGACCCGGGCCAACTGACCCAGGGCGAAGCCGCCAAAGCCCAGGGTTACGAGCAGAACCAGCCCGAAAGCCGCGAAGATCCGAACGCGAAGCGAAACATCGACCAGACGAACCATGTGCTGCTATCCCATTCTACAACCGCCAGTGAAATGAGGCCGCAACCCGAATTGACAATGACCGTCATCCAAAATTCTTGGAAACGGGGGGATGCGCCCCTCATGGGCAGAGCAGAACAGGACACCGGATGACGGGCTTATATTCCCGTCATCCGGTAAATCTTATCGTCGTCCCTATGGCTTGAACGCCAGGTCCTGGGTCGGGTGCACGTCGAGCGCATTGGCGTGATAGCCATCGAGCTTGTCCGACACCAGGTAAGGCCGGACGTCGTAATAGAGCGGAATGATCGGCAGATCGCGCGAGATGAGCCGCTCGGCCGCCTCCAGTATCTTGTTGCGCGCAGCCGGATCGAGCGTGCGCGTCGACTGGGCCAGCAACGCATCATACTCCGGGTTCTTATAGTCCGACGTGTCGAGGTCGCCCGCGGTCGACAGCAAGGTCGACAGGAAGGTCCAGGGATCGGGATAGTCGGCGATCCAGCCATAGACCGACATCTGGAAATCATGATGCCGCGTCTGGGCCAACACGACCTGATTTTCCTCGTTGTCCATGGTCACTTCGGCGCCGAGCGCCTGTTTCCACATGATCGCCATGGCCGTGGTCAGCCGCTTGCGATCCTCGGTCAGCGGATAGATCAGGTCGAGCTTCAGCGGATTGTCCGGGCCGTAGCCGGCCGCGGCATAGAGCGCCCTGGCCTTGGCCAGACGCTCCGGCTTGGACAGCGCCACCCAGTCGGGCGGCTGCTGGGTATAGCCCGGCATGCCCGGAGGGATCAGCCCGTAGGCCGGCACCTCGCCGCGCGGATCGATCTTGTCGGCGAGCGCCTCCCGGTCGAGCGTCATGGCCAGTGCCTGGCGCAGCCGCACGTCGTCGAGCGGCTTGCGCCCGACGTTCGCGATGACATAGGCCGTCCACATATTGACGTCCGGGTGGAAAACATCGGCCATGTTCTTGCGGATCCAGGGAATCTCGTTCGCCGGCACCCGCGCGAAATCGAGTTCGCCGTTGCGGAAGCGCTTGAACGCGGTCTCGTCGGATTCGACCACTTCCCAGCGGGCCGTGTCGATCTTGACCGATTTCGCATCCCAGTAGCCGGGCGCGCGCGACAACCGGATCTCCTGCTGCGGCTCCCAGGCATCCAGCACATAGGCGCCGTTCGAGACCATCTTGCCCGGCCGCGTCCATTCGGTGCCATTCGCCTCGATGGTCTTCTGCGGCATCGGATAGGCGATGGCGAGCGTGAGGACGCCGGCCAGATAGGGCGTCGGCTCGATCAGAGCGAGTTTCAGCGTATGGGCGTCGGGGGCGCTGACGCCGAGCTTGGCCGGGTCTTTCAGCGTGCCGTCGTTGAACGCGCGCGCACCGACGATCGAATAGAGGATCGAGGCATAGGGCGCCGCCGTGGCCGGATCGAGCGCCCGGCGGAAGCCATAGACGAAATCCGCCGAGGTGACCGGCGTGCCGTCGGACCATTTCGCCTCGGGCCGGAGATGGAACGTCCAGGCGAGCCCGTCCGGCGCCACATCCCAGGAAGACGCGACGCCGGGAACGATGGCGCCCGTGCCGTCGATCCGCGTCAGCCCCTCGAACAGGTCGAGCAGGATGCTGCTTTCCTCCTGGCTGTCGACCTTCTGCGGGTCGAGCGATTCGGGTTCGGCCTGATGGCCGCGCCGAAACACCGTCTCGGCCGAAGCCGCGCCGATCGACAGCGATGCCGCCAGCAGCGCCGCCACACAAGCAAGTCCATATCCAGCGCGCACTCGAACCTCGATCCTGTCACCTGTCCGCCGGACCATGACATGACGGCGTGGCCGCCTCGAAGCGAAAAAAGTGGCACAACGCACACGGCGACCGGGTGATCTAAAGAATGACCGCCACTTGCAATTGACGCCAACGACAACGCGAAACAATATCCGGGCGCCGCCTAACGGCGAGTCCGAGCCTTGCGCGATGGCGCCCAAGCCCCTGCTTTGTATGGATCTCATGAATATTTCTGCACGCCCGGCTTTCGCTTCGCTCCTGTCCTCATCCCACGACCCCCGCAACCTGACGGCAAGATTGCTGAGCGGCGCCGCCTGGGGCGCGCTGCTGGTGGCGCCGGCGCTGGTGCCGCTGGGCGTGGCGCTGCCGGGGGCGGCACAGGCGCAGACCGTGCTGACGAGTTCGACGAGCGGCGTTTATCTCAGCAACTACCCTGGAGCGACGAGCTTCTACGCCGGTCCCGGCGTCTCGATCGCCAACCCGATCGGCAACGGCGTAACCGGGTCTGCGAACGGGTTCTGGACCCTCAGCAACGCGGGCACGCTCCACGGCAGCGGCGATGGCGTCAACATCGGCGCGTTCAGCGAGGCCACACTTTTCAACAGCGGAACCGTCAGCGGCGGCAGCCACGGCGTTTATGTCGGCGCTCAGAGCCTCGCGACGATCGACAATAGCGGCACCGTTGTCGGCGGAAATTTAGGCATCGACCTCGGACGCTACAGCTTTGGCGATGTCACCAACGCCGCCGGCGGGACCATCACCGGCGCGGTCGGCGGTATCCTTGCCAGCAACGCGGCGCTTTTCCTGAACAACCGCGGCACGATCGCCGGCGGCCAATACGGCGTCCGCCTCGGCGGGTTTGACGGATACATCAGCAACGCCGGCACCATCCTCGGCACCGGCGCCGGCAGCGCCGGCATCCGGTTCGACACCTCCTACTCCGGCACCGCGTCGAATGCCAAGGGCGCGCTGATTTCCGGCGCGTCCTATGGCGTCCTGGCCAATAGCGGCAATGCGCTCACCGTCAGCAACGCCGGCGTGATTCAGGGCACCGCGGGCGTCGGCATCGCGTTCCAGGACAATAACGGCACGGCCAGCAACACCGTCATCAACAGCGGGACGATCGTCGGCAATTCGGGGACGGCGATCCGCTTCGGTGCCGGCAACGACGTGCTGGCCCTGGCGCCGGGCGCCGGCTTCGACGGCCAGACGGTCGATGGCGGCGCCGGCAGGAACACGGTTGCGGTCACGACCAACGCCACGATCACGAACGGCCAGCTGTCCGGGCTGGCCTCTTATGATGTGACCCTGCTCAATTTCGGGGTTTTCGGGGCGGTTGCGGGTGCCACGCTGACCAACGTCGGCAGTCTCGGCGCGAGTGTCCGCCTGCTCGGCACCGGCGCCAGCCTCGATAATGCGGTGGGCGCCCAACTCATCGAGCCCTTGGCCTTCTACGCCGTCGGCGGGACCGGACCCGACGTCACCGTCACCAATGCCGGCACGATTACCGGCAGCGGGGTCGGCGTTAATTTGCAGCAGGGCGGCCTGGTCGCGAATTTGCCGACCGGACTGATCTCGGGCGTCCCCAATGGGGTCCTGCTCCGGAACGGCGGGACCGTCGTCAACGCCGGCACCATCACCGGCATCACGAACGTTGGCGTCTACTTGGAGGACGGCGGCACGGTCGTCAATCAGGCGGGCGGCGTCTTGTCGGGCTTCCACGACGGCGCCTTCCTGCGCTACGGCACACTCGTCAACAGCGGTATGATCAGCGGCACCAATACGGCCGGCGTCCATCTGATCGGGACCGCGGCCACCCTGTCCAACGCGTCCGCCGGTACGATCTCCGGCCATGACGGCGTCTGGGTGGACGGCGGCTCGCTCGTCAATGCCGGCACGATCTCCGGCGCCATCGGCATCCTGGTCAGCGGGCCCACTTACCTATCCAGCATCATCACCAACAGCGGCTCGATCGTCGGCGTGTCCTACGGGCTCGACGCGACGCACCGGACCAGCCTCACCAACAGCGGCGTGATCGCAGGCGGGACCGTCGGCGCCCTGTTCGCCGGCTTCCTCTCGAACACGCTGATCAACAGCGGCACGATCATCGGCAATTCGGGCACCGCCGTCCGGTTCGGCGCGGGCAACGACGTACTGGTCGTCGGCAAGGGCGCCTCATTCGGCGGCGGCGTGGTCGATGGCGGGGCCGGGGTGAATACGCTTGCGATCGGCTATAACGGCACGCTGACGAACGGCACGTTCGGCGCGATCATCAACAATGGCACCTTCGCATCGAACTACCATAATTTCACGGCCTTCGGCGTCGGTACCGGGGCCACGCTGACTAATGTCGCCAGCTTCAACGAAGCGATCAGTCTGATCGGAAGCGGCGCCGCGCTCAACGCCACGGCCGGCGCCCTCCTGACCAGCGCCACCGACTTCGGCAGTACGGTCTATGGATCGGCGGCCAATGTGACGGTGACCAACGCCGGCACTATCAGGGAAACAGGCCTGTATGGAACGGGCATTCTCTTGCAGCAAGGCGGGCTGATCACGAACCTTTCGAGCGGCGTGATCTCGGGCACCAGCACTGGGGTCGTGATCCGGGACGGCGGAACCCTCAGCAACGCCGGTACCATTGTCGGCGCCAGCGTTGGCGTCTACCTGGACCACGGGGCAACGGCGGTCAATCAGGCGGGCGGCGTCCTATCGGGCGCCTTCGACGGCGCCTCTCTCCGGTACGGCAGCACGATGGCCAACAGCGGCACCATCAGCAGCAGCGGCTTTGAAGGCGTCTACATGACGGGCAGCAGCACGCTGATCAACAGCGGTACCGTCCGCGGCACCGACTTCATCGGCGTCTATATGAAGGGGACCGGCACCTCCCTGTCCAATGCATCCGCCGGCACAATCTCCGGTGCCTTCGAGGGCGTCTCGATGAACGGCGGCACGCTGGTCAACGCCGGCTCGATCTCCGGTGGCTTCGAGGGCGTCAGTACCTTCGGGTCCAGTTACCTGGTCACCACCATTGCCAACAGCGGCACGATCACCGGCCAGTTCTATGGCCTGGAAGCGTTGGGCCCGACCAAACTCACGAATACCGGCTTGCTCGCGGGCGGGACCGCGGGGGCTCAGTTCTTTGGCAGTTCCCAAAACACGGTGACCAATAGCGGTACGATCAGCGGCGCAGTTGCTGGCGTCGAGTTCGAGACCAGCTCTTTCGGCTCTTCCGGAAACAACCTGCTGACCAATAGCGGCACGATCATCGGCTCCGGCGTCGGTGTCCTGTTCAGTGCCGGCTATTTTTTCGGCTCCTCCGGCAACAATACGCTGGTCAATAGCGGCACGATCATCGGCAATTCGGGCACTTCCGTCCGGTTCGGCAGCGGCAACGACGTGCTGGTCGTCGGCAAGGGCGCATCCTTCGGCGGCGGCGTGGTCGACGGCGGCTTCGGGGTGAATACGCTCGCGGTCGGCTATAGCGGCACGCTGACGAACGGCACGCTCGGCACCATCATCCAAAACGGCACCTTCGCCGCCGCCTACCACAACTTCTCGGCCTTTGGCGCCGGTGCCGGCGCCACGGTGACCAACGTCGGCAGCTTCAATCAAGCGATCAATCTGGTCGGGACCGGCGCCGCGCTGAACAATACCGTTGGCGCTCGTCTCACCAGCGCCACCGCCTTTGACGGCGCGGTGGTCTATGGATCGGCGGCCAATGTCACGGTGACCAACGCCGGCACGATCCTGGCAACGGGCTTCTATGCATCCGGCGTTTACTTACAGCAGGGCGGGCTGGTGACCAATGCCGCTGGCGCGCAGATTACCGGGACGGCCGCTGGCGTAATTGTCAGAGGCGGGACCGTTGTCAATGCCGGCACAATCACGGCGAACAGCAGCTTCTATAGCAGCACCGGCGTCCGCCTCGCGGGCAGCTACGGTGCCACGAGCAGCCTCACCAACACGGGCCTGATCACCGGCAATCAGGCCGGCGTCGATATCACCGCATCATCCAATGTCACGAACAGCGGCACGATCGCCGGCGGCACGGTGGGCATTCTCGTCGCCAACGACGGCATCACCATTGAGAATAGCGGCTTGATTTCCGGCAGCCTGGCCGGGGTTCGGACGACGGGCTATCTGGGAACCACCCTCACGAACACCGGTACGATCGTCGGCACCGGCCGGTACGGGGTCGGTTTTCTCTCCAGCTTCAGTGCGGGCAGTCTTTTGCTGAATGCCGGGACGATCATCGGCAATTCGGGCACGGCCGTCCGGTTCGGCAACGGCAATGACATTCTGGTGCTGCTGCCGGGCGCGTCGTTCGGCGGCGAAGTGGTCGATGGCGGCGGCGGCATCAACACCCTCGCCGTCGGCACGAATGCGACCATCACGAACGGCGTCATCTCGACCAACTTCAGCCGCTACAATGCCAACTTCGTCGGCTTCACCGCCTTGGGTGCCGGCGGCGGCGCGACGCTCACCAACATTGGCACGACGACCGGGCTGATCACCCTCTTGGGGGCCGGCACGTCGCTCGACAACACGGCGGGCGCGCAGATCGCCAGCGCCGCACTCAGTTCCACAGGTGCCGTCTATGGTCTGGGGAGCGTCACGGTCACGAACGCCGGCGTCATTGCGACAGGTTCCGGTTCCCATGCCGGCGTCCAACTGACGAACGGCGGCCTGCTGGTCAATACCGGCACCGTCGCCGGCAACAACTATAACTTCGGGGTCGGGCTCGGTCTGACCAATGGCGGCACCGCCATCAATGCGGCCGGCGCGCTGATCTCCGGCGGCGCCGTCGGAGCCGCTCTCTTCGGTGGCAATCAGGCCGTCAGCACGCTGATCAACGCCGGTACCATCGCGGGGCAGAACATCGGCGTGTTCGGCGAAGCGGGCATCCAACTGGCCAACAGCGGGCTCATTTCCGCCTACCGCTTCGGCCTCGACTGGGATGGCATCGGCACGGTCACGAACAGCGGGACGATCATGGCCACCGGCACTTACGGCGCCGGCGTCTACGTCGGCAGTGCCGGAACCGGCACGCTGACCAACAGCGGCACCATCCTGGCCAACGGCGGGGTTGCGGTCGTACTTGGTGGCAATGCCAGCGTCACCAACACGCCAACCGCCACGATCATCGGCACTATCGGCCTGGGCTTCTCCGGGACCGGGGCGAGCGTCACCAACGACGGCACCATCGCCTCCTCGCTGGGCGCGTCCGGCGTGGCCGTACAGTTCGACACCGGCGTCAACAGCCTGACGCTCGGGACCGGCTCGGTGCTGATCGGCAGCATCGACGGCGATGGCGGCGCGGGCCAGATCACGCTCACCGGTACCGGGACCATGGCCAACACCATCGCCCGTTTCGGCACCGGCAGCGCGCTCACCGTCACCCCCGGCGCAGACTGGGCCGCGACCGGCAATTGGACCATCGCCAATGTGGCCAACGCGGGCACGTTCGAGGCCGGGAATTTGAGCCATGCCCTGAACCTGACCGGCAATTTCATCCAGAGTTCGGCCGGTCTCCTGCAAGTGGCCCTCACTGCGAATGGTGCCGGATCGTCCTTCACCGTCACCGGGACAGCGGCCCTGGCCGGCGCCGTCGAAATCGTCTCGCCCATCACGATGTTCGCGCTCAACACGCCCTATACCATCCTGACCGCGTCGGGCGGCGTCACCGGCACCTTCGCCGGCGGCGTCACCCGCATCCTCGTCGATGGCGTCAATTTTGTGCCGGTCCTGGAGGCGCCGAGCCTGAGCTACGACGCGCATGATGCGTTTCTGACCCTGACCCAGCTGCCGATCGCCTCGGCGCCGACGCTGATCCAGACCGCGAACCAGCATGCCGTCGCCCTCTCGTTCGACGCCGGCCTGGCGGCGAACCCGGCCGGCTTCGCCGCCGCCGTCCGCGGGTTGGATCAGTTCCCGACCGCGGCCGGCGTGAGCGCGGCGCTCACCCGTCTGTCGGGCGAGAGCCATGCCAGCCTCGGCACCACGGCGCTGCAGACCGGAACCTCCTTCACCGGGCAATTCTCGCAACAGGCCGTCCTGGCCCGCCTGGGCGCCTCCGGAACGGCATCGGGCCAGACCGCGATGGCCGCGGGCGGTCGTCAGGAACTGGCACGGCTCGATGGCGGCACGGATGATGGGGCGACCAACGATGTCGGCGCCATCGTTGCCAACATCGACCGGCCGTGGGGCGTCTGGACCTCGGGCTACGGCCAGGTCGGCCAGCTCTCGGGTGACGGCAACAGCCATCGCTTGGACGAGACCATCGCCGGCGGTTCGGTCGGCGCCGATTACAAGCTGACGCCGGCGCTCAAGATCGGCGCGGGCCTGGGCTACGGCGGCACGACCTTCAGCCTGGACGATGGCGGCGGTCGCGGCCAGATCGATCACACCCAGTTCGCGCTCTATGCCGACTACACGATGGGGCCCGTCTACCTCGACGGCACCATGGGCGTGGCCTATGGCGACGGCACGACCCGGCGCAATGTCTCGCTGCCGGGTCTGCCGGGCCAGGCGGCCGCCCATGTTACCGACACTCAGCTGATGGGGTCGATCGAGGCCGGCTACGGCCTGGCGCTGGGCCCGGTGACGGCGACGCCCTATGCCGGCCTCGCCCTGGGCTCGGTCGATCAGGACGGTTTCACAGAGACGGGGGCCGGCGTGCTCGACCTGCATGTCGCCAAGCAGTCGCAAAGCTCGGCCAAGAGCACGCTCGGTGCCCGCATCAGCACCGATCTGGACCTGGACGTGGCCCTGGTCACGACGGATCTGTCGGTCGGCTGGGCACACGAATTCGCGCCGACCGGCCGCGGCAGCACCGCCGCCTTGGTGGGCGCGCCCGCGGCGGGCTTCCAGGTTGCCGGCGTCAAGGTGCCGGGCGACTCGGCGCTGATCGGGTTTGGGCTCGCGACCGCGGTGTTCGCCAATACCTCGATCTATGCCCATTACGACGGCGATCTGGCCAAGGGCGCCGACAGCAACGCCATCACGGCGGGCTTCCGCTTCAGCTGGTAAGCCCCGGCATCGGCTGACGATCGACGGCCCCGGCATGCGTGCCGGGGCCGTTTTCGTTGGTGCGCGCCGCGGCTAAAGCCCCGCGTTTCGAGGCAAGGCCGAGTCTTGGCGAAGAGAAAGCCAAGCCCCCATCCCAATCCAAAAAAGAGAAATCCTGGGAGCCCGCCTCCTCGGGCAGCAATGCTTCATCTAAAATTTATTTTAGTTTCGGGTCATTTTTGGGACGCTCGTCCTACCGGCTCCAAAGCACCCCCCCGTAAGGTCCGCCGCAATTGTATTCCGCACGATGTCTCGATCGAGCGGCTGCTGCGCGCGAAACCGGTCCCGTCCGCCGAGTCCCGCCCGTGGCCAGTCCGCGCTTTTAGTGAGTTGGCTCCCATGAATTTTCCCGCACGCCCGGCTGTGAACGTCCTGTCGACTCGTACCCTCAAGACCTCACACCGGTCGCGCGCCCTCAGGGAGACGCTGCTCGGCGGCTGCGCCGGCGTAGCGCTGCTGGCACTGCCGGCGCTCGTGCCGCTGGGAGTGATGCTCTCGACCCCGGCCCAGGCGCAGACGGCGCCGATCACTGGCAACGACGTGCTGCTGACCAATGGCGGCTATAACGGCGCCACGAGCTTCTCGGTCGGCCCGGGAACGACGGTCGCGAACAGTGCCAATCAGAACGCGATCTATGGCGACGGCAGCCAGACCTGGACCCTGTCCAATGCCGGAACCATTGCCTCGACAAATATTAACGGCAACGACGCCGGCATCTTTCTGGCGGCCGGCGGCACGGTCAGCAATGCCGCCACCGGTCGAATCAGCGCCTATTACTACGGCATCCTCATCAAGAATGCGGCCGGCACCGTCACCAATAGCGGCACCATCATCGGGACGTCGGACATCGGCGTCTTCATGACCGCTGGCGGCAGCGTGAGCAATACCGGCAGCGCCGCCCTGATCTCGGGCGGGAACGATGGCGTTGGCGTCTCTCTCGCGGCCGGCATCGTCACCAATTACGGCACCATCATCGGGACGTCCGGCTTCGGCATCGACCTGAACGCTGGCGGCGGCGTGACCAATACGGGAACCGCCGCCCTGATCTCGGGCGGGCGCATCGGCGTTGGCATCGGTAACGCGGCCGGCTATGTCAGCAACAGCGGCACCATCATCGGGACGTCGAACTACGGCATCGCCCTATATGCTGGCGGCAGCGTGACCAATAGCAGCGCCGCCCTGATCTCGGGCGGGAACGATGGTGTCGTCGTCAATAACGGGGCCGGCACCGTCACCAATTACGGCACCATCACGGGGACGTCGGACTACGGCGTCGTTCTCGGTCTTGGCGGCAGCGTGACCAATACCGGCAGCGCCGCCCTGATCTCGGGCGCGATCGATGGTGTTCACATTTCTGGTGCGGCCGGCTATGTCGGCAACAGCGGCACCATCATCGGGACGTCACGCTACGGCGTCGATCTGGGCGCTGGCGGCAGCGTGACCAATAGCAGCGCCGCCCTGATCTCGGGCGGGGACGATGGTGTTCGCATTTCTGCTGCGGCCGGCACCGTCACCAACAGCGGCACCATCATCGGGACGTCACTCTACGGCATCGTCCTGTACGCTGGCGGCAGCGTGACCAATAAGGGCAGCGCCGCCCTGATCTCGGGCGGTAACATCGGCGTCTACATCGCTAACGCGGCCGGCTATGTCAGCAACAGCGGCACCATCATCGGGACGTTCGAGTTCGGCGTCGACCTGAACGCTGGCGGCAGCGTGACCAATAACAGCGCCGCCCTGATCTCGGGCGGGCGCGACGGCGTTGGCGTCTCTCTCGCGGCCGGCACCGTCACCAATTACGGCACCATCATCGGGACGTCGACCTACGGCATCGCGATGTTTTCCGGCGGCAGCGTGACCAATACGGGCACCGCCGCCGTGATCTCGGGCGGCAGTGCCGGTGTCTACATCGTCGGTGCCACGGGCACCGTCACCAACAGCGGCACCATCGCGGGCACCGGCACGGCCGGCGTCGGCGTGCTGTTCTCCGACGCGAACGGGACCTTTGCCAACACGGTGATCAACAGCGGCACGATCTTCGGCCAGTCGGGCACGGCGGTGCGGTTCGGTGCCGGCAACGATCTGCTGGTGCTGCAGGCGGGCTCCGTGCTGACCGGCGTGGCCGACGGCGGCGGCGGCACCAACACGGTCGAACTGGATTATAGCGGCACGCTGTCCGGCGCCGGCTTTGTCAATTTCCAGCTGTTCCAAGCCGGCGCCGGCGATACGCTGACCAATGCCGGCAGCCTGGGTGCCGGGGTCGTCCTGGCCGCCGGCGCCGCGCTCTATAACCAGCTCGGCGCGCAGATCATTGCCCCGGGCAGCGTGATTGCCGGGGTCGCCGGCAGCGGTGCCAACGTGACCGTGACCAATGCCGGCACGATCACCGGCGTCAGCTACGGCGTCTATCTGAGCCAGGGCGGCCTCATCACGAACGCGGGAACGGCGAGCCTGATCTCGGGCGGGAACCATGGCGTCCGCGTCAATAACGCGGCCGGCACCGTCACCAATTACGGCACCATCACCGGGACGTCGAAATACGGCGTCTATCTCGGTCTTGGCGGCAGCGTGACCAATACCGGCAGCGCCGCCCTGATCTCGGGCGGGATCGATGGCGTTCGCGTCAATAACGCGACCGGCACCGTCACCAATAGCGGCACCATCATCGGGACGTCGAACTACGGCGTCTATCTCACCGCTGGCGGCAGCGTGACCAATAGCAGCGCCGCCCTGATCTCGGGCGGGATCGATGGCGTCTTCATCCAGAGTCCAGCCGGCACCGTCGCCAATAGCGGCACCATCATCGGGACGTCGAACGTCGGCCTCGTGGTGTATTCCGGTAGCGTAACCAATAGCAGCGCCGCCCTGATCTCGGGCGGGAACGATGGCGTCTTCATGAACGCGACCGGCACCGTCACCAATGGCGGCACCATCATCGGGACGTCGAAGTACGGCGTCTGGCTGGACGCTGGCGGCAGCGTGACCAATGACAGCGCCGCCCTGATCTCGGGCGGGATCGATGGCGTCCTCTTCAACGCGGCCGATACCGTCACCAATAGCGGCACCATCATCGGCACGTCGAGCTATGGTGTCTCCCTGAGCGACGGCGGCAGCGTGACCAATAATAGCGCCGCCCTGATCTCGGGCGGGAACGCTGGTGTTCGCGTCCTCAACACTGCCGGCTATGTCAGCAACAGCGGCACCATCATTGGGACGTCGGGCTCCGGCGTCTGGCTGAACGCTGGCGGCAGCGTGACCAATACGGGCAGCGCCGCCCTGATCTCGGGCGGGATCGCTGGTGTCTACATCGTCGGCGCCACCGGCACCGTCACCAACAGCGGCACCATCGCGGGCACCGGTGCGACCGGCGTCGGCGTGCTGTTCTCCGACGTGAACGGGACCTTTGCCAACACGGTGATCAACAGCGGCACGATCTTCGGCCAGTCGGGCACGGCGGTCCGCTTCGGCGCCGGCAACGACCTGCTCGTGCTGCGGACCGGCTCCGTGCTGACCGGCGTGGCCGACGGCGGCGGCGGCACCAACACGGTCGAACTGGACTATAGCGGCACGCTGTCCAGCGCCGGCCTTGTCAATTTCCAGCTGTTCCAGGCCGGCGCCGGCGCTACGCTGACCAATGCCGGCAGTCTCGCCGCCGGGGTCGTCCTGACCGACGGCGCCGCGCTCTATAACCAGCTCGGCGCGCAGATCATTGCCCCCGGCAGCGTGGGGGTCGCCGGCAGCGGTGCCAACGTGACCGTGACCAATGCCGGCACGATCAGCGGCGTCACCTACGGCGTCAATCTGAGCCAGGGCGGCTTCATCTCGAACACGGGAACGGCGAGCCTGATCTCGGGCGGGGTCTTCGGCGTTTCTGTCGGTAACGCTGCCGGCACCGTCACCAATAGCGGCACCATCATCGGGACGTCGGACATCGGCGTCTCCCTGGGCGCTGGCGGCAGCGTGACCAATAGTAGCGCCGCCCTGATCTCGGGCGGGTACGCTGGTGTCTACATCGGCGGCGCCACCGGCACCGTCACCAACAGCGGCACCATCGGGGCGTCGATCTTCGGCGTCTATCTCAAGGCTGGCGGCAGCGTGACCAATAGCAGCGCCGCCCTGATCTCAAGCGGGGTCTTCGGCGTTTGGGTCAATAACGCGACCGGCTATGTCAGCAATAGCGGCACCATCATCGGGACGTCGTTCCTCGGCGTCTCCCTGGGCGATGGCGGCAGCGTGACCAATATGGGCACCGCCGCCCTGATCTCGGGCGGGATCGATGGCGTCCGCGTCAATAACGCGACCGGCTATGTCAGCAATAGCGGCACCATCATCGGGACGTCGGACCTCGGCGTCTCCCTGGGCGATGGCGGCAGCGTGACCAATAGTAGCGCCGCCCTGATCTCGGGCGGGAACGCTGGTGTCTACATCGGCGGCGCGTCCGGCACCGTCACCAACAGCGGCACCATCGCGGGCACCGGTACGACCGGCGTCGGCGTGCTGTTCTCCGGCCAGAACGGGACCTTTGCCAACACGGTGATCAACAGCGGCACGATCTTCGGCCAGTCGGGCACGGCCGTGCGCTTCGGCGCCGGCAACGATCTGCTGGTGCTGCAGGCGGGCTCGGTGCTGACCGGCGTGGCCGACGGCGGTGGCGGCACCAACACGGTCGAACTGGATTATAACGGCACGCTGTCCGGCGCCGGCTTCGTCAACTTTCAGCTGTTCCAGGCCGGCGCCGGCGATACGCTGACCAATGCCGGCAGCCTGGATGCCGGGGTCGTCCTGACCGCCGGCGCCGCGCTCTATAACCAGGCGGGCGCGCAGATCATTGCCCCCGGCAGCGTGGGGGTCGCCGGCAGCGGTGCCAACGTGACCGTGACCAATGCCGGCACGATCAGCGGCGTCAACTACGGCGTCTATCTGACCGCTGGCGGCAGCGTGACCAATATGGGCACCGCCGCCCTGATCTCGGGCGGGAACTATGGCGTTGCCGTCAAGAACGCGACTGGCACGGTCACCAACAGCGGCACCATCATCGGGACGTCGAAATACGGCGTCTACCTGTTCGGTGGCGGCAGCGTGACCAATGACAGCGCCGCCGTGATCTCGGGCGGGATTGCCGGCATCAACGTGTCCGGCGGCGGCAGCGTGACCAATAGCAGCGCCGCCGTGATCTCGGGCGGGATCGGCGGCGTTTGGTTCGGCGGCGCGGCCGGCACCGTCACCAACAGCGGCACCATCATCGGGACGTCGAACTACGGCGTCTATCTGACCGCTGGCGGCAGCGTGACCAATATGGGCAGCGCCGCCCTGATCTCGGGCGGGAACTATGGTGTCGGCATCGCCGGCGCCACCGGCACCGTCACCAACAGCGGCACCATCGCGGGCACCGGCGGGTCCGGCGTCGGCGTGCGGTTCTCCGACGCGAACGGGACCTTTGCCAACACGCTGATCAACAGCGGCACGATCTTCGGCCAGTCGGGCACGGCCGTGCGCTTCGGCGCCGGCAACGATCTGTTGATCCTCGGCGCCGGCGCCTCGTTCGGCGGCGTCGTCGATGGCGGAGGCGGCACCAACACGGTGGCGGTCACCTACAACGGCATCATCACCAACGGCACGCTCGCCAACGTCGGCTCCAACTTCCTGGGCTTCACCGTGTTCGGTGCCGAGGCCGGCGCCACGCTGACCAACGTCGGCAGCTTCGGTGGACGGGTCACCCTGCTCGGTGCCGGCGCCGGGCTCTACAACACGGCCGGCGCGACGCTCTATAGCGCGCAAAACCCGGTCACCGGCTCGGCCGCGGGCGTCGTCGTCACCAACGCCGGCACCATCACCAGCACCGGCGGCACGGCCGTCTATCTGGCGGCGGGCGGCAGCGTTTCGAACATCGGGACGGCATCGCTCATCTCGGGCAACGATTTCGGCATCAAGATCGCCAACGCGTTCGGCACGATCGCCAACGCCGGCACCATCAGCGGCGGCAACGACGGCGGCATCTACCTGTTGGCGGGCGGCAGCATCGCGAACAACGTCGGCGGCGTGATCATCGGCCATGGCGACGGCGCGGACCTGTACGCCGTGGCAAGCCAGGTCACGAACGCCGGCGTCATCACCGGAACCACCGGCTACGGCCTCTATCTGGGGGCGGGCGGCAGCGCGACCAACCTCTCGGGCGGCACGATCTCGGGGCACTATACCGGCCTCGACACGCGGACCGGTTCGGCCAACGTCTATAACGCCGGGACGATCAGCGGGCAGCGGCGCAGCGGCGTCTATCTCCAGGCAGGCGGCAGCGTGACCAATACGGCGAGCGGCCTGATCTCTGGTGGCCTCAACGGCATCCGGATATCGGGCGGCGGTACCGTGACCAACGCCGGTACGATCCGGGGCGGCGTCTACGGCGGCGTCTACCTCAACAATGGCGGCACGGTGGCCAATGCCACGAGCGGCCTGATCTCGGGCAGCCTCAACGGCATCTATGTGAAGGCCGGCATCGCCACCATCACCAACCATGGCGTGATCCAGGCGACCGGCTCGTCGGGCGTCGGCATCCTGTTCGGCAGCGCCGGCCAAGGCACGATCGATAATTTCGGCTCGATCATCGGCAATTCGGGCACGGCGGTGCGCTTTGCCGGCGGCACGAACGAGTTGATCATCGAGAGCGGCGGCATGCTCTCCGGCCTGGCCGACGGCAGCGCCGGCTCCAACACCCTGCTGCTCGAAGGCACCGGCACGCTCAGCAACGCCCAGATCCTGGGCTTCCAGAGCGTGGTTTTCGCCTCCAACGGCAGCACCGACACCAGCACGACGGTCGCCAACGCCTATGTCCAGGCGGGTTATTCCTTCACCAACAACGGCACCATCACCGGATCGGTCACGGTCGCCAATACCGCCACGCTGTCCAATTCCGGCGTCATCGACAGCAGCACGCCCTCGACCAACAGCGGCAGCATTGCAAACAGCGGCACCATCACCAACACCAGCACCTTCAGCAACGCGGGCAGCCTGACCAACAGCGGCACGATCACCACGGTCGGCGGCACGCTGTCCAACAGCGGCGCCTTCACCAACACCAACAGCGGCATCGTGACCGGCGATACCAACGGCATCACCGGCAGCGGCACGATCGTCAACAGCGGCACGATCATCGGCACCTCGAACGCCGGCATCATCAGCTCCGGCACGGTGACGAACAATGCCGGCGGCTATATCCAGGGCGGCACCTACGGCATCGTGGTCGGCGACGGCGGTGCGGTGACCAATGCCGGCACGATCATCGACGCCGGTGTCGCCGGCGCCTCGATCGGCAGCAATGCCAGCATCGCCAACGGCACCGGCGGCTCGATCATCGGCGTCACCGGCGTGAAGTTCACCGGCACCGGCTCGACCGTCACCAACAATGGCACCATCATCGGCAATGGCCCCAGCGGCATCGCCGTGCAGTTCGATACCGGGGTCAATACGCTGACGCTCGGCACCGGCTCGGTGCTGACCGGCTCGATCGACGGCGGGACAGGGGCCAGCGTGATCGACCTGACCGGCACCGGCACGATGGCCAATACCATCACCCACTTCAGCCCCAGCGGCAGCGCCTTGAACGTGGCGACCGGTGCCGACTGGACCGCGACCGGCAGTTGGGCGATCGCCAACGTCACCAACGCCGGCACGTTCCAGGCCGGCGCCTCCGGTGCGGCGCTGAACCTGACCGGCAATTTCACGCAGACCTCGGCCGGCACCTTGCGGGTCGCCCTCGACGCCAACACCACGGGCTCGCAGTTCAACATCTCCGGCACGGCGGCCTTGGCCGGCTCGGTCGCGGTCGTGCCTTCGGGCACGTTCCTGGCGGCCAGCACGCCCTACACCATCCTGACCGCGGCCGGCGGGCTCAACAACACGACCTTCGGCGGCGGCGTCACCATTGCCTCGGTCCTGCTGACGCCGACGCTCAGCTATGTGAACGGCGATACGTCGGTCGTGGTCACCCTGACCCAGCAGCCGATCGCCTCGCCGCCAACCTCGCCGCCGGTGGTGTCGCGGCCGCCGATCTTCGAGACCGCGAACCAGCATGCCGTCGCCGTCGCGTTTGATGAGGGTCGGGCGGTGAACCAGGCCGGCTTCGCGGACGCCGTGATCGGGGTGGATAAGTTCCAGACCGCGGCCGGGCTGACTGCGGCCTTGACCCGCCTGTCGGGCGAGAGCCATGCCAGCCTGTCGACCACGGCCTTGCAGACCGGAGCGTCCTTCACCGGTCAATTCTCGCAGCAGGCCGTGCTGGCCCGCCTGGGCGCCTCGGACAGCGCCTCCGGCCAGACCGCGATGGCGGCTGGTGGTCGTCAGGAACTGGCGCGGCTCGATGGCGGCACCGACGATCTCGTCGCCAATATCGACAAGCCCTGGGGCGTCTGGACCTCGGGCTACGGCCAGGTCGGGCAATTGTCGGGCGACGGCAACAGCCATCGGTTGGACGAGACCATCGCCGGCGGTGCCGTCGGCGCCGACTATAAGCTGACGCCGGCGCTCCGGGTCGGTGCCGGCCTCGGCTACGGCGGCACGACCTTCAGCCTGGACGACGGCGGTGGCCGGGCCCAGGTCGATCACACCCAGTTCGCGCTCTATGCCGACTATACGATGGGGCCCGCTTACCTCGACGGCACCATGGGCGTGGGGTATGGCGACGGCACGACCCGGCGCAATGTCTCGCTGCCGGGCTTGCCCGGCCAGGCCGCGGGCCATGTCACCGACACCGCCTTCATGGGCTCGCTCGAGGCCGGCTACGGCTTGGCGCTGGGCGGGACGACGAAGCTGACCCCGTTCGCGGGGCTGGCGCTGGGCTCGGTCGATCAGGATGCCTTCACCGAGACCGGGGCCGGCGTGCTCGACCTGCATGTCGCCAAGCAGTCGCAAAGCTCGGTCAAGAGCACGCTCGGCGCCCGCATCAGCACCGATCTGGCCTTGGGCTCGGCGCTGGTCACGACCGACCTGTCGGTCGGCTGGGCGCATGAGTTCGCGCCGACCAACCGCGGCGCCAGCGCCGCCTTCGTCGGCGCGCCGGCCGCGGGCTTCCAGGTCGAGGGCGCCAAGGTCCCAGGCGACAGCGCCCAGATCGGCTTCGGCCTCGCCACCGCGGTGTTCGCCAATACCAGCATCTACGTCCATTACGACGGCGATCTGGCCAAGGGCGCCGACAGCAACGCCATCACCGCGGGCTTCCGCTTCAGCTGGTAGGGCCAAGGGGCGGCTGACGATCGACGGCCCCGGCATGCGTGCCGGGGCCGTTTTCGTTGGTGCACGCCGCGCCCGCTCAGATAGAGGCTTCCCGTCGGCGTCGCAGCAGGGCAAACTTGTCTGACGATATTCGCGTGGGGCGCCGCCCCGCGTCGCCGGCCCATCGTCCTCCGTGGCGCGGGCCCCAAAATCCGATCGTTCAAACCGCCCGATCGCGGGCATTGCCCTTCCACGCCCGTCCTGGCGCGCCCTCGCGCCGCCCGGCACCGGAGACGACACTCGATGAAATATCTTCACACGATGGTTCGCGTCAGCAATCTGGAAGAGTCGGTCGACTTCTATTGCAACAAGCTGGGCCTGAAGGAACTGCGCCGGAACACCAGCGAACAGGGCCGCTACACACTGGTCTTCCTCGCCGCCCCGGGCGACGAGAGCGCCATGGTCGAGCTCACCTATAATTGGGATCCGGAAGCCTATACCGGCGGCCGGAACTTCGGCCATCTGGCTTATGCGGTCGAGGATATTTATGCGACCTGCCAGCATCTGCAGGACAGCGGCGTGCTGATCAGCCGGCCGCCCCGCGACGGCCGGATGGCGTTCGTCCGCTCACCCGACGGCATCTCGATCGAACTGCTGCAGGCCGGCCCCGCGCTGGCGCCGGCGGAGCCCTGGACCTCCATGCCGAACGTCGGCGTCTGGTAGCAGGCTGAGCCCGGTGGCGATGCGACCGTCCGGCCGACGTCCCTCGGGCGCGCCCGATCGTCTCCGGCGCAACGAGCGCTGGACGATCCTGGGCGGCGTGATCCTAGCCGGCCTGCTGTGGATCGGCATCGTGCTGCTGATCGAAGATGCCACCCGATCGATCCGCGACGACGCCGAACGCGACGATCATAATATCGCGACGGCCGTCGCCGAGCAGACCGACCGGGCGATCGACAGCGTCGATCAGATGCTGCGCTCGCTGGCCTATCTGGTCGAGCGCGACGGCACCCGGTTCAAGCTGGCCGACATGGTCGCCCGCGGCCTGCTGGTGAACGACCTGGTGCTGCAGGTCTCCTATACCGACGAAACCGGCACGATGACCCAGAGCAGCATCGGCGACGCGCCCGCGGTCAATATCGCCGATCGCGAACATTTCCGGGTCTTTGCCGAGCATAAGATCAGCGGCCTGTTCATCAGCCGCCCGGTGTTCGGCCGGGCGTCCGGCAAATGGTCGATCCAGATGGCCAGGCGGATCGACAAGCCGGACGGCAGCTTCGGCGGCGTCGCCGTGGCCTCGGTCGATCCGGACTATTTCAAGCGCTTCTACAGCGACCTGTCGCTGGGCAAGGACGGCGTCGTCATGCTGGTCGGCGAGGATGGCAGCGTGCGGGCACGCTCGATCGCGACCGATCTCGCCAGCGCCGATCTCGCCGGCTCGCCGCTGCTGCGCTTCGCGCTCGATTCCGGCGGCCAGTCGCGCGTCATGGAATCATCGCTCGATCACGTGCCGCGGATCTATGTCGCCAATCGCGTGGCCCATGTCCCCCTGGTCGCGATCGTGGGCCTGGCCGAGGACGAGATCGTCGGCGCGATCGAGGCGCAGCGCGCAATCTATCTGGGCGCCGGCATCTTCGGCTCGCTGATGATCTTCGGCTTCACGCTCGCGATCCGCCTGCTGCTGCAACGCCAGGCCGCGACCGAGCAGCGGTTGCGCCAGGCGATCGACAACATGTCGGACGGCCTGATCCTGTACGATGCCCAGGACCGGGTCGTGCTGTGGAACGCCTGCTACGAGCAGGTCTTTCCGCATCTGAAGCCGCTGTTGCGACCGGGCATCCGCTTTCAGGAACTGGCGCAGCGCGCCGCCCATAACGCCCGCGGCGTCGAGACGCCGGAGGCGCGCGACCGATGGATCCGCTGGCGGCTCGACCAGATGCGCTCCGCCCCTCAGCGCTTTCAGCAGGATATGCCGGACGGCCGCACGATCGACACCGCGGAACGGCCGACCGGCAACGGCGGCATCGTCAGCGTGTCGCGCGACATCACCCCGATGAAGGAAAGCGCCCGGCGCCTGAGCGAGAGCGAGACGCGCTTTCGCGATTTCGCCGAGGTCGCGTCCGACTGGTTCTGGGAAACCGACGAAACCCACCGCTTCACCTATGTCTCGGACCGGGCCGAGGCGCTCGGCATCTCGACCGGCAATCTCAGCACGCTCGATCGGCTGGGCATCGAGAGCGATCTGCGCCAGAGCGAGGAGCGCCGCGTCGCGCTGGCCGGATGCCAGACGTTCCATGATTGGCACATAACCGTCGCCCGTGCCGGCGCACTTTACAATCTGTCTTTGAGCGGCAAGCCGCTCAACGGCCCGAACGGCAGCTTCATCGGCTATCGCGGCTGCGCGCGCGACATCTCGGTCCAGATCGCGGCCGCCGATGCGCTGGAGCGCGCGCGCCGGGCGGCCGAGGCGGCGAACCGGGCAAAAAGCGAATTCCTCGCCAACATGAGCCACGAGATCCGCACGCCGATGAACGGCGTGATCGGCATGACCGCGATTCTGCTGGAGACCAGGCTCGACAAGGAGCAGCTGCGCTTCACCCGCGCGATCGCTCAGTCGGCCGAAGCGCTGCTGGCGATCATCAACGACATTCTGGATTATTCCAAGCTGGAGGCCGGCCGCGTCTCGCTCGAGGGCATTCCGTTCGCGACCGAGGCGGTGATCGACCAGGTCATCTCGCTGATGGGCAATGCCGCGCGGGCCAAGGGCCTGGCGCTGACCGTCGATTTCCCGACCGGCCCGGTCGGCGCGCTGATCGGCGACCCGACCCGCATCCGCCAGATCCTGCTGAACCTGGTTTCGAACGCGATCAAGTTCAGCGACACCGGTACGATCTCGATCATCGTCTCGACGACGCCGGTCAAGGATAACCGCCAGATCCTGACCCTGCAGGTGCGCGACGAGGGCATCGGCATCCTTCAGGAGATCCAGGATCGGCTGTTCGACCGCTTCACCCAGGCCGACGCCTCGACTTCGCGCAAATACGGCGGCAGCGGGCTGGGCCTCGCCATCAGCAAGCAGCTGGCCGACCTGATGGACGGCGAGATCGGCGTGTCGAGCACGCCCGGCGCCGGCAGCACCTTCTGGCTGCGCCTGAAGCTGCCCAAGGCCGACGAGCGCAGCCTGGTCGGCGCCGGCAGCGACCTCAGCGACGATCTGGCGCCGCCGATGCTGCGCAGCCTGTCGGTGCTGGTGGCCGAGGACAACGACATCAACCAGATGGTCATCGGCGAGATTCTGACCGGCGCCGGCCACCGGGTCCGCTTCGTCGGCACCGGCGCCGCCGCGGTCGAGGCGGTCCGCGCCGATTCGTTCGACCTGGTGCTGATGGACATCTCGATGCCCGAGATGGACGGCGCCACCGCGACCCGCCTGATCCGGGCCCTGCCCGACGGCAAGGCCAATATCCCGATCGTGGCCCTGAGCGCGCACGCCATGGCCGGCGACCGCGAACGCTACTTGGCCCAGGGCATGGACGATTACGTGACCAAACCGGTCGACCCGCCGACCCTGTTCCGCGCCATGGCCCGCGTGACGGGGATGGATCAGGGGTAGAGGAGCGAATAGGTCGCCCCCGCGACCTACCAGCGAACCGTGCGACCGGTATAGTCCAGGAACCGCAACCCACTTTTACCGGAAGCGGCCTGCAGTGTGTCGACCACGCGTGGAATGCTTTCCTCGATCGAGAGGTCGGCACCGTCGCCGCCCATCTCGGTGCGGACCCAGCCCGGCGCCATGACGACCATCGCGCGCGGATCGGGCGCGCGGCGGGCGGCGAAGCCGCGCATCAGCATGTTGAGCGCCGCCTTGCTGGCGGCGTAAGCAGCCCAGGAGCCGCTGTCGTTCTCGGCGATGCTGCCGAGGCCGGACGACATCACGCCGATCGCCCCGCTCGGCGGCACCAGGCTTTCAAGCGTCTCCAGCGCGCGCATCGGCGACAGCGCGTTGGTCACCATCAGGCGGATGAAATCCTCGGTCGGCACCGCGCCGATGGCCTGTTCGATGTTGGTCGCGATGCCGGCATTGACGAACAGCAGGTCGATCCGGCGGCCGCCCAGCCGTTGGCGCAGGGCCGCGACCTGATCGGGTTCGGTCACATCGACCGTCTCGATCTCGAGCCGGCCGTCGCTTCGTGTCGCCAACGCGTGCAGGCCGGTGCGGGCTTGCCCCCGCACCGTGCCGATCACGTGCCAGCCGCGGTCCAGATAGTCCTCGGCCATCGCCAGACCCAGGCCGCGCGACGCGCCGATGATGAGAGCGGTACGCTTTTCCATCAATGTCTCGCGACCAGATCGCGCAGCACCGCGTCCAGCGGCGTGGAACCGGTCCGTCGCTCGACCGTACCGCCTTCGAAGTCGATCCAGCCTTCGTTGAAACCGTCGAGCATGCGGATGCGCGGCATCGGGTACTGCGCGCCTTGCGAGCGGAACAGCGGTTCCCAGGTCTCGCGCGCCACCGGCGCCATGCGGACCGGATGGCCGAGCGCGTCGGCGAATCCCGCGGCGATGTCGTTGGCCGAATAGCGCGCTGGGCCTTCCAGCTCGACGATGCGCGTGCCGGCCCAGCGATCCTGCAGCAACGAGGCGGCGGTCTGGCCGATATCGGCGGTCGCGATCATCGGGATTGGGTGATCCAACGGCTGCAGGAACGACGGCACCGTCCCGGTCTTCGCCGCCGGCACGTCCCACGCGGCGTTCTCCATGAACCAGGCCGGACGCAGGAAGGCCGTCGGGATCGACAGCGCGCGCAGGCTGGTCTCGGCCATGGTGGCGTTGCTCAGCAGGTTCGGCTCGGCCACATGGGCGCCCACCGTCGACAGATAGACCAAGCGGCCGGGCCGGGCGGCCTCGACCGCCGCCATGGCGGCGGCGACGACTTTGCGGACGCCTGGAAAACCCGGCTCCGGATCGAAATTCGGCGGCGTCATGAAGAAGACGCCGTCGACGCCGGTGAAGGCTTTGGTCAAGGCTTCGACGTCGGTCGCTTCGGCAACGGCAATCTCGCAACCCCGCTCGGCCCAGGCCCTGCCCTTGTCGGCACTGCGGACGATGGCGCGGACCTTCTGGCCGGCCGCGAGCAGGGCGCGGGCGGCAGCGCCGCCGACCTGGCCGGTGATTCCGGTGATGGCATACATGTCTGATCTCCTCGAATTCAGGACGGTGCTTTATCCCACCGCCGCGCCTTTGACTTAAGCGCGGGTTTGTCACAAGATTGCTGACGAAAAATCATCAAGGTGGTTCATGGCATTCGACGGGCGATTGCTGGCCGGAGTCGGCGTGCTGGCCGCGGTCATCGAGGGCGGCAGCTTCGTGCGCGCGGCGGAGGCGCTGGGCATTTCAGCCTCCGGCATCAGCCGCGCGGTCGCCCGACTGGAGGGCCGCGTCGGCGTCCGCCTGCTCGATCGCACGACCCGGTCGGTCACGCTGACCGACGAAGGTCGCCGATTCTACGAGCAGGTCGGTCCCCTGCTGGCCGGGATCGAGGAGGCGGCGATCACCGCGTCCGGCGCTTCCACCACCGTGCGCGGCCGGCTGCGCGTGGATCTGGATCCATTCTTCTCGCGCCTGGTGCTGGCCGGTCGCCTGGGTGAGTTTCTGGCACGCCACCCGGACCTGTCGCTCGACCTGACCACGCGCGAGCATGTCGGCGATCTGGTCGCCGACGGCATCGACGTCGCCATGCGCTTCGGCGTGCCGCTACCGAGCTCGCCCGCGGCGCGCAAACTGATCGACACGCGGATCCTGACCGTCGCCTCACCGGCCTATCTGGCACGCTATGGCCGGCCGAAGCATCCGGCCGACCTGATCCACCATGCCTGCATCCAGTTCCGCAACCCGGCGGACGGCCGGCCTTTCCAGTGGGAATTCCACCGGGACGGCCAGGTGGAAATGGTCAAGACCGCCGGCCGCCTGCTGCTGAGCGATGTCGGCACCATGCTGGGCGAATGCATGGCCGGCACCGGCGTCGCCCAGGTCATGGCGCTCGGCATGCAGGAACTGCTGGAGCAGGGCCGGCTGGTCGAGCTGTTCCCGGACTGGCCGGGCGAGCGGTTCCCGCTCTATGCGCTGCACCCGTCGCGCCATCTGCCGCCGGCCAAGGTCAGGGCCTTCATCGATTTCGTGCTGCAAACCCTGCGTTGATCGGCCGCTGGACAGGGCCGCCGAGGTCGGTGCTGAATGGGTGCAACTGGAAGGATGCCATCATGAACAAGTTCGTCGCCCCCTTGACCGGCATGCTGCTGGCCGCCAGCGCCGTGGGTGCCGCGCCAGGCGACGCGGTCAAGGATCTGGCGCCCAGCGGCCGGCTGCGCGCCGCGATCAATTTCGGCAATCCGGTGCTGGCGCAGAAGGACCCCGCAACGGGCGCGCCGGGCGGCGTGTCGGTCGCGCTTGCCCGGGAACTCGGCCGCCAATTGGGCGTGCCGGTCGATCTGGTGCCGTTCAACGAGGCCGGCCAGGTGTTCGAGGCCGCCAAGACCGGCGCGTGGGACGTGGCGTTTCTGGCGATCGACCCGGTCCGCGCCGCCGAAATCGGCTTTACCGCCGCCTATGTCGTGATCGAGGGCACCTATGCCGTGCCCGCCGGCTCGACCCTGCGGACGATCGACGCGGTCGACCGCGACGGCGTGCGCATCGGCGTCGCCCAGGGCAGCGCCTATGATTTGTTCCTGACCCGGACGCTGAAGCAGGCCCGGATCGTGCGCGCGACCAACTCGGCCGCCGCGGTGGCCTTGCTGGAGCAGCATCAGGTGGACGCGCTGGCCGGCGTGAAGCAGCCGCTGGTCGATTATGCCAAGAGCCGCCCGGACGTGCGCGTCATTCCGGGCCGCTTCATGGAGATCCAACAGGCCATGGGCACGCTCAAGGCCCGCATCATCGGCACCGCCTATCTGACGCGCTTCGTCGAGACGATGAAAGCGTCGGGCTTCGTCGCCCAGGCGCTGGCCGCGAGCGGCCAGCACGACGCCACCGTGGCCCCGCCGGCGCCATGAGGATCGCCGTCATCGCCGATATTCACGGCAATCTGCCGGCGCTCGACGCGGTGCTGGCCGATATCGCGACGCGGCACGTCGATCTGACGGTCAATCTGGGCGACATCGTCTCCGGGCCGTTGTTTCCAGGCGAGACGGCGGACCGGCTGATGCCGCTGGGATTGCCGACGATCCGCGGCAATCACGAGCGCCAGTTGCTGACCCACGGCCCGGACCGCATCGGTCCGTCCGACCGCTTCGCCGCGGCAGCGCTGACGGCGGCGCAGAAGGCCTGGCTCGCGGCCCTGCCCGAGACGCTGCGGGTCGGCGAGGAGATCCTGCTGGTCCATGGCACGCCCGCGAGCGATCTGGAGTATTTCCTGGAAACGGTCGATGCCGGCGGCATCCGGGCGGCATCGCCCGACGAGATCGAGGCCCGGGCCGGCACGGTGCCGGCCCGGCTGATCCTGTGCGGCCATACCCATAGGCCGAGAATGGTCCGGACCGTCGATGGCCGCGTGATTGTCAACCCCGGCTCGGTCGGGCTGCAGGCCTATCGCGACGAGGAGCCGGTGCCGCATAATGTCGAGATCGGCACGCCCGACGCGCGCTATGCGATCATCGAACTGGGCGCGGAGATCGCGGTCGAGTGGATCACCCTGGCCTACGATTGGGAGGCGGCCGCCCGGGCGGCAGACGCGAACGGCCGGGCCGAATGGGCGCGCGCGCTCAGAACCGGGCGGATGTAGCGAAATGACATGCTGAGCCGCCGTCACTTCGTCAATCTGGTCGGCGCCGCCGGCGGGGTTTCCGCGGCCTATGGCACCATGGCGGCGATGGGACTGCTGCCGATCCCGGTATCGATCCGAGGCCACTGACTCTATTCTGACATCATGCCACGCAGTACGACGCTTGCGGTCCCCGATCGATTGTGTTTGCGAGTTGGCGAGATAAGCATCTAGCCTCAATCGCAAATAGTCGATCAAGGCGTCGGGATACAATTTTATGGCGGCCACAACGCTAGATCTTTTCCGAGCCGGCAATAAGTCGGGCGCACGTCTCCATCTGACCTGGAATGCCGATGTCCAAACCCAGCACGTCAATGGCTGTGAGGTCGTGATTGCGGGCTCTGGAGGAGCTTCAACGTTGGATGCGATAGGGCAGCTACGCGGGACGTGGTGGAAGCTGCCTGCTGGAGCCGTTTATGACGACAGCAAGCTATTACTAAGAAATGACTTTATCGGACATTGGGCCTGGGAGCCTGCCAGCACGATGCCATTGGCTGACTATCTTGCCGCGCTCGCCATAGTTAATCAGGAATTCATTCTAGCCTGAGACGTTTATGCGTTATGATGGAGTTGCCATGATAATACTCACACCACAAGCGACTCGGCGCATCACCAATGCAGTCAAAGAGCTTCCCGATGAGAGAGCTCTGAGCAAGTGGCGCGAGTGGGTTGAACAATCATCGGACACACCGCTCAACTACGATGTTGCGACTATAGCGCTGTCCGCGATCGTTGCCGAAAGTCGTAAACTTTCGACCGAGTTGGAGCAGGGTTCTCTGGACGAGGATTCCGAGGCCGATATCCTGAATGATTTGGGCTATCTTTCGGCCATCGAGAAGTCTTTGCGCCTGGAAGGCGTCGGCTCCTGAGCCCCGCGCTCATGACCCGAAAGACGAGCCATCAGCCCGACGATCCCGAGCAATCCAAGCGGTTCATCGAGACCACGAAGCAGATCGGCACGGACGAAGCGCCCGAGGCGTTCGACAAAGCCTTTCGAAAGGTTGTCGATGCCCGAACTTCAAAGAAGACGGCGAACTAGGCCGTCCAATTCTTTCGCTGCATCCGAAAGAGGATGGACGCCGGCAAGCATACCAAAGGATATAGCAGTCGAAATTTCGGGAACCGTCGGATAAGGCCCTTCTCCATAAATTCGTCCGTATAATTCCTGCCTTATGGCGAAAGCTTTCGGCCATAGGTTTGATTGCCAGACACTTTTCTGAATGGCGTGCTCTTCCGCCCTCACCCTTCAGGGCTGTTCAGTTCTGACTATGTAACTGCATAGGCCATGGCCTGTTCCGGGTTGAGGGCGTTGATATAGAGTTCGCGGCGGATGTTTGAGACGGCGTTGGCGCGCAGGATGTTGAGCGCGAAGCTGCGGAAGCGGGCGAAGGTGGCCGGCTTATTGCGGATGCGGCTGGCATCTTCGTTGAGCGAGACGTCGCGAACGTAATTGTTTCGATTCTCGATGCCCCAATGGAGGCGGATGGCATTGCCCATGACGGCAGCCGGCAGAATTTCGAGCGAGGCGTAGAGCGAGGTTTCGCTGGTCTCGTGCCAGAGCCCTGACTTGGTGTCCTTGTGCCAGGTGAGCCGGGTGACTCGGGCGACGGCGGCGACAAGTCCGTCCCACTCGTCACCGACCTTGCCTTTGACGTCGAAGGTTTCGATCAGGCGGTGTTCTTGTCGGCCGTGTCGGTTGCGATCGACGGTGCTGTGCCGGTCGCGCGGCGCCAGGTCGGCGCAGGTGGTTTTGAGCGTGTCGTGCAGGGTCGGCTGGTTGGCCTTGACTTGGGCGATCAGGACGTTTTCGGTGTCTCTGGCGGCTTGGAAGGCTTTTTTTGGCAGTGCATGGCATCGGCCGTGAAGATGACGCCGCTCAGCCCGAGGGTGCGGATCATCTCCTCGGCAGCCGGGATCTTGCTGCTCCGCGCTGCCCTTCGGGTCGTTGGTCTTCTCGGCGATCTCGGTATGGGCAAGCAGGATCGCCGCTTCTGACGCAAAGGCCATCAGGGCCTGGGCCGCTTTACGGTCCTCCAGATGATCGAAGCTGCCCCGCAGCGTCTTGCCGTCCAGTGCGATCACCGGCTTGGCGCCCGCTTCGGCGGCCGGGAGCAAGCCTCTGGCATGATCGCGGAAGGCGCTTTCCAGGGCGGCGGCGTCCAAGGATTGCAGCAGATTGCGCAACGTGTTGAGCGCCGGAGCCCGCTTCAGCGTCACGCCGAAATAGTCGTTCAGCAGATCGAGGCGCTGATCCAGGAAGATAATGATGCCCCGGTACGACTCCGCCCCGCTCAACAGGGCCAGAACCGTGAACAGCAGTAAATACGGCAGCGGATAGCGTTTGCCTTGGGCGCGCCTTGGATCGGGAACCTCAGCCAATGCCACGAGCAGTCGAGAAAACGGAACCATGGTAACCTGTCGGCCGTCAAAACTGCCCGCTATAGATTCAGGCTTCCCCGCTCATTGGTAGACTCGTTTTACGCGCACAACGTAACCCTCAGACTCGCAATCCGAACGAGTCGAGAGAACTGAACAGCCCTGGATCAGCTATCTGCTGTCGCCGATCGTGCGGTATCGGCAGGAGAGTTTGCGTGAGCAGTGATACTATATTGTAGAAAATTTTTGAATTCAGATTTCGTATCTGATTTTATGGCATGCGGATTGATTAAATAATTTCTTAATCCGGGAAAAATAAAGGATCGTGTAAATTATGACATTTGGAAGAGTTAAATCTGGCAAGATACTCGCCATTTTTGTTGGATTTTTTACTTTTTATTTCTTACTTCAGGAGGGGCGCGGTCAGGATAATTTTGGTTATACATATTGGCGGTTCTTTGTGGGCTCGGCCGCCTATGGTTTCTTCGGGCTATTGTTTTTTTCAATAATAAGTAAGTTATTTGGAGATATGGTTATAAGAAAAGAATCAAAATATCGTAGGTATGAAAAAAATAGAGACGAGCTTGTTGAAAATATTGAAATGCATAATTTTCTTTCTATAAAAACCTTTACAATAATATCTTACTATGGAATGTGGGTTTCCTGCGGAGCTCTGGCGGGTAGGGTTTTTTGTCTTATATTCTTCGCATCAAATAATTACTACGTAAAATAGATAGAACAGGCGCGATGCGAAAACCCGAGAGTTGAGGTTTTCCGTACAGGCTTGTCTGGCTCATTCCCAGCACCGCCTTTCCGGCGGCAAAGTTCCGCTTTTGTCCGCTTGTGCTACAGATTCGGGCCGCTCGTTAGTTCTGGCCACGTCAGAAAACCACGTCACCTCCGGAAGAGGCAGCACATGAAGAAGCGATATAATACCGATCGCCTAAATTGTTGACACGTTCGCCCAAGGGCGGGTCGTGATAGAGGCGATTCGCTCTGGGGTTTTGATGAGGCTGTTCCAGGCGTGACAGCAGGCGTCGATGATATCTGTGGTGGT
>Ga0302314_10002463_pt1 | contig 34244 bp, 27 predicted proteins | sample III_Palsa_N2_3_FD_200533 | JGI IMG/M metagenome (GOLD analysis project Ga0302314, IMG submission 200533) | Peat permafrost microbial communities from Stordalen Mire near Abisko, Sweden - III_Palsa_N2_3 | ecosystem: Environmental > Terrestrial > Soil > Palsa > Peat permafrost | place: Sweden...
GGCGATCTCTACATCTTCCTGTCGGTCAAGCCGCACCGCCTTTTCCAGCGCGAGGGCGCCAACGTCCATTGCAAGGTGCCGCTTTCAATGGTGAATGCGGCGCTCGGCGGCTCGATCGAGGTGCCGACCATCGACGGCAGCCGCGCCAAGATCTCGATCCCGGCCGGCACCCAGTCGGGCCACCAGTTCCGCCTGCGCGGCAAGGGCATGAGCGTTCTACGCAGCCCGGCGCGCGGCGACATGTTCGTCGAGGCCGTCGTCGAGACCCCGGTCAACCTCACCAAGCGCCAGGAAGAGCTGTTGCGCGAATTCGAGGGCGAAGGCGGCGACGTCAGCCCGCAGAGCTCCGGCTTCTTCGCCAAGGTCCGCGAATTGTGGGAAGACCTCAAGGATTGAGCCGCATAGGAATCCTCGGCTGCGGCGGACGCATGGGACGGATGCTCCTCAAAGAGACCCTATCCCAGGCTGAAGCGACGCTGGCCGGCGGTTCAGCCCGTCCCGGCAGCGACATCGTCGGCCAGGACCTCGGTGTGCTGGCCGGCCTGAAGACTGCGGGCATCACCGCCACCGACGCGGCCGACGCGCTGTTCGCCGCCTCCGATGCGGTGATCGATTTCACCCGCACCGAGCTTCTTGCCCATCACGCCGAGTTGGCGATGCGCCATTCGACGGCGCTGATCGTCGGCACCACCGGTTTCGACGACGCCGCGCGCGCCGTGATCGACCAGGCCGCCGCGAAGATCCCCGTGGTCCAGGCCGCCAATATGAGCGTCGGCGTCACCCTGCTGGGGCAGCTGGTGCGCCAGGTCGCCGCCAAGCTGGACGCCGGCATTTTCGACATCGAAATCGTCGAGATGCACCACCGCCACAAAATCGACGCCCCCTCCGGCACCGCGCTCGCGCTGGCGCAAGCCGCCGCCGAAGGCCGCCAGGTCACGCTCGACGACGTCGCCCGCAAGACCCGCGACGGCCAGATCGGCCCGCGCCCGAAGGGGGAAATCGGCATCAGCACGCTGCGCGGTGGCGATGTCGTGGGCGACCATACGGTGATCTTCGCCTCGGAAGGCGAACGCATCGAACTGACCCACAAGGCCTCGTCCCGCCAGATCTTCGCCCGCGGCGCCGTCCGCGCCGCTTTGTGGGCGGCGGGCCGGAAGCCCGGCCTTTATTCGATGCTGGATGTGCTGGGGCTCTGATCGACGCGTGGATGGCCGGGTCTGGGCCCGGCCATGACGAAATGAGCTAACGACCGAACGTCCGGTCGATACCCCAGCTCTGCAGCCCGATGTTAGGCGACCATCCCTACTTCGCCACTTCCTTGACGGCGGTGAGCAGGCCGGCGCCGACGCCGATCACGAGCAGCACCGGAACATAGGGATAGACCTGATCGAAGGCTTCCTCGGTCGGCTCGTCCTTTTCCGTCGGATGGCGCACGACGTCATGCTGGTCGCAGAACACCCAAAGACGCACCGCCATATCGAGCGTCTTCTTGTCATAGGTGAAATTGTCAGCCTTCTGGCCGACCTCGTTATCGGCCACATTCTGGAAACCCAGGGTCGCCGAGCGCATCGGCAGGCCGTTGAGGCTGATCAGCTTGGCGTGGAAGAAGGTGGCGTAATGCTGGCAGGCGACATCCTCCTGCGCATCGCAGGCGGCCATCAGCGTCTCCCAGGCCTCGATATCGACCGGCCACAGGGTCAGACCGGCCTCGGCGGCGGCGCGGGCCTGGGTCCAGTCGCCCTTGTCCTTCGCCGCTTTCGCGATATCGAACTGGGTCTTGGCCTTGGCCTCGTCGAACGTGCCCTCGGGCCACAGCGGCGGCGGCACTTGCGGCGGGGAGAAATGGTTGCGGTGATGCACCTTGGCGATCTCGACCTGATCGGAACAGCCCGAGAGCAAGGCAATCGCCGTCAACGCCGAGATCAATGCCGATTTCACTGTTGGCCTCATTTGAATTCGAGGCGATGCTAAAACATCATGAACTCCAAAGCCATCGACGAATTTTTCGCCCGCCTGTCCGCCCTGAACCCCGAACCCAAGGGCGAACTCGACTACAGCAATCCCTTCACCCTGCTGGTCGCCGTGGTGCTGTCGGCCCAGGCCACCGACATCGGCGTCAATAAGGCGACGCGCGGCCTGTTCGCCATCGCCGATACACCGCAAAAGATGCTGGAACTCGGCGAAGCAGGGGTGCGCGACCACATCAAGACCATCGGTCTGTTCAACGCCAAGGCCAAGAACGTGATCGCCCTGTCGCAGCTGCTGATCGCCAAGCATGGCGGCGAGGTGCCGGCCGAGCGCGAGGCGCTGGTCGAGCTGCCCGGGGTCGGGCGCAAGACCGCCAATGTGGTGCTCAACATCGCCTTCGGCCAGCCGACCATCGCGGTCGACACCCATCTGTTCCGCGTCTCCAACCGCACCGGCATGGCGCCGGGCAAGACGCCGGAAGAGGTCGAGCGCAAATTGGAAAAGAAGATCCCGGCCAAATGGAAGCTGCATGCCCATCACTGGCTGATCCTGCATGGCCGCTATATCTGCAAGGCGAGAAAGCCCGATTGCGCGCTGTGCCCGGTCGCGGATCTGTGCGGCTTTAAGGCTAAGGTGTTTTAGCCCCGCTTCCCGTCCAGAATCGCCGCCATGCAGCCGCTGACATTGCCGGCGCCGCGCGAGCGCAGCTCCGAGTGGGCGACGCGCGGCTGGCCCTGGTCGGGATAGAGGAAGAGGTCCAGCACGCAGGCCGAAGCGGGACCGTAATATTGCCAGATGTCGGCGTCGCCATCGTGGCGCTGAAAGCTGGGCGATCCCAGCAGGCTGGTGACGTCGGAGCCGGTCAGCCCCTTGAAGCGGGACGGATCATTGACCAGATCGGCGGTGGCCGGCAAAGGCGCGCCGCTCGAACTGGTGCCGCGGGCGGCGTCGGAACCGCCCGCACGGGCGGGGGCTTGCGCGGTACCCGGCGCAGCGCCGGGACGCGAAGACGGGCCTGGCGCCTGGCAGGCGGCAAGGGCCAGCGGCAGGACTAACGCCAGCCACGCGGACCTGTTAGGCGATGCTTTCGACCTGGACGTCATAGCTGTAGCGCGTAAGCCTTTGCTGCAGGCGGATCAGCCGGGTCCGCATATCCCGCGTCACCTTCATCTTGTTCGCCATCTCGTCATAGCGCTCTTGCAGCAGCGTGAGAAGGAAATCCTCGCCTTCCTCGCGGGCGTGCAGGCGCGCCAGAACCTCCTCGAGCCGGGTCGAAAGCTCGGAGAGCGCGATCAGCTGGTGGTCGGCGCCGCGGATCTGCAAGGCCAGCGCGTCATTCATCTCGTCGAGCACATTGGTGAAGGTCGGCGAGCTTCCCTGCGCGATCATCGTCATCATCAGGTCGCCGACCAACTGGCGGAAGCGGGCCTCCTCGGCGGCGCTGATGGCGCGGTCGGCCGGCGTCTCGCCGGTTGCGTCGTAATGGCGGCGGGCCTCCTCGTCGGTCAGCACGTCATGGGCGAGCCTCAGCATATGGAAGATTTCGGGATCGCCGCCCACATCGGGATGGCTGGTCTTGGCCTTAGCGCGGAACGCGGCCTTGATGGTGGCGAAGCTGGCCGTGCGGGGAACATCCAGCAGCTCGTAGAGATCGATTGTCACGTTCGGTGGGTTCCTGAAAGGCGGGGGGCGCCTTGGTTTTCATTCTCCCTTGGGTTGTTCGCCAAGGTGGGGGTATGCTGGCTATTCAAGGAGCTGCGCATAGTCATGGTTCGGGGATCTCGCTTTCGTGAAACAGATCTACCCGTTACACCCTCCCCCGGATAAATCCCGACCGATCTTTGTGCCGTTGTTCGGCGGTCTGTTGCTGCTGAACCTGTTCGTGATCGGTCTCCTGGGCCTCTGGCAGTATCAGAGCTGGCGCCAATACCGGGCCCGGGCCTTTACGGCTACGGAAAATCTCGCCACTACGCTGCAACATGACATCCTCGATAACGTCGGCATGGTCGACATCGCCCTCCTGGCCCTGGCGCGCGAGAAATCGCTGCAGGAGCACGAGGGCTTCATCGACCTGTCGCTATATAATCGGTATTTCGAACATATCCAGCAGCGGCTCCCAGAACTCTTCGCCGTCCGCATCACCGACGCCTCGGGGGTCATCATCGCCGCCTCGGACGCCGACCGGAACGGAACGAAGCAGACCGGGCGCTCTCTCGCTGACCGGGAATATTTCATCCGCGCGCGCGACGAGCCCAAAGCCGGCCTGATTATTTCCAAGCCGCTGATCGGCGCGACCACCCACCAATGGACCCTGATCTTTGCCCGCCGTCTGGAGCGCGCCGACGGTCGCTTCGACGGCATCGTCTATGGGGCGATGGTCCTCGAACGCTATGTAAATTTATTTTCCGGCGTCGATCTCGGCAGCCAGGGCGTGGTGGCCCTGCGCGACGGCGATCTCAATCTGATCGTGCGTCAGCCGAGTGTGGTGCAACCGGATTCGGCCCCCGAGCGGCTGAGGCCGCCGGACCCTCTCAAGCGCCTGGTCGAAAGCGGGCAGACCTCCGGCTATTACGAGAACGATTCCCTGGTCGACGGCGTCAAAAGGCTGCTGTTCTTCCAGAAGGTCGGCGATTTCCCGCTCTATGTCGCGGTCGGCGTCGGCAAGGAGGAGGTGCTGGCCGCCTGGCGGCGCGATCTCTATCGCATGATCCTGGCCGCGCTGACCTTCGTCGTCGCTTCCGCCACGATCACTCTCATGTTCTGGCGCAGCTGGTGCCGCCAGGCCGAGATCAGCGAGCGGGCGCTGGAGGCCAACCTCCAGCTCCAGGCCTCGGTGGCGACCCTGCGGGAAAGGGACGAGGATCTCAGGGCGACCCAGGAGGTGGCGCGGCTCGGCGTCTATTCGCTGGATTACGGCTCGGATCTGTTCGTCGGTTCGGACGAACTGCGCGAGATCTACGGACTGGAGCCGGACGAACCCCTGTCGGTGACGCGCTGGCTCGAGATCATGCATCCCGACGACCGCCCGATGATGGAGAATATCGCCGCCCGGACGCCCGGCATGACCCAACTCAATCTGCAATACCGCGTGATCCGCCCCAAGGACGGGCGCACCATCTGGCTGCAGGTGGTCGGCAAGATCGAGCGCGACGAGTCCGACAAACCGATCCGGGTGCGCGGCGCGGTGCAGGACATCACCCAGCGCTGCCTGGCCGAGCAGCATATCCAGAGCCTCAATGAGGAGCTGGAGGACCGCGTCCAGCAGCGCACCGCCCAGCTCGAAGCCCTGAACCAGGATCTGATCCGGGCACGCGACGCCGCCAACGCCGGGGCGCGCGCCAAAGCCGACTTCCTCGCCAATATGAGCCATGAGATCCGCACGCCGATGAATGCGGTGATCGGCTTCACCCATCTGGCGCTGGCCACCGACCTCACCGCCCGCCAGCGCGACTATGTCGACAAGATCATGATGGCGGCGCGCTCGCTGCTGCGCCTGATCAACGACGTGCTCGACTTCTCGAAGATCGACGCCGGCAAGCTGAGCCTCGAACAGATGCCCTTCTCGCTGGACACCGTGCTGGCCGAAGTGTCGGACATCCTGGCCGTGCAGGTCTCGGAAAAGCGCCTGGAGATGCGGTTCGACACCGACCGCGACGTGCCGCCGACCTTGATCGGCGACGCGGCGCGGCTGCATCAGGTGCTGTTGAACCTGCTGTCCAACGCCGTCAAATTCACCGAGACCGGCATGGTCAGGCTGTCGGTCGCCGTGGCGACGAAAGATGGCGAGCGCGTTACCTTGCGCTTCGACGTGCAGGATTCCGGTATCGGCCTGTCCGAGGAGCAGCAGCACCGACTGTTCACGCCCTTCGACCAGGCCGACAGTTCGATCACGCGGCGCTATGGCGGCACCGGCCTGGGCCTGGCCATCGCCCGGCACCTGGTCGAGCTGATGGGCGGCGAGATCGGCGTCGAGAGCAGGCTGGGAGAGGGCGCGCGCTTCTGGTTCACCGCCGGCTTCGGAATCAGCACCGCCGCCGCCCTCCCGCCGGCGCGAGAGAAGCGCAAGGTCGTCGATCTGGCCGGCGCCCGCATCCTGGTGGTCGAGGATAATGAGATCAACCGCATGGTGACCAAGGACATGCTGGAGCAGGCCGGGGTCGATGCCCGCTTCGCCGAGAACGGCGTCGAGGGCGTACGCGCCGTGCTGGAGGACGGCCCGTTCGACGGGGTGCTGATGGATGTGCAGATGCCGCGCATGGACGGCTATACGGCGACCCGGCTGATCCGGGCCAATCCCGGCTTCGCCGATCTGCCGATCATCGCGCTGACCGCCAATGCCCTGCAGGGCGACCGCGACGCGGCGCTGGCCGCGGGCATGAATGATTATATCGCCAAGCCGGTCGATCCCGAGGCGGCGCTGGAAACGCTGGGGCGCTGGGTCCGTCCCGCCGCGCCCGCCGCCGCGAGCGCCGAGGACGGCGTGCTGGATCGCACCGCTGGCTTGCGCCGGGTTGGCGGCAACAAGGCGCTCTATGACAAGATCCTTTTGCGCTTTACCCAGGATGCCGGCCAGTTCGTCGCCACCATCCGCGCCGTGTTCGAGACCGGCGACGGCGAAGCCGCCACGCGCCTCGCCCATTCCTTGAAGAGCAGCGCCGGCACCATCGGCGCCGACGAGATACAGCGGTGCGCCGCGAGACTGGAGGAATTCTGTCGCACGCCAACGGGATCCGAGCCGGTTTCGGGGCCGCTCGACGCATTGGATGCGGCGATCCGACGCCTGCTTGCGGAACTCTCGCTTCTTCCCGAAGAGCCGCTTGGCCGATAAGGTGGGATCACTAGGTCATGCGGAGACAGGAATGAACGCCGATCTGCCGGCGCCCCGGCGTGCCGACACGGTGGGAACGAGAAGGTCCTTGCGCACCGCCGTGATCGCCATGGTGGTGACGCTCGAGGTCATCATCGCCCTGTTGGGTCTGCGCGACGCGGAGAGCGAGTGGCAGAGCTACCGTTTCGCCCAATCGCTGCTCTACACCAACCAGATGATCGACGAGCTGCTGCAGGCCGCCGAGAATCTGGCGTTCGAGCGCGGCCGCACCAATGTGCTGCTGCGCGGCACGATCGCTGTCGACGACGAGCAGAAGCGCGTCCTCGCCGAGCATCGCCGGGTCGTCGACAGCCATCTGATTCGCGCCGTCGACGCCTTCGACAGCGATTCCGACGCGGCGGTACGCCAGGGCTTCGCCCAGCTCCAGCATCTGCGCGGCGAGGTCGATGCCGAGCTGGCCAAGCCGGTGGCCGAGCGCGACCCGGAGGTGCGCACCCGCTGGGTGGCGGCGCAAACCCAGCTTTTGCGCGACATCCACGAATTGATGGTGCGGACCAGCGTCGATCGGCACGCCCTGCCCTCGCAATTCCTGATCTATACCCGCATCAAATCCTTCGCCCTCGAACTCCGCTCCCATCTCGGGCTGGAAAGCTCGACCCTGTCCGCCTCTCTGGCGGCCCGCAAGGGGGCCCTGCCGATCCAGACCAAGCTCGACGTGATGGAGCTGCGCGGCCATTCCGGCATGGAGTGGAACGAGCTGAGCATGGAGGTGCAGATCAGCGGCAACATGGCGCTGAAACAGGCGATGCAGGAGGTCCACGCCGCCTTCTTCGAGGTCTACCGGCCGATGGAGGACCAGATCATGACGGTGGCCGATCTCGGCGTGATCGATCCGCATGTGATGATCAAAACCTCCGAACCGGCGCTGAATTCGCTCAGCGCGCTGATGCGCGAGACCAGTCACGAGACGGAGACTTACTGTCTGATGCTGGAGGCCGAGGCCAAGCACTCGCTGATCCTGCATCTGCTGATTTCCACCGGCCTGATGCTGCTGGGCCTCGCGGTGGTGACCCTGATCAGCCGCCGCCTGCTCGCCCCCCTGCGCATGCTGCAGGACAGCCTTAACGCCCTGGCGGCAGGTGATGTCGGGCCGTTATTGCCGGCGCCGCGCCACCGCGACGAGCTGGGCGCCATGCAGTCGGCCTTGGGCGATCTGCGCGCCCTGATGCTGGAGCGCCGCCAGGCGGAACGGCTGCTGGAGGAGAGCAACGAGCTCAACCGCGCCGTGATCGAGGGCTCCGAGGTAGCGATCGCCGTGTTCGAGGCGGAAGGTCACTGCGTGCTGCTCAACGACGCCTATGTGACATTGACCGGCGGCACCATCGACGAGCTGGTGGCGCAGAATTTCCGCGCCATCCCGGCCTGGCGCCAGACCGGCATCCTGGCGGCGGCGCTCGAGACCCTGCGCACCGGCACGCCGTCGCATATCGTCAACCGCGTCACCTCCTCGTTCGGGCAGGAGATGTGGATCGATGTGCGGTTTGCCCGCATAACGCGCGCAGGGCGGCCTAATCTTCTTTTCATGGGCAATGACATCAGCGAGCAGAAGCTGGGCGAGATGCGACTGGCCGCCGCCAAGAAGGAGGCCGAGCGCGCCAGCCAGGCCAAGAGCGATTTCCTCGCCAATATGAGCCACGAGATCCGCACGCCGATGAACGCCATCATCGGCTTCACGCAATTGGTGCTGGAAAGTGCCTTGACGCCCAAGCAGCACGAATATATGGCCAAAACTCGCATGGCGGCGACCGCCCTTCTCAACCTGATCAACGACATCCTCGATTATTCCAAGATCGAGGCCGGCAAGGTCGATATCGAGGAGATTCCCTTCGACTGGGAAGAGGTGCTGGTGTCGGTGGCCGGCCTGTTCAGTTCGGATGTCGGCGGTAAGGACATCGAGCTTCTGTTCGACATGCCGACCAACCTGCCCCGCCTGATCGTGGGGGATTCGCTGCGCCTGACCCAAGTGCTCAACAATCTGGTCAGCAACGCCGTCAAATTCACCGAGCGCGGATCGATCATCGTGCGGATCGGCGAAGTCAGCCGCGATCCAACCCATATCTTCCTGCGCTTCTCGGTCGAGGATAGCGGCATCGGCATGACCCGCGAACAGGTCGATCAGCTGTTCCAGCCCTTCACCCAGGCCGACGGCTCGATCACCCGGCGCTATGGCGGAACCGGCCTCGGCCTCACCATTTGCCGCCGCCTGGTCGATCTGATGCAGGGCGAGATGGGGGTTACCAGCGAGGCGGGACGCGGCAGCTGCTTCACCTTCACGGTCCGCTTCGGCGTGGCCCCCGAGAGCGAGGAGCAGCGGCCCTCGAGCTATAAGAGCAGCCATGCCCTGCTGGTGGACGGATCGCTGATCGAAGGCGCGATCGTCGCCAATTGGCTCGAGGATTGGGGGATCACGGCCGAGACCCTGGCCGACGGCGACGCGGTGATGGGGCGGCTGCGCCGGGATGGCACGCCGATCGATCTTTTGCTGCTGGAGCGGCGCCGCGCCAATTCCGACCTTCTGCACCAGATCGGCGAGGAAGTCGCGGCCGGACGGATCGAGCCGCCGGCGGTGATGCTGCTGGGCTGCAACCCCGACGACCATCTCAGCCTCGAACAGGATAGCGGCATGAGCCTCGGCGCCGCGCTCGGCAAACCGATGACCGCCGGCAAGCTGTGGCGCGCGCTGGAGCAGATGCATGCCGGCCAAGCCCCCGAACCGCTGCCGCAGCGCTTCGAGCGCACCCCCTACGAAATGGCCGAACCGATCCGCGGGGCGCGTATCCTGGTGGTCGAGGATAACAAGATGAACCAGGAAGTGGCGCGCGACTTCCTCGAACGCGCCGGCCTGGTGGTGAGCATCGCCAATAATGGCCGCGAAGGGGTCGAGTGGGTACGGAGGATGCGCTTCGACCTGGTGCTGATGGATCTGCAGATGCCGGAGATGGACGGCTTCGAGGCGGCCCGGCGCATCCGCGCCTTGCCCGATGGCGAGACGCTGCCGGTGGTGGCAATGACCGCCGCCGCCCTGCTGGAGGACCGCCAGGCCACCGCCGCCGCCGGCATGAGCGACCATGTCTCCAAGCCCTTCGTGCCCACCGACCTTTTGAACACCCTGCTGAAATGGATCGAAGCCGGCCAGCGCGCCGAGCAGCCGGCCGCCCCCGAGATCGAGACGGCGGCCAGCTTCCCCCAGGTGGATGGCATCGACGAAGCCGAAGCCTTCTGGCGGCTGGGCGGTAATCTCGCCCTCTATTCCAGCCTGCTGGGCCGCCTCGAGGTCAACTACCAGGATCTCACCGACGAAGTCGCCGCCGACCTCGCCGCTGGGCGCGAGGACCAGGCCCTGTCCCGTCTGCATGGCTTCAAAGGCACCGCCGCCAGCATTTCCGCCAAGCAATCGGCGCGCCTGGCGGCGCGCATCGAGAGCCTGCTGAAGCAGCCCGGTCATGGCGATCCCAAGGCGCTTCTCGATACGCTGGCCAGCACCAACGAACGTCTGTTCTCCGCCATCCGCGCCCATCTCGCCACCGCGCCGGCCGAGGCGGAAGCGGCCCCCGCCAACCTGGATGCCGAGGCGATCGATCAGCTGGCGCGCGAGCTGCGCGAGCAGAGCGTGGGCGCCATCGACCGCTTCGAAGGAATGAAGCCGGCCTTCTCGCGTCACTTCGGCGTCTTGCCAACGATCACCTTGGCCGGCATGATCGAAGATCTCCGCTTCGCCGAAGCACTCCAACTCCTTGATCAAATTAGAGAACAGGCATGACTGGCGAATTTCCGGAAACCCTGCCACCGGCGCGAATCCTGATCGTCGACGACGATCCGGTGATGGTGCGCGTGCTGGCGCGGATCCTGGCGCCGATGGGCGAAATCCTGTTCGCCACCGATGGCGAGAGCGCGCTGCGCATGGTGCGCGAGCGCTCGCCAGACGCGGTCCTGCTCGATGTGGAAATGCCTGGCATGAGCGGTTTCGAGGTTTGCCGCGCCATCAAGGCCGACCCCTCGAACGCCGATCTGCCGATCCTTTTTGTCTCCGGCCATACCGACATCGAGACCGAGGCCAAGGGGCTCGAGGTGGGCGCCGTCGATTACATCATGAAGCCGCCGAGTCCCCCTATTGTCCGGGCCCGGATGCGCACCCAGCTGATTCTGCGCGAGCGCACCCGGCAATTGCTGCGCCTGGCCTCGATCGACGGGCTGACGGGACTGGCCAACCGCCGCTCCTTCGACGAGACCCTCGACCAGGAATGGCGCCGGTCCCGGCGCAACCGCACGCCTTTGTCGCTGGCGCTGATCGATATCGATTTCTTCAAGCGCTACAACGACCATTACGGCCACCAAGCCGGCGACGACTGCCTGAAGACTGTCGCCGCCACCCTGGCCCATGCGGCGGAACGCCCGGGCGAGATCGTCGCACGCTATGGCGGCGAGGAATTCGCCGTCGTGCTGCCGCTGTGCGACGTCGCCACCGCGCGCGCCCTGGCCGAGAAGATGCGCAAGCGGGTCGCGGACCTCGCCTTGCCCCACGCCGGGTCGCTGATCGGCGATCACGTCACCATCAGCTGCGGTGTCGCCACTCTGACGGGGGAACCCATCGAGGCCATGCCCGATGAAGCGTCTCTCATCACCGCCGCCGACCAGGCCCTCTACGCCGCCAAGGAAGCAGGCCGCGACCGGGTCGAGGTCAATTGCGTCGATAAATGACTCCGTGCCATCCTGAAAACGAACAGACAAGGTTGCCTATGCCGATCTCGCGGGACGAAGCCATCGATATCGGAGTGCAGGCCGCCGGCATTGCCGCCAGCCTGGTCGGCGTCGGCGCCATGCTCGACCGCGCCGCCTCCACCGGTCGCCCGGAAGCGCTCGGCGCCAGCCTGATCTACGGCCTGACCCTGGTGGCGATGTTCACTTTCTCGCTGCTCAACACGGTGGTCCGCGACCCGCGCCGCCAGGCGGTGATCCGCCTGCTCGACCATTCCTTCATCTATTGCCTGATCGCCGGCACCTACACCCCGTTCTGCCTGCTGGTGCTGGGCGGCGAGACCGGCTGGCGGCTGCTGGTCATCATGTGGCTGGCGGCGGGGCTCGGCGTGGTGCTGCGGGTGGCGCTGCACAAGCGCTTCCAGCACGCCTTGATCACGCTTTACGTGGCGATGGGCTGGGCCGGGGTGGTGCATGCCGACATCATCGCCAACCGTCTCAGCACCGCCGGCATCGTGCTGCTGATCGCCGGGGCCCTGCTCTATACCCTGCCCGCCCCGTTGCACCGCTTCACCCGCCTCAGATATCACAGCGCCATCTGGCACGCCTGCGTGCTGGCCGCCGCCGCCTGCCACTACGCCATGGTGCTGCTGATGTTCGATCTGCCGTCCAGCTGAATTAGGCTTTCCGCCATCGTCGAGGGATATCCACAGCCGCCTGGGGATAAAGCCCGAGGTTACGGGAATAAGAATCTTAACATCGGTCATGAATCCTTCTTGACGGACCCTAGGCTAATTCCACAATATTTAGGGGTCACGGTGCTCCGGCTTCGCAAGATCTGGAGATAATAGGGAATCCGGTGATCCGCCCAAAATCGGCCATGCCGGAGCTGCCCCCGCAACTGTAAGCGGTGCGTGGCGATCGATATGCGCCACTGGGCAGATAGTCCCGGGAAGGCCTGATCGCCGCGGGAACCCGCGAGCCAGGAAACCTGCCGCGACATATTTTTTCTTGGGCGGGGTGTCCCAGGGGCTTGTTTGCGAAATCGCGATCTTGCCGCTCTCCCCGCTTTTTTCGTCTGCGAGGGGTGCCGATGTCTGCTGTGGCTTTTGATTTCGACCAGAACGGCCAGTTGGTTCCCGCCATCAATATCCCCGTTCCGCCCGCCCCGCCGCGCTCCGAATCACCGCGCTTGCCGCTCGAAGACAAGCGCTCGCCGCTGCCTTTTCCGCTGGCGCCGAAGCCAACCCCGGCCGATCTCACCCTGGATCGTTCGCGCGACGACCTGCTGACCAATTTCGGCAAGGCGACGCTGAACGACCGCTATCTGATGCCGGGCGAGAGCTATCAGGACATGTTCGCCCGCGTCTCCTGCGCCTTCGCCGACGATGTCGAGCATGCGCAGCGCCTCTATGACGCGATGAGCCGCCTGTGGTTCATGCCGGCCACCCCGGTCCTGTCGAATGGCGGCACCACCCGCGGCCTGCCGATTTCCTGCTTCCTGAATTCCGTGCCGGACAGCCTCGACGGCATCGTCGGTATCTGGAACGAGAATGTCGCCCTGGCCTCGAATGGCGGCGGCATCGGCACCTATTGGGGCCGCGTGCGCTCGATCGGCGAAGCGGTCAAGGGCTCGGGCACCACTTCGGGCATCATCCCCTTCGTCCATGTGATGGATGGCCTGACCCTGGCCATCTCGCAAGGCTCGCTCCGCCGCGGCTCGGCCGCCTGCTATCTCGATGTCCATCATCCGGAAATCGAGGAATTCCTCGAGATCCGCAAGGCTTCGGGCGATTTCAACCGCAAGGGCCTCAATCTGCATCACGGCCTGTGCATCACCGACGAATTCATGGAAGCGGTGCTGGCCGGCTCGATGTTCGGGCTGAAGAGCCCGAAGAACGGCGAAGTGCTGCGCGAGGTCGACGCCCGGGCGCTATGGCAGCGCATCCTCGAGACCCGCCTGCAGACCGGCGAGCCCTATCTGCTCTATATCGACACGGTTAACCGGGCGCTCCCCAAACATCAGCGCGAACTGGGCCTCAAGGTCACCACCTCGAATCTGTGCTCGGAAATCACCCTTCCGACCGGGCTCGACCATGACGAGAAGGAGCGCACCGCGGTGTGCTGCCTGTCCTCGCTCAATATCGAGACCTGGGACGAGTGGCACGACGAGCCCGGCTTCGTCGAGGACGTGCTGCGCATGCTCGACAATGTGCTGACCCATTTCATCGAGGTCGCCCCGGACAGCATGGAGCGCGCCCGCTATTCGGCCTTACGCGAACGCTCGGTCGGTTTGGGCGTGATGGGCTTTCATTCCTTCCTGCAGCAGAAGAACCTGCCCTTCGAGAGCGCCATGGCCAAGTCGTGGAACCTGCGCATCTTCAAGAAGATCCGCCGCGACGCCGACGCCGCCTCGGTGCAGCTGGCCATGGAACGCGGCCCCTGCCCCGACGCCGCCGAGCGCGGCATGAAGGCGCGCTTTTCCCACAAGATCGCCATCGCGCCCACCGCCTCGATCAGCATCATCTGCGGCGGCACCTCGGCCGGCATCGAGCCGATTCCGGCCAATGTCTACACCCACAAGACCCTGTCGGGCGCGTTCTCGGTGCGCAATCCCTATCTCGAGGCGCTGCTGGTCGAGAAAGGCTTGGACACCACCGAAACCTGGCAGTCGATCCTCGAGCATCAGGGCTCGGTGCAGCATCTCGCTTTCCTGACCGACGACGAAAAGGCGGTCTATCGCACCGCCTTCGAGCTCGACCAGCGCTGGATCATCGAATTCGCCGCCGACCGCACCCCCTATATCTGCCAGAGCCAGTCGATCAATCTGTTCCTGCCGGCCGATATCGATAAGTGGGATCTGCATATGCTGCATTTCACCGCCTGGCAGAAGGGGGTCAAAAGCCTCTATTACTGCCGCTCGAAATCGGTGCAGCGCGCCGCCTTCGCCGGCAAGCTGGACGAGAAGAAAGTGGAGCTTCAGATCGAAGCGCCGACCGATTACGAGGAGTGCCTGGCGTGTCAGTAAGCAATATCGGCCATATCGATCCCAAGACCCTGATCGGTAGCGGCCAGATCGGGCTGCTCACCGCCACCGGCACCTATAATGTCGAGCGCTATCCTTGGGCGTACGAGTTCTGGAAGCGTCAGCAGCAGATCCATTGGATGGGCGAGGAAGTTCCGCTCGGCAACGACATCAAGGATTGGGCCTCGGACCGCGTGACCGAGACCGAACGGAACCTGCTGACCCAGATCTTCCGCTTCTTCACCCAATCCGACGTCGAAGTCGGCGACAATTACATGAAGCGCTACATCCCGATCTTCCAGCCGCTGGAGATCCAGATGATGATGGCCGCCTTCTCCAACATGGAGACGGTGCATATCGACGCCTATGCGCTGTTGCTGAAGACGCTCGGCATGCCGCAGGCCGAGTTCGAGGCGTTCCGCGACTATTCCGAGATGCGCGCCAAGGCCGATTACATGCACACCTTCGGTGTCGGCACCGTCGCTGACATGGCTCGGACGCTGGCGATGTTCGGCGCCTTCACCGAGGGAATGTCTCTCTTCGCCAGCTTCGCCATGCTGCTGAATTTCCCCCGTCACAATAAGATGAACGGCATGGGCCAGATCGTCTCCTGGTCGGTGCGTGACGAAAGCCTGCATTGCGAGGGCATCACCAAGCTGTACCACGCCTGGAACGCCGAGACGGGTGCTGTGACCAAGGCCGTCGAGGACGACATTATCGACGTCGCCAAGACGATGGTCGGGCTGGAGGAAGGCTTCGTCGATCTGGCCTTCGGGATGGGCGAGATCGAGGGCATGTCCGCCGCCGACATCAAGTCTTACGTCCACTACATCGCCGATTGGCGCCTCTCGCAGCTGAAATTGACCCCGGTGTTCGGCTATTTCGCCAAGGGCGACAATGCCTATTCCCAGGTGCAGCCGCACCCGCTGCCCTGGCTGGTCGAGATCCTGAACGGCGTCGAGCACGCCAATTTCTTCGAGCAGCGCTCGACCGAATATTCCAAGGGCGCCAGCAAGGGCAATTGGGAAGGGGTGTGGGACCGTTTCGACGTCAAGAAGTTGGCGTAGGCCTACATTGATCTAGCGTAAGCCGCTAAAAATCCGGGCAATCGTGCCGTCGCGTTGCAAAGCCGCAAAGCGGCGGCGCAACTCCTCCACCAGATCGGGCGGCACCGGCAGGGAGGCCGCGATCCAGATCGAGACCGGCAGGATCTCGGCACCCATTTCCATGTCGCTGGGGTCCCGTCCAATCAATTCCCAGGCTTGGCTGGCCGATTGCTTCAGCCCGCACCAGGCGTCGACTCGGCCATTGGCCAGCTTGCGGGCCTGCGCCGTCATGTCGAGCGAGGGCTCGATATTGGTGAAATGGCGCTCTTCCAGCAGGGTCTCGGCAATGCCGCCCAGGGTCACGCCGACATGGTCGAGGCGCCGCGCCTGCTCAAGGGTGTCGATGCGCGGCCGCGGTTTCACCGTCACCATCACCAGACTGTCGCGATAGAGTTCGCCGATCCAGTGGAACTGGGGCTCGCGCGGCGCCGTGCGAATCAGCGCCACGACGATGATCGGCCGCGACTCGGTCAAGGCCAGCATCCGCCGGAGCGGGGTCGCCTCGTCATTGAGTTGGATCGGCAGGCCATCGGCGAGACGGCGGGCCAGTTCGATGCCGGGCCCGGCGGGACGGCCACTCTCGGTGTGGGTGACGGGATAGAATTCGGTGAAGGCCAGGGTGACGGGGTCCGCGGCCATCGCCGCCCGCGCGACGCCCCAGATAACCGCCACCGTCAGTGCCAGCCTCCCCATTTACATAGTGTCCCGCGATTCCCCTCGTGGAGCAAGGTCAGCGCCAAATGACCGGGAACCAATCCTCGCGCAGCTTCTGGCCGGCCTTCATGTCATGCCCGGGATAAGGCGGCGAGGTGCGCCCCGGCCGCTCGACATAGACTGCGTCGTCACCGACCCAGCGCAGCGACAGCACCCGCCGGCGCCGCCCGTGCGGATTGCCATGCGCGCCATGCACGGTGCGGAAATCGAACAGCACCACGTCGCCCGGCTCCATCTCCCATTCCACCACCCGCATCGAGGGGTCGCGGTCGGGATCGGGCACCGGCAGATAGTCGCCGGGATCGGCATAGAAATGGGTGTCGTCGAGCCAGCGCACCGGCAGCACCGGCTTCTCCCACAGATGCGAACCGGCCACCAGACGCAGCGTCGCCTCCTTGACCGGATCGACCGGGATCCAGAAACTGACCGTCTGACCGCCCTCGACGAAATAATAGGGGCTGTCCTGATGCCAGGGCGTCGGCTTGGCCGTACCCGGTTCCTTGACCAGCACATGATCGTGAAAGAATTGCGCCGACGAGGAGCCCATTGCCGTGGCAGCGGCTTGGGCGATCGGCGACTCCTCGATCACTTGGCGGAATTCGGGGATCCGCTGCCAATTGCAGTAATCGTCGAAGAAACGGCCCGGCTCTCCCGCCCGCGTGCTTTCCATGGCGAAGGGGCCGGGTTCCCGCATATTGCGCTCGATGCCGGCCGCGATCACCTCGACCCAATCTTGGCACAGGCCGCGCAGGACGACGGCGCCGTCGCGCCGGAAGGCTTCCACTTCGCTGGGAGTCACCGGGTCCTCTCCTTGACGAAATCGACGAAGGCGCGCAACGCGCCGGGCATCAGGCGGCGCTCCGGATAATAGAGGAACGGGCCGGGAAACGGCGCGCACCAATCGTCGAGCACCGACTCCAGCCTGCCCGTATCGAGGTCCTCCTGGCAATATTCCTCGAAATCGGCACACAACCCCAAGCCCGCCCGTACCGCCTGCAGGCGCACCCCCCGCTGGTTGGTAAGCAGGGCGTTCTGGGGCGAAAAGGTCTCGACCTTGCCGTCTTTCTCCAACTCCCAGCGCAGCGTATTACCGCGAGGAAACAGCTGGTTGAAACAGCGATGCGCCGCCAGGTCGGCGGGCACCAGCGGCCGGCCGTGGCGCCGGAAATAATCGGGCGAGCCGACGATACGGAATCGCTGCGGCGCGCCCAGCGAGACGGCGATCATGTCGGCGTCGAGGCTCTCCCCATACCGCACCCCGGCGTCGAAGCCGGCGGCAACGATGTCGATGAACGCCTCTTCGGCGACGATTTCGACGCGCAGATCGGGATGACGGCCGAGAAAGTCGATCAGCAGGGGCGTGAGACGCAGCTCGAGCGCCGGGGTCGGGCCGTTGATGCGCAGGGTGCCGGTCACCCGGCCCTCGTCGCCGCCCAACTCCGCCAAGGCCGCGCCGATATCCGACAAGGCCGGCCCAACCCGCTCCAGCAGCCTTTTGCCCGCCTCGGTCAGCGCCACGCTGCGGGTGGTGCGATTGAACAATCGCGCCCCCAAACGGTTCTCCAACTCGCGCACCCGTTCGCTGAGCGCCGGCGCCGACAACCCGAGTTCGGCAGCGGCCCGGCGGAAATTGAGATGGCGGGCGACCATCGCGACGAGGTGCAGGCTGGACAGATCGGGACGCATATTGTTCGGATTTTCCGAATAGGCTATGGGGTTTTTAGCGGCTTATTCTTAACAAAGACGCGGCGTAAGGTCCATCTATCGAATTCTCCCCCCGTATGAGGACCCAGACATGAAGACCCGCACACTTGGCAAATTTGGACCCTCGGTATCCGCCCTCGGCCTGGGCGCCATGGGTATGTCCGATTTCTATGGCGATGCCGACCGCACCGAGTCCCTGGCCACCATCGACGCCGCTCTGGAAGCCGGCATCACCCTGATCGACACCGGCGACTTCTACGGCTCGGGCCATAATGAGATGCTGATCGGCGAGGCCCTGGCCACCGGCTCGAAGCGCGATCGCGCGCTGATCAGCGTCAAGTTCGGCGCGCTGCGCGACCCGGCGGGGGGCTTCATCGGCTATGACAGCCGCCCGGCCTCGATCAAGAACTTCCTGGCCATGACGCTCAAGCGCCTACGCACCGACCATATCGACATCTACCGCCCGGCCCGCCTCGATCCGCAGGTTCCGATCGAGGAGACGGTCGGGACCATCGCCGATCTGATCAAGGCCGGCTGGGTCCGCCATGTCGGCCTCTCCGAAGTCGGCGCCGAAACCATCCGCCGCGCCGCCAAGGTGCATCCGATCGCCGATCTGCAGATCGAATATTCGGTGATCTCGCGCGGCATCGAGCCGGAGATCCTGCCGACCCTGCGCGAACTCGGCATCGGCCTGACCGCCTATGGCGTACTGTCTCGCGGCCTGATCAGCGGCCATTGGAGCAAGGGGCGCGGACAAGAAGGAAAACGCGATTTCCGCCAGATGAGCCCGCGCTTCCAGGGCGAGAATCTCGATCACAATCTGGCCCTGGTGGACCGCCTGCGCGCCCTCGCCGAGGAGAAGGGCATCTCGACAGCGCAGTTGGCCATTTCCTGGGTAACGGCCCAGGGCCAGGACATCGTGCCGCTGATCGGCGCCCGCACCCGCCAGCGCCTGGCCGAGTCCCTCGGCGCGCTCGATGTCGCCCTGACGGCGGACGAGCTGGACGCAATCAACCGAGCGGTGCCGGCGGACGCGGCGGCGGGAGAACGGTACCCCGCCGCCCAGATGGCTCATCTCGACAGCGAGACATAGACTCGGCCGCAAATGGTTTCCCCGGCGGTCCGCCGCCGGGGAAAGGCGCTACCCATCCGCCCTGCGACAGTGTAAATCTAGCAGCCAACCCCAGGACAGCTTCGAAGCCGCTTGCGCAGATTTCTGACATTGCTGGTGTGTATCGCGATCCTCGCCGCCGCGCCGGCGTCGTGGGCCGACGGCTGGGAAAAACTGCGGACCACCTTCGCCACCAATTTCACCCGCGACCAGGGGCTGCCGCATCCGGTGGCGACAGCGATCGCCCAGGACGCCCAGGGCTTCATCTGGATCGGCACCCAGGGCGGCCTCGCCCGCTTCGATGGTTATCGCTTCCGCGCCTATCTGCACCGCGACGACGATCCGAACAGCCTGCCGGGCGACGTCATTTCCGGCCTGGCCACCGACGCCAAGGGACGGCTATGGCTCGGCACCTTCACCGGCGAGGTAGGTCGCTATGACGGGTCGATCGACGGCTTCCGCTCCTACGCCGAACCAGCCGGCATCCGCCCGCGCGGCAGCGTCAACGGACTGGCCGCCGACGGCGCCGACGGCGTGTGGGTCGCCAGCAATTCCGGCCTCGAGCACATCGCCGGCGACGGCGCGATCACCCGCTACAACCACCGCGAGGGCGATCCTTCCAGCCTGCCGTCGGACCGCATCGGCACGGTGCGGGTCGGCCGCGACGGCACGATCTGGGCCGCTACCTACCGCGGGCTGGTCCGCCTGAAGCCGGGTTCGCAAACCTTCGAGCCGATCCCGCTGGTCGGCCAGGCCGGCGGCATCGTCGACGATCTGGTGATCGGCCTCGAGGAAGGCAGCGACGGCCATTTGTGGTTCGTCACCCGGCAATCCCAGGTCGGCCGGATCGCCGACGACCGGTCGGTCGGCCTTACCCTCTACGATCTCAGCCAGGTCGATCAGGGCGGTCCCAGCAGTTACGGACTCATTGAAGGCCGGCCCGGCGAATTGTGGATCGGGCGCATCGGCGGGATCACCCAGCTCGACGTGAAAAGCGGCCAGATTCGCCAGATTCGCCACGAATCGACCCTTTCCGTCAGCCTGATCGACAATGCGGTGCGCGCTCTGTTAAAGAGCGATTCCGGCCTTATCTGGGCCGGCACCAATGCCGGCGTCAGCCTGATCAACCCCGACAGCCGGACCGTCGATAACGTCATGCCCTCCACCGAGCCCAACCGGCTCTATGACGGCGATGTGCTCGACATCGCCGCGGTCGGCCAGACAGCCTGGCTCGGCTTCCTCAACCGGGGCGTGGCGCAGCTCGACTCCGACAGCGGGATCGTCACCCCGCTGACCAATGCCACCAGCGTGCCGCCCGGCAGCATTACCGCGCTGGCCGCCGAACCGGACGGCTCCTTGTGGATAGCCGCCGGCGGCGGCCGGGCGCTCTATCGCCGGGATGCCCGCACCGGCCGTATCGAGCCGATCGCCTTCCCACGCGATGAAACCAGCGCCCTGGTCTCCCTGCGCTGGAGCGGCGGCGATCTGTGGGTAACCGCCGGGCCGCTGATGCGCTTCACCCGGGCGACCGGCGAGTGGCGCGTCTACCGGCACGGCGACGACCCCGCCAGCCTCAGCGACGACAGCGCCACCGTCTCGCTGCCCGACGGCAAGGACGGGCTGTGGATCGGCACGCGGCGGGGTCTCGACCGCCTCGATCTGGCGACCGGCCGGTTCACCCATGCCGTGCACGATCCGGGCGACCCCGCCTCGCTGCCGGGCGACTTCATCGCCTCGATGATGCTCGACCGCCATGGTCGGCTATGGGTCAGCGCGCTCGGCAACGGGCTGGCGATCGCCGACCCCAGGCCCGGCCAGCCCCTGCGCTTCAAGCGCATCGGCGTTACCGAGGGCCTCCCCAACCCGGTGGTGGACACGATGATCGAGGATGACCGCGGCCGCATCTGGGCCAGCACCGACGAGGGCCTGGCGGTGATCGATCCCGAGACCCTGTCGGTACGCGCGCTGGGGCGCGACGACGGTGTCGCCAACCATTCCTACTGGATCAATTCAGGCGCCCGGCTGACCGACGGCACCCTGCTGTTCGGCGGAGCGGACGGGGTGACCGTGGTTCATCCCGAGCTTCTCGCGCACCAGCCCTTTACCCCGAAGCTTGTAGTGACCGCCGTTCATGTCGGCCCCCGCGCCGTGGCGCCGGCGGCCGCGACGGCGGCGCGGCTGACCCTAGGCCCGCATGAACGCAGCCTCGAGGTCGAGTTCGCCGCGCTGGATTATTCGGCGTCCGACAAGCTGCGCTACGCCTATCGGCTGGAGGGGTTCGACGAGGATTGGATCGCCTCGGATCCGGCCCGCCGCCTGGCCGCCTACACCAACCTGCCTCCTGGCGATTATCGGCTGCAACTGCGCGCCACCGACCGCGACGGCACCTGGCTCGAACCGCTGACGATCCCGCTGACGGTAGCGCCGGCCTGGTGGCAGAGCGGCTGGTTCCGGCTGCTGGCGCTGCTGCTGGCGGCGGCCGCCATTTTCGGGCTGGTGCAGCTGCGCACCTCCTATCTGATGCATCGCCGCCGCCTGCTCGAGGAACTGGTGGCCAGCCAGACCCGCGACCTGACGGAAGCCAACCAGCGGCTGCAGGATCTGGCCTCGCGCGATTCGCTGACAGAGATCTATAACCGCCGATATTTCTTCGAACTGGCGGCGGTCGAGCTGGAACGCAGCCGGCGCAGCGGCCGCCAGGCAAGTTTGCTGCTGATCGACATCGACCATTTCAAGCGGGTCAATGACAGTTTCGGCCATGCCGCCGGCGACGAAGTGCTGAAGGGTGTGGTCGCCACCATCAAGACGCTATTGCGCGACAGCGACCTGTTCGCCCGCATCGGCGGCGAGGAATTGGTGGTGCTGATGCCCGAAACCGGCATCGAGGCCGCCCGCCTGGTCGCCGAACGCCTGCGCGCCGCCATTCAGACGGACCGCTACCCGCTGCCGAACCAATCGGTCACCGTCACCGCCAGCATCGGCCTCGCCGTCACCACCCTGCCGCCCGAACCCCTGCCCGCCCTACTCGAACGCGCCGACCGTGCGCTTTATGCCGCCAAGGCCGCGGGCCGCAATCGGGTGGTCGAGGCGACGGCTTAAAGAGACTTACCTAAACTCGCCCGCCAGCCAGTCGATGAAAACCCGCACGCGGGGCGATAATTGGCGATTATGCGGATAGAGCACGTGGACTGGCAGGGTGTCGGGAGGGAAGTCGGCCAGCACCTCGACCAACGTCCCCGCGGTCAAATCGGCCTCGACGTGGTAGCGCGGCACCTGGATCAGCCCTAATCCCCGCCTGGCGGCGGCCACCATGGTCTCGGCCCCGACAACGGTCACCCGGGCGGGCACCATGATCTCGAACCGCTCCCCTTCGATACGGAAATCCATCGGCAGAAGCGCGCCCGTCGCCGAGGAGACGAAACCGACCATGCGGTGTCCGTCCAATCGGTCGGGACGGGACGGCATGCCAAACCGGGCCAGATAGTCGGGGCTGGCCAGGGTTGCCTGGGCGAGATCGGCGATCTTGCGCCCGATCATCGTGCTGTCTTGGGGATTTCCTACGCGCAGCACGCAGTCGGCGCCTTCGCGGATCGCGTCGATCAGCCGGTCGCCTTCGCCGATATGCAAGGTCAACTCAGGGTAAACATCGAGAAAGCGCGACAGGCCGGGTAGCATGAAATGGCGGGCCAGCGTGCCATGCACATCCACCCGCAACAGCCCCTTGGGCCGCGCCCCGGTGAAGGCGCCTTCGGCCTCCTCGATATCGGCCAGGATGGCCAGGCAGCGGCGATAATAGGCCTCGCCGTCCAGCGTCGGCCCGACCTGGCGCGTGGTCCGCTGCAAAAGCCGCACGCCGAGGCGGGCTTCCAGTTGCTTGACCGTTTCGCTGACCGAGGAGCGCGGCAGGCCGAAATCCTGCGCGGCCAGCGAGAAACTGCGCCGCTCGACGATCCGGGTGAACAGCCGCATGGAATCGAGACGGTCCATTGTTCGCTCAATCCGAATTGTAATGGCAATTTATCGCAGATTATCCGGAAACGAAGAAGAGCGATTGTCTCTCCGCCGGCAGTTCCGCCGGACAGGAGATCGAAGATGAGCAAAGTCGCAATCATTACCGGAGCCTCGCGCGGCATCGGCGCCGCCATCGCCGAGCGTCTCGCCACGGATGGCTTCACCGTCATTGTCAATTACGCCGGCGGCGCCGAGGCCGCCGAAGCGCTGGTGCGCCGGATCGAGCAGGCCGGCGGCAAGGCCCTGGCCGCTCAGGCCGACGTCGCCGACCCGGCCGCGGTCCGCCGCCTGTTCGACAGCGCCGAGACCTCCTTCGGCGGCGTCGACGTGCTGGTCAACAATGCCGGCATCATGGAAAACGCCCCCTTGGCCGACACCAGCGACGAGAGCTTCGAGCGGCAGATCGCCGTCAATCTCAAGGGCACGTTCAACGGCCTGCGCGAAGCGGCGAAGCGTTTACGGGACGGCGGCCGCATCGTCAATTTCTCCTCCAGCGTGGTCGGGCTCTACCAGCCCAATTACGCCGTTTACGCCGCCACCAAAGGCGCGGTCGAAGCGATGACCCATGTGTTGAGTAAGGAAGTGCGCGGCCGCTCGATCACCGTCAACGCCGTGGCACCCGGCCCGACCGGCACCGATCTGTTCCTCAAGGGCAAGCCGCAGGCTGTCATCGATACGTTGGCCAAGCTGTCCCCGCTGGAGCGCCTAGGCGAGCCGACCGATATCGCCGACGTGGTGTCGTTCCTGGTCGGCCCGCAGGGCGGCTGGATCAACGGCCAAATCCTGCGCGCCAACGGCGGCGTGATCTGAACGAGGAGGATGAGATCATGAAGCACGTTATTCTGGTTACCGGCGCCTCCTCCGGCTTCGGCCTGATGACGGCGCGCGCCTTGGCCAAGGCGGGCCATATCGTCTATGCCAGCATGCGCGAAACCGACGGCCGCAATGCCCCGCGCGTCGCCGAGCTGGCCGAGGAAGCCGTGCGCGACGGCGTCGATATCCGGGGCCTGGAGCTCGACGTCGCCTCGCAGGATTCCGCCGACGCTGCCGTCGCCAGGATCCTGGCCGAGCGCGGCCGGCTCGACGCGGTGGTCCATAATGCCGGCCATATGGTGTTCGGCGCCGCCGAGGCCTTCACGCCGGAACAGTTCGCCGCCGCCTATGACGTCAATGTGCTGGGCACCCAGCGGGTCAATCGCGCCGCGCTGCCGACTTTACGCAAACAGGGCAAGGGATTGCTGCTGTGGGTGGGGTCGTCGAGCACGCGGGGCGGCACGCCGCCTTATCTGGCGCCCTATTTCGCCGCCAAGGCGGCGATGGACGCGCTGGCCGTCTCCTATGCCGGCGAGGTGGCGCGCTGGGGAATCGAGACCTCGATCGTGGTGCCGGGCGCCTTCACCAAGGGCACCAACCATTTCGCCCATGCGGGAAGCCCCGAGGACAAGGCGCGCCAAGCCGAGTACGACCAGGGCCCGACCGCCGGCATGGCCGAAACGGCGCTGAAGGGTCTGGCCGCCCTCGAACCCGAAGGCGCCGATCCCGAGGACCTGGCGCGGACCATCGTGGCGGTGGTGGGTAAGCCGTTCGGCAAGCGACCCTTCCGCGTTCATGTCGATCCCTCGCAGGACGGCGCCGAGATCGTCAATGGCGTCGCCGATCGGGTCAGAGCGGAAATGCTGCGCCGGATCGGACTGGCCGACTTGTTGAAGCCAGCCAGCCGCTCCTGATCAGGCCGTATGAATCGCCGGCGCCACGCCAATCAGGCTGGTGCCGGTGATGGCCAATCCGCCCGAGGCGGAATCCGTGCTCAACGCAAAGTCCTGGGTCGTGTAGCTACCGCTGAAGTTCAGATGCAGCGCCGTACTGCCCTCATGCAAGGTCAGCACGCCGTTCGCATAGGCGTAGGACGTCACGGAAGCCAGCGTGACATGCGACAAGACGATGGTGTCGCCGCTGGTGAAATGCTGGACGCTGCCCGTCACCGCCGCCGGAGTGTCGAGGATGAAGCTCCCCGTGCCGTCGCTGAAGGTCAGGCTGTTGGAGTCCGCCCCCGTCAGCTCGACATTGGCGGTGGTGATCACCTGCTGGCCGCGCACATAGCTGGTGACCGCCGGCCCCAGCAGAATACTGCCCGACCCGCAGACCGGACCCGAGATGGTGGCGACGCCGCCGCCCACGCCATCGACGGAGATCTGCCCATTATTGATGATTTCGTTCGCCGACAGGGTCATCGACTCGCCGGGGAAGGCGTCGGACAGAACGGCCTGGCCGCTGGACGTCAGATAGAGGGTGGCGGCCGAAAAATCGGCGACGCCGATCAGCTTCAGCACGCCCTGCACCGTCAACCCGCCCACAGTGCTGTAGGAAGCGGCGTCGAGTTCCAGCATGCCCGCCGACATCACCTGGGTCAGCGTCGCTTGGATCGGCACATATTGGCCGGTCGCGGGATTGTAGGAGGCGATGGTGTCGGTGCCGGCGCCATCGAGGATCAGGGTGGCGGCGTCGTTGGCGATGACGCCGTTGGTTTTGAGATCGAGGGTGCCGCCCGAGATCGCCTCGTACGTGCCGCCGGTCAGCGTCCAATAGGCATAATTGGCGAAATCCGCCGCCAGCGTGACATTGACGATGAAAGTGGTGCCGACCGAGGCTTCCAGCAGGCCGAGATTGTCGACATAGGCCGCGTTCAGGGTCAGGCTGGTCAGATCACTCAGGCCGGTGGCGTTGCCGGCGATGATGGTGCTGTTGTTATAGATCGGACCCGCCACGGTGACCGTGCCGACGCCGACCAGGCCGAGATCGACGCCCGGCGTGCCGTTGAAATGCAACGACTGGGCGGCGAGGGTGCCGCCATAGATCTGAATTCCAGCGCCGGCGGAAACGCTGACGCTGCCGGCGGAAACCAAAGATCCATCGAGCACTAAATGATTGCTCTCAATCGAAAAGGAGCCGATAGAGACTTGCTCTCCCTGGCCGATCTCGATGAAGTAGTTGCGGCCGGTGTCGTTGAAGTAAACCTGAGCGCTGGAGTCTTCCGGCGCTTCTCCCTGCGCCCACAAGGATGTTTGCGTCCAATCGACGAAACTGTCTTCGGGCAGGTTTGACGAAAGCGTATAGACGGTCATGATTGGGATCCTCCCACGAAGAGTGTCCGGTAAAACCGGCGCGGCACGGGAGGGAAAAGAAGGCGTGGCCTCGTTTTATCACAGGCCTGCTTCCCCTTGACAATGAAGGGGGGATAGCAAAGATCGTGCTGGTCTCCTCGAACTTCGCAATCGGGACACCAGATCCCTTCTAACGGGCGGACAATGGACGGAAAGAGCGGTTCTCAGGGGTCCTGGCTACTCTGCCGCGCGGGGGTTCACCTCTGCGCTCTGCCGCTTGCCCATGTTCTCGAGGTGATGCGCCCTCTGCCGGTCGAGCCGCTGGCCGAAGCGCCAGCCTTCCTGCGGGGCATTTCGGTCATCCGCGGCGCGCCGGTGCCGGTGCTCGATCTCGGCCGCCTGCTCGGCCAGGTCAAGAGTGACCCGGCGCGGCTGGTCACCGTACGGATCGGCGAGCGCATGCTCGCGCTCGCGGTGGCCCAAGTGCTGGCTGTGCGCCGCGAGGACGAGGTCGGGGCCCATTCCGCGGTGCCGCTGCTGCGCGAAGCGGCGCAAGAAACCGTCTCCAGCATCGGCGCATTGGATTCCCAGGCCCTGTTGTTCCTCGAAGGGTTGCGCCTCGTCGCGCAAAGCGTGCCAACATGAGCAACGAATTTGGTCGCTTCACGCTCGTACCTGCTTCGCATCGATTCCCCAAATTCGTTGCAGGCCTGCGACTGCAGGCCCGCGCTGCCGACAGCGTCGATCACACAGACGGTATCGCTTGGCGCGGTAGCCCAGCGCATGGAATGCGCGCCCGGCGCTTGAGGGCGACTAAATGATCGATTCGGTGCCCCCTCCTGACATCGAGCGTTTCCGAGGGGCTATCCACCGCAGCATGGGGCTGCAGTTCGACGACACCAAGCTCGGCCTATTGAGCGAAGTGCTGAACCGCCGCCTGGCCAAAAGACGCGCCCTGGGCCAGTTTTATCTCGCCGAGCTGGAAACCAACCCCCCGCCCGAGGAATGGGTGGCGCTGGCCGAAGAACTGACCGTCACCGAAACCTATTTCTTCCGCAACCGCGACCAGTTCGCCGCCTTGGCCGGCCTGGTCATCCCCGATCGTCAGGCCTATCACGGCGCTCCCCGGACGCTGAAATTTCTGTCCGCCGGATGCTCCTCGGGCGAGGAGCCCTATAGTTTGGCCATCGTGGGCATCGAGGCTTTACGCGAGCCGGGCTGGGACGTTTCGGTGCGGGCCGGCGATCTCAATCCGGTGCAATTGGCCAAGGCGCGGCGCGCCCGCTATTCGGACTGGTCCCTACGCGAAACGCCCGACGATACGCGTCGGCGCTGGTTCGTCGGCGACACGCGCGAAATGACGCTGGCGCCCAAAGTGCGCGAGCGCGTCTCGTTCGAGGCCGCAAATCTGGCCGATCCTTCCTGCGATCTGTGGTGTCCGGATAGCTATGACGTGGTGTTCTGCCGCAATGTGCTGATGTATTTCTCGCCCGAACAGCGGCGCACCGTGCTTGCCCGGTTGACCGATTCGCTGCTGCCGGGTGGCTATCTGTTCCTCGGCCATGCCGAAAGCCTGACCGGTCTGTCGGACGCCTTCCATCTCTGCCACACCCACGAGACCTTCTACTACCAGCGCAAGGAAGGGACCGAGCGTAGCCACCGGCCGGCGCCAATGGCGCCTAAGGCGCGCCCCTTCAGCGCCGCCACCGTCTATGAATCGGCTTGGTCGGAGACCATCCGCGCCGCCAGCGAAAGGGTCGCAGCACTACTGCCCGACGGCGCCACGCTGGAGACGATCCCGCGCAGCAACGATCTGACCCCGGCGCTCGACCTTCTGCGGCGCGAGCGCTTCGCCGAAGCGTTGGATTATATCGGCGGCCAACCCAATGCCGAGGATCCCGGCGCCCTGCTGCTGAGCGCCGTGCTGCAGCAGCAGAGCGGCAAGCTGACGGAAGCCGAGCGCACCTGCGAAAGACTGTTGGAGATCGACGATCTGTCGGCCGGCGCCCATTACGTGCTGGCGCTGTGCCGCGAAAATGCCGGGGATCTTGCCGCCAGCGCCGACCATGACCGCGTCGCCGCCTATCTCGACCCCGCCTTCGCCATGCCCCGCCTGCATCTCGGGCTTCTGGCCCGGCGCGCCGGCGAGCGCGAGGAGGCGCGGCGCGAACTGGCCCAGGCGCTGATCCTGCTGGAAGGCGAGAGCACCGCGCGCCTTCTGATGTTCGGCGGCGGCTTCAACCGCGAGGCCTTGGTCGCCCTGTGCCGCTCCACCCTCATCGAATGCGGAGGCAAATCATGAGCACCGAATTTGGTCGCTGGTTGCTCGTCTTCGCCTCGCTCCGATTCCCCAAATTCGGTGCAGGCCTGCAAGTGCAGGCCCGCGCTGCCGACAGCGTCGAGCACACAAGCGACATAGCTTGGCGCGGTAGCCCAGCGGCTGGAAGCCGCGCCCGGCGCCTGAGGGACATAAAATGACTCGCGCCCCGACCTTGTCGCGCCAGGCTCAGACGCTCAAACGCGATTTCGACCGCAGCTTCGCTCAACCGATGCGGCCGCCGCTCCCGCAGACTCTCGATCTGTTGCGGGTCCGCCTTGGCGGCGACCCTTGGGCCGTGCCGTTGGCCGACGTGGCCGGGCTGCATTCCGGCAAGCGCGTCACCCCCGTGCCGGGGCGCGCTCGGGGGCTGCTCGGCCTGGCCGGATTCCGCGGCGTTCTGGCCGCCGTCTATGATTTGCCGGCGCTGATCGGCCTCGCCCCGGTCGGCGCCCCGCGCTGGCTGCTGTTGGCCGTGGACCGGCCGGTCGCCTTTGCGTTCAACGAGTTGGAAGGTCATTTGCGCATCGAGGCCAGCACGATCCTGCCGCTCGGTCTCGAAGGCGGAACCGCCTGGACGCGCGGCTTCATCGAGGATGGCCCCCTGCGACGTCCGATCCTGCATCTGCCCGCCCTGCTCGACAGGCTCGCCCAAACCAAACCGATCCCCCAGGAAGGAACCGATTGATGATCAGCCGATGGACGTTCGGGCGGCGCCTCGCCGCCGGCTTCGGAGTGGCCTGCTTGGTTGTGCTGCTGATAGCGGGCATCACTTATCACAATACCGAGAACCTGATCGACACCGAGGATTGGGTCAGCCACACCCATGAGGTCAAGGCCCGTCTGGCCGATCTGCTGGCCGCCGTCACCGCCGCCGAAAGCAGCGAGCGCGGCTATCTGATCACCGGCTCAGACAGCTATCTCGACACCTTCAAGACGGCGCAGGCGACGGCCAAAACCGCCTTCGACGATGTTCGGCACCTGACCCTGGACAATCCGCATGAGCAAGAACGCCTCGCTCAGATGCAGCAGGTCATCGAACAGCGGATGGACAATCTGCGCGATGGCATCGATACAAGGCGCACCCTGGGCGCCGAAGCCATCGGCAAGCTGAACGGGCAGATCGGCGGCAGCGGCTCGATGACCAAGCTTCGCATCCTGATCGCCGACGCCGACCAGGAGGAAAGCGACCTCTTGAAGGTCCGCACGGTCACCTCGCGCCAGGCCACCATCTTCACCAACGGCGTGATCACCTGGGGCGGGCTGCTCGGCCTGATCGCGGTCGTCGCCATCGGTTCGCTCATTACCAGCTCGCTGGGCCGCCAGATCGGCTCGGCGGTCAGCCATGTGGAAAGTTCTGCCGCCGAGCTGCAGGCCTCGGCCAACCAGCAGGCCCAGAGCGCTTCCGAACAATCGACCGCGATGAACGAGATCAGCACCACCATCAACGAGCTTCTGGTCAGCTCGCGCCAGATCGCCGAATCCGCCCAGCGCGTCGCCGGCTCGGCCGAGCAGACCGCCGTCGCCGCGCGTGGCGGCCAGGGCATGGTGGATTCGACCAGTGATTCGATCGGCGGCATCCGCCGTCAGATGGATCAGATCGTTACCCACATGCTGGAGCTGGGAAAAAAATCCCAGGAGATCGGCTCGGTGCTCGACATCGTGCTCGAACTGGCCGAACAGACCAACATCCTGGCCATCAACGCCACCATCGAGGCGGCCGGCGCCGGCGAGAGCGGCAAGCGTTTCGCCGTGGTGGCCGACGAGATCCGTAAGCTGGCCGACCGCGTCGGCGGCTCGGCCAAGGAAGTCCGCACCCTGATCGAGGAAGTGCGCGGCGCCGTCAACACCACGGTGATGGCCACCGAGACCGGCTCGAAGGCGGTGGATAGCGGCTCGCGGCAGTTCCTCGATCTGTCCGCCGCCTTCCGCCAGATCGCGGCGCTGGTCGGGTCTACCACCGAGGCGGCGCGCGAGATAGGCCTGTCCACCAAGCAGCAGACCAGCGCCGTCGATCAGGTCAATGTCGCCATCGCCGACGTCACTCAGACCGCGCGCGAGACCGAGACCAGCGCCTCGGAGACGCTGAAGACGGCCTCTCAGCTGTCGGGCCTGGCCGGCGATCTGTTGCGCATCATCCGCCCCGAGGCCGGATAAAGCCGGATGCCCCCCCGCGACCCCTATAAATATTTCCGCATCGAGGCGCGCGACCTGCTCGACCAGGTCGCCCAAGGCGTGCTCGATCTGGAAAAAGGCGCCGGCGGCGGGCAGTTGGCGCGCCTGCTGCGCATCGCCCATACGCTGAAAGGGGCCGCGCGGGTCGTCAAGGAGAACGCCATCGCCGACTGCGCGCACGCCATCGAGGAAGTGCTGGTGCCGTGGCGCGAGACTCGCGAGCAGGTGCCGCGCGCCGAGATCGACCGTATTCTGGTCGAGCTCGACCGCGCCGAGGCGCGCCTCAAGGATCTCTCGCCGCCGCCCGAGGAGACCGCCCCGGCACAGACCGTCGCCGAAGCCGGCTTCCCGGCGCCGGTTCACGCCGAGGAGCCCACGCTCAGCGTGCGCACCGAGCTGACCGACGTAGATACCCTGCTCGACGGCCTGGCCGAGACTCATGCCCTGCTATCCGGCCTACGCGGCGCCGCCGACGATATGGAAAAGGGCCGGCATCTGGCCGACCTGCTGCTGGCCCAGCTGAGCCCGCGCCCCGGCGCCGCCCTATCGGGAACGCAGAAACATCTTTTCATCCTGGCCGAGGAGTTGCGCCGCAAGCTGTCCGGGGCCGACCGCGCGCTCGACCAGACGCTCGGCCAGATGGACCGCGAACTGGGGCAGCTGCGCGACGCCGCCGAGCAGATGCGGCTGGTCGCCGCCGCCAGCCTGTTCACCGGGCTCGAACGCGCCGTGCGCGACGGCGCCCGCGCCCTGGGCCGCCTGGCGGAATTCGCCGGCGAGGGCGGCGAGGTGCGCCTCGACGCGCCGGTCATCGAGGCTGTGCAGCATGCCCTGGTGCAGATGGTGCGCAACGCCGTCGCCCATGGCATCGAATCCCCCGCAGAGCGGCGCGCTCACGGCAAACCCGAGGAAGGCCGGGTGCGGCTGCGCGTGGCGCGGCGTGGCCGGCGCATCCTGTTCGAATGCTCCGACGACGGTCGCGGACTCGATTTCGACGCCATCCGCCGCGCCGCCAAGGCTCCGCAGGCCAGCGACGAGGAAGCGATTCGCCTGTTGTTGAAGGGTGGCATTTCCACCTCGGACGAAGTCACCGTGGCCGCCGGTCGCGGCGTCGGCATGGATGTGGTGCGCGACGTGGCCCAGCGCCTGGGCGGCGGCCTCGACGTGCGCAGCGAAGCGGGCCGGGGCACCGTGTTCGAACTGACCGTGCCTTCCTCCCTGCTGGCGCTCGATGCGCTGCTGGTCGAAAGCTCGGGCGTGGTGGCCGCGCTGCCGCTCGATTCGGTGCGCCACTGTCTGCGTCTCAAGCCCGAGGATTTCGCCGATACCGGCCATGGGCTGGCGATCCGCCATGAGCAGGCCGCGGTGCCCTTCCTGCCGCTGGCCGAGCTGATCGCCGCTCCCCGTCCGCCTGCCGAGATGCGCCGGACCGCCGTGATCGTGGCCGGCCGCGAGGGTCTGGCCGCCATCGGCATCGACCGCCTGCTGGGCACGGCGCGCGTCGTCGTCCACCCCTTGCCCGACGAGGCACCGGCCGACGCCATCGTCGCCGGCGCCTCGCTCGACGCCGAAGGCAACCCGCGCCTGGTGCTCGATCCCGACCGGCTGGTGGCCGCGATTGGCCTCGCGTCTGGTTCATCCGCGCCCGACTCCCGGCTGCTGCCGATGATATTGGTGGTCGATGATTCGCTCACCACCCAGATGCTGCAGCGGAGCATCCTGGAATCGGCCGGCTACACTGTCGACGTGGCCGGGTCGGCCGAGATCGGCCTGGAAATGGCCAAGGCCCGCGATTACGGCCTGTTCCTGGTCGATGTCGAGATGCCGGGAATGGATGGGTTCGGTTTCGTCGAGCGGATCCGCTCGGATCCGGTCCTCTATCGCATACCGGCGATCATGGTGACGTCTCGCAATGCCCCCGAGGATTTGCAGCGCGGCCGCGAAGTGGGGGCGCAAGGCTATATGGTCAAAAGCGCCTTCGATCAGAACGAATTGCTCGCCATGATCCGGCGGCTGACGGAGTAGGACATGTCGCGCATTAGAGTTGTGATCGCCGAGGATTCGCTGACGGTACGCAAGCGCCTGGTGGAGATCGTCTCGGCCGACCCCGAGCTGGAGCTGGTCGGCGAGGCGGCCGACGGCAAGGAAGCCATCGAGCTGGTGCGCCGTCACAAGCCCGACGTGCTGTCGATGGACATGATGATGCCGTTGATGACCGGGCTGGCCGCCACCGAATATATCATGGCGCATTTCCCCACCCCGATCCTGGTGGTGTCGGCCTCGATCAACCGCGGCGAATTGTTCCGCACCTATGACGCGCTGGCCGCGGGTGCTGTGGACGTCATCGAGAAATTCACCGGCGACGGCAGCGACGAGCGCTGGGCCAAGGATTACCTGACCACGCTGAAGCTGGTGTCGCGCATCCGCGTCATCACCCATCCGCGCGGCCGGCTGATCGCGATTCCGCAAGCGACCTCCGCTCCGGCCGCGCCCGGCGCCCCCGCTTTGCTGCGCGAGGCGCAGAAATATTCGGCGGCGGCGATCGGCGCCTCGACCGGCGGCCCCGGCGCCATTCTCGACGTGCTGAACGGGTTACCTGATAGCTTCTCCCTACCGATCCTGTTCGTGCTGCATATCTCGGAACCGTTCGGCACCGCCTTTGCCGACTGGCTGGACGGGCAGACGGCGCGGCGCGTCTCCTACGCCAAGGAGGGCGAGCTTGTCTCGGCCTCGGCCGGCAGGGTGGTGATGGCCCCGCCCGGGCAGCATCTCTCGGTGCGCGACGGCCGCCTGCGCCTGTCTCTCGAGGCCGAGCGTCATTCCTGCCGTCCCTCGGTCGACGTGCTGTTCGAATCGCTGGCCCGCGATTACGGCCCGGCGGCCTGCGCCGTCTTGCTGACCGGCATGGGCCGCGACGGCGCCGCCGGCCTGCTCAAGATGCGCCAGGCCGGGGCCCTGACCGTGGCGCAGGACGAAGCCAGCTCGGTGATCTACGGCATGCCGCGCGAGGCGGCGCTGCTGGGCGCCGCCACCCATATCCTGCCTCTGTCCGAGATCGGTCCGTTCCTGGGGCGGGTTCCCGCCTCGCCCATGGGACAGCGCCGATGACCGCGGAAATATTGATCGTCGACGATAGTTTGACCGTCCGCATGGCGCTGATGGAGATACTCGAGGCTGCGGGATTCTCCTGCATGGCCTGTCAGGACGGCGCTTCGGCCCGCCGCGCCCTGGCCAACGGCACGTTCAAGCTGGCCGTGTTGGACGTGTTGCTGCCCGACGATGACGGCGTCGAGCTCCTCAAGCTGATCCGCGAAAACCCGCGCACCGCCGGCATGGCGGTGGTGCTGCTGTCGAGCGAGGCCGAGGTGCGCCACCGCGTCCGCGGCCTGACCGCCGGCGCCGACGATTATGTCGGCAAGCCTTATGATT
>Ga0302314_10002464_pt1 | contig 34236 bp, 30 predicted proteins | sample III_Palsa_N2_3_FD_200533 | JGI IMG/M metagenome (GOLD analysis project Ga0302314, IMG submission 200533) | Peat permafrost microbial communities from Stordalen Mire near Abisko, Sweden - III_Palsa_N2_3 | ecosystem: Environmental > Terrestrial > Soil > Palsa > Peat permafrost | place: Sweden...
ATCCCCTACAACCATGGCCGACCCTCAACGGAATCCGACATGCTTGTTGCCCCCATTCCTGCCAATGAGAGCACCCGTTTAAACACGTTACAGGCGCTGAGTATCCTCGATACCCCGGCCGAAGAGCGTTTCGATCGCCTGACGCGGCTCGCGAAGCGCATCTTCGGCGTGCCGATTGCACTCGTCAGCCTCGTCGACGAGAACCGCCAGTGGTTCAAGTCGTGTGTGGGGTTGCCTGTCAACGAGACGTCGCGCGACGTCTCGTTCTGCGCACACGCGATTCTCCACGACGACATCCTGATGGTGCCGGACACGCTGATGGACGAGCGCTTCCAGGACAACCCGCTCGTGACGGGGGATCCAGGCATTCGTTTCTATGCCGGTTGCCCGCTGACCGTTCCGAACGGCAGCAAACTGGGCACGCTATGTCTGATCGACGTCAAGCCGCGCGGACTCGACGAGGAAGATCGCGCGCTCCTGCACGATCTGGGACGCATGGCGGGAGAAGAACTGGCCGCGGTGCAACTGACTACGCTCGACGCACTGACGCACCTGTCGAACCGGCGCGGTTTTGAAGCGCTTTCGCAGCACGCGCTCAATGTCTGCAAGCGAATGAACAGGCCCGCCTCGCTGCTGTTTTTCGATCTGAACGATTTCAAGGCAATCAACGATACCTACGGCCACGCCGAGGGCGATCGCGCTCTGGTGAGCTTTGCCGAGATACTGCGCGACGCGTTACGGGAGAGCGATGTGATCGGCCGTCTGGGCGGCGATGAATTTGTCGCACTACTGACCGACTCGGATATTGCCAGGACGGCTGCCGTCACCCATCGTCTGCAGGAGCACCTCGCTGCACACAACGCGGCGGCGCAACGCGGTTACGAGATCCGCTTTAGCGTCGGGCAGATCGAATACGACCCGCAGCGCCATGCATCGGTTACCGATCTGCTCGCAGCGGCCGATGCCTCGATGTACATCAACAAGCGGGCCTCGAAGACGCAGGCAAGACAGCGCGCATGACGTACTCATACTCATGCGCCGCAAGTGCGGCGCAGGTCCGGCTCGTTATGTTCCCGCGCGCCATTCGCGGCATAATTCTGCATTCGCCGCCCGCCCGGGCGCATCCTTCTTGACGTGTTTCCCATGAACGAGCCGCAGCATTCCACAGCCAAGCCGCAGCCGCCTATCGAATGGCGCTGGAAATTCTTCGACGACCTGACGACTGCGGAGGTCTATGCCATGCTGGCTGCGCGCAGCCAGGTATTTGTGATCGAGCAGAATTGCCTGTACGGCGATATCGATGGTCTCGATACTGAGGCATGGCATCTGTTCGCGTTCGGTCCGGGTGAGCCACAGCCAAAGTTGGCGAGTTATTTGCGCGTGTTGTTACCGGACGAGAGCGACGCGGACATCCGCATCGGCCGCGTCCTGACTACCGCCGATTTTCGCGGCATGGGGCTGGGCAATCAGATGCTCGCACGCGCCATGGGGCACATTGTCGAGCAATGGCCGAACGTACCGGTGCGTCTGCATGCTCAGGCGCATCTGCAGGGCTTCTATGGCGCATTCGGTTTCGTGCCGATTTCGGAGATCCATGAAGAAGACGGCATCCCGCACGTCTGGATGCGCACGGCCTGAAACGCGTAGCGTGGCGACAGGATTTCGCCGCGCGTAATTGCCTTAATTCAGCGCCTTACGCATCAGTTCGCCTGGGCCGGCGACTTGACGGCGAACGCCGTGTCGAGCGTCTCGCCGTCCGAGAACTGCAGCTTCAGATGCACGGTGTCGCCCGGCGCCACCTTGTGCTGCGCATGCTCCAGCATGATGTGATAGCCGCCCGGTGCGATCGCCACCTGGCCGTGCGCGGGCACGGTCAGCTTGTCGACCATCACCATCTGCTGCGTCGAGCCGTTCGATACCGTTTGATGCAGCATCGCGCCTTGGTAGTCGTCACTCGAAATGTCGGTGAGATCGATCGGTTTGTCGCTCGAGTTGACGAGCGTCACATAGCCGGCCGCGGGCAGGTTGTTCGGCAACCAGCGGACCCATGCGTGCTGGGTGCTGATGACCTGCGGGCCGGCCGCTTCGGCAGTGGCGGCGCAGCTGAACGAGAGGGCGAGGGCGCAGCCCATCGCTGCGAAGGATTTAGTCTTGAGGTTCATGAACGGAGACTCAGGAAGGGAGCGGGTAAGGGATAGCTAGCGTGCAGATAGGGCAGCGGACAGCCGGCCACCATCAGGAATGGTCTTCAATGATACGACGCAGATCGGCGGCGACCACATCGGGAGAATCGTGGTCGGTGGCGAGCAGGCGCGCGTGGCCTTGCGCATCGAAGACATACACGGCGGAACTGTGCGTGACTTCGTAGCTGCCGTTCGGGTCGCGCTTTTCCATCTGGTAGGCGACGCGATACTTCCGCGCCAGCGTCTCGATCTGCCGGTCGTTGCCGGTCAGACCTACGGCGTGCTCGGCATCGAAAGCGCCGACGTAGTCGTGCAGTGCCTGGGGCGTGTCGCGCGCCGGGTCGACGGTGATGAACAGGATGCGCACCTTTTGCGCGTCCGGGCCGAGTTTGGCGAGCACCTGCATCAGGCGCGCCATGGTCTCGGGACAGACGTCGGGGCAATGCGTATAACCGAAATAGACGAGCGCGGTATCGCCCTTGAAGGCCTCGCCGGTGACCGGTTTGCCGTCATCTCCGATGAGCGAGAAGTCGAGATCCGGCAGGTGGCCGGTCACGTTCGTCAGGTGCCAGGGCGCTTCCTTGTGCGTGCAGCCGGCGAGCAACCCGAGCGCCATGGAGAGCGCCAACACCCCCGGCAACGCGGCCCGTTGCAGGCGCCGCGCGGTGCGCGCCTTGCGTGGCGCTGGCCGCGGCAGTTCAGGTTCATCCAATTGCACCCGTTGGCGCGAAATTCTGGGGAACAAAGCTGGCATCCATGACTCGATTAAAGGAGACGCCCCGCGAGCGCAACTCACGACGGCGCATCGCAACGCGGAGCGGCTGGCAAATCGCAGCGCTGCGGTTCTCGCGCGGACCTGTCGGCGTGGCTGGGACTGTATCGTAAATGATTGGGGCGCGTCATACACCGCCCCGGAGGACCGGGATCGCGAGGCAATTTGACGCATCCCGGGAAAAGCGGCCGCAGCGGGAACCTGCGGATTTTGCACGGAATTTCCGCGTCGGGCAGGTCGATTCCAATGCCAGCGTTGCGCTAAGCCTTACTTTCCCGAAAAATAGCGGGATGCGCGGTAAGATGCGCACACTTTTGCGGCTGCGAGCGGCTGAAAGGCAAGATAAACCGATGCAAGCACTTCCGGCTGTTCTGTCTCCCAGCGAGACGGCATTTTTCTTCGACTTCGATGGCACGCTGGTCGAGCTGGCTCCCACGCCCGACGGTGTGCTGGTGCAACCCCAGGTCATCACCCTGCTCACAGAGCTGCGGCGCCTGACGAACGGCGCCGTCGCGGTCGTCTCGGGCCGCGGCATTGAGAGTATCGACTCGTTTCTCGGCATGCCCGACCTGCCCATTGCCGGCCTGCACGGCGCCGAGCGGCGCGACTCGAACGGCGACACCCAGCGCATCGGCTTTCATGATGAGCGCCTCCTGCGCATGGAGCAGGTGCTGGCCGATGTCGTCAACCACAATCCGGGCATGCTGCTCGAAATCAAGGGCGCGGCGCTGGCGCTGCATTATCGCAACGCGCCGGACCGCGAGCCCGTCGCACGCAAGGCCACCGAACTGCTCGTGGCCGACTATCCGGGCGCCTATGTGCTGCAGCCGGGCAAGATGGTCTACGAGATCAAACCGAAAGACGTCGACAAGGGGCGCGCCGTACGGGCCTTTCTGGACGAGCCGCCGTTCACCGGCCGCCGGCCGGTCTTCGCCGGCGACGATCTGACCGACGAGAAAGGTTTTGCGGTCGTCAACGAGCGCGGCGGCGTGTCGATCAAGGTAGGCCCGGGCGACACGATTGCGCGCTCGCGGCTCGAGTCGGTCGGCGCGTTGCTCGAATGGCTTGAGGCGATTGTCACCGCGGCGCGCGGCGCATGATGCGCGCCCGGTTTCGCTTCATTCCGAACGTCCTTCTGCACGGAAATTGCGCTTCATGAGTCGACTGATTATCGTATCGAACCGGGTCGCGCCGATCTCGGAAGGTGGCCCGGCGGCGGGCGGCCTCGCGGTGGGCGTCTACGATGCGCTGAAGGAAACGGGTGGCATGTGGTTCGGCTGGAGCGGCGACGTGCTCGCGTCGGGGCAGCCGCAGATCAAAGTCGAAGAGCGCGGCCCCGTGACCTTCGCCACCATCCCCTTGGTGCGGCGCGACTACGACCAGTACTACCGCGGCTTTTCGAACGCCACCTTGTGGCCCGCGTTTCATTACCGGGCGGATTTGCTGCAGTACGACCGGCACGACTTTGGCGGCTATTGCCGCGTCAACACGTGGCTCGCCCAGCAACTCGTGCCGCTCCTGCGCGCCGACGATGTGATCTGGGTGCACGACTATCACCTGATTCCGTTTGCGCAGGCCTTGCGCGCGGCAGGCGTCAAAAACCGCATCGGCTTCTTTCTGCATATCCCGTTTCCGGCGTCGCAGGTGCTGCTGGCGGTGCCGCCGCATCGCGAACTGGTCGAAGCGCTCTGCTCGTTCGACCTGCTTGGCTTCCAGACCGGCCCCGATCTGCGGGCGTTTTGCGACTACATCGTCAACGAGGCGAACGGCACCGTCGAGAATCCGGCTGACGGGCCGAGCGTCGTGCAGGCGTTCGGCCGGACCCTGAAGGCGTCGGCATATCCGATTGGCGTGTATCCGGACGAGATCGCGGAGCTCGCGAAAGCGGGCGAGCGCGGCAAGCCGGTGCGCACCATGAAGGCCACGCTGCATTCGCGCAAGCTGATCATGAGCGTCGACCGGCTCGATTATTCGAAGGGGTTGGTGGAGCGCTTCCGCGCCTTCGAGCGGCTGCTCGAACACTCCCCCGCGCAGCGCAACAAGGTGTCGTTCCTGCAGATCGCGCCGCCCACGCGGGCTGATCTGCATGCTTACCAAGACATTCGTCTGCAACTGGAAGGCGAGTCGGGCCGTATCAACGGCCGTTTCGCAGAACTGGACTGGGCGCCGATTCTCTACATTCATCGTCAGTACGAACGGCCGGTGCTGGCTGCGCTGTTTCGTACGGCCCACGTGGGTTATGTGACGCCTTTGCGCGACGGCATGAACCTCGTGGCCAAGGAATATGTCTCGGCGCAGGATCCGGAAGATCCGGGCGTGCTGGTGCTGTCGCGCTTCGCGGGCGCGGCGCAGGAGCTGGACGGCGCGTTGATCGTCAATCCCGTGGATATCGACGGGATGGCCGAGGCGCTGGCAACGGCCTTGTCGATGCCGCTCGCCGAGCGTCAAGCCCGTTACCGCGACATGATGGTGCAACTGCGCGAGAACAACGTGTCGGTGTGGCGCGATAACTTCATGCGTGATCTGCAGGCGGCAGGTGCCGCGAAGGACGACGGCGAGGTGGCGTCGGCGGTTCGCGAACCCCTGGCTGGGTGAGGGCAGGGCGAGCATAAAAAAGCCGCTTCGATGCATACATCGAAGCGGCTTTTTACATTCATGTCGGCCATCACAGCGGCGTTGCCGCCGCCAATCTTCACACCACGTGCTGTTCGTCGACCTTCTTGCCGCCGGCGTGCAGCGTCGCGCCTTTGCCGTACTGCTTCGACAACAGGTCGCGATACAGCCCCGGCCGGTTGCGCAGTTCTTCGGGCGTGCCGTCGTCGACGACCTTGCCTGTGCTCATCACGATGATCCGGTCAAAACTGTTCAACGTCGACAGCCGGTGGGCGATGGCGACCACCGTGCGGCCCACCATCAGCCGGTCGAGCGCTTTCTGGATCGCCTCTTCGGAGGCGCTGTCGAGCGCCGAGGTGGCTTCGTCGAGCAGCAGAATCGGCGCGTTCTTCAGGATGGCGCGTGCAATCGCGATGCGCTGCCGCTGACCGCCCGAGAGCTTGACGCCGCGGTCGCCGACGACCGTGTCGTAGCCTTCCGGCATCGCTTCGATAAAGTCCGAGCAACGCGCTTCCCGGGCCGCTGCGAGCACTTCTTCGCGACTCGCCTCAGGGCGGCCGTAGGCGATGTTCTCGTAGACAGTGCGGTGGAACAGGGCGATATCCTGCGGCACGACGGCAATCGCGTGGCGCAAGCTGTCCTGCGTGATTGAGGCGATGTCCTGCCCGTCGATCTTGATCTGGCCGCCTTGCGTCTCGTAGAAACGCTGCAGCAGTGAAAGCACGGTGGACTTGCCCGCGCCGGACTTGCCGATCAGGCCGACCCGCTGGCCCGGTTCGATATGCAGGTCGAAATGATCGAGAATCGGCCGGCGGCGCGGATACGCAAACGTCGCGTTCTCGAAGTCGATCCGTCCGCCTTGCGGCACCAGTTCGACGGCGTCCGAGCGGTCCGGCATGCCGTGCGGCTCGAGCAGCGTGCGCACCGCTTCGGCGAGCCGCGCGACGTGCTGCGTAACGTCGACGAGCGCGACGGCGAGGTCGCGCGTACCGTGCAGAATCGTGAAGCCGAGCGAGCTGACCAGCACGATGTCGCCCGAGGTGGCGCGGCCGTTGTCCCACAGCCACAACGCCCAGCCGAGCAACCCGGCCGAGAGCATCGCCGTGATGACCGCGTGCAGCAGGCGCAGCTTCTCCAGATAGAGCAGGCTCTGCTGACGCGCATCCATTTCGGCCTTGACGGTGGCGCCGAAGCGCGCCTGTTCGCGAATCGTCATGCCGAATGCGCGCACGAGGCCCATGTTGCTGATCACGTCGACCAGTTCGCCGTCCACCGAAGCCGCCTTGGTGGCGAAGTGATGGTGACGCGCCGAGCCGCGCCCTGCCAGCTTGTAGAGCACCACAGAGAGGATCGCCGAACAGAGCATCAGCCCGCCCGCCATCAATGGATTGACGGCGGTGATCATGACGATGGCGCCGAGCACGGCAATACATGGCGGCAGCACGTTCCAGGCGGTGGTGTTCTCCGCCGTGTAGACCGCGTTCGAGGTCGCCGTGATGCGGCTCGCCAGCATGCCGGGCTGCTTTTCCGAGTAGTACGTGGGCGAGTGGCCGCTCAGATACTGGAACAGGTCGCGGCGCAGGTCTCCGGTCACGGCCACGAAGGTGTGCGCGGCGACCCAGCCGCCGACCCGCCACAGCAGGTTGTCGGCGGCAATCAGGCCGACAAGGATGGCGAACGCGCTCCACAGCGGGCCCGGATGGTGCCGGCCTCCGCCGAGCACGTCGATCAGATGCTTGATCGCATATTGAGAGGCGAGCGCACAACCCACAGCCGCGAACACGCTGCACAGGACGATCGCATGCGCGAGCGGGTGGCGGCGGATATAGCGAAAAAGAAACGCAAGCGGCCTGTGCGCATAGCTCGCAAGCTTTGCGTTGTGGACGTTACGCTGGGCGATGGTGAGATGTTCCAATTGATCGTGTGGTCGGTGTGTTTCAGGTTATGTCATGCAACGGCATGGGCCACGGGACGCATCGCCACAAAAGGCAGATGCTTCGCATTGTAAACACGCAAAAGGCATTCCGCCGTGTTTGAACGGCGACGGGACGCGACTGATTTCGCGATGGGCATCCGCAACACCTTGTTTGCTCGACTCCGCCAAGCGGCAGTCGTTCATGCAGATTGCGGAATAATTTCGGGATATAATTACAAAAGCCATTCAACGCGCGCGGACCTGTGGCAACGCGTGGAAGAGCGGCACGCTGAAAACATTGACGAAAAATTCGCAAAAAAACTGTCTGCCGGCCGCGCGCCACAGCCAGCCCCTACTGTAGAACTGTCTTATAAAACAAGGGTTTGCAAAGTGTTTCCGCTTTGTAACAACGTAAAGTGTTTGAAATGTTTCACGCCCTGAGGGGCTTCCGGCACTCATAATGCACGCTCGGTAGTCCCACGAAATTATCTGACAGTTTGTCAACGAGTCTGAGGCATGTGCGTTTACGGCACATGTACAGCCTGGTGACGATGATCAGTCTGGGCATCCTTACCAAGCGATCCATCGCAGGATTTCTCGAAGAAACAGGCCCGTGCCGGTACCTCCGGCGCGACTGGCCAGGCGAGCAAAGCGAGTCGCTTTTAACAAACCGCAGTACTTTTGCCTGATTTTTTACGAGGAGTTCTCTCTATGCGAATCGCACAAATCGCTCCGTTGCACGAGGCGGTTCCTCCCAAGCTGTATGGCGGAACGGAACGGGTGGTGTCCTACCTGACCGAAGCACTGGTCGAACAAGGACATGATGTGACGCTCTTCGCGAGCGGCGATTCGCAGACCTCGGCGAAACTCGAAGCTTTCTGGCCGCAGGCGCTGCGCCTCGACCCGACCATCCGCGACGTGATGGCCCCGCACATGCTGCTGCTGGAAGAAGTGCGCCGTCGCGCTGACGAATTCGATGTGCTGCATTTCCACATCGACTACTACCCGTTCTCGCTGTTCGCGCGCCAGCCGGTGCCGTTCCTGACCACGCTGCACGGCCGTCTCGATCTGCCCGAACTGCAACCGATCTTCAACACCTTCAGCGATGTGCCCGTGGTGTCCATCTCGGACAACCAGCGCATGCCGTTGCAACAGGCTAACTGGCTGTCGACCGTTTATCACGGCCTGCCGGAAAACCTGCTCAAGCCGATCCCCAACGTCAAACCGGGCTATCTCGCCTTCCTCGGCCGTATTTCTCCGGAAAAGCGCCTCGACACGGCTATCCGCATCGCCGAGCAGGCCGGGATGAAGATCAAGGTTGCCGCCAAGCTCGACAAGGCTGACCGCGCGTACTACGAAGAAGTCATCAAGCCGCTGATGTCGCTGCCGCACGTCGAATACATCGGCGAAATCAGCGAAGCAGAAAAGACCGAATTCCTCGGCAACGCTCACGCGCTGCTGTTCCCGATCGACTGGCCGGAGCCCTTCGGTCTGGTGATGATCGAAGCCATGGCTTGCGGTACGCCGGTGATCGCGTTCAAGCGCGGTTCGGTGCCGGAAGTGATCGAGAACGGTGTGTCGGGCTTCGTCGTCGAAGACGAAATCAGCGCGGTCGCTGCCGTCAATCGTCTGCACGCGCTGCCGCGCGAAACGGTGCGCAAGGCGTTTGAATCGCGTTTCTCGTCGAAGGTCATGGCGCAGAACTACGTGGCGTCGTACGAAGAACTGCTGCGCCAGAAGCGCCGCACTGTGCTGCGCGAAGTCAACGCAAGCTAGTACCTCGCTTAGCTATATCCGCTTGGGCGCCGCCTTCGGGCGGCCCGCAGGCGCCAACAACGCCCCGCGTGTGTCAAGCACGCGGGGCGTTGTTGCATGCGCGCCGCGCATTTGTCGTGGAATCGTCCGAAAGTGGCGGTTTGGGGGCAGCAACCGTGAGGCGTCTCGGTAATATCCCTATAATGGCCGTGCCGCAAATTTGGCTGCGGCGTCGTCAACGACCGGAGGATGCCTTGGCGAGAACGAAAGAGACGCGTGCGAATGCGGCGCCCGGCGCTGGAACGATTTTCGCGTTGCGCGCCATCGGTCTCGTGATTCTGGCTCGGTGGCTGTTTTCGATGGCGGGAATGGACTTCGTCTCGTCGCTGTCCGCGATGGCCTCGTCGCCGTGGGCCTGCATCAACCTGGTCTTCCTGTTCCTGCTGATTTTTCTGCCGGGCGCGCGCGCCCAGGCCGAGCGTCCGTTTCATCCGCTACCGCAATGGCTGCGGCAGGCGTTGCGGTTGTTCGCTTTCCTCGGATTCCTGTTCGCCATTTTTTCGGTGGGTGCCTTCGTCTGGAGCGCTGGCGGGCGGCGTGCGATACACGCCGTGGCCGCCACCAACGGCTGGCTGGTGGCGGCGCCGGCCCTGTACGCCGCCGTGCTGTGGATCTGCCGTCCGCGCGCGCTGTGGCGCACGAACGTGGCGGCGCGCCGCTTCGCGATAGGCCGCTACGCGATTTCCGTCGACGTGGCGACGCGCACGGTGGTCGTGTGGGTGGAAAGCCGCAAGCTCGGTCAGTACGATGCCCGCGAATTGTCGGTGCACTGGCCGGATGGACAGGGTGACGCCGGTGCGGCTCCGGTTGCGGTAACTGCTGCGGAGTTCGGCACGGCGGAGGCGGTGGCTCCAGTGGGTATCGGTTCGGCCCCGGCTTCGGCGGTGCCGAGGACTGCGGCGCACAGCGGCTGGCTGCACCGGCGGCCTAAGGTGGAGTTGCATTGGGACTCCCCCGCGGCGGCGGGACATAACCATCAGACAGTATTTCGCGCGGCGCTTGCAACGGAGGGCGACCGGGTGGCCGCGCGGGCTCTCGATACATCGCTGCGCCAAGCCTGATTTCCGGAGACTTCATGACCGATTCGACGCTTAACGCGACTGCTGTAGGGGAGCATGGTGCAACGCCTAAACCGTTCCGGCGCCTGCTGCTGACCGGCGCCGCCGGCAACCTCGGCCGGCAGCTCCGCGGTGCACTCGCCGCCTGGGCCGATGTCGTGCGCGTCAGCGATATCGCGCCGCTCGGCGAAGTGGCGGCGCATGAAGAAGCGTCGGTGGTGGACCTCGCCGATCCGCAGGCCGTGCATGCGCTGCTCGAAGGCGTCGATGCGGTGATTCACCTGGGCGGCATTTCGGTCGAAGCGCCGTTCGAGGATTTGCTCGAAGCGAATATCCGCGGTCTCTACAACCTGTATTCGGCGGCGCAGAAGCAGGGCGTGAAGCGCATCGTGTACGCCAGTTCGAATCACGCGGTGGGATTTCATCCGGTGACCTCGGTGGTCGATATCGACGCGCCCTTGCGTCCCGATAGCCTGTACGGCGTGACCAAGTGCTTCGGCGAGTCGCTGTCGCGCTACTACTTCGACCGCTTTGGTCTGGAGACCGTGTGTCTGCGGATCGGCTCGTCGTTCGAGCAGCCGAAGAATCCGCGCATGCTGGTGACGTATCTGAGCTATCGCGACTTCATCGAACTGGTGCGCTGCTCGCTCTTCACCAACCGGGTGGGGCACGCGATTGTGTACGGCGTGTCCGATAACCGCAGCAAGTGGGTGGACAACACGAAGGCGGCGTTCCTTGGTTTTCGTCCTCAGGACAGCTCAGTGGAGTTCGAGCATCTGTTTCCGGCCAACGCGCCTGACGCGAATCTCGACGATCCGATCCAGCGCTTCCAGGCGGCCCGTTTGTACTGGCCGGGCCGATGGAGCCGAAGTCCTGATTGGAACAGTGTGGCTGCGGACCGACCCGTTTCCAGCCGGGCGGCAACGATCCGCACGCCCTGCCGGAATTGAGTGAGCTAGCCCAATGAGTGGCCGGATGAGCGGCCCAATCAAGCTGGCGCTTAGTGATGCGCGAAGTTCGCTTGCCCACTCACGTTCTGAGCGCGGCTGCCCGATTCCGAAACCACATTCGCCACGCCACCGTACGCGTTGCCGTCCGCGCCGTACGCAGCCTGCTCAACGGCGATCGTCTCCACGCTCTGGCCACGTTGCGACGCCGGTGCGCCGGCGATCGGGTTATACGAGGGTGCCGGACCGTAGCCGCTGCTGGCAAATGCGGGGACCGCCACGGCTGCGGTAACGGCGACCAGAAGGGTTGCGATGAGATTGCGGTTCATGAGATTCACTCCAATTCAGGTTAAATGTCTTGTGACCGCGGCGCACTGCTGATTGGCGACTGCGCCGCGGCCGGACTAACAGGTTCTTGCCAGAGTCTTACTTCAGGCGCGACTGCAACTCGTTGGCGAGCTGTTTGATCGCGGCCTTCGTCGGTGCGTCTTCAGCGAGCGCGTTGAGCAAGCCGAAGTCGTGGATCGTCCCGTTGTAGCGCACCGTGGTCGCCTCATCGCCCGCTTCGTCGAGCTTGCGGCCGTAGGCTTCGCCTTCGTCGCGCAGTACGTCGGACTGCGCGACCTGGATCAACGCCGGCGGCAGACCCTTCAGCTCATCCAAAGAAGCACGCAACGGCGATGCGTAAATCTCGTTACGCTGCTTCGGATCCTTGGTGTACGCGTCCCAGAACCACTTCATCATCGGACGGGTCAGGAAGTGGCCTTCCGGATAGGCGTTGTACGAACCGTCGTTGAAATTGTTGTCCGTGACGGGCCACATCAGACCTTGAAAACGGATCGCGGGACCTTGCTTGTCCTTCGCCATCAGTGAGACCACCGCGGCCATGTTGCCGCCCACGCTATTGCCGACCACCGCGAGACGGCTGCCATCCACCCCGATCTCGTTACCATGCGCTGCGATCCATTTGGTAGCGGCGTACGCCTGGTTGATCGCCACCGGATAGCGCGCTTCGGGCGATGGCGTATAGTTGACGAACACCGCCACCGCGCCGGATTGCACGACGAGGTCGCGCACGAGGCGCTCGTGAGTCGGAAAGTCGCCGAGGATCCAACCGCCGCCATGGAAGAACATGAAGACCGGCGGCGTACCCGTGACACCTTGCGGCCGCACGATGGTGATTGGCACCGTGATGCCGTCCTGCTCGATGGTCCGGTTCGACACATCGATGCCCGACAGATCGACCTTGACGCTGTTCTGCGCACCCACCAGCACCGCGCGCGCTTGCGCTGGGGGTAACGTGTTGATTGCCGGTCCCGTGCCGCTGTTGAGCGCCTGGAGGAAGTGGCTCGTCACCTGATCGGGCGCGGCGGGTGCTGCCGGGGTCGCGGCGGCGGCGAAGGTCGTGCTGGCGGCGAGAGCAGTGGCGAGCAGCAGGGGCTTGATGGTCTTCATGATGGCTTCGGTCTGTGTAGTTGACGTGTAGGACTTAGGCGATCGTCAGCGTGACGTCGATGTTGCCGCGGGTTGCATTCGAGTACGGGCAGACGATATGCGCCTTGTCGACGAGGGTCTGCGCCGCTTCGCGGGCCATGCCGGGCAGCGAAATCTTCAGTTCGACTTCGATGCCGAAGCCGTTCGGAATCACGCCGATACCCACGCTGCCATCAATCGAGACGTCCGCCGGGATGACGATCTTGTCGCGTGCGGCGACGAACTTCATCGCGCCGAGGAAACACGCGCTATAGCCGGCAGCAAACAGTTGTTCCGGATTCGCGCCTTCGCCGCCCGCGCCGCCGAGTTCTTTGGGCGTGGTCAGCTTGAAGTCGAGGTTGCCCGCAGGCACAACGGCACGACCGTCGCGGCCGCCAGTGGCGTGGGCTTGGGCACGGTAGAGAACTTTTTCGAGGGACATGGTGAAGCTCCTTAAAGTAGGTTGGGTTACCAGATTTTTGCTATCTACTACTAGATAGATTTAACTGCAAAAAAACACAGACTTCTCTTTCACATCTACCGTGTTATCTATCTATGCAAAGATAGATAACACGGCCAAACAAAGAGGCGGACTCGCCACCTCGTATTGACTGCCTTGCCGTTACCGCGCGATTCTCACCGAAGCCTCGACATCTTCAAGCCGGGCCTTGGTGTGAAACAACCGCGCCGCCAACACGCTGCCCTGAAAAGACGCGAAGAGCGCGCGTGCCGCGTTTTCCGGTTTGCCGTTCACCGCCAGCGTCCCTTCTTGCGCGCCTTGCGCCAGAACCTTTGCGAGCCAGTTTTCGTTTGCCTTGAAAAACGCCTGCACAGCTTGCCGGATATTGTCGGGCAGTGACTCGATGTCCGCTGCCAGCATGCCGCACAGGCAGATCTGATTGCCGTCACCCAGGGTCCTGCCGAACAGCTTCGCGTACTTGCTGAGCTTTGCAGCGGCCGGTAAGGAAGTGTCGACGGCCTGGAGAGCGTTGAATACCTCTTTGCTGTACCCGCCGACCGCTTCCAGTACCAGATCGTCTTTCGACGGAAAGTAGTAATGGATGCTCGAGGTCTTGACGCCGACCAGACTTGACAGATCCCGGTAACTAAAACCGTTGTAACCGCGCAGCATGATAAGCGTGATTGCGTGGTCCAGAATCTGTTCGCGCACTGTCGTTGTCGTTTCCATGGATTGAACTTTATCTACTGGTAGATAGATTGTCAAGCGGAGGGGCGAAAAATTTTTCGAGCGGTGAGAGGGAAGGGTCTGCGGGACAAAAAAAGGCCGGCGTATGGGCATACGCCGGCCTGAGTGATGCTGATGCGTGATGCTTGTGGCGGACATCAAGTTGGAGAATCCGCGGGTTTCAGGACGCTTCAGATGCGGGCGCCGTGCAATGCCCGCATCTTCCGGCCGGTTACTCTCCCACCAGCATTTCCGAGTCGTCGATCTGCGTGGCGCTGGCGCTCACGCTCACGCTCACGCTTGCGTTGGCACCCAGCGCCGCACGCCTCACATCCGGCTCGGACAGGCCCTTGATCAACTCGAGCGCCTGGCGTTCGAACAGCCTGCGGTACAAGCCTTTCTCGAGCCGGATCAGCGCTTCGTGACTGCCTTCTTCGATGACCTTGCCCTTGTCGAGCACCAGCAAGCGGTCCAGGGCGCGCACGGTAGAGAGCCGGTGCGCGACGACGAGCGTCGTGCGGCCCACCATCAACCGCTCCATGGCCTGCTGGATCAGCACTTCACTTTCACTGTCGAGGCTCGAGGTGGCTTCGTCCAGAATCAGGATCGGTGCGTCAGCCAGGAACGCCCGCGCAATCGCCACGCGCTGGCGCTCGCCGCCTGAGAGCTTGACGCCGCGCTCGCCCACCAGCGTGTCGTAGCCCTGAGGCAGCGTCACGATGAAGTCGTGGGCGCTGGCGAGCTTCGCCGCACGCTCGATCTCGGCGCGCGTGGCGCCGGGACGCGCGTAGGCGATGTTCTCGGCCAGCGTGCGGTGAAACAGCACCGGCTCCTGCTGCACGATTGCAATCTGGCTGCGCAACGACGCCTGACTGACGAGAGCGATATCTTGCCCGTCGATCGTGATGCGGCCACTGGAGACGTCGTAGAGCCGCTGGATCAGCTTGATGAACGTCGTCTTGCCCGAGCCCGAATGCCCCACCAACCCGACGCGCTCACCCGGCGCAATACGCACGGAAAAGTTGTCGTAGAGCGGGGTAGCGAGCGAGCCATAGTGGAATGTCACATGCTCGAAACGGATTTCGCCCTTGCCGATGGCGATCGGGCGGGCGCCGGTTTTGTCCTCGATACCGAGTTGCTGCTTTTCGAGCGCCACCAGTTCCTCCATGTCGTTGACCGAGCGCTGCAGGTTGCGGATGTGCATCCCCACTTCGCGCAGGTAGCCCTGCAACATGAAGAACATCGTCAGCGCGAACGTGATGTCGCCCACGCTCGCTTCGCCGCGCGCCCACAGGAACAGCGCCGCGCCGAGGATCGAGGCCTGGATCAGCACGAGCATGCCGCCTTGCACGCCGCCATTGAGCGTACCGCGGACCCACGTGCGTTTCGTGCGATGACGCCATTTGCTGATGATGCGGGCAAGCAGGACTTCTTCACGCACTTCGGCGCCGAACGCCTTGACGACCGTGTTGCAGCTCACGGCGTCGGCGAGCGCTCCGCCCATCTTCGTGTCCCAGGCATTGGCGAGGCGCGCGGCGGGTGCCACGAAGCCGAGCGACAGCATCGCCGTGACCGAGATGTAGATCACCGAGCTGATGCCCACGACCGCACCCATCAGCGGCCAGCGCACGCCGAGCAATACGGTGGAGCCCACCAGCATCACGAGCGACGGAAACAGCGCGATCAGCAGCGTGTCGTTGAGGATGTCGAGCGCCCACATGCCGCGCGTGATCTTGCGCACGGTTGAGCCGGCGAAGCTGTTGGCATGCCAGTCGGTCGAAAAGCGCTGCACCCGCTGAAACGCGTTGGCGGCGATCTTGCTCATCATCTCGAGCGTCAGCGGGATAATGTTCATGAAGACGCCTTGACGCAGCAGCGTGGCGCCGAGTCCGAGTCCCGCGAGAATGCCGAACGCCATGACGGCGGCATGCCAGGCGGCCGGGTTGCCGGCTGAGCCGGAGGCGATCGCGTCGACGAGGTGCCCTGCAAACAACGGTGTGAGCACATCGGCCAATGCCGAGAGCAGCACAAGTGAGGTGACGGCGAAGATACGCCACGGTTGTTCGCGCCAGTGGCGAATGGTGAAGCCTAGGACGTCCTTAAAGGCTTGTCCGCGAAAGTCGAGTTTTTTAGTAGTCATTGGTCACGGCCTGGGGACGCAGAGACCCCGGGATTCCAGTCAGGAGCAATAGGAATAGACAGCCGCTGCGGGCAGAATGAACTGGCGAGCTAGTGTGAGACCGTCTGGATAATGCGCAGGCTTGCCAAAACGGCGGACCTGCGTAGGCGACTAGTTAAGATCGCGAGGCCACGTAAAGAGTGGCAATGTGCACGCTGAACAACATGTGATGCCTCCCTTTAGTGTTGAGTGAAGTGAAGAAAATGTTGATCGGAGCTAATGTCCGAGGTTCGAATATATAGCGGGTTTATGGCGGTTGCAAGAGCGCGTTGCCTCGATGTGGTTGATTTGATACGAAGAATCGGGGAGGGCGTACGCGGATGCTGGGTGGAAAATGCGCGCCGCATTTTTCACCCAGCACGTGATCAAAACATAAAGCCGGCCCGGCGACTCAAAAACCCTTCGAGAACGATCTTGCCACGCGCGCGATTGCTTTCGACGAGCGCGTGCGCGCGCCGCAGGTTTTCGGCGTTGATCGCCCCGAAATGCTCGCCGAGTGTCGTACGCAGCGTGCCGGCATCGATCAGCGCAGCGATGCGTTCGAGGATCTCGTGCTGGCGGATCATATCCGGCGTTTCGAATAGAGACCGCGTGAACATGAGTTCCCAGTGCAGCGAGATCGCCTTCAACTTGAGCGGCACCGCGTCGAGCGTTTTCGGATCGTCGATGAGGCCAAGCTTGCCTTGCGGCGCGAGCACCTCGACGATCTGGGAATAGCGTTCCTCAGTATGCGTAAGGCTCGCGACATAGCGCACCTGCTCAACGCCGATCCGGCGTAGCTCTTCTTCCAGCGGGCGCGTGTGATCGATGACGTCGTGTGCTCCCAGATCGCGAACCCATTCTTGCGTCTGCTGTCGTGATGCCGTGCCGATCACGCGCAGCTTCGTCAGCTGCCGCGCGAGTTGAACGAGAATCGAGCCGACGCCGCCAGCCGCACCGATGATCAGGAGTGCATCGCCGTCGCCCCCGCCCTCGGCGACGCCGAGGCGATCAAAGAGCAGTTCCCAGGCCGTAACTGAAGTGAGCGGCAACGCGGCGGCATGCGCGTCATCGAGCGTGGTAGGACGATGACCGGCAATGCGCTCGTCGACGACGCTGTACTCGGCATAGACGCCTGGGCGAGTGACGGAGCCGGCGTAAAACACGTCGTCGCCGACCTTGAACAATGTGACGTCCGAGCCGACTGCCTCGACCGACCCGGCGGCATCCCACCCGAGCAAGATCGGCGTGTCGCCGAGCATCCCCGCACGGACCTTGGTGTCGACGGGGTTGACTGCGATGGCGCGAATTTTCACAAGCAGATCGCGCGGCCCCGGCTCGGGCTTTGGCAATTCCGTTTCGTAGAGTGCGCGAGGATCTTCGATCGGCAGGCCGGGCTGGTCGTAAACGATGGCTTTCATCTATTTTTGCTGTGTTGGTGTTCGGGACGGGCCGCTTTGGCGACCCAGACATCCCTTGATCATGCGCCGCACGAGCCACCCGAAAAACAGGGAAAATCGGGTAGAACTTTCACTGCGGGAATGAAAATGATCCGGTTCGACGACCTGGCGCTGTTCGTGCGCACCGCCGCGCTCGGCAGCTTCTCGAACGCGGCCCGCGAAGCGGATCTGCTGCCGGGCCAGGTCAGCGCGGCAATTCAGAGGCTTGAGCGCGAGCTCGACATACGTTTGTTCGCGCGCTCGACGCGCAGCCTGCGGCTGACTGCCCAAGGCGAGGAATATTTGCCGTACGCAAAACAGGCGCTCGTGACCTTGCAGGAGGGGCGCGAGCGCCTGCGTGGTGAGGCGGACTCGCTACAAGGGCTGCTGCAGATCACCGCGCCGTCGGATCTGGGTCGCAATGTTCTGCTGCCCTGGATCACGGCGTTTCGCGAGGCGCATCCGAAGCTGTCGGTGCGACTGTTTTTGTCCGATCAACTGACCGACATGTTTCGCGATCCGGTCGAGATCGCCATCCGCTACGGGCGCGCCGATAACGCAAGCTACGTCGCGCTGCCGCTTGCCAGCGACAACCGGCGCGTGCTCGTTGCGTCGCCCGCTTACCTGCAACGGCACGGGCGACCGCGCACGCTGAACGAGTTGGCAGCGCATCACTGCCTGCTCTATCTCGTGGGCGGCCGCATCTACGACAAATGGGTGTTCCCGGTGGCGGGCGAACTCCGCCAGGTCGCAGTCGCCGGGTCACTCGTTTGCGATGACGCAGACGTGGCACGGCGCTGGGCGATCGAGGGCCAGGGGATTGCATATAAATCGTGGCTCGACGTGTGTGCCGACGTGCGGGCGGGGCGACTCGAAGTGCTGATGCCCGGGCAGCCAGGCGAAGCGGCGCCGCTGAACCTGATCTGCACGCATCGCAAGCAGTTCTTTCCCGCGATCCGGCAATTGCATGAGGTGCTCAAGGAACGCGTATCGGGGCTTACGGCGCTGTTCCCGACGTAGAAATCTTGGCGCCGCTATGATTGCGGCTGCAAGTCCTTGCCAATCCGCTGGAGAACGCTATGCCGGAAATCATTGTGTACGCAGTAGCAGGACGCTCAGCCGAGCAAAAGAAAGCGCTGATGACGGGGATTACCAAAGCCGTGGTCGACAGCTTTGGTGTCGAAGCAGAACGGGTTGTCGTGCAGATCGTGGAGTCTTCACCGGACTCCAAGTCGCGAGGCGGCGTTCCGTTCAGCGAGCGCTAGCGCGCACGTATTGGACCCGTATGGCGGCCGCGGTTCCACTCGTCGGGAGATGTTCGCCATGCGAGTGCGAAGGACCGTTTGGGGTGGTGGTCCGCCTATCGCCTTTACCTCGCACGACCGGCAACGAATATGAACAAACCGTGGAGTCCCGACGACATCGCGCCCCAGACCGGCCGGCGCGTTATCGTCACAGGCGCGAACAGCGGCATCGGCTATCACGCGGCCGCGATCCTGGCGAGTCATGGCGCCGAGGTTGTGTTTGCGTGCCGCGACGAACAGCGTGGCGCGGGCGCACTCGCCCGCCTGCGTGCGCAAGTGCCTGGAGCCCGGGTGCGGCTTGCGCAGCTCGACCTCGCCAGCCTCGCGTCGGTGCGCGCCTTTGCCGACCACGAGCTTGAGCTATGCCAGCCGCTCGACCTTCTCATCAATAACGCTGGCGTCATGGCGCCCCCGCGACGTCTCGAAACCGCCGACGGCTTCGAACTGCAATTCGGCACCAACGTGCTTGGGCATTTCGCGCTGACCGGCATACTGCTGCCCGCATTCGAGATGGCCGCGCACAGTTCGCCTGACCGACCGCGTGTGGTGACGGTCGCTTCGATCGCACACAAGCAGGGGCGGCTCGACTTCGACGACCTTCAGGCAATCCGACACTACGGACCGATGCGTGCCTACCGGCAGTCGAAACTGGCTAATCTCATGTTCGCGTTCGAGCTCGACCGGCGTCTGCGTGCGGTCCAATCGCGCGTGATGTCGGTTGCCGCGCATCCCGGCGTCGCCAGCACGAATCTGTTTCGCAATGGCGACCATTCGGCGGTCAGCCGGGCAGCGCGAGCTGCGCTCAGCGGCTTCATTGGCACCATGCTGAACAGCGACCTGGCCGGCGCACTGCCGACGCTCTACGCGGCGACCGCGCCCGATGTTGTCGACGGCGGTTACTATGGCCCGCTCGGTCTGTTCGAGATGCGCGGTGAACAGGTGGGACCTGCAAAGGTCGCGTCTCAGGCAAGGGACGAAGCCGATGCCGGGCGACTCTGGCAGATCTGCGAGACACTGACCGGAACGGCGTTCGGATAGATGCAGATGCCTTGCGTTGTTCGGGGTACGCAGGCGCGGGCATCGCAATGTCTCGTACAAACAAAAAGGCCCTCGACTTTCGTCTGAGGGCCTTTATCTCTTGCGGGTCACGCGAATCTGGTGGGTGGTACAGGGATTGAACCTGTGACCCCTGCCGTGTGAAGGCAGTGCTCTACCGCTGAGCTAACCACCCGAAGAGATTGAGATTATGTCAGAGGTTTTTAGACTCGTAAAGTATTTTTTAAGCAGTTTGCTCATCGGCGGTTGAAACGGGTTGAAGGCGCCAAACGCTCGTCCCTTTGACCGCCTTGTCGAGACCATCGAGCACGGCCTGATGCGCGGCAATCTCTTCTTCGCTGGCGACGATCACCGGCAGTTCGAGCGAGTTGAGCGCCACGCGCGGTGCGCCTTCATCGCCGCCCCTCGATGTCTCGCCGAGCATGTCGATAACCAGACTCTCCTGGCCGCGCGTCATCGCCAGATAAACTTCCGCCAGCAGTTCCGAGTCGAGCAACGCGCCGTGCAGCGTACGGTGCGCATTGCTGATGCCGAAGCGATCGCACAGCGCATCGAGTGAATTGCGCTTGCCGGGGAACATCGCCTTGGCCCGCACCAGCGTATCGATCACTTCACCGCAATGCGAACTGAACGCCGGCAGCCCAAGCAGTCCGAACTCGACGTCGAGAAAGCCGATATCGAACGGCGCGTTATGAATGATCAGATCCGCGCCCTGAACGAAATCGCGCAACTCGTTAGCGATCTCCACGAACTTCGGCTTGTCGCGCAAAAATTCGGTAGTCAGCCCGTGGACGGCGAGGGCGCCCGGATCGCTGTCGCGTTCCGGGTTGATATAGAAGTGCAGGTTGTTGCCCGTGAGCCGGCGGTTCACCAGCTCGACGCAGCCGATTTCGATGATGCGGTCGCCGGTGCGCGCATTCAAGCCGGTGGTTTCGGTATCGAGGATGAGTTGACGCATGTCGGATTAGCCCGCTCTAAAAATTGGCGTGAGGAAAACACAAAAACAGAAACGCAAAAGCAGCGCTACCTGAGCAGAAGAATACAAGGCGCGCTTCAGATTTCCGCCAGCGACGCGACACCGCGATTGGCCAGCGCATCGGCACGCTCGTTCTCCGGGTGCCCCGCGTGGCCCTTCACCCAGCGCCACTCGATCTCATGCTGCTGGACGGCCGTATCGAGCCGCTTCCACAGGTCGGCATTCTTCACCGGTGTCTTCGCGGCGGTCATCCAGTTTTTCTTCTTCCAGCCGTGGATCCACTCGCTGATGCCTTTCTGAACGTATTGCGAGTCGGTGTGCACGACGGCCTTGACGGGCCGCTTCAACGCTTCGAGTGCGGCGATCACCGCCATCAGCTCCATGCGGTTGTTGGTGGTGTTCGCTTCGCCGCCGAACATTTCCTTTTCCTGCGCGCCGAAGCGCAGCAATGCGCCCCAGCCGCCGGGGCCAGGGTTGCCCTTGCAGGCGCCGTCGGTGTAAATATCGATGAGTTCGGAGGTCATTTTCTCTGATTGCGTGTGTTCGGGGTGGCGGCGGGGGCAAGGCCCGCTGCGAGGACGGGCTTTTTCACCTTCAGTGGGCCGACGAGGCGCATGCCGCGCACGCGCTTGATCGCCTTCACCATATAAGTGGCGCCGAAGATCGGCCACCAGCGGTCGCCGGCGGCTTCCATGAAGCTATAGCGCGCGAGCCACTGGTCGCTCATCAGGGGCGGACGATAGCAGCCGAAGCGTCCGCGCTCAAGGTCGAAGCCGAGCAGTTTAATCCAGTCCTTCAGGCGCGTGAACGCGATCAGGTCGTGCGTGGCCGGGACGAACGGACGGCCCGTGACCTTGCCGACCGATTGCCGGGCGCCCCACAGCGACAGCGAATTAAAGCCGAGAATGATCAACTGGCCTTCCGGCATCAGCACGCGTTCGGCCTCGCGCAACAGGCGGTGCGGGTCGCGGGTGAATTCGAGCGTATGGGGCATGACGATCAGGTCGACGCTCTGCGCCTCGAACGGCAGGTCCAGCAGATCGCACCAGACCGCACTTCGGCCGAGCGGTGCATGTTGTTCGGGCGCGGCGGCGCTCGCCGTGCGCGGAAAACGATATGGCGCGCTGGCTCCGCTGGCGGCGTCCAGCACGAGGCCGCGGCACGGCATGCGGTTCTCGCGCAGCGCGTCGAGCTGTGGCAGGCCGAGCTGCAGCGCGTGATAGCCGAACACGTCCGACACCACGCGGTCGAGTTGCGCCTGTTCCCATTCCAGCACGTAACGTCCGGGTGGCGAATCGGTCCAGGCGGGCCAGTCTATAATCGTTCGGTCAGACATATTAAAGATTGCGTCGCCTATGAATGCGCTCGAGTACGTACCCGTCCCGGCGTTTGAAGACAATTACATCTGGCTCGTGTCGGACGGTCACCATGCGGTGGTCGTCGATCCGGGTGAGGCCGCCCCGGTTCGCGCCTATCTGGCGAAACGGGGCTGGCGGTTGAGCGCTATTTTACTCACCCACCATCACCAAGACCACGTCGGCGGAGTGGCCGATCTGCTGAATGGCCAGGCCGTGCCGGTCTATGGACCGGCCGGCGAGTCGATCGAGCATCTGACCTACCGCCTGAAAAGCGGAGACCACGTGAGCATCGCCGAGCCGGCGCTCGAGTTGAGCGTGCTCGACGTGCCCGGCCATACGAGCGGCCATATTGCCTACTTCCAGGCGGCCGATCCGGGCGGAACCCCGCACGTGTTTTGCGGCGATACGCTGTTCGCGTGCGGCTGCGGCCGGCTGTTCGAGGGCACGCCGGCGCAGATGCTCAAGTCGCTGGACGAACTCGCCGCGCTGCCGGGCCCAACCCAGGTCCACTGCGCACACGAGTACACGTTGTCGAACATCCGCTTCGCGCTGGCGGCCGAGCCGGGCAATGTGGAGCTACAGGCGTGGCGCGACAAGGCGACGGCGTTGCGCGAGCGTGGCGTGCCGACCTTGCCCACCACAATCGAGCACGAGAGAGCGGTCAATCCGTTTTTGCGGGCAGACAGTCCGGCCATCCAGACGACGCTCACCGAACAGTTGCATGAAACGGTGCCCGATCGTTTAACAGCGTTCACACTGTTGCGGGAATGGAAGAACAGGTTCCGCTGACCCGCGGCTTCATGGGCCATGTTCACCTTAAATTTCGGCAAAATCTGCCAAGCCTAAGATTTACCTAGGTTTTTCGTATATTTCCGATTGACGTAAACGTTTCGCTTTCGTACTATCGGCTGCAAATTCCAGTCCTGTGGAAGCCGAGACGTTCATGAGATTTATCTTTAGTGCGTTGTTGGTCCTCATGCTCGCCGCGTGTGCGAGCCAAGGGCCGACGACGAGTAGCAATACCACCACGCCTAATCCTGCCAGCCAGCAAGCCGTAGCCGACGCCCTTCGCAATACAGCCGCTGCCAAAGAAACGATCAATGTCGATCAAGGCTCAGTCGATCAGTTAACGAGCGCCGACGCCGATCTGTGGGCGCGGATTCGCCGTGGTTTTCAGATGCCTGACCTGCAAAGCGACCTCGTCGACATGCAGGCCAACTGGTACGCCCAGCGCCCGGAATACGTTCAACGTATGACCGAGCGGTCGCAAAAATACCTGTATCACATCGTCGAAGAACTCGAGCAGCGGCATATGCCGACGGAGCTCGCGTTGCTGCCGTTTATCGAGTCGGCCTACAACCCGCAGGCGCTGTCGGTCGCGAAGGCGGCCGGCATGTGGCAGTTCGTGCCGGACACGGGCCGCACCTACAATCTCAAGCAGAACATGTGGCAAGACGAGCGCCGTGACGTGCTCGCCTCCACCAGCGCCGCGCTCGACTATCTTTCGCGCCTGCACGACATGTTCGGCGACTGGCAGCTTGCGCTGGCGGCGTACAACTGGGGTGAGGGCAACGTGCAGCGCGCGATCGCGCGCAACGAAGCGGCGGGCTTGCCGACGGATTATCAGGATCTGCGCATGCCGAACGAGACGCGTAACTACGTCCCGAAGCTGCAGGCGGTCAAGAATATCGTGATGAACCCGCAGGCCTTCGGCCTGACGCTGCCGTCCATCCCGAACCACCCGTATTTCGTGACGGTGACCACCGCGCACGATATCGACGTGGAAGTGGCGGCCAAGCTCGCCAACATGACGCCTGACGAATTCCGCTCGCTGAACCCGTCGTTCAAGAAGCCGGTCATCCTGGGCGCGACGCAGCCGCAGATCCTGCTGCCGTTCGATAATGCGAGCGCTTTCGAACACAACCTGAAGGCCTACACCGGTAATTTATCGTCGTGGACGACCTACACGGTGACCGAGCGCGCCGCGCCGGCGGCGATTGCGCAGAAGATCGGCGTCGACGCGGATACGCTGATGGAGGTCAACAAGATCCCCGTCGGCATGCGCCTGAAGCCGGGTTCGACGATCGTCGTGCCGCGCAGTGACGACGGCAACGACGACGAAGACATCAGCGCCGACGTCGCAGAAAGCGCCGTCCTCGCAATGGAGCCAGACGTCCCCGATACACGCAAGATGCTGATCCGCGTGCGTCGCAAGCAGACCATGGCGGCGCTGGCCGTTCGTTACGGTGTGTCGGTCGGGCAACTGAAGGGATGGAATCGCACGCATCGTGACCAGGTGAACCCGGGTCAGGTGATCGTGCTGCACGTGCCGGTTGGCAAGGCCATGCCGAGCGAACCGGGACCGGAACGTATCGCGACCAGCGTGCAAGGCGGCGGCGTCGAGCGGATCGGGACCCAGGTCACAGACACGAAGAACGATTCGCGCTACGATAAGAAATCAGGTCGTGGCCACACCCCTGTTGTAAAGGTGTCGGATCCGGCAGGCAAGGCCAGCAAACCGTCAACGTCGAGCGCCGCTCCCAAGGGCAAGATGGTGAAAGTGGCCGAGCCGGTCACGTCCAGCAAGGCGTCGAAGGCTGCGGCAGTAAGCCGCCCGAAGACCGCGGCCAAGACGAAGAAGGGAAATTAAACCAAAGCGGCTCCCACGGAAGTGGCCACATGCGTTGCGGGGGCAGCGCATGAATTGCGCTCCGATCACTTCTCGTTTTTCAACGCCGTCACCTGTGGTGACGGCGTTTTCGTTTCAGGGTCTTTGTGCCCAGTCGTTGCGTTTTCCTTTATCGTTCCAGCTTTCGTCTGACCTGAATCTGCTTCCTGCCTATGTCGTCCACCCAGCTTCGCGTGTTCCTGCTGTTTTCCGCGGGCTACTTCGTCTCCTACGTGTTTCGCGGCGTCAATCTGGGCTTTGCGCCGCTCATTACCCATGATCTGGGACTCTCGGCGGCCGATCTTGGCCTGCTGACGAGTCTCTATTTTCTCGGTTTCGCAGGCGCGCAGTTGCCGGCGGGCGTGCTGCTCGATCACTTCGGCTCGCGTCGCGTCACGGCCGGCACGCTGTTGTTTGCGGCCGCGGGGATCTGGGTGTTCGGGGCGGCGCACAGCATCGCCATGATGATGCTCGGGCGGCTGTTGACCGGTGTGGGCGTGTCGGTCTGTCTGGGCGCGGCGTTCAAGGCGCTGGCGCAGCATTTCGAAGCGGCCCAGCTGCCGTTGATGAACGGGCTCGTCATGGCGGTCGGCGGTCTAGGCGGCGTGGCCGTGGGTTCGCCGCTGACGTGGGTGCTGACGTTCGCGGGCTGGCGGGCGGTGTGCGGCGCGCTGGGTGTGCTGACGATCCTCGTGGCGCTCGCCTTGTGGACGTTCGCGCCGGAGACCCGCGAAGGCCACCGCCAGGCGAGTCTCCGCACGCAGTTCAAAGGTACGTGGCATATCCTCAAAAGCCCGGCGTTCTGGAAGATCGCGTCGTTTTCAGTGGTCACACAGGGCGTGTTTTACGCCATGCAATCGCTGTGGGTCGGCGCGTGGATGCGCGATGTCATGGGCCTCGCGCCCCGCGAGGCGGCGGCCCAGGTGTCGATTCTCGGTTTCGCGATGATGGCCGGTTGCGTCGGTTTCGGCGCCGCGGCGCGTGGTCTGGAAAGGCGCGGCGTGTCGTTGTATGCCTTTTGCGGGGTTGGTATGGCGCTCTTCGTCGTCACCCAGTTGCTCATCATGTTCGGCGCGCCGTTGCCCGCGGGGCTGTTGTGGGCCGCGTACGGCGTCTTCGGCGGCACGGGCATCCTCAGCTACGCGGTGCTGGCGCGGCATTTCCCGGCCCATCTGATTGGCCGCGGCAACACTACGCTCACGCTGATTATCTTTCTGCTGATTTTCGGTTTCCAGATCGGCGTCGGCGGGGTGCTGTCGCTGTGGCCGGCCACGGCCGGCCACTATCCGGCCGCTGCACACCTCACCGCGTGGGGCATCCTGGTCGCGCTGCAGATTGCCAGCGCGATCTGGTACGTATTGCCAAGTCGGGTGCTGGCAAAACCCGTTCATCTTCAAACTGAGCATCATTCGTGACGCCGGCGGCCTGAGAGTCAAGCTGGGAAAGGCGCCGAGGTGCCGCGCGGGACCTTGCGCCCCACCCCGCTGCCATCTCGGATTTGGAAGGAAGGGCATTTTCGGGCTATAATTCCAAGGTTTGAGCTTATCAACCCGCACCCTAGCGCCTACCTCTCCCACACCGTTCATCCGCCGCGCGCGGCTGACGCACCGCACCCAGCCGATCAGTCCACACAATGGATCCATCGCGCCTTCGCGACGTCTGCCGTGATACGCGAGCGAGCCTGCGCGCGCATCCACCGATGCACCTCGCTGCGGCTCGCACGGCTCGGATAGACAGGTCGGCATCAGGGTGTTCCCCCAAGGAGTCTCCCGTGTTGCCGTCTTTTTCTCCCGCTCTGCTCGCGCTCGCCGACGGCACGGTCTTTCGTGGCTACTCGATCGGCGCCCCCGGCCATACGATTGGCGAAGTCGTTTTCAACACCGCTATCACCGGTTATCAGGAAATTCTGACTGACCCGAGCTACGCGCGTCAGATCGTGACCCTCACGTATCCGCACATCGGCAACGTCGGCGTAAACGCCGAAGATGTGGAAGCAACGAAAGTCCATGCCGCCGGCCTCATCATCCGCGACCTGCCGGTTCTCGCATCGAACTTCCGCATGGAACGCACGCTCTCGCAATATCTGCAGGACGAAGGCGTGGTGGCCATCGCCGGCCTCGACACCCGCAAGCTGACGCGCGTGCTGCGCGACAAGGGTGCGCAAAACGGCGCGATCCTGGCGGGCTCGGACGACGAAGGCAAAGCCATCGAACTCGCGCGCTCGTTCCCGGGCCTCGCCGGTATGGATCTGGCGAAGGTCGTGTCGACGAAAGAATCGTTCGAGTGGACGCAGACCGAATGGCGTCTGGGTGAAGGCTACGGCACGCAGAAGGCGCCGAAGTACCGCGTGGTCGCGTTCGACTACGGCGTCAAGTACAACATCCTGCGCATGCTGGCCGAGCGCGGCTGCCACGTCACCGTGCTGCCGGCAGAAGCCTCCGCCGCTGATGCGCTCGCGCTCAATCCGGATGGCGTGTTCCTGTCGAACGGCCCCGGCGACCCGGAACCGTGCGACTACGCGATCGCGGCGACCAAGGTGCTGATCGAGCGCGGTATCCCGACCTTCGGCATTTGCCTCGGCCACCAGATCATGGGCCTCGCGGTTGGCGCGAAGACCATGAAGATGAAGACCGGCCACCATGGCGCGAACCATCCGGTGAAAGATCTGGACGACGGCCGTGTCGTGATTACGTCGCAGAACCACGGCTTCGCAGTCGACGCTGCCACGCTGCCCGCCAACGCACGCGCCACGCACGTGTCGCTGTTCGACGGCACGCTGCAAGGCTTCGCGCTCACTGACAAGCCGGCCTTCTGCTTCCAGGGGCACCCGGAAGCGTCGCCTGGCCCGCACGACATTGCCTATCTGTTCGACCGCTTCACCGGCTTGATGGACCAGAAGAAGGCCGGCACGACGGCAGCCGCAGCGGCGGCTTAAGGCGTCTCCTTATGTGGGCGCCCAAGGTGTCCACATAAGACGCCCGCGCCAGGCGGAGCCCCGGACGATGTGACGCCGGACCGCTCCGCAGGCGAACAGAACAGAGCGCGCCGCCGCCGCAGTATGGAGAGGCCACCAGCAGCAACGGCCCCGGCAGCAGCGGCGAAGCGCGCCAACGGAAAGAATTCAGGAATACATTAGCGAGAGCGTTATGCCCAAGCGGACAGACATTAAAAGCATCCTCATCATCGGCGCGGGTCCGATCATCATCGGCCAGGCGTGCGAGTTCGACTACTCGGGCGCACAGGCTTGCAAGGCGCTGCGTGAGGAAGGCTACAAGGTCATTCTCGTCAACAGCAATCCGGCGACGATCATGACCGACCCGAACACGGCCGACGTCACCTACATCGAGCCGATCACGTGGGAAGTGGTGGAGCGCATCATCGCCAAGGAGCGTCCGGACGCGATCCTGCCGACGATGGGCGGCCAGACCGCGCTGAACTGCGCGCTGGATCTCCACGCGCACGGCGTGCTGGAGAAGTACAACGTCGAGCTGATCGGCGCGTCGCCGGAAGCCATCGACAAGGCGGAAGACCGCCAGAAGTTCAAGGACGCGATGACCAAAATCGGTCTCGGTTCGGCCAAGTCGGGCACCGCGCATTCGATGGAAGAAGCGCTGCAGGTGCAGGCGCAAATCGCGGTGGAAACGGGTAGCGGCGGCTATCCGGTGGTGATCCGTCCGTCGTTCACGCTCGGCGGCTCGGGCGGCGGCATCGCGTACAACCGCGACGAATTCGAAGAGATCTGCAAGCGCGGGCTGGACCTGTCGCCCACGCGCGAACTGCTGATCGAAGAATCGCTGCTCGGCTGGAAAGAGTACGAGATGGAAGTGGTCCGCGACAAGAAGGACAACTGCATCATCGTCTGCTCGATCGAAAACCTGGACCCGATGGGCATCCATACCGGGGACTCGATCACGGTCGCGCCGGCGCAGACGCTCACCGACAAGGAATATCAGATTCTGCGTAACGCGTCGCTCGCGGTGCTGCGCGAAATCGGCGTGGACACGGGCGGCTCGAACGTGCAGTTCTCGATCAACCCGGTCGATGGCCGGATGATCGTGATTGAAATGAATCCGCGCGTGTCGCGTTCGTCGGCATTGGCATCGAAGGCGACCGGCTTCCCGATCGCCAAGGTCGCGGCGAAGCTCGCGTGCGGCTACACGCTCGATGAGCTGAAGAACGAAATCACCGGCGGTCAGACCCCGGCTTCGTTCGAACCGACGATCGACTACGTCGTTACCAAGATTCCGCGTTTCGCGTTCGAGAAATTCCGCGAAGCCGATCCGCGTCTGACGACGCAGATGAAGTCAGTTGGCGAAGTGATGGCCATCGGCCGAACCTTCCAGGAATCGTTCCAGAAGGCGTTGCGCGGTCTTGAAGTCGGTGTCGACGGTCTGGACGAGAAGACCGCGAGTCGCGACGAGATCATCCGCGAGATCGGCGAAGCCGGTCCGGACCGTATCTGGTACGTGGGCGACGCGTTCCGTATCGGCATGACGCAGCAGGAAATCTTCGAAGAGACCTCGATCGACCCGTGGTTCCTCGCGCAGATCGAACAGATCGTGCTGAAGGAAAAGGCGCTGGCCGGCCGCACGCTCGCGAGCCTGTCGAAGGAAGAGTTGAAGTATCTGAAGCAAAGCGGTTTCTCGGACCGGCGTCTGGCCAAGCTGCTCGGCGCGAAGCCGGCTGAAGTGCGCCAACGCCGGATCGAGCTGAACGTGCGTCCGGTCTACAAGCGCGTCGACACCTGCGCGGCCGAGTTCGCCACCAAGACGGCGTACATGTACTCGACCTACGAGGAAGAGTGCGAAGCGAATCCGACCAACAACAAGAAGATCATGGTGCTGGGCGGCGGCCCGAACCGGATCGGTCAGGGTATCGAGTTCGACTACTGCTGCGTGCACGCCGCGCTCGCCCTGCGCGAAGACGGTTACGAAACGATCATGGTCAACTGCAACCCTGAAACCGTTTCGACCGACTACGACACGTCCGATCGTCTGTATTTCGAATCGCTGACGCTCGAAGACGTTCTGGAAATCGTCGACAAGGAAAAGCCGGTCGGCGTGATCGTCCAGTACGGCGGCCAGACGCCGCTGAAGCTCGCGCTCGATCTCGAAGCGAACGGTGTGCCGATCATCGGCACGTCGCCCGACATGATCGATGCCGCCGAAGACCGCGAGCGTTTCCAGAAGCTGCTGCAGGACCTCGGCCTGCGCCAGCCGCCGAACCGCACCGCACGCGCTGAAGACGAAGCGCTCAAGCTCGCTGAAGAAATCGGCTATCCGCTGGTGGTGCGTCCGTCGTACGTGCTGGGCGGCCGCGCCATGGAAATCGTTCACGAGCCGCGCGACCTCGAACGCTATATGCGCGAAGCCGTGAAGGTGTCGCACGATTCGCCGGTGCTGCTCGACCGCTTCCTGAACGACGCGATCGAATGCGATGTGGATTGCATCTCCGATGGCGAAGCCGTATTCATCGGCGGCGTGATGGAGCACATCGAACAGGCGGGCGTGCACTCGGGCGACTCGGCTTGCTCGCTGCCGCCGTACTCGCTCTCGAAGGAAACCATTGCCGAACTGAAGCGTCAGACCGGCGCGATGGCCAAGGCGCTAAACGTGATCGGCCTGATGAACGTGCAGTTCGCGATCCAGCAAGTGCCGCAGGCGGACGGTTCGAAAGAGGACGTGATTTACGTGCTCGAAGTGAACCCGCGTGCTTCGCGCACGGTGCCGTACGTGTCGAAGGCAACCAGCCTGCCGCTCGCGAAGATCGCGGCGCGTGCGATGGTCGGCCAGACGCTGGCGCAGCAGGGCGTGACGAAGGAAGTCAACCCGCCGTACTTCAGCGTCAAGGAAGCGGTGTTCCCGTTCGTCAAGTTCCCGACCGTCGACCCGGTGCTCGGACCTGAAATGCGTTCGACGGGCGAAGTGATGGGTGTAGGCCAGACCTTCGGCGAAGCGCTGTTCAAGTCGCAACTGGCTGCAGGTTCGCGTCTGCCGGAGTCGGGCACGGTGTTGCTGACCGTGATGGACGCCGACAAGCCGAAGGCCGTCGAAGTCGCCCGCATGCTGCACGAACTGGGCTACCCGATCGTCGCGACCAAGGGTACGGCTGCCGCAATCGAAGCGGCCGGCGTTCCCGTGAAGGTGGTCAACAAGGTCAAGGACGGCCGTCCGCACATTGTCGACATGATCAAGAACGGGGAAATCGCGCTGGTCTTCACGACCGTCGACGAAACCCGCGCTGCGATCGCCGATTCGCGTTCGATCCGCATGAGCGCCCAGGCCAACAAGGTCACGTATTACACGACCATGTCGGGCGCGCGTGCCGCCGTGGAAGGTCTGCGGTATTTGAAGGACCTGGAAGTCTATGATTTACAAGGACTCCACGCTCGCCTAAACTAAGGCTTCGAATACCTGTCCGAGATGTAAGTGCCGCGGTTAAGCGGCGTCCCCCAAGGTACCGGCATGGGCTTTGCCCGGGCTCGGCGCCAGCGGGGATGCACTTAACCGCGGTGATTTTTTTTACGGCCGTTTTTTGCCACTAGAGCTGTTTATGAGCACTATTCCATTGACGACGCGTGGCGCCAAGAAGCTGCGCGATGAACTGCAGCACCTGAAATCGGTTGAACGTCCGGCGGTCGTCAACTCGATCGCGGAGGCGCGTGCCCAGGGCGACCTGTCGGAAAACGCCGAGTACGACGCTGCCAAAGAGAAGCAGGGCTTTATCGAAGGTCGCATTGCGGAAATCGAGTCGAAGCTGGCCGGCGCACAGATTATCGATCCGGCCGCGGTGGACGCGGACGGCCGCATCGTGTTTGGCGCGACCGTCGAGCTGGAAGACCTCAAATCGGGCGCTTCGGTCAAGTATCAGATCGTCGGCGACGACGAAGCGGACCTCGAGCACGGCCTGATCTCGATCAGCTCGCCGATCTCGCGCGCCCTGATCGGCAAGTCGGAAGGCGACGTAGCGTCGGTGCAGGCACCGGGCGGCGTGCGCGAGTACGAAATCATCGCCGTCAACTACGTCTGAAGGACGCACACGTGTCTACCCAAGTGTCCGCCGTGCCGCACCGGGTATTCCGTCTGCTGACTGTGGTGTGGGTCGGCAGTCTGCTCACCATCGGTTATGCGGTTGCGCCCGTGCTGTTTACGGCGCTTGACCGGATGTCCGCTGGAGCGGTTGCCGCGCAGCTGTTTCGCATCGAAGGCGTGCTGGGCGTGGTGTGCGGGGTCTTGCTGCTTGGGCTTGCGAACGTGCTGATCCGCCGCGGTAACGACGCCTATCGACGCCTGCGCTGGCTGATTGCCGGGATGCTGGTGTGCGTGCTCATCGGTTACTTTGCGCTACAGCCGTTCATGAATGCCATTCGCATGGCTGCGCTCGAGGCCGGCACGGATGTCGCCCATTCGCCTGATGCGGTGCGCTTCGGCGTGCTGCACGGCGTGTCGAGCCTGTTTTATCTGATTGAGAGCTTGCTGGCCATCGGTCTGGTGTGGAAGCTGCCCACCGCGGTGAGCGCAACACTGGGCGGGCAAAGCACCCGAGGTGCGGCGGGGAAGGGCGTTACGGGCTAAGCAGCGCGGTAAACCGCCCAACGCCCATCCTGCAAAGCCGCGGGCAGGGCGCCCGCAGCCGCAACACAGATTACTTCACCGACTGATGCGGCCGCTTCGCGCTGGTCTGGCGCTTCTTGGCGCGCTTGATGTTGCCGCCTGCCGTGACGCGTTCGTTGCCGCGTACCACAACCTTTTTGGGCTTCGGCTTGCGCATCGGGATCTCGGAAGGCTTGATCACCGTCACCACGCGCGGGGCGCGGCCTTTACCCGGCTTGGCATCTTCAGCCGCCGCTTGACGGGCGCTCGGCAGTTCGCCACGTTTGATGCCCGGCAGCTCACCGCGTTTGGCGCGGGTGGCCGGTTTGGCCGCCCCTTCCGGTTTCCAGATCACCAGCAGCTTGCCGATATGCTGGATGGGCGCCGCGTTGAGCGTATCGCAGATCTGTTCGTAGGTCGCCAGACGTTCTTCGCGTTCGTCGCCGAATACGCGGATCTTGATTAGTTGATGCGCGCCCAGGTGGACCTTGATCTCGGCCAGCACGGCCTCGGTCAGCCCCTCGGCGCCGATGAGCACCACCGGTTTGAGCGCATGTGCCTGGGAGCGCAACTCGGCGCGTTGATCGGAAGAGACTTTAAGGGCTGGCATGGAAAGTGGGAGACTCGACTAAAATGGCGGCGCCTGCAGTTTCGAGCGATTTGGTCGCTCATTGGCTCGATCAAGCAGGGCGGCGCGTCAGAACAACAGAGAATCGCGGTTGATGGCCCGAGGGGTTGATGACCCAGTGGGCGGCAGCCGCGCGAATTAAACGCGTATTATCCGCTAAAAGTGCGACATCACGCAGCAAGAGTTCAACGCTTAATGGCAAAAAACAAGTTCAACACCTCGTGGCTGCACGATCACATCAACGATCCCTACGTGAAATTGGCGCAGCGGGAGGGCTATCGCGCCCGCGCGGCCTACAAACTGAAGGAAATCGACGAACAGGACAAGCTGATCCGTCCCGGCCAGATCATCGTCGACCTGGGCTCGGTGCCGGGCAGCTGGAGCCAGTACGTGCGCAACAAGCTCGCGCAGGGCGCGAAGCGGGATGCGACGCGTGAAGGCGGGATCGACGGTACGATCATTGCCCTGGATATGCTGCCCATGGAGCCGATTGCCGACGTCACCTTCATCCAGGGTGACTTCCGCGAGGATTCCGTCCTCCATCAACTGGAAGATTTGGTTGGCGAGCGCCAGGTCGACCTTGTAATTTCGGATATGGCGCCCAACCTGTCGGGAGTGGCGCTGGCGGATGCCGCGCGGATCGAGCATGTATGCGATCTCGCGCTGGAGTTTTCGCAGAATCACCTGAAGCCGGATGGTGCCCTTTTAGTCAAATGTTTTCACGGCAGCGGTTACAGCCAGATTGTCGAAAAGTTCAAGCAGCAGTTTAAGACGGTGGCAGCCCGCAAGCCGAAAGCGTCGCGGGACAAATCGTCGGAAACTTTTATTTTGGGAAAGCATCTGAAACGGCCGGGCTAAGCGGGCGTTCCGCGACTTTTTTGAGTCCCAAATTTGCCGGAAAAGCGGCACTGGGACAGCCTCCTGCACTATTTCTGTGGTAGAGAATGGTTATGGCAGGGGTCTGCGGTCTGGATTAGAATGCTTTAGTGGTGCCGCAAGGCAAATGTAGGCGCCCGTCTATGAGTGAAGGAGTGGTGCTTTGAACAACAATATGTTTTCGAAGGCAGCAGTGTGGCTGGTTATCGCACTGGTGCT
>Ga0302314_10002465_pt1 | contig 34232 bp, 32 predicted proteins | sample III_Palsa_N2_3_FD_200533 | JGI IMG/M metagenome (GOLD analysis project Ga0302314, IMG submission 200533) | Peat permafrost microbial communities from Stordalen Mire near Abisko, Sweden - III_Palsa_N2_3 | ecosystem: Environmental > Terrestrial > Soil > Palsa > Peat permafrost | place: Sweden...
ATACGATCTGCATATGAGCCAAAACCTAGAGTACATTAAAAGTGGAGCGCCGTTTTCAGGCTATAATCCGAGCTTTCAACTCATTGATGCAGATGAAATGAAATTCATGAACTCAATGAATCGATCCTTACATCGCCAAGACGCCAAACTCTTATCTATTGTTGGCACGATTATTAGGAGCTTTTGCGGGTGAATGGCGTTATCTGAATATCGGGTTGCGGACCAGCGAGCATAACGAGGGTGCGGCCCTGGAGGACTCGTCATGGCCTATCGATCCGGCGGACACCGTCACCCGAACCATCATTTTGGTTATCTCATCGAGGCGCTGACGCTCCCTCTTGCGCTCCTGATAGTCGTGATCGCCGCCGCGGTTTGGTCGCTCGTCGTTCATTGGAGCTAGCGCCCCGGGTTGATGCGTCGCCGGAGGGCTGAATGGATCGCCATTGACATCTGTCCGGCCACGCAGATCCTATTCGCAATCAGGGCGTTCACCGGGCTCAGGCGTTACGTCGAGATGTCGTCGCCGCCGGGCCCCTCTTCTCATTCCCTGGCCTCAAGCCTGAAGCCATTCCTGCGCCTGAGAAAGGCGGAGCTGAGCCTGGGAGAGATGTTGGACCGAATTGAGAGCGACGATGGCCCCGGTCCGGTTGTCTTTATCCTGACCTTGCCGATCCTGCTGCCGCTGCCACCAGGCGTCTCGATGGTGCTGGCGCTGCCCTTGCTTCTGGTCGCCCCCCAGATCGTCATTGGACGGCGAGAGATCTGGCTGCCGAAGGCGCTCTCTCATCGAACGATCAAACGAGCGCCGCTGATCAAGCTGATCAAGCGCATCCTGCCGCCCCTTGAACGCGTCGAAAAAGTCGTGCGCCCGCGACTGCGTTTTCTCTCCGGTCGCATGGGCGCCTCCATGGTCGGTGTCGCCTGCACCCTCCTCGCCGTGGTGCTGGTGCTGCCCATTCCGTTCGCCAACCTGGTGCCGGCGCTGGCGCTGGGCGCATTTTCGATCGGCTTGACCAGAAAAGATGGGCTGTTCGTGCTGGCGGGGTACGGCCTGATCGCGGTGGCGGCCGGCGTGATCATCCTCGGGATTCACGGCTTCAGCCTCGGGCTGAGCCACCTCCGGCAGCTCTTTTAGGCCCAGAGAAGCAAAGCCGAACCGATCGTCGCTGGGACGCCTTCGCTCAATGGTGGCCATTCACTCGCCGAAGGGGGCCAATTGGCCTGCCATGCGTTGTTCTTGCACGCGAAGGCTACGGCCCAGGCGGCCATTTCACCGTCATCGTCGGCTCAAAGGCACTTCGCTGGGCGTGACCAGATCGCCGGGCGGGGTAGCGACTAGCAGAGCGCACCTCCCCTCTCCGATCCATCGGGACGTCGTACTCCACCGAGGACGAGACGATGACCGTGGCGACGACGCTTCCCCTAACGCCAGCCCCGCCCGTCAAAAGCGGAATTTCCCCTGCCGCAGCGACCGAGGGCGGCCTGACGGCCGCCGAGGCCAAAAACCGGCTGGACAGGGCGGGGCCGAACGCAATGCCGGACACCAACGCGCATCCTTTACGCGCGGCGATCGAAAAGTTCTGGGCCCCCATTCCATGGATGCTCGAGGCGGCGATCGTGCTCCAGCTGCTTCTCGGTAAATATCTGGAATCAGCGATCATCGCTGGCCTGCTTGTCTTCAATGCGGCGCTCGGCCTGCTCCAGGAAAGTCGCGCCCAGGCCACGCTCGCGGCGCTGAAATCACGCCTCGCCCTCAACGCGTCGGTCCGACGCGATGGCGCCTGGAAGACCGTGCCCGCCGCTGAGTTGGTGGTCGGCGACGTGGTCAAGCTTTCCCTCGGCGGCGTCGTTCCTGCCGACGTCCACCTCATCTCCGGAGAAATACTCCTCGACCAATCCATGCTCACCGGCGAGTCGGCGCCGATTGAAGCTGGCGCTGGCGTGCAGACCTATGCGGGCGCGCTGATCAGGCGGGGCGAAGCTGTCGCGGACGTCACGGCGACCGGCGCTACGACCAAGTTCGGCCGGACCGCCGAGCTGATCCGCACCGCCCATGTGGTGAGCTCCCAACAGCGGGCGGTGCTGCGCGTGGTGCGAAACCTCGCCATGTTCAATGGCGTCGTCATCGTCGGGCTAGTCGCCTACGCCTTGGTTCTCAAGCTGCCGTTCGGCGAGATCATTCCTCTCGTCCTGACGGCGGTCCTGGCTTCGATTCCGGTAGCCTTGCCGGCCACCTTTACCTTGGCCTCGGCGATCGGCGCGCGCGCGTTAGCGAAACAAGGCGTTCTTTCGACCCGCCTCTCAGCAGTAGATGAGGCGGCCTCGATGGCCGTCCTATGCGCGGATAAGACCGGGACCTTGACCCAGAATGCGCTGACGGTGACCAGTGTTCGCCCCATGGTCGGGTTCGATGAGGCGCATGTTCTAGCCCTGGCTGCCCTGGCCAGCTCGGATGGTGGAGAAGACCCCGTCGATGGGGCCGTTCGCATGGCCGCGGCCGCTAAGGCGGTCTCCGATGCGCCGAAGCTCACCAAGTTCACCGCCTTCGATCCCGCAAAGAAGATGTCCGAAGCGTTGGCGGCCGATGCGAGCGGGAGCCCTCAGCGCATTGTGAAAGGCGCCGCCGCGGTCATCTTTGACCTGGTCCATCCGACGCCGGCGGCGTCGGCCGCAGAGAAGGACCTCGAAGGTCAGGGCCTCAGGGTGCTGGCGGTCGCTGCCGGCCCGGCGTCCGCGATGAAGCTGGTCGGTCTCATCGCGCTAAGTGACCCGCCGCGAAAAGACTCAGCGGCGCTGGTCACCGAACTTCATGGCTTGGGCGTGCGAACCGTGATGGTGACGGGCGATGCGTCGGAGACGGCGACCATAGTGGCCAAGGCTGTTGGCCTCGATGGTCGCATCTTCCCACCAGGACCTATCCCCGAGGCCGTTCACCCCGAGCAATTTGCGATCTACGCCGGCGTTTTGCCGGAAGACAAATACAAGCTCGTCAAAGCCTTCCAGAAGGGCGGACACACCGTCGGCATGTGCGGTGACGGCGCCAACGACGCGCCGGCACTACGCCAGGCGCAGATGGGCATCGCTGTGTCGACGGCGACAGACGTCGCCAAGTCCGCGGCCGGTATGGTTCTGACCGAACCTGGGCTCGCCGGCATCGTGGCGGCAGTCAAGGAAGGCCGCATGACCTTCCAGCGGATCCTCAGCTACACGCTGAACTCCATCACCAAAAAGATCGTCCAGGTGCTCTTTCTCGGAGTCGGACTGATCATGACCGGCCACGCTGTCCTAACGCCGCTGCTCATGGTGCTGATCATGATTACCGGCGATTTCCTCGGCATGGCGTTGACGACCGACAACGTCCGTCCATCAGCCTCCCCTAACGCCTGGAAGATCGGCAATCTGACGATCGCCGGCGTCATCATGGGTGTTGGCGAGCTCGCGTTTTGCGCTGCCGTCTTGGCCTTTGGCGCCTTCCAGATGCACTGGAAGATCGACGCCCTAAGGACGCTGGCGTTCGTTGCGATCGTGGCCGGCAACCAGGCGACGACCTATACGAACCGCGAGCGGCGGCATCTGTGGTCCTCTCGCCCGAGCACCTGGCTCATCGCCTCGTCGGTCGCCGATCTACTCATCGCCTCCACCCTGGCCGTCACAGGCCTCGCCATGACGCCTCTCCCGGTTTGGGCGCTAGCGGCGGTTCTAGCCTCAGCGGCCGCGTTCGCCGTCATCCTCGACTTCGTCAAGGTTCCAGCTTTTCGACGTCTCCAGATCACCTAGCCAAGCGGGCGGGACAATCAGCCATGAAAATTAAAACCGAAGACTTCCGGGTCCGGGACGGCGACGATGTCGACCTCAAGAAGTGGCCGACGATCGTCAATCCTGTCTACAAGTCAAAGGCGCAGTACAAAAAGCTCCTGGCCAACCACGTCGTCCAGCTCAGCGATCAACAGCAGCTCTTCTATGCGTCCGACCGCCACGCGGTGCTGCTGGTGTTTCAGGCGATGGACGCGGCGGGGAAAGACGGCGCTATCCGGCACGTCATGTCAGGCATCAATCCGCAGGGGTTGCCAGGTGTTCAGCTTCAAACAGCCCAGCGCGACGGAGCTGCAACACGACTTTCTGTGGCGCACGACACGGGATCTGCCGGAGCGCGGGCGCATCGGCATCTTCAACCGGTCCTACTACGAAGAAGTTCTGATCGCCCGCGTACACCTCGGTTTGCTCCAAACCGAAGGGCTTCCCGATACGCCACGCCATAACAAAACGCTTTGGCGGGACCGCTATCGCTCGATCGCGGACCTCGAGAGACACCTTAATGTCAACGGCACGCGCGTCGTCAAATTCTTCCTCCACCTGTCCAAGGAGGAACAGAAGAAGCGCTTCATCGCGCGCATCGAGGAGCCGGAAAAGAACTGGGAGTTCAGCATGGCCGACATCGAAGAGCGGAAGTTCTGGAAACGTTACATGAAGGCGTACGAAGAGTGTCTCAGCGCCACAAGCACGAGCGACTCACCGTGGTACGTTGTCCCCGCGGACGACAAGGAAAACGCTCGGCTGATCGTGTCGCAGATTGTCCTCGACACCTTCGAGAACCTCAAAATGTCCTGGCCCAAGGTCAGCGCAGAGCGGCACAAGGAACTGCAGTCCATTCGCGAGCGCTTGGAGGCGCCAAGCTGAACGCATAACCCCGGCATCAGGGCTCCCGGGACTTTTTTCAACACAATCGGTGCTGAGCGGCCATAGTGCGACGCGCTCTCGAGCCCGTTCCTGCTACCGCCCGACATCATGCCAGTTTCGCACAATGCGCCTTAGACGCGAAGCGCGGCACTGACGGGGGATCTGGAGACAGGTGTACCGAAAGTCGCGGTCGGCTCGGGGTCACGCGCGCAGCAACGCGGGGTCGATCGGCAAGTTGCGGATCCGCTTGCCCGTGGCCGCGAAGATCGCGTTGCAGACGGCGGGAATGGCCGGCGGGAGGGCCGGCTCGCCCAGGCCCGTCGGCGAATAGTCGGTTTTGACGAACTGGACGTCCACCTTGGGCGCGTCGGACATACGCAGCAGCGGATAGTCGCTGAAGTTGCTCTCCACCGTGCGGCCGTTCTCGATGGTGATCTTCTGGAACAGCGCCGCCGAGATCCCGTCGATCACCGCGCCTTGCACCTGGTTGAAGGCGCCGAACGGGTTGATGACCTGGCGGCCGATGTCGGCGGAAACCCACACCTGTTCGACCCTGACATTGCCGTCTGCAGCCACGCTCACGAGCGCGACCTCGGCGAAGTAGCCCAGGTGGCTGAAGTGGAAGGCCACACCCATCCCCGAGCCTTTGGGAGGCTGCCGCGTACGCCAGCCAGACTGCTCGGCGACCTTGTTCAGCACCCCGCGCATCCGCTCGGCGTTGTAGCCGCCGAGGCCGTCGCCGACCATCTTCGCCTCGCCCAGCAGCTTCAGGCGGAAGTCCAGTGGATCGGCGCCGGCGGCGTGCGCCAGCTCGTCGACGAACGACTGCATCACGAAGGCCAGGCCGTTGGACCCCGGCGCGCGAAGCGGGCCGGTCGGCACGCCCGATGGCATGGTCGAAACGTCGATCCGGCAGTTGGGCACGAATCGCGCGGGAAATTCAGTTGCGCTCAGACCCGCGCTCGACGCGAACGTCTCGCCGCCTACCGGCCCTAGAGTGATGAAGTGATCCTGCCAGCCGACCAGCGCGCCCGATGCGTCCACGCCGCCCTTGAAGAAATGGAACCCAATCGGGCGGTAGAAGTCGTGGCGCGTGTCGTCCTCGCGCGTCCAGAGCAGCTTCACCGGCGCCCCGGCCTCGCGCGCGATCCATGCGGCCTCGACCATGTAGTCGTTGGCGAGCCGTCGACCGAACCCGCCGCCGCAGCGGATCATATGGATAGTGATGTCATCGGCCGGGATTCCCAGCGTCCGGGCCACCAGCTGACGGCCGGGCTCCGGGTTCTGGGTCGGCGCCCAGATCTCCAGCTTGCCCGCACTGTACTCCGCCGTGCAGTTCTGCGGCTCCAGCGACGAATGGGCGAGGAACGGATAAGCGTAGGCCGCTTCGACGGTGTTGGCGGCCCCCTTGAGCGCGGCGTCGACGTCGCCGTCGTTGCGCAGGTTATGCGCCGGCGGGCCGGCCGCCAGTTCCAATGCGCGGCTGGCGAAGCCGGCGCTCGACTGCTGCGAAGTCGGATGATCCGCCCACTGCGTATTGAGGAGATCGCGGCCCTTACGCGCCGCCCACCAGCTGTCGGCGACCACCGCCACTCCAGGCAGCAGGCCGGGCAGATCGGTCCCGCCCTCGACGATGAAGGCCTTGCGGACGCCCTTCACCGCCTGCGCCGCCGCCAGATCGGCGTGCGCGACCTTGGCGCCGAACACCGGCGCCTTCTCGTAGGTGGCGAAGAGCATGCCCGGCCGCTGAACGTCGATGCCGAACAAGGGCTCGCCATGGATGATCTTAGCTGTGTCGTATTGCGGGGTGGGCTTGCCGATGATCCGGTAGTCTTTCGGATCTTTCAGCGTCAGGCTGGCGGGATCCGGGAGCGGCAAGCCGGCGGCCCTGGCTGCAAGCGAGCCATAGCTGGCGGTCCTTCCAGACGTGTGCACGACCGCGCCGGGCTTGGTGCTGCACTCCGAAACTGGCGCGCCCCATGCCTGGGCGGCCGCGGCGATCAGCATAGCACGACCCGAGGCGCCGACGCGTCGCAGCTGGTCCCAGTGCAACGGCGTCGCCGTGCTGCCGCCGGCGAACTGTCGGCCATAGACCTTCGGGTCGTTGTCCGCCTGGGCGATGCGCACATTGGCCCAGTCGACGTCCAGCTCCTCGGCGATCAGCATGGGCAGCATCGTCTTGATGCCCTGGCCGATCTCCGGGTTTTTGGCGGTGATGGTGACCACGCCGGTTGGCGCGATGAGCACATAGGCGTTCAGCGGCTTCACGCCGGCCTCCGCCGCGCCGGCCTTAGGCGCCAGGCTGAACGACAGCATCAAGCCGCCAGCCGCGGCGCTGGATCTCAGGAAGTCGCGCCGTGAGGCGAGAAGGGTCGACACGAGAGTCTCACGCCTCCTGCGGCTGGTCGGTGGCGCGCTTAATGGCCGCGCGGATGCGCGTGTAGGTCGCGCAGCGGCAGATGTTGCCATTCATCGAGGCGTCGATGTCGGCGTCGGTGGGCTTTGGCGTCTTCGCGATCAGGGCCACGGCCGACATGATCTGGCCGGCCTGACAGTAGCCGCACTGCGCCACGTCAAGCGCCGCCCACGCGTTCTGCACCCGTTTGCCCGCTTCGGTCGCGCCGACGCCCTCGATGGTGACGACCTTGGCCTCGCCAACACGGCGCACCTGGAACATGCAAGAGCGCACCGCTCGGCCGTCGAGATGCACGGTGCAGGCGCCGCACGCGCCAATGCCGCACCCGTACTTCGGCCCGAGCACGCCTAGGGTGTCACGCAAGACCCAGAGCAGCGGCGTCTCGGCGTCCACGTCCGCCTCGCGCACCTTGCCGTTTACGTTGAGCCGATAGACCAGAGCAGCACCTCCTCGACCTTCGGCAATTTTAACGAAAGCCGACGCCGCCGGATAGGTCGCACAGCAGGTCGGCGCACCTGGCGCTATTTCGACCAATGCCGCTTAGGCGCGGCGAGAGCTCTCTGAAGTCTTGCCCGAAACCTGCCGTTCCCACCGGGGAAAAATGGGTGGAAACCTGCCGTTCGAAGAGACCCGAATATCCTCAGGCTACAGCTGACATGTCCTCGGTCTCCGCCGCAGCGAGCACCCCGTCCATCGTTCGCAACAACGAGGCCAGACTGATCGGCTTGGAGACGAGCGCGTCCATTCCCGCCGCTAGGTATTCCGCCCGGTGGTGGTCCATCGCGTTGGCGGTCACGGCGATCACGGGGGTTTTTCGCCGGCGCTCCTCGCGTTCGATCTGCCGCATGGACCTGACCGCGCTGACGCCGTCCATTACCGGCATCTGAATGTCCATCAGCACAAGATCCCACACGCCGTCGCGCCAGGCGTCCAAGGCCTCCTGGCCGTTAGCGACTATGAACACCTCGACCCCTATTTCGCCGAGCAGCGTCTTCAGAACCAGCTGGTTGATGGGATTGTCTTCGGCCGCAAGCACCCGACATCCGCGGGCGGGCGCGTCGAGCGCGGCGGCGGGTTCGAGCGTGACCTCGGATGGCGCGCCTTCGATGTGCGTGAGTGGCAGGTTGACCGTGAAGGTCGTCCCCACGCCCTCGACGCTTTCGACCGCGATCTTCCCGCCCATCAGCGTCGCCAGGTCTCGGCAGATCGTGAGTCCGAGGCCTGATCCGCCATGACGCCGTGTCGTGCTGGCGTCAGCCTGCACAAACCTTTCGAAGACGGTTTCCAGTTTGTCGGCGGCGATACCGACGCCGGTGTCCTGAATCCTGAGAACGAGCCCCTCCGGGGCGCCTTCTAGGTCAACGGTGATGGAACCACGGTCGGTGAATTTCACCGCGTTCGAGATCAGGTTGTGGAGCACCTGACGAACCCGTGTCGGATCACCCCTCCAACAGCCCAGTGCAGACGGGCCAACCGAGAGGCTAAGCGTGACATCCTTGTCCCGGACCAGCGCGCTGAAGATCGACCGAGCGCCGTAAGCCAGCGCAGTTACATCAACGACGCCGTCTTCAAGCTCGGTCTTGCCAGCCTCGATCTTCGAAAGGTCGAGCAGGTCGTTCAGCAGCGAAAGCAGCGCCTGGCCCGACGCTTCGACGACTCCGATGCGTTCGCGTTGCAATGGCGAAAGCTCGCCGCGCGCCATCGCCTGCGCCATCCCGAGAACGCCGTTGAGCGGCGTGCGCAGTTCGTGGCTCATGGTTGCCAGGAATCCCGACATGGCCTCGGCCGCCTCGATCGCATTGCGCTCTCGTTCCTGCATGCCGCGCCACTCGGTGATTTCTTGCGTAGCGCCGCGCAAGACCGTGCAGCTCTTGCCAACGAGCACAGGCTCGCCAAACAGCCGCCACCATCTCACCGCCCCATCGAGCGCGCGGCTGCGGCCCTCGCACGTGAAACGCTCGCCGCTCGTTCTCGCGTGATCGACGGCCTCGAGGAGGGCGACCCGATCCTCTTCGAACCAGGTGGCGATCGAATCGGAAATCGGCATGGCGGGAGTGGGCGGCTGGCCAAGCAGCTCGCAGAGTTCGTCCGACCACAATATCTGCTGGGTGACGAAGTCGACCTCCCAAGCACCTATGTGAGCGATCCGAGAAGTCCAACGCAAGGCCGCTGCGGTTCTCGCCAGTTCAAGCTCGCGGTCCTCAGCTTCGATCCGTAGTTGGTGCGCGACTGTGATGTCACGGGAGGTCGCTAGAATCGCGGCTGGCGCCCCCTCACCGTCTTGAACCGGCGCGATAAAGACGTCCCACCATTTGTCGCTGCCGCTTTCCGTCGGACACATGCCTTCGAAGCGGTGAGTCTCTCCGCGCCGGGCGGCTTCAATTCCGATTCCGATCTGAGTTGCGGCGGGTTCGGGCCAGAGCGAGGTGCAAAGTCGGCCGGCGAGCGGGGCGAAGTCCGTGATCTCGAACGCGTTCAGCCCCCCGCGATTCATGAACTTCAGCCGGCCTTCGAGGTCCAGCACGCGCACGGAATCCATGCTGCTTTCGATGGCGCTTCGAAAGAACCCTCCGCTGAGACGTTCCACTTCGACCAGCCGCCGCTGCTCTTTCGCGTCCTTCTCCGTCGCCAGAAGGGCGATGGCGTTCTGGCGGAAGACGATGAAGACGCGGGACAGATCGCCGATCTCGTCGCGACGGTCAGTCGGCGCCAGAACTTCCGCATTGTCGCCGGCCGCGAGCCGAGCCATGGCCTCGGTAATCTCGGTCAGCGGCTCGCTGATCTCCCGCCGCGCGACTGCGAGCCCCAGGGCGCCTACGCCTACCGAGCCAACAGTCGATACAAGCAACATCAGCCATAACGCCTGTCGGGCTTGTCGGGCCGCGGCCGCCGCCCCGGCGGCCATATCCTGCGTCTGCTTGCCGACCATCTGGTCGAAGGCGGCGTCGGCGAGGTTGAACGCCTCGACACCGCGCGACAGCAGCAGTGCTTCCGCCGGGGAGCGTCCGACGGTTTGGAGCAAGCTGATGTCGGTCGCGGCGAACTCCGCGTAGCGTTCGCTTCGTGCCCGGATCAAGCCATAAAGCGACGTCTCGTCCGGGGTCATGATCGCGTGAAAGTGGTCCATATCCGAATTGAGACCGTGCTCTTCATCGGATAGCCGGTTGCGAAGCGCGTCGCTGGCGCTGAAGTCGGTGTCGTTGATTTGGAAAACGAGCTGGTGCACCTGGGTCATGTGCTCCTGCGCTGATGCGGCCCATCGAAGGCTGGCCGCATCGCCATCCACGATGGCTCGGTCGCCTTTGGCGAGATCCGAAATATTGTAGGCGGCGAAGCCGCCGATGGCGGCCGACAGAACCGCCGACAGACCGAGCACGAAGACGATCTTCTTCGATATGCTTATATTCCTGAGAGATATCATCGAATATCCACCAGTTTTTCGGTGCCAAAATATTTCGCGATCTAAGAAATGTACGAGCCAGAATTCTGCTTATTACTTAAGGCTACACAGCGACATAACGTCACGAGCCAGGTCGAGGTTGTTGTTCAAAGGCCGGCGCGATAGGAATTAGGGCGGCGGCCCGGTCCTAAGTGCTTGCTGCGCTTAGAGCGCGACCATCTCTCATGCCCGGAGTTCAAATCCTGGGAGTGCGAAGCCAGCGCGATTTCGGGTTATTCTGACAACGCCCTCGCGGGCCAATCGACCTCGACCAACCGGGAGCCAGAGTTAGCGTGGGTCGAGAGCCCGCGTTGCGGTATTGTCTCGAAGCAGCCGTCTGTGCGGTGCGCCTAGCTTGGGTCCCGCGCCACGTTCTTGGCTTCGGAAATCGCCTTCACTGCCGCCTGGCACTGCGTGCTTGCCCTTTGCAAGTTCTTGAGCAGACAGCGCTTAGCGCCTTCCCGATCGCCGGTCAGGGCGGCGTCGGGACATAGGCGAAGGACCGAAGGGGTACAAGCAGTACGGGCGGCGGAAGACTCCGACACGGGGCCGAAGGCGCCCAATCCGAAAAGGCTTGCCGCCGCCAGGGCGCATCGCGTCCACCCGCACCGGCTGAAGGGCATTCTGACGGGTATGCGCATCAGACGATTCTCCTGTGACCAGTCCGCCGTTCTTGCTCCAGGCATCAGCGCTATGACGAAGCGATGGCCATTCGCCCTCACCCGCGCTCTGTCGAGCATCGTTGGGCGTTCGACTTCGCTCCCGCACTCAGGGCCTACGCGCGGACGCGACGCCGCTAAGCGATCTATCGTTGGCGTTGTCCGAAGCTGGGGTAGCGCATGGATCCAAGTATCCGCGATGGGTCATAGTTACGCATTGCGGCTCTTGAGCCGTGTAGGAGTCCGCTCTCTCCGGGCAAAGCGACGTAACTGCCGAGCGACCCCAATGTCCGCTTGGGTCGCGTTAGGCAGCGTCAAGAAACCTGCCGTTCGGCCGGCGGCAGTCATCGATTTCGGTCGATGCGCCTTAGGCGCGCGAAGCAGGCAGGGTGTCGCGCGCTGCGCTACGCCGAGGCCAGGCTGTGATACGCCTGCTGGATGACCCAGACGCGGATCAAGGGGCCAGCGCGGCGCGAACGACTGCTCGACGCCGCCGCGGAGATCGTCCTGGACCAAGGGGTAGGGGCGGTCACCATGGACGGAGTCGCAGCTCGCAACGGCGTCAACCGGGCCATCGCCTACCGCTACTTCGCTGACCGGGACGACTTGCTGGCGGCGCTTCTCGACAGGGAATATCACCGCCAGACCGCTCTTATTGCCGAGGGCCTTGGCCCCAACGCGACCTTCGAGCGGTGGCTGCGCTACGCCATGGGGCATTGGTTCCAGCACGGCGAACTATTCATGCGCCTCTACAATGACCACGGCCCCCTGGCCGCAAAGGCCAAGGCGATCCGCCAAGCTGATGCACAGGTGTGGGCCGTCCGCTTACAGCAAACGTTCGGACTCTCGCCGCGCACGGCTTTGCACTTGGCCGCTTTCATGGTCGCCGGGGCATCGGGCGCCATGGAGACGCGCAACGGCACGGACGACGAGGCGATCATCGACAACATCGCCTCCAGCGTCATTGCGGCCGCCAAAGCGCTGCGGCGCGGTTCCGTTATGAGCATCAAGACCCCACCGCGCTGAGGCTGCGAGCGACGACGCGGTCGCCGCGCAAGCATTTTTTAAGTCACACCACCGTGACTTACCGGATTCCTCCCCCTATATGAATCGCGGAAAGGCAGGCCTTCCCCGTGATCGAGATGAAGTCATTCTGCGGCGGGGGCCGCCGGGAGCGCGACGCATCCCGGCCGGGATGCATTTGAGCGAGGTTGCTGGCCCTGACAGCGTTGATCGAACCACGCTGACGTTCCGATGCCCGAAGGAACTGGAAGATCTCATACCGCCGCCCGTGCCGGCGACGGCCGGTCTCCCAGGGTGGTTGAGGACCATGCCGGCGCAGGCGTTCAGCGCGTTGGTTTCCGCAGACGATGACACGGCCAAACGTTGTCCGCCTTTCATCGACGCGATGACCTTCGGATTCCTGATCCCGCTGATCTGCGACGTGAAGGTCGAAAACGGTGAGTTTACCTGGGCCAACGATCTACCGCCGGGCGGCGCCGTCAGATTGCCGCGCTCGCCGATCGGGTTCCACGACGCCAGCCAGGTCACCGGCACCCCGATCTTTGATGCGGACCGCTTCCTGATCAAGTTCCACAACCTTTGGACCATCCAGGCGCCAGAGGGCTACTCGCTCCTGTTCACGCATCCCGCCAACCGCTTCGACCTGCCCTTCACCGCGCTGACCGGGTTGGTCGATTGTGACCGCTACCACGACGTCCCGATCAACTTTCCAGCGCACTGGCATGATGCGAATTTCAGCGGTGTGCTGCCGAAGGGCACGCCGGTGGCCCAATGCATCCCCATCAGGAGGGAAAGCTGGGGCGCGCGCACCGCGACCTTCACCGAGGAGGAAGCGCAGCGCACCCACGACCTGATCGATGCGATCGGTCGAGAAAAAGGCGTCTACCGGCGCCGGTTCCGCGCCTAAGAGACGTCAGTTCGCGTCAGCGCTCAGGAACGCTGTGGCGGCGCTCGGCCGCAGGAAGAAGCGGCCGTGCGACGCCGTGGCGAGCGCCGTGATCGCCAATCCCGTCACATGCGCGTCGCTGCGCGTCGCTGCACGCAGGCTGGCTACCCCCGCCTCGCGCGCACCCATCTCCAGCAGGCATTTGCCGAGCTCAATCCGCGTCACCGGATCGTCGGGGCGCAATTCCAGCGCACGCTGGTAGAGGTCGGCGGCGGCGGCATATTCGCCATCCAGGGCCGACACCTTGGCCAGCGCGACAAGTGCATCATGCCGCTGTGGTTCCGCAGCGCGCACCTGCATGAACAGGCTGCGCGCCCTGGCGCGGTCGTTGCGTTTGAGATGAAGATACCCCAGCCCCATTCGCAGGACGGCGGCGTTCGGCGTAAGCGCGAGCCCGTCTTCGAAGACCGCAATTCCCTCGTCGAAGCGTCCGGCGGCGGCCAGTTGGTCTCCTAGTTCGAGAAAGGCCAGGGTGAACGGCAGTCGCCGCGCTGTCGTCCGGCGCAGTTGATCGATCGCCTCGTCGCTTCGTCCCGCGGCGGCCAACGCCCTCGCCAGCAGCGTCTCGATCGCCGGGTCGCTGCTCCCCCGCGCCGCCGTTTGCAACGGATCGATTGCCTCGGCGGCGCGCCCTCGCTGCAGGAGCGTATGTCCGAGTACCTGTGCGGCGACAACATTGTCCGGTCTGGACGCAAGCACGTAGCGGGCGAGACGCTCAGCCTCATCGGGGCGTTGGGCTCCGAACGCAAACAGCGCCTCTTCGAGCGCTTGGCTGACGCTGGTCGGGATCTGTTGAGTTGGAGGCCGGCGCTTGGACATCAAGTCCCCCATAGGTAAACTCAGCCGGCGACGCCTGACTGCAGGTGCGAACTCTCTCGCGCGCGCACGGTTTGGGCAATCGGCCACTCTCCGTGCCTGCGCATGCGGGTGCTTCGTCGCTTGCTCGCATGGCTATTGGGCGGGTGCCCGGGGCGTGCACAGGGAAGACTGCTTGGGTCGCAGGGCCGCCGCCGGCGCCACTCAACGGCCCCCGCGCCGTGACCTCGACTGCCAACAATGCGTCTTAGGCGCGGATGACCGCTCGTGGGCTCTTAGCTGCCGTCGGCAAGGTCCGCTATGCGCGCGGAGCCTAGGCTGACTGGCCCGGGCTGTAGCAGCGCAAAAACTGTTGCACCACCCTCGCGGCTTCGCGCCGTTCGATCGCCGTGTTCTGGGTTTCGACGCCATACAGGACCTGGTCGTGATAGCCGCCGGTGCAAAGGTCGAGCAACATGCGCGCGGCTTCGCCGGGATCGTCCGCCCGGATCACGCCGGCGGCCATTTGGCGGCTGAAATAGGCGGAGCGCCAGCATTCGCAACCGGCGCGAAGGGGCGGGGAAGGCTGCCCTTCGTCTTGGCAGTTGAAGTGTTGGTCTTCCCCTGCCGTACTGAGGTGCTACCCGCCGCGATCGGCCCTGGCGGAATAGCTGACCCAGATCTCGCGTCAGCAGTGCATCGACATGCGACTAAGATCATCAAGTCGGCGAAGCCAGATGGCTCGCCTGGACAGTGACATCAGCCTCGCGGCAGCGGCCGATTCGGACCGCTATTCACCCTCTCACGAAATCAGCCGGCAACCTTCGCGAAGGACTGCTTGCGCTCGGGACGGCTGTTCGAGTGCCCGGCTATGTCCCCGCAAGACCAAGACCTCAGCGAGCTATGGGCCTGCTTTTTCAGTGGACCGCTGCCGATAGGCCCAGTTCACCGCGTCGGGGAAGATCAGGCAGAGCGGCTTGAAGGGGCTGCGTCTCGAAAAGACGACCGACGATTTGAAGGCGGAGGAAGGGTTCCGCCAATGACGGCGGCCTCAGAGCGCGCCGCTGCCCGGCCACTTCACCCCAGGTTCATCTGGCGAATGCTTAGATTGGCCATGAGATTTCGATACTCCCTCGCGCGGCCGGACGGCCGAACCTACGCCCGCGACGTCAGTGCAGATACCGAGGACGACGCTGCCTTGCTCTGCGATGAAATCTGGCGCGAAGCGGGGCTCGACCTCCTGAGCGACGATCCAGTCGTCGAGGTCTGGCGACTGCCCGATGCCTAACCAACCCGGCGGTGTCGAAGGTCGAGGTATGCTGACCCCCAACGTCTGCCGAGACAAGGCCGCCGCACTGTCGCGCTTGGCTGCTGACGCGATCACCGACGCCGAGGCATCGAGGCTTGATGTCCTGGCCCGCGAATGGGCGGTGCTGGAGGCCACGGTGGCGGCGATGGACGATCGGGAAGCCCGGTGCATTCATCGGCCGCACGTCGCCTCGGTCCGCTGACGATGGCGATCACGCAAAGCTGTCCAGCTATCGGCCGGATGGAAGGTAAAGTGAAGGCCCCGGCGCAAGGGGGGACAATTGCCGGGACCTTCGGCCATCCCCCTCAATGGGGGGTGTTCGGGGGATGGCGCTCCCGTAAGCCCCCGCATCGTCAAAGGTTCGAGTGGAGCGTCCGAGTGCCGCAAGGGGGGCCAAGGTCTGTCGGCGGTTGGACATACTGCGCGGACGGCCTCGGGTTAGATAGCCCGATGTATGCACTCGAAGTGTACTTCCCGAAGGATCGCGTTCCGAGCCACGTCGAGCACATGACGGCCGCCGCCGGCTTGCTCGCCCGCATTCCGATCCTCCTTCGGGAACACGACGGCTGCGAGAAGATCGTGGTCGTGGCTGGCGAGACGCGGCTGTTCGCGGTGGACTGCAAGGGCAACACGCTGCCGCGTTAGTCGTCCGTACTCCCGGACAATCCGTCCATGCGGGCCGGCTGGGCGGTGGACAGCTGCCGTTGGCTACTGGGCCTCAGACCCGATTAGCTCACCGCAATCCGACGGGGCCGGGCAGCGGGGGCCTTTGGCAGGGTCAGGGTCAGCACGCCGTCTTCGAGTTTCGCGCCGATGTTGTCCTGGTCGACCTTGTCCGACAGCGAGAAAGATCTCGCATAATGGCCGACATTGTATTCGGTGTAGACCGGCCCTAATCCCTGGTACTTCGAGAAGTCCAGCCGGCCCTCGACCCTCAGCACGCCTTCTTCGAGGGAGATGTCGAGGCCATCTCGGGCCGCGCCCGGCATCTCCATCACGAGCGTCAGGCCGTCCTCGGTTTCATAGACGTCGGTGCTGGGGACAAAGAACCTGCCGGGAATCGTCTTTTCCTCGCCCGGGAGTTCCTTCTTCTCGCGAACCGCTAGCTCTTGCGGTGTCGGCGCGGTGTCAGTTTTAGCGGTCGTGTCGTTCATCGATCTAACTCACCGTGATGGTTCGGGGCTTGTCGTGTTCGGCGCGGGTCAACAGGAGCGCCAAGACACCGTCTCGGCTTTCGGCCTGGACGCGTTCGGCGTCGATCTCGAACGGGAGACTGATCGCACGGTCGAAACGGCCCACCAGCCTCTCACGTCGGTGCACCGCTGACCCGGCGGGGTAGTCGACGGCTTTACCGCCCGTGATACGGACGGTGCGCCCCTTTACCTGCACCTCGATGTCGGACTTTTTGACGCCGGGAAGTTCGGCGATCAGGGCGAAGTCCTCGCCCTTGCGGAAGACGTTGATCGGCGGATAGGCGCCGCCGCCGCTGGGGCTCGCGTCCAGCCAAGAACTGGTCCGGAAGCTGTCCAGCGCCTGCTGCAGGCCCTGGACTGTGTCAAAGGGACTCGGAAGTCGCGCCATGTGGCTCTCTCCTCTTGCTGGAAACTGCGAAGAGCGGCGCGCCAGGCGGCCGGGCGGACGTCGTGGCGCTCGCTCGCGACGACTAGGCGAAGCAGATATTCGAGACTGGGTTTGTCCCACGGGGTGGAGATGAAGCGACTGCCGATTCCCACAGATCAAGCCTGGCCAGCGCCTCCGTGATCTCCGCGAGTGGCACCGGCTCGGGCGTCCCGAGCAACCACCTCAGGCTCGGTTCTTCCCGCACACTGGACGCATCCGACGCCCAGGACGCGAGCACCTCGCGTTTCTCCGCCAGGTTCAGACCAGGGTCCTTCAGAACATCGCGGGGATGGGAAAAGCCGACGGCGGGGCGCAGCCATCGCTCTAGCGCCGCCCTAAGATTCTGCGTTTCAATGTGGTGTTCCGACGTAGCCAAACGCATGGCTCAGCCTCCAGATCTGCCTATACCTTTCTCCTTGCCGCCTGGGTGCGGCCGCGATTGATTTGGACTCCGATTCCGGACTTTCAAGACCCAAATCGTCAAAATTTTCGTCTCGTTCGCTCGCCCACCGGTCTCGTCGATTGTGCCGCGCAGGCCCGCGCCGCGGCCGACAACAAGGCCGATCCGTCGACTCGGCAGTTTCTGTCGCTTCTAGGAACCGCGTATGGGCCCTGAGGGCACTGTCAGAGTAAATTCTATACTGGGCTTTCGGCGCACCGGGGCAAGAGCGGCGCCACTGTTTTAGCTGGAGAATCGCCGCTGCGCCCGGCGCGTTTTGACGCCGAAAATCAGCTATACTCAGTTACTCTGACAGTGCCGGTTCCACCAATAGCGCACCGTCTCGTAGCTGAGATCGATCCCGCGCTCGTGCAGCAGGTCCTCGACGTTCCTGAGCGAGAGCGGGTACTTCACGTACATCATCACCGCCCGGCGGATCACCTCGGGCGACGAGTTGAAGTAGCGGAATGGGTTGGCCGGCGGGGTCATCCGGGCCGCCTAAAGGGCCCGGGTTAGCCGGGCGTGAATTTTAGTCTGACAAAGCCCCCACACGTCATGGCGGGTGTTCATCACAGCTTCCGAATAGACCTTCTGCATGAAGATCACTTCGAGGTCCGGCGCTTGCCATTCGAAGTATTCCCGAACGGTTTCGGTCTCGTCTTCGCTGGCTTTCAGCATCCCCGGCCCCGGCGGGGCCTTCGGCCCCATGTTTCAGATCGTTCCGCAGGCCGTGAATATAGGTCGTCCCAGAAGAGCAGGGAGGAGGGGAATGCCTTCCCCTGCGGCCGAGTCCGATGGTCTCGGCCGACCCCTTCAAGCGTGGACACCCCGCAACGCCCCGGCTAAGGAGAGCGCCTGGCGGGCGTGCTCGGTCCGCCGCGTGCCGCGCTCCTACGGGTCCGCCCCTTCGGGCGCGTTGCGCCGCCGTCTCCGAGATCTACAACGACCTCATTCTGGCACATCGATGCCGTCGGGGGCCGTCCACCCCAACAAAGCGCCCGTTAGTCTGATCCAGCCCCGTGCGTTGCGCATAGCGCTTCTTGTGCCGTATTGGGGTTACGGGCGGATTCGCGCTCAATGGGGGTCGTAGTGTCCGGCGCCGCGGCAGCCAATTCGGTGGTGCGGGCGCCAGGGGCGCTGGATCGCTTTGACGCCAATCTCCACGGCGCGGCTTTTGCTCCACACCGTCATGACACCTACGCCATCTGCGTCACGCTTGGGGGTGTGCAGAGCTTCACCTATCGCGGGGCGAGGCGCTACTCGCTTCCCGGACAGTTGGTGGTCCTCCATCCCGACGAAGTGCACGATGGCAGAGCCGGGACCGACGGCGCCTTTCACTATCGCGTTCTTTATCTGGAGCCATCGCTCCTCCAACAAATCCTCGGCGGACGTCCTCTTCCGTTCCTCGCCGGCGGCGTGTCGGCGGATCCTAGGCTTAAGCGGGCGCTGTGGCCGCTCTTGGCTGACCCGACGCGGCCTTTGGCGGCATTGGAGTGCGACAGTGCGCTTGTCGATCTCGCGCTGGCGCTGTGCGCGGTCGCTGACGCTGACGGGCGACATGCGTCATTCGACTTCAGGGCGGCCCAGTTGGCGCGCGCCTACATGGACGCGCACGTCGATTGCGAGGTGACACTTGGCGATCTGGAGCGAGCTGCAGGCCGGGATCGATGGAGTCTGTCGCGAGACTTTCGAACAGTGTTCGGGACAAGTCCCTATCGCTATCTGCTCTTGCGACGCCTCGATGGCGCCCGCGCCCTGCTGGTTTCAGGTCACGCAATCGCCGACGCAGCTGTCACGTGCGGCTTTGCTGATCAGAGCCATTTCACGCGCCGGCACAAGCAGGCGTTCGGTATGACGCCGAACGCTTGGTTGGGCGCCGTGCGCCGAGGACGCCAGCTTCGCACGATCGTTCAATACCAAGGTCCAGCGCCAGCGTAGCATCAGGGCTATGACTTTCCTGAAGTTGCTCGGCCGCACGACAGTCCTCTTGCTGGCGGGAATCGTCTGCGTGGGTATTCCCATGGCGGTCGTGAAACTCGCCGCGCTACCGCTGCTGCACCTGGCGCTCGGTTCCACAGGCCGATCGACACCTGTCGTGAGCGCTGCGTTGATGACGGTTGCGATGGGTTCGGGTTTTTGGGGCTACATCCGCTTCGCCGAGCGACGGCCGGCGAGCGAACTGGCGCCCCGGCCCGCGCTGACTTTGCTCGGCGTCATCTCGGCCGTCGCGCTCATCGGCGCGCCGATGCTCGCCCTTTATGCGACAGGGTCCTACCGACTCCAGGCCTACCAGGGGTTCACCAGCTACTGGCCCGCGATTCCCACCATCCTGGCGGCAGGGGTGTTCGAGGAAATCCTGTTTCGGGGATTGATCTTCACGGCTCTCGAACGCGTCTTCGGCTCCGTCGCTGCGCTGTTTGTGCAATCCCTGATCTTCGCTGCGCCGCACATGTTCAACGCAAACTGGACCGGATGGATCGATCTGGTCGCCGGTGCGCTGATCGGCGGCATGTGGACCTGCCTCTATATGCTGTGGCGCAACATCTGGGCGGTGGCGTTCCATCATGCGGCGTGGAACCTTACGATCGTGGCGAGCGGTCTGCCGCTCTCCGGCCTTGAGGACTATCGCGCCACCGCCCCGTTTCGAAGCGTCTACGCGGGCCCAGATCTGATAACAGGCGGCGCCGCCGGTCCGGAACCTTCCGTCATCACTTTGGCGGTCGTAGCGCTCGCCCTCGGGGCTTTCTTGGCGCTGGCGAGGCGAACTCAAAAGTTGCGCCCCCCGCGGAGTGGAGCGGGCGTTACGACTGGTGGGCTCAAGGCAAGCTCCGGCCCGTAGGAGGACTATCGCCCGGGCGGCAGCCGCTGGCGGCGGCGAAGCTGGTGATCGTGGCCTGGTCTCCAGCGGCGGTGGCCAGCGACAACGTCAAGGCCGAGGCATACGTAAGGTTGAGGTGGACGACTCTCACCTTTTCGAAGCGCATCTTGAATTGATCGGGGGTTCACACGTCGATGAAGATAGCTGGATCGTTGGCGTTGGCGTGCCTTGCGCTATCCAACCTCTGGTCCGCCAGCGATCCGTTCGTCGGAAGATGGAAATTGGACGTCTCGCGTAGCGTGATCGTCGATCGCATGGTCGTCGAAGCCGCCGGGCCCAATAGGTACACCTTCAGATTCGAAGGTTCACAGGCAGAGACCGTCGTTGCGGATGGGACAGATCAACCGGGACTTCCGGGCACCACGCTCTCGGTGAAAGCTAAGGACTCCCGCACCGTGGCTGTCGTGCGCAAACAGGCAGGCCGGATTATTGTTTCGGCGGCTTGGAAGGTCTCCGCCGACGATCGGATCCTGCACGATGCCTTCACGGCTGTGCAGCCGGACGGTTCTTCATCGACGACCAACTATGTCTACCGGCGCATATCCGGGGCGTCGGGTTTCGTCGGAGCGTGGGAAAGCACAACCCCGCCAGTTGGCCTAGTCTACGAACTCCAGATTCGACGGCTTGGCGGCCAGGGGCTCGCGTTCATCCGCGAGGCCGGCGTCAAGAACGTCACCTTCGACGGTCGGGACCATGCCGTCGTCGGTGCGGCTCCGGGTACGACTGCGTCAGGCCAGCGCCGCGCCGTGCGGGCCATGGAAATCACAGACAAAATCGGCGGGAAGGAGCTCGACACCCAGGCGTTCAAGCTCTCCCGCGATGGCAAGACCTTGACGATGAACGTGCGCAGGGTCGGTCAGGTGACGCCAGAGTTGCTCATCTTCGAACGAAAATAGTTCGACATCGCCGCCGGCCCACGCCGGGGACGCCAACAGCTGCCCCTAGCCCGTATTCTTCGCCGCGTCCGACTGAGCGAGCACGCGAAAGCGGACTCTCTGAATGTCCGAGAAGGCACTGTCAGAGTAAATTCTATACTGGGCTTTCGGCGTACCGGGGCAAGAGCGGCGCCACTGTTTTAGCTGAAGAATCGCCGCTGTGCCGAGCGCGTTTTGACGCCGAAAATCAGCTATACTCAGTTACTCTGACAGTGCCTTAACTGGGAAGCGCGGACAATTGACTCCGCCGCTGGCGCCGCATCACGAGGCCCATCCCACCAATCCCGATCAACATCGTCACCCAGGTGGCAGGTTCGGGGACGCCCGCGACGCCTGAGGGAGAGCCATTGATGCTGAATGACTGGGAACAGTACCCGTTAGCGCCTGCAACATCGCAGATTCCGTCGGTGGCGAAATTTGCTGGCGTCAAAGGCGCACCCGGCAGTGGCGGTGCGACGGACTGCGGATCGTACCACGCCTGCGACGGTCCGTCACTCTCGGCCCAGAAAAGGTCGACGCTCCCCGACGGGCTCACCCCATTCTGAAGGGTCAACCAGTACGTGCCGGCGCTAAGTGCGACACTGCCGGTCGAAAACGTACTCGAATAGTCGGAAATACCAGTCGTCGTCGGTGGGTGGCCATCAAAGATGTTTGTAAGAGATCCGGTGCCGGAGCCGAAGACGGTGCCGCCGTCAGCTGTGCTCGTTATGGACCAGTCGACGGAAGGTATATTACCTTCCGATGCATAGGTCATGAGGGCGAAGTCCACCGATGTTACGGTCGCACTCTGCGAGAGGGTAAACGTATCCGACGTTACATGCCCGCCGTTGATCCCGGGAGCTCCCGTAGTGGCGACGGTGAAGTTACCGTTGTCGTTAGGGCCGTTGGTATAGAGCGGAGCTGCGCTCGCCGCCCCGCCTCCAATTGCGCTCGCCATACTGGCGGCAACTAGCGCGATCCCCATTTGCTTAATCATGGAACCCCCTCGCTTCGGCTCGTGGGGGCCCCTCAATAGGCACGCTCCCACACTCGATCGGGCACGACTAACATGGGCGAAAAGCCCCGACGTAGTGCGTTCGCACTACGTCGGGTGGCCAATTTCTCGCCTCCGAATGGCAGTCCCGGCTCAAACTGCCGCAAAGGCGGTTTAGCTCAGGCTGTCCCCAGGTTGGCGCCGGCTGCGCGCATCATCAGTCGTACGAGGTCAGTTTGGCGGTTCACCCCGGTCTTCTCGAAGGTCCGAGCGAGCTGGATATTAACGGTGTTCTGGCTGACGCCGAAGCGGTCCGCGATGTCCTTCGGCGCAAGACCTTCGAAGATCGCCTGCGCCACGCGAGCCTCGGCCGGCGTCAGACCGAATAGATCTCGCAGCTTCTGCTGTGGCAAGCTGACGCCGGCTTCGAGGTCCGTGACACAAACAAGAACGGAGGGCGCCGCGCTTCCTGCCAACAGACGCTCGGACCGCATGGGGGCGACCGTCACGGCCAGCGGCAGGGCTCGCGTCGGTGTCGGCAACGCCATCGAGCCACCCGCACGGCTCGAGCCCGGCCGGCGCGCCGCCTGGCCGATCAGCGCCCTCAGTTGCCTGGCGGCCTCGGTTTGCGAGGCGCTGAGCCTGCCGCTGACGACACACAAGCCGTCGGCTTCCCATAGTAACCGCTCGGCGGCTGCGTTCGCGTGGTGGATCCGCCCTGTGTCGTCGAGCAGCAGCACGCCGTGCGTTGATCGCTCGAACGTCTCTACCATGCCATCGGCAAAGGCCCCGAGATTGGCGAACTTGCGACTGAGGTTGACCGCGCGGATGAGGTCGGGGTGCAGGCGCCGTGCGAGGTCAAGGTCGGCGCCGCTGAATTGTTCGCGACGGCTGGGCCGCGAGACGTTCAGGGTCGACATCATGCCGTCCTGCCGGCCCAGCCTGATGATGAGACACGAATGGATGTCCTGTGGCTTCAGGAAGTCGTTGTAATATTCGGTCCGGACAAACTCATCCTTTGCGAACTCGTCCTCGTCGGTTCTCACGTTCACCGGCCAGGGGGCGTTGGGGTTGTTCATCACCTGCCGCACGAACGGATTGCGCTTTGCGAAGTGCTGGAAGTAGGCCGACTGTGCCGCGGGATCGATGCGCGCGATCACGCCTGCGCCCAACCCGTTGGCAAGATTGAGCTCGGGCATCCACGCTCGCGCGCCACCGATCATGTCGGCGAACGTCGCAATCACGTTTTCCCAGTCGCCCTGCTCGACTGCGGCTCCATAGAGCAGGTCGAGGAAGGCCGCGTAGTCGGACTCGGTCAGCAAATGGAGCCGCCCGTTGGCCCTGGGCCAGCTGTGCGTTCACAGGGCTTGTTCAACAGGGAGTATCTGGTGTTCAACGTTAGTCACGCCTTCTCATGTCACATGCGACAGCGCATCCGACCGGCAGCGGCACGGCAAGGCTTTAAGCCAACTCGCGACCGGATCAGACATCGTCGGGTCGCTGGAACGGCAGGCTTCCACCGATTGTGTTAAAAAAAAGCCCGTTTTCGCCTCCGAGCCCGAAAAATCAGAGCCGTGGGCCGAATGGTGGCCGCTGGCCACTCGGCGACCAGCCGCCTCATGGCTGGCCATCCCCGGCGCCTGAGCCCAGAACTCGACCTGGCCGGAGGGCACTGTCAGACTAAACCCGCTGTTAGGGTTCAGGCAGTAATTTCACGGCGTCGGTGGTGGTTCCTGGGAGTCGCTTCGCCTCGGGCGAAACCTTCCCGCTGCCCGAAAATCCGGGCGACGCGGCTAAGACCCACGATCTCCTCCCATTAGTCTGACAATGCCCGCGTTCGATCTCTCGGCCGCCGCCCGCGCAGGCTTCAAGACCGCGTTCGTCAAACGTCCGGACGAGTGGGGTGTCGGGCAGGACAGGCCAGCGGAAACAACCGATTTCAACCCAGACTATGTCGCGGAGAACTTCGCAGATCTAGCCGATCAGCTGGGCTGCCCGGCGGCTTAGAACCAACATTCAGTGGCCTGTCGCGCGCCTTCGTCGGCGCTAGGGCGGTCCCCATTCGGTCCCGTTAGGGCGCACTCGGTCGCTGGCGCCGGCCGACCAACGTTGAGACGAGAGCTGGCGCCTGCGCCATCGTGGCGGCGTAGCCCGCGGCCACCGCGCGATCGTCAACCACCCAGCGTCTCAACGCGCCAGGGACGCGCAGAACTCGATGAAGGCGTCGACCTTGGGGGGCGCCAGGCGTTTGGTGGGTCTTAATGCGAACAGCGGGAAGGTTTCGCCCGGCCAATCAGGAAAGAGCTCAACAAGGCGACCGCTGTCGAGCTGGTCCTGGACACCGAGCGCGAGAACCTGAGCGACGCCGACTCCGTTCAGGCACGCCGTGATCATGGTCGCAACGTCGGTCATCAGCACTTGGCCAGAGTGGGCGACCGGAAGCACATGACGCCCACGATGGAATTCCCACTCGAAGGGTCGCCCAGTCGACGGGTCGCGAAACTGAATGCACTCGTGCGTCGTGAGATCTTCAGGCCGAGCCGGCCTGCCGCGGCGATCCAGATAGGCGGGCGCGGCGACGGTCAAGACCCGTGGCGATCCGAGGAGTTTGGAGGTCAGGCTAGACGCCGGCTGAGGTCCGAACCGGATCGCGACGTCAATGCCGTCCGCGATCAGGTCGAGATACGGTTCGGGCGGCAGCAACTCCACGCTGAGGTCTGGATACTTCCACAGGAATTCGTGCAGGCGCGGCGCCAGCATCTGTTGAGAAAAAATCGCATTGATGCTGGCCCGGAGCCGGCCGCGCACGGCCTTGCTCGCGCCGGCGGCAAGGCTGGCCGCCTCCTCGATCCCATCCAGGTGAGGCGCCGCCATCTCATAGAAACGGGCGCCCTCATCGGTCAGCCGCTGGGCCCGCGTGGTCCGATCCAGCAAGCGCACGCCCACGCGCTCTTCGAGCCGCGAGACCGCTCGACTGACGCCGGACGCCGACAGACCCAGCAACTCTGCGGCGCGCGTGAAGCTTCCGCTCTCCACGACCGCGGCGAGAACCGTTACGCCCGACAATAGCCTTGCGTCGTACGTCATCGCCATTCCGCATCATTCGGCAAAAATGAAGTGACTTATTAGCACTTAACGCAAAGCCGGCGGCCGTACAATGTCAGGTCGCGCAGCCGTCGGTGCGCGGTAGGCCGGAAGCGGCGGTTACCATGAGGGGCCAAGCCCGTGACCGACGAAGATCGCCTGGAGCTCAACCGACGAGAGGCCGTGGCGGCCGGAACCGCCGCAGCAATCCTGCCGGCCCTCATGCCCACGGCCGCCGTCGCGGCGCCGACCGGTGGAGACCTGGTCCTGCAGATCAATGGCGCGCGCCATGACCTGGGTGGCCTGGATCCTCGCACGACCCTGCTGGACGCCCTTCGTGAACACCTGGGACTGTCCGGGACCAAGAAGGGCTGCGACCATGGGCAATGCGGGGCGTGCACCGTTCACGTTGACGGTCGCCGCGTCCTCTCCTGCCTGACCCTGGGCCGCCAGGCCGAGGGTCGGGCGGTGACGACCATTGAGGGGGTGGCCAGCGTGGACGGGCGCCTGCACCCGATGCAGCAGGCCTTCCTCGACCATGACGCGCTGCAATGCGGCTACTGCACCCCGGGTCAGATCATGTCGGCGATCGCCTGCGTCGAGGAGGGCCACGCCCACACCGCCGAAGACATTCGCGAGTACATGAGCGGCAACCTCTGCCGCTGCGGCGCCTATGTCGGCATTGTCGCGGCGATCGAGCAGGTCGTGGCGCAAGAGAGGGCGGTATGAACCCCTTCGATTACACCGTCGCCCCCTCCGTCGACGCGGCGGTCGCCGCCCTGGGCGCCGCGGGCTGGCCGCCGAAAGTCCTGGCCGGGGGCACGACCCTGGTTGACCTCATGCGGCTGAACGTCGAGCAGCCCGCGGCTGTCCTCGACATCAACCGCATTCCCGGCCTCGACCAGATTGATACTCAGCGGCCGGATGAGCTGGTTTTCGGGGCGCTCGCCCGCATGAGCGACGTTGCCGACGATCCCCTGGTGCGGCGCGACTATCCGGTCCTGTCGGAGTCCCTGTGGCGCGCCGCTTCACAGCAGCTGCGCAACATGGCCAGCCTTGGCGGCAACCTGCTCCAGCGCACCCGTTGCGCCTATTTCCGCGACCGGCAGTACCCTTGCAACAAGCGCGAGCCCGGAACGGGGTGCTCCGCGCTCGGCGGGCTCAACCGCGGCCATGCGGTCCTGGGCGCCAGCGACCAATGCATCGCCGTCTATCCCGGCGACTTGGCTATCGCCCTGGTGGCCTTGGACGCTTCGATCGATGTGCGCGGCGCGTCCGGCGCGCGGACGCTCAAGGTCGCCGATCTCCACCGCGAACCGGGTCAAACCCCGAACCGGGAGACGGCGATGGCGCCGGACGAACTGATTGTGCGCATCCGCGTGCCCAAGAGCCGGTTCGGCAAGGCCTCGACCTATCTGAAGATCCGCGACCGGGAATCCTACGCCTTCGCCATCGCCTCGGCGGCGGTCGCCCTCGACATGAACGGCGACGTTGTCCGTGACGCCCGCATCGCCGTTGGGGGCCTGGCCACTCGGCCGTGGCGCGTCCAGGCGGCCGAACAGAGCCTGCTCGGCAAGCCCTTCACCACCGCCGCCGCCGCCCAGGCGGGACGGCTCGCGCTCCAGGGCGCGGTCACCCGTCCACAGAATGCATTCCGGGTCGAGCTCGGCGCCAACACGGTGGCCGAGGCCCTGGAGATCGCCCGCGGAAGGGCATGACAATGAGCAAGGTGGGCGCCAACGCACAGCGGGTCGACGGCCGCGACAAGGTGATGGGCAAGCCTATCTACGGGGCGGATCGGCTGTTGCCGCATATGGCGCATGCGCTGCCGATCACCGCCACGGTAGGCAAGGGTCGGATCACCGCCATCGACCTTCAGGCCGCCGAGGCGGTGAAGGGCGTGCTCGTGGTGCTGGACTACCGCACCCTGGACCGGCTGAAGCCCGTGGTGTTCTCCTTCGCGGGGGGCCACGCCATCCAGAGCCTTCAGCCGCTCCAGTCGGCCGAGGTGGCCTATCGCGGGCAAGCCGTCGCCCTGGTGGTCGCCGAAACCCTCGAGGCGGCCTACGAGGCCGCGGCCCTGGTTCAGATCACCTACGCGTCCGAGCCGTTCGACGTCGAGATGGGCTCGGCGGGGCGCGAGGAGGTCAAACAGGCGCTCGCCGCGCCCTACTTCCCCGATTTCGTCCATGGCGACCCGGAGGCCGCCGTCGCCGGCGCGCCGGTTATCCTGGACGAGGTCTACACGACGTCGCCCCAGCATCAGAATCCGATGGAATTGCTGTCCGTGGTCGCCGAATGGGACGGGGACCACCTGACGATTCAGGAAGGATCGCAGGCCTCACAGGCGATCCAGGGCGGCCTGGCGCTGCAGCTCGACATGCCCGCCGAGAACATCCGGGTGATCTCGCCCTATGTGGGCGGGGGCTTCGGCCAGCGCGGATCGCTGTCGCCCCACACCACTCTGGCGGCGCTGGCCGCCCGCAAGGTGGGGCGACCCGTCAAGCTCACCGTTCCGCGCTCGCAAGTGTTCCACGCCACAAGCTTCCGCGGAGCCAACGAGCACCACATCCAGATAGGCGCGACCCGAGACGGGCGGGTGACGGGCGCCCTGCACCTGGTCCGCGCCCAGACCTCGCGGTTCGACCTCATGCCCTACACCGGGGAGGAGACCACCGCGCGCATGTACGCCTGGCCCGCGTTCCGGGGCGCGACCACCCTGGTCAAGCTAGACACCCAGACGCCGGGCTTCATGCGCGCGCCGATGGAGATGGGCTCGTTCTTCGCCCTGGAGAGCGCCATGGACGAGCTGGCCATCAAGCTCGGCCTGGACCCCGTGGCCCTGCGGCTGAAGAACGACGCCGTCGCCGACCCGATCACCGGCAAGCCATTCTCCTCGCGCCGGCTGAAGGAATGCCTGGAACGCGGCGCCGCCCGGTTCGGCTGGGAGCGGCGCTCGGCGGCGCCGGGGTCGATGCGCGACCCCGACGGGACCTCGATCGGATGGGGCGTCGCCGCCGGCGCCTACCCCGGTTACATCGGGCCGGCCCTCGCCGAGGTGCGGCTGCAACGGGGCGGCAAGGTCGTCCTTTCCGTCGGCGGCCACGAGATGGGACAGGGGATCCGCACCGCGATCGCGCTCGTGGCGGCCTCCGAGCTGGGGGTCGATCCGGAGATGATCGAGATCCGCATCGGCGACACCGCGTATCCGCCTCAGCACACCACGGCTGGGGCCTGGGGGGCGGCGACAGCGACCATGCCGGTCCGCGACGCCGCCCGGTCGATCCGCCGGCAACTGGCCGCGCTGGGGACCCGGCAGAAGGGCGGACCCCTCCAGGGTCTGGACCCCGCCTCCCTATCGCTGGACGACGGCTGGCTCGCCGGGCCGGGCGGCCGCCAGCGCGTCGACGACATCCTGCGGGCCGCGAAGATCCCGGGCCTGGATGGCGAGGGGCGGGGCGATGCGCCGGGCCTCAAACCGGATGCTCTGAAGCAGGCGGCAATCGGCAAGATTTCGACCGCCGGGCCTGAGTTCCCCGAGCACGTGTCGTTTTCCTTTGTCGCGCACTTCGCCGAAGTCCGGATCGATCCTCGCCTGCCCCGGCCGCGGGTGGCCCGGTTTGTGACCGTGGTCGATTGCGGCCGGGTGATCAGTCGCCGGACGGCGGAAAGCCAAGCCTACGGCGGGATCGTCTGGGGCATCGGCGCGGCTCTGTCCGAAAGCAGCGAAGTGGATCCTCGGTTGGGAGGGTTCCTCAACAACAACGTCGCCGAATACCAGATTGCGGTGAACGCGGATGTGCGGCGCTGCGAGGTGGAATTCATCGACCAGGAAGATCCGAACTTCAACGGACTAGGAGCGAAGGGGCTGGGCGAAGTGGTCTGCGTCGGCGCGGCCGCGGCGCTCGCCAATGCCGTCCACCACGCCACAGGACGTCGCGTGCGCAGCCTCCCCATTCGAATGGAAGACCTCCTTGGTTGAGACAGGACGTGGAAACGAGCGGCCGGAATCGAGCGGTGAGGCTCGTCAGTGGTGCTGTCAGGCTAAGGTCGACATGTCTCCGGCAGCGCGCAGCTCCCCCAAACCCATCCTGGGCTAGTCCATGACTGACCGCCACTCGGAGAGGGCCTCCGAGCGTCTCTCCCGAAAAAGGCGGCGCGGACATTCACCTCGACGGACTCGGGATCCAGTTGCAGAGCGACGGCGAGCTCGGCAGCCGCCTCCTGTCGCCGGCCCGCACGGGACAGCATCTGCGCCCTCATCGAGCGGGCGACGGCCAGATCGGGGTTGAGGATCAGAGCACGGTCCAAGGCCGCCTGGCCGTTATCGTTGACCCGCCCGTGGTAGTGAAGGCTGTATTGCGCGCTCGCCAGCAGCGCCCAGGCCTGGGCGTAACAGGGATCGATCTCCACCGCGCGTCCGCACAGGCGCTCGACCGAAGCTGCCAGCCAGCCGGTATGCGCGGGCCATCAGATAGAGGTTGTAGGCTTGGACATTGTCAGTGCCGCGCCGCGCGATAGCCTCCTTCTCCTCTGGCAGCAGCCTGAGCTTCAGCGCCTTCACGATGGCTTCGCTGATCTCGTCCTGTAGGGCGAAGATGTCGGTGAGGTCGCGGTCGTAGCGTTCGGCCCAGACGTGATCCCCGGTGGCGCCGTGGACGAGCTGGGCGGTGATCCGCACCCGGCCGCCTGCTTTGCGCACGCTGCCCTCCAGCACATGGCTGACGCCCAACTCTCGCGCCAGCTCGGGGATCTTCACGCTCTTGCCCCTGAACGTGAAGGCGGTGTTGCGGGCCACGACGGAGAGCGTCGACACCTTGGAAAGGTCGGTGATGATGTCCTCGGTGATCCCGTCGCTGAAGTACTCCTGCTCCGGATCAGCGCTCATATTGGCGAACGGCAGCACGCACACCGAGAGCTTGCTCGGCGGGGCGCTCTGCGCGGCTGCGGCAGGCCGCCGGTCGCCCACCAGATCGCCGACGCTGGCCACGACCTTCCTCCAGCCAGGCGCCTCCAGATCGCCGGTCCAGCCAGCCAGGTCCGCGCACTCGATCTCGCTGAATGGCAGCGGTGGCTGCGTGCCGTCTCCACTGAGCTGAACGAGCGTTCCTGACCGCCGGGCAACGTTCGCCTCGGCCCTCACCCATTGCGACTTCACCGCGTCAGCCGACCAGACCACGACGACCGCCTTAGCGGCTCGAAGATTCTCCTCGATCACTTCGGAGAACGTTCGGTGTGCAGGCAGTTAGTCGTCCCGCCAAACCCTGTAACCCAGGGTCTCAAGTGCTCGGTCGATCAACTCGGCTTGCTTCGCGGTGGATCGCGCGTAGGAGATGAAGACGTCCGACATACCCCGCCTCTGGCCGTCGAAACCCTATGGACGGCGGCGACGCGATGGCAAGGGGGAGAGGTCCAAGCAAGCGTGGGCACGCCATGCGCGGACGGCCGCCGACTACTCGTGTCTCCGCCGCATCGGCTTCTTGGAAGTTCAAGGAAACGCCGGGCAGGTGTCGAACCGCCGGCCGGCGCAGTGTGGACAGGGCCGGGTGACGAACTGGGCGACGGCTTGATCCCGGTGCGCTCGCCGCCGACGCCGCGCGCCGCTCGCCCCGATTATCGGCCTAGGGCCGGTTCAGCCCGTGGCGGCGGCCGGTGAAGCCTGGCCCGATGATGTACGGCAAGGTCCGCTTGTCGAGATCATAGCCGGCATAGACCCGCACCCAGCCGTCGCCCAAGGCGCGCGTGACCTCCCAGAGCGCGCCGCCCTCATCGTAGAAGCTGTGGACCGTCGGGCTACCGCGCGCGCTGTTGACTACGCGCAGCGACATCAGTTCCCCGATGGTCATGTCGCGTGGGTGGCTACTCACTGCGCTCTCCCTGATCGGCCGACGCCCAGCGGCGGTTTGCCCTCAGGCCATTCGGCCCGGAGCTGCTCATGGCTGACCGTCCCCGGCGCCTTGGCCCAGAACTCGACCTGACCTGGGCATAGTAGCCGCCGGCACGGCGCGTGGCGGTTCCAGAGGCTGGGTCGGCCCGCTGACACTTGCTGAGAACGTCCCAGCCTGCGCTGGCCATTTCGGCGACAGTTTCGCACTTTGTCCGGCGCCAGGAGAGCGGGATACGGTCGGCGTTTCGATGGCCCATTGCCGAAGAATGGCGCGCGGACCTGGCGCGCGTCCAGAGGTATGTTCTAAATTTGTTCTTATCGCGGACTGAGGCGAGCTTGTCCGATTTCAACTATGGACTGATCTGCTCAGCGGCGTTGACTCGCCTATCTCGCGGTACACCTGACGAGCGGAGTATGGACCCCCTTTCCGTCGATAACGGTCATCAACGCGCCGTTGGGTTGGTATTCCCAGGTCTCGCCCGCACCGCCACCGGACGGATCGATGTCCCGCGTCATCACTTCGCGGCCCGCCGCCGTGATCACCTGGCCCGTGCTCTGAAAGCGCCTCGGGCCTCTGACTGTGATGGTGGTGACGCGGGCGTTGTCGGTCGCGGTGCTGATGAGCGTTGGCGTGACGCAAGACCCACCTTGACGGTCCCACGAGCCGTCGACTGATTGGAGTAGGTTCTGCCGCGCCTGTGCCGCCGCCGTGGCAGGATCAGTCGCGGGCGCCGCCGCCGTGGGCGCTGGCGAGAGCGTGCGCACCGCGCCGACGACAAGGACGAGACTGACCACCGACGCAGCGAGTGCGCCGGCCACGATCTGTCGGTTCAATCGCCGCTTAGCCGGAGCGTACCCGATACCGCTAGGCGGCGACTTGCCAGCCACCACCGACCGTGCGGCCATGACCACTGACTGGAAGCGATGGTCGGACACGTCCCCGCTCCAGCCGTGCAGGCTCACGCCCTGCCGCTCGCCGAAGAAGAGCGGGGGATCGCAGGGCTCGATAAACACCTGGACAAGCTTGCCCCGCCGCCGCGCGTGCCTGGCCTCCGCCTTGACGTTCTCGCTGACCACCGCCGTCGTCGACCAGGCCACTATCACCGCCTTCGCGGCATGCAGCTCGCGCTCGATGGTCAGCTCCCAAGGCGCGGTCGGCTCGATATCTTGGTCCCACCAGACCGTGAGCCCACGCCCCCGCAGGCCCTGCACCAGGGGCTGCACCGCGGGATGGTCCTCGCGTTTGTAGGAAACGAAGACCTCGGCCATGGCCTCAATGGCCACGCCCGGCTAACAACGCCTGCGCACGCGCCAGGTTGTTCGACGCCATCTGGGCGTCGGCGGGATCGGATGTGGGCGTCCAGACGGTGAGCGCCAGGCGGTAGGCGGCGATTGCATCCCGAAGCGCCTGGTCGTCACCGCGTTTGCCGAACGTCGCAAGCGCCATCCCGAGGTTGTTCTGTGTCTCGGCCCAGCCCGTGGGGTCGCGGTCATGAGTGCGCACCTGGAGCGCCAACCGGAAAGCGGAGACCGCATCCCGAAGGGCCTGGTCGTTCCCCCGCTCGCCGAGCGACTCGAGCGCCGCCCCAAGGTCGGTCTGGGTCGTGGCCCAGTCGGCCGGGTCGCCATCCTGGGTGAAGACCTGGAGCGCAAGGCCGAAGGCAACTATTGCGTCGTGCAGCGACAGGTCGTCTCCGAGCCTCGTGAGTGCCGTCCCCAGACCTTCCTCCGTCGCGGCCCAACCGGCGCGGTCGCGATCATGAGTGCGAACCTGGAGCGCTAGGCGGAAGGCGGCGACTGCGTCCCGCCGCGCCTGGTCGTCCCCCCGCTCGCCGAGCACCCGAAGCACGAGCCCGAGGTTGGTCTGCGTCTGGGCCCAGCCAGCGGGATCGCGATCCTGGGTGCGGACCTGGAGCGCCAGGCGGTAGGCGGCGACTGCGTCCCGCAGGGCTTGGTCGTCGCCGCGTCCGCCCAGCACCCGAAGCACGAGCCCGAGGTTGTTCTCCGCCGCGGCCCAGTAGGCAGGAGCGCGATCCTGGGTGAACACCTGGAGCGCCAGGCGTTCTGCGGCGACCGCGTCTCGCAGCGCCTGGTCGTCACCGTGCTCGCCGAGACTCATGAGCGCCCCCCCGAGGCTCATCTGCACTCTGCCAAAACCGGCCGGGTCGCGTTCCTGGGTGAACACCTCGAGCGCCAGACGGTAGGCGACAACCGCGTCGCGCCGCGCCTGGTCGTCACCGTGCTCGCCCAGGACCTCGAGCGCGTTCCCGAGATTTCCCTGCGCCGCAGCCCAGTTCGCTGCATCGCGATCCCGGGTGTAGACCTGGAGCGCCAACCGCTCTGCCGAGACGGCGTCCCGTAGCGCCTGTTCGTCCCCGCGCTCCCCCAGCGTCGTGAGCGTCATCCCGAGGCCTTGCTGCGCCTTGGCCCACTCCGCTGGGTGGATGTCTTGGGTGTACACCTGGAGCGCGAGGCGGAAAGATGTGACCGCGTCCCGCAGGGCCTGTTGGTCGCCACGCTCGCCCAATAGGTAAAAGGCCGCCGCGAGGTTGATCTCGGTTATCGCCCAGCCGGCGGGGTCATGATCGCGCGTGCGCACCTGGAGCGCTGATTGGTAGGCGGCGATGGCGTCTCGCAGCGCCTGACCGTCCCCACGAGCGCCGAGGAGCCAAAGCGCGCTGCCGAGGTTGTGTTCGGTCGCGGCCCAAACGTCGGGGTCGCTTTCACGGGTGCGCACCTGGAGCGCCAAGCGGAAGGCGACGACCGCGTCTCGGAGCGCCTTGTCGTCCCCCCGCCCACCGAGCAACCGAAGCGCGGTCCCGGCCTCGTTCTGAGATTCGGCCCAGTCGGCAGGATCAGTGTCCCTCGGGGCGAGCGGCAAGGCTTGACTATTTACGATATCAACGGCGTCGCGGAGCGGCTGGGGCTCGTCGAAAAGCTCTCCACGCTTTGTCAGCATCCCAGCCTGCGAGATCAGGTACGTCCACCTCTGGTGTTCGTCGCTGGCCGGCAGCAAGCTCGCGGCTTCGGCGTATCGAGCGGCGGCGCCGAGGTAGTCGAACTCTAGAGCTTTGACCTGAGCTTCAGTTGCTCTGACCTCCGCGCGCCGGCGCTGAGCGTCGTTGATGGCATTGGCTGCAGCTGCGTCAGCC
>Ga0302314_10002466_pt1 | contig 34223 bp, 33 predicted proteins | sample III_Palsa_N2_3_FD_200533 | JGI IMG/M metagenome (GOLD analysis project Ga0302314, IMG submission 200533) | Peat permafrost microbial communities from Stordalen Mire near Abisko, Sweden - III_Palsa_N2_3 | ecosystem: Environmental > Terrestrial > Soil > Palsa > Peat permafrost | place: Sweden...
CTCACGGAACTTCTTCGACCCGTTCGCGTTCGTCCGCTCACCGATCGCCAGATACGAGGCGTCCTGACGGAACGGCACCGACTGGTACAACGACGCAGCCGCCGCCTCCGGATGCGGCACACGGGCGACGAGCTCCCGGCCGCGCACCCGCTCCACCACCGCCCGCAGGTGCTCGGGGGTGGTGCCGCAGCAGCCGCCGACCAGGCCCAGGCCGTACTCGCGGACGAAGGCGTCCTGGGCATCGGCCAGGCCGACCGGGTCGAGCGGGAAGTGCGCGCCGTCCTTGGTCAGCACCGGCAGGCCGGCGTTCGGCATGCAGGAGACACCGATCTGCGCGTGCCTGGCCAGGTAGCGCAGGTGCTCGCTCATCTCGGCGGGGCCGGTCGAGCAGTTCAGGCCGATCATGTCGATGCCCAGCGGCTCCAGGGCCGTCAGCGCCGCGCCGATCTCCGAGCCCAGCAGCATCGTCCCGGTGGTCTCCACCGCGACCTGCACGAACAGCGGCAGGTCCAGGCCGGCCTCACGCAGGGCTTCCTTGCATCCCAGCACCGCGCACTTGATCTGCAGCAGGTCCTGGCTGGTCTCCACCAGCAGTGCGTCCACACCGCCCGCGATCAGACCGGCCGCGTTCTGGTGGAACCCCTCCTTGAGCACGCCGAAGGGCAGGTGACCCAGCGAGGGGAGCTTGGTGCCGGGGCCGATGCTGCCGATCACCCAGCGCGGGCGGTCCTCGGTCGCGTACTCGTCGGCGACCTCGCGGGCGACCCGCGCACCGGCCTCCGACAGTTCGAAGATGCGGTCGGCGATGTCGTACTCGTTCAGCGCCGAGAAGTTCGCGCCGAAGGTGTTGGTCTCCACGCAGTCCACGCCCACCGCGAAGTACGCGTCGTGGACGCTGCGCACGATGTCGGGCCGGGTCACGCTCAGGACCTCGTTGCAGCCCTCCAGGCCCTGGAAGTCCTCCATCGTGGGGTCCTGGGCCTGCAGCATGGTCCCCATCGCGCCGTCCGCGACGACGACACGGGTGGCCAGAGCGTGGCGGAGTGCGTCCGCCCTCTTCTGCTGGGACTGCTGGGGGGACATGGTCATGCTGCTGCTCCCTGGATGCGACGGCTGTCGACTGCGCACGGAGTACGCGCGCCTCGCCAGACTAATCGCTGCACCGTCCGCGAGGCGCGGCAGTTTGCCCCTTGGACACTGCGCGCGTCGCGGCGGGGTGCGCCGCAAAAGCGCAGCCTCTCGGACCTGCGGGCATTGTTCGCCGTACGCTGGGCACTTAACAATCCGTGGAACGTCTGGTTCCACGGCAAGCGGAGGGAGGCCCCCGATGGTCGAGCTCGAGGACATGCCCGAGCTCATCGACCCGGTCATGGTGGCCGCGTTCGAGGGCTGGAACGACGCGGGCGACGCCGCGTCGTCCGCGGTGGCGCACCTGGACGAGATCTGGGGCGGGAAGGTCTTCGCCGCGCTGGACGCGGAGGACTACTACGACTTTCAGGTGAACCGTCCCACCGTGTGGATGGACGGGGGCGTGCGGCGCATCACCTGGCCGACGACGCGGCTGTCGGTGGTGCGGGTGACCGAGCCGAAGACCAGGGACCTGGTGCTGATCCGGGGGATCGAGCCCAGTATGCGCTGGCGCAGCTTCTGCCAGGAGCTGCTGGGCCTGGCCCATGAGCTCGGCGTGGAGATGGTGGTGATCCTGGGCGCGCTGCTCGGTGACACCCCGCACACGCGTCCGGTGCCGGTGAGCGGGGTGACCTCGGACGCGGATCTGGCGCAGACCCTGGATCTGGAGGAGAGCCGCTACGAGGGCCCGACCGGGATCGTCGGCGTGCTGCAGGAGGCCTGTTCGCATGCGGGCATCCCGACGGTGACCTTCTGGGCGGCGGTGCCGCACTATGTGGCGCAGCCGCCGAACCCCAAGGCGACGCTGGCGCTGCTGAACAAGGTCGAGGACCTGCTGGACGTGCGGGTGCCGCTGGGCGAGTTGGCGGACGACGCGCGGGCCTGGCAGCTGGGGGTGGACCAGCTGGCCGCGGAGGACAGCGAGGTCGCCGAGTACGTCCAGCAGCTGGAGGAGGCCAAGGACACGGCCGAGCTGCCGGAGGCCTCGGGCGAGGCGATCGCCCGTGAGTTCGAGCGCTATCTGAAGCGCCGGAACAACCAGCCGCCGGGGAAGGCAGCCGAGGGCGACACCGCAGAGTGACGCAGAGTGAACACGCGGGCGCGAGACGTTGGTCCGCGCCCGCCGGATCGGGTGAACCGACCAGCTGATCGGCTGCAGGACGGATCGTCGTACGGATGGCCCCGGCGAACGGATGCGTGGTTAACGTTCCGTGAAAGATGTCGTCCGAGCTGGGGGTCGGCGATGACGAGATCTGACCTTTTTTCATACTTTCGACCGGGTGAGCGATCGCCTGACTCTCAGAACGCTCCAACTCCCTGCCGTGACACTCTCCTCAGCAGGCACATTGTGGGCTTACCGTATGCGTCATGACCTCCCCTCGCGCTTACGACGGAGTTGGGTACTACGCTCCGTCCTTCGCTTCGGACACCCCGATCTACGACAGCCTTGTCGCCGAACGCGGGGTCCCGCAGATCGCCCCGATCAACGTGCCGGCGGCCCTCCCGCCCGCCTATGACGGCTACCGCCAGAACAGCGCGTTCGGCGGCGGCTACGGCAGCAACCTGCCTGCCCTGCCCGCTCCCAGGCTCGCCCTGGGCCCCGGCCCCAGCAGCCCCACCTACGGACTGCCGAGCCAGCCGCAGCCGCAGTACGCGGGCCAGCAGTTCGGCGGCCAGCAGTTCGGCGGGCAGCCGCAGGCGCCCCAGTACTCCTCGCCGCAGTTCCAGGCGCCGCAGTACGTGCAGCAGCCGCACATCCCGCAGCAGCAGGGGCCGGGCCAGGGGTATCCGCAGCAGCAGCCCAACCCGGCCTACCAGCGTCCGGTGGCCCCGGTCTCCCCGCTGCGTCCGGTGCAGTACCAGGAGCAGCCGCAGCAGCGAGGTGGCTACCAGGGCTTCTGACCGGTTGGGGGACGCAGGTCATTTCGGGGGACACACCAGGTCATGGGGGCCGGTCGGCGATGCGCCGACCGGCCCCTTCGCGTCCTCCTCCCGTGATCACGCAGCGGGCGCCGACTGGCATCATTGGCACATGCCGGTCCTGACTGATCTTCGGATCTATCCCGTGAAGTCCTTTGCCCCCGTTCCGGTGTCCAGGGCCACCGTCGAGCCCTGGGGCCTGGAGCACGACCGCCGCTGGATGCTCGTCGACACGGCAGGGCGGATGGTGTCCCAGCGCGAGGACCCGCAGCTGGGGCAGATGACCGCTGCGGCGACCGGCCACGGGACGCTGCTGCTCACCGCTCCCGGCGGGGGCACGCTGGCGGTCGACCCGCCGCAGGGACCGCCGGAGCCGGTGACGATGTTCGGCAACCCGATGGAGGTGGTCCCGGCCGACCCCGGGGCGAGCCGCTGGATCAGCGGGCTCCTCGGCGCCGAGCTGCGGCTGGTGTACCTGGACGACTCGGCCCGACGGCCGACCGAGACCCCGGTCAGCCTCGCCGACCAGTACCCGCTGCTGCTGACCAACCCCGCCTCACTGGTGGCGCTCAATGAGCTGATCGCCGCCGACCACCCGGACGACCCGGTCAAGGGAGCCGCGGTGCCCATGGGCCGGTTCCGCCCCAACAGCGTGGTCGAGGGCCTGGAGCCCTGGGAGGAGACCGGCTGGCTGCGGGTGCGCATCGGCGAGGTCGAGTTCCGGGTCACCCAGCAGTGCAGTCGCTGTGTGATGACCACACTGGATCCGGACACCGGCGAGCGGCGCGGCCCCGAGCCGCTGCTCGCGCTGGGCCGGCACCGCAAGTTCGGCCGGACCCTCGGCTTCGGGATCCACATGGCGCCGGTCGGCGGCCTGGGCGCGCTGCGGGTCGGCGACCAGGTGACCGTGCTGGAGCGGGGACCGCTCCCGGTCCCCGACTCCGGGCGCGGATGACGCGGCGAACAGCCGTTCGTCACATACACGTTGACACTTGACGGCGACCGATCGCCGTCCCGCTCGTTGTATGAAGAGGGCAGGGGCGCAGTGCGCGAGGCAGTACCGTGGGCGGGGCGAGGAACTTGGGGGCCGCAGATCACTATGGGAGCAGGCGTAGTGCGCGTCACGCTGGACGGGGCTTCCCGATGGCGGCGTCGTTCCGGTGAGTACGGGACGATGGCCGAGGCCCTGGCCGCCGCCGAGGCCGGGGACACCGTGACCATAGGGTCCGGGGTCTTCCGGGAGAACGTGCTGGTCGACAAGGCGGTGACGCTGCGTGCCGCCGAGGGGCTCGGCTCGGTGCGGATCGAACCGGCCACCGGCAGCGCGCTGACGCTGCTCGCCTCCGCCACCGTCCAGGGCCTGGTGCTCGAGGGCCAGGACGGCTCGGCCCCGGCCGTGCTGATCGAGGCCGGCGAGGCCGAGCTCACGGACTGCCGGATCGCCACCCGCTCCTCCGTCGGCATCGAGGTGCGCGGCAGCGCACGCCCCAGCGTGCGGCGCTGCACCGTCGACAACCCCGGCGGCCTGGGCATCAGGGTCGCCGGACCGGCGGTCCCCTTCTTCGAGGACTGCGAGGTCGTCGCCGCCGGGCAGGCCGGGGTGGTGGTCCGGGCCGGAGCGTCCGCCCGGATCGAACGCTGCCGGGTGCACCATGCGAACGGCGCGGGGCTGGTGCTCACCGGCGAGGGCAGCACGGTCGACGCGCTGGACTGCGAGATCTACGAGATCAACGGCAACGGCGTGCAGGCCGAGGACCGGGCGTTGGGCCGACTGGTCTCCTGCGCGGTGCACCGGGTGACCGACAACGGGCTGGCGCTGGACACCGAGGCGGTCCTGGAGCTGACCGGCAGCAGGGTCCACGAGGTCCCGGAGAACGGCGCCGACCTGCGCGGACGCTCGGTGCTGCGGCTGGAGGGCAGTTCGCTGCGCTCCTTCGCCCGCAACGGCCTGTCCGTGTGGGACCCGGGCACCAGGGTGGAGGCCGTCGGCTGCGAGATCCGCGACAGCACCGGGGACTACCCGGCGGTCTGGATCAGCGACGGCGCCGAGGTGAAGCTGACCGACTGCCGGGTGCACGACGTGCCCGACGCGCTGTTCGTGCTGGACCGCGGCTCCGCCGCCGAGGCCGTCGACTGCTCGTTCACCCGGGTCCGCAGCACGGCGGTGTCGGTGAGCGACGGCGCGACCGTCCGGCTGGACCAGGTGCGGGTCCAGGACGCCAACACCGGCCTGTGGTTCCGCGACCACGGCAGCGGCGGCCTGCTGACCGGTGTCGAGGTCGCGGACGTCGCGACCGGCGTCATCGTCGCCAAGGGCGCCGACCCGGTGCTGCGCCAGTGCACCGTGCGCTCCAGCACCGAGGCCGCCGTCTATGTCTCCGCCGGTGGCCGGGGCACCTTCGAGGAGTGCACGGTCACCCAGGGCAAGGGCTTCGGCTTCCATGTGATCGACGGCTGCCGTACCGTGCTCACCCGCTGCCGCGCCGAGCAGAACGCCCGCGGCGGCTTCGAGTTCGCCGAGCCGGGCCCTGTCGTGGACGGCTGCGTCTCCGACGACGCCAAGCCACCGCCCGCGCCCGAACCCGTCCGGGCGACCACGGCCTCGGCCTGGCGCGACGCCGCCCCGGCGCCCGCGCTGCCGGCCGCCCGCAGCGAGGCGCTGGTCGACGGGCGCAGCCAGATCGCCCCGCTGCCCGACTGCCGGCCGGCCGAGGTCACCCTGGCCGAACTGGACTCGCTGATCGGCCTGGACACCGTGAAGCAGGAGGTCCGCACCCTGATCGACCTGATCTCGGTGGGCCGCCGCCGGCAGCAGGCCGGGCTGAAGGCGCCCTCGCTGCGTCGGCACCTGGTCTTCACCGGCTCCCCCGGCACCGGCAAGACCACCGTCGCCCGCCTCTACGGCGAGATCCTGGCCGCCCTGGGCGTGCTGCAGCGCGGCCACCTGGTCGAGGTCGCCCGGCTCGACCTGGTCGGCGAGCACATCGGCGCGACCGCGCAGCGCACCGCCGAGGTGTTCCAGCGCTCCGTCGGCGGGGTGCTGTTCATCGACGAGGCCTACGCCCTGGCCCCGGAGGACGGCGGCCGGGACTTCGGCCGCGAGGCCATCGACACCCTGGTGAAGCTGATGGAGGACCACCGCGACGAGGTGGTGGTCATCGTGGCCGGCTACACCACCGAGATGGAGCGCTTCCTGGCCTCCAACCCCGGTGTGGCGTCCCGTTTCTCACGGACAGTCACCTTCCAGGACTACTCCTCCGCGGAGCTGGTGGAGATCACCCGCAGGCAGGCCTCCGATCAGGAGTACGAGCTGTCCGAGGCCACTGCCGCGGCCCTGCTGGAGCACTTCGCACTGCTGCCCAAGGGCCCCTCATTCGGTAACGGCCGCACCGCCCGCCAGGTCTTCGAGACCATGGTCGAGCGGCACGCGGTGCGCCTGGCGCAGCTGGCGGACGTGACCACCGAGGAACTGCAGCTGCTGCTGCCGGAGGACCTCCCGGCCGCCGCCCCGGCAGCGGGATGCCGCGTTCCCGGGTGAGGCACGGGTTTCGCGGTGCGGGTGCGTGGTCCTGTGTCGGACCGGCATGCAAGGATGGTCGGACGTGGTGTGCGGGAGAGAGGGCAGAGCACGGGTGGCCGAGAACAGCAACCTCCTGGCCGAGCAGCGTCGCGCCCTGATCCTGGACGAGGTGCGGCGGCGCGGCGGCGTCAGGGTCAATGAACTGACACGGCGTCTGAACGTCTCCGACATGACCGTGCGCCGGGATCTGGACGCGCTGGCGCGGCAGGGCATGGTGGAGAAGGTCCACGGCGGGGCGGTGCCGGTGCTGGAGGCCAGCACCCATGAGCCCGGCTTCGAGGCCAAGTCCGCGCTGGAGCTCACCGCGAAGGAGGACATCGCGAGGGAGGCGGCCCGGCTGGTGGCGCCCGGCAGCGCGGTGGCCCTCTCCGGCGGCACGACGACCTATGCGCTGGCGCACCACCTGGTGCAGGTGGAGGGCCTGACCGTGGTGACCAACTCGGTGCGGGTCGCCGATGTCTTCGAGCACGCCCTGCGGCACGGCGGCGGGTCCGGTGGCGCGGCGACGACGGTGGTGCTGACGGGCGGGGTGCGGACGCCCTCTGACTCGCTGGTGGGGCCGATCGCGGACCGGGCGATCCGCTCGCTCCACTTCGACCTGCTGTTCCTGGGCTGCCACGGGATCTCGCTGGAGGCCGGGCTGTCCACCCCGAACCTGGCGGAGGCGGAGACCAACCGCAGCTTTGTGGCCTCGGCCCGGCGGGTGGTGGCCGTCGCCGACCACACCAAGTGGGGCACGATCGGCCTGTCCACCTTCGCCTCGCTGAGCGAGGTGGACACCCTGGTCACCGATGTGGGGCTGCCCGCGGAGATCCGCTCGGCCGTCGGCGAGCAGGTCCGCGAGGTCGTGATCGCCGGAACCGGGGACTGACTCCCCCGGCCCTGGATCGCCTGACTCCACGTCATCTAAGCTGCGGTCATGGCGAAGCAACTGCGTCCGGTGACCGTGGACTTCCTGAACCACGCCCCGACCCGACTGGTGTTCACGGCGCGTCTGCGCAGCAGGCCCGAGGCCGTGTTCCACGAGCTGACGGACGACGCCTCGACCTGGCCGCTGTGGTTCCACGAGGTCCGCTCCGCCCGCTACACCGGGCCGCCGCCGTACGGGGTCGGCGCGGGGCGGGCGGTGACGCTGCGCGGAGGCGTGCACTTCGTCGAGAGCGTGCTCGTCCGGCAGGAGCCGAGCCGCTTCGTCTACCGCGTCGACCAGGCCGGTGTGCTGGGGGCGCGGGCCTGGCTGGAGGAGTGGCGGCTCGCGCCGTCCGAGGACGGCGGCACGGTCCTCCGCTTCACCCTGGCGCTCGACGGCGAGCCCGCGCTGCGGGCCGCCGTCCGCCTGGGCCGCCCCGGCGTCGCCCGCGCCTTCCGCAAGGCCTTCTCCCGCCTCGACGCCCGCTGCGCGGAGTCCTGAGCGGTCAGTCCTGAGCGGTCAGTCCTGACGGGTCAGTCGGTCCACTCGCCGGTGGCCAGGAAGTGCTCGACCACGGCGGCGTAGGGGGCGATGTCGATGCCCTGGTCGGCGAGCCAGCCGTCGGAGTAGTACTTGTCCAGGTAGCGGTCGCCGGGGTCGCAGATGAGGCCGACCACGCTGCCCTGCTCCCCCGCCGCCAGCATCTCCGAGACGATCTTGAAGGCGCTCCACAGGCCGGTCCCGGTGGAGCCGCCGGGCTTGCGTCCCATCGCCGCTTCCAGCGCGCGGACGCAGGCGATGGAGGCGGCGTCCGGGACCTTCATCATCCGGTCGATCGCGCCGGGGATGAAGCTCGGCTCCATCCTGGGCCGGCCGATGCCCTCGATCCGGGAGCCGCTCTCGCAGGTCACCGAGGCATCCCCGGCGACCCAGCCGTCGAAGAAGCAGGAGTTCTCCGGGTCGGCGACGCAGACCCGGGTGTCGACCTGGGTGTAGTGGACGTAGCGGGCGAGGGTCGCCGAGGTGCCGCCGGTCCCGGCCGTGGCCACGATCCAGGCCGGGACGGGGTGGCGCTCCAGGCGCAGCTGCGCGTAGATCGACTCGGCGATGTTGTTGTTGCCGCGCCAGTCCGTGGCGCGTTCGGCGTAGGTGAACTGGTCCATGTAGTGGCCGCCGGACTCCTCGGCCAGTCGCGCCGAGACCTCGTACAGCGTCCTGGTGTCGTCGACCAGGTGGCAGCTGCCGCCCTGGGCCTCGATCAGGCTGATCTTCTCGCAGCTGGTGGTGCGGGGCATCACCGCGATGAAGGGCACACCGATCAGCTTGGCGAAGTACGCCTCCGACACCGCCGTCGAACCGCTGGACGCCTCGACCACCGGACAGCCGGGCCGCACCCAGCCGTTGCACAGCGCGTAGAGGAACAGCGAACGGGCCAGGCGGTGCTTGAGGCTGCCTGTGGGATGCGTCGACTCGTCCTTGAGGTAGAGGTCGATCCCCCACTCCTCGGGGAGCGGGAAGCGCAGAAGATGGGTGTCCGCCGACCGGTTGGCGTCCGCCTGGACCTTCCGGACGGCCTCCTTGAGCCAGGCCCGGTAGTCGGGGTCGCTGCGGTCCACATCCACGGTCTTCATCTGCACTGCTTTCCAATTCGGGTATTCCTGAACGCGATCTCCTTTGCATCGTAGCTGTCGCTTTATCAACAGAAATATTTGGAATATGCCATACGGGATCGCATGTTCCGCAACTCCTTGTGCTCGAATGGTTACACCGGGGTGGCTGACCGTGCAGCATGGTTCGGGGCCGTCCGTACGTCGCACACCCCTGTCCCCCGACACGGGAGGAGTCGACCGGAGATGTCAGATCCCGGAAGGCACTACGAGCTGAAGCTGATCGCGGAGCCGCAGCGTTTCGCCGTCGTCCGCAGGATCATCCAGGCGCATCTGCGCCACTGGGATATGGCCGAGCTGGTCGACGCGGCGCTGCTGGGGGTGACGGAGCTGCTCGACAACGTCCACCTGCACGTCGGTCCCCGGCAGCAGTGCCTGCTGCGGATGACCGCGGACGGCGGCTGCGTCCGCCTGGAGCTGCACGACCCGAGCCCGGTGCTGCCGCGGCTGCTGCACGCCGACTGCGACGAGATCGGCGGACGGGGGCTGGCCCTGGTCGCGGCGCTGAGCAAGGAGTGGGGGGCGGCGGCCGACGGCTCCGGCGGCAAGGTGGTCTGGTTCTCGCTGCGGGCGGGCACGCGGTTCGACCCCGCCCGGGGTGGTCCCGGGGCGGGGTCGGGGTCGAGGGCCGCCGATCCTCAGGACACCGGCGCGGCGTCCTGCGGGGTGATGGCGGTCAGCAGGTCGTAGCGCTGGCGGTACTCGAACTCGTCGATCTCGCCGTCGGCGTACTTGCGGTTGAGGGTCTCGACCGGCGTGGGTGCGGGGGCCTGGGCCTGGCCGCCGTACCAGTCGGCCCCTCGGGAGCCGGGTCCGCGCCCGCCGCGCCCGCGCGGGCCGAAGCCCCGGCCGAGGCGTCGGCCGATCACCCGGCGGACGAGCACCGCGATGGTGATCCAGAAGAGCGGCACCAGCAGGATCCACGGGCCGGGCCCGCCGTTCCAGCCGGCCGCCAGCAGGGTTGTGTGCATGAGGGGCTCCTTGGCTGCCTGCCGCGTCCTTCGCGGCCTGTACCGAGAATCGCCCCTGAGAGGGTGCCGGGTCGTCGTGCCGGGGCGGGCACTCGTCCTGCTCCCCCGGGAGTACGCGCCCGCCGTCGCCGCTACTCCCCTGCGGGGCCGCCAGGACCCTCGCGGCGGAGCCGCAGAGTGGCCCGGCCGCTTTGCGGCGGCTAACGCCCGGCCCAGGGCGCCAGCCCGACCAGCGGGTCCGCGAGGACGGGCGCCCAGGCCAGCTCCGCCGCACCGGCCAGCTCGGGGCGCTGCAGGGCCGCCGGGGCGATCGGGACCTGCCCGCACCGCCCCCAGTGCGAACGGTCGGCCACCACTCCCGGCAGCCGCTCCGGAGCCGCCGCCAGCAGGGCGCTGTGGAAGGCGCCGAGGACGATCCGGTCCGGGTTGAGGATGTTGATGACCCCGGCGATGCCGAGGCCGAGCCGGTCCACCACATGGTCGACGGCGGCGCGGGCCCGCGCGTCGCCCGCCTGCGCGTCGGCGAGGACCTCGTCGGCCTGGTCCAGGAGCGGGCGCGCCGGGTCGGGTTCGCGTCCTGCGGCGGCGAGCAGCGCGGGCGGGTCGGCCTCGACGTCCAGGCAGCCGCGGTTGCCGCAGGGGCAGCGGCGGCCGTCCGGGTCGACGGTCAACTGGCCGACCTCCAGGGCGAGTCCGGCGCTGCCGGTGTGCAGCCTGCCGTCCACCACCAGTGCCCCGCCCACGCCCCGGTGCCCGGAGGTGATGTAGAGCAGGTGGCGGGCCCCGCGTCCGGCGCCGTGGCGGTGCTCGGCCAGGGCGGCGAGGTTGGCGTCGTTGGCGAGGTCGACATGGGTCGCCGGGAGGGCCGGGCCGAGGTCGGCGACCGCGCGTTCGAGCAGCTCCCCGATGCGGGCCCCCGAGGGCCAGTCGAGGTACATGGCGGCGACGGCGGTCCGGTCGGGGAGCGCCACCGGTGTGGGGACGGCCAGGCCGAGGCCCACGCAGCGGCGCGGGTCCGCGGCGGCCTGCCGGGACCCCTCGGCGACGACCGCGGCCAGCACCCGTTCCGGCGTGGGGTCCTCGGGCAGCGGCAGGTCCACGGGCTCGCCGAGGAGGCCGCCGAGCCCGGAGAGAGCGACGGTGAAGCCGTCGGCGTGGATCTGCGCGGCGACCACCACCGGCCCCGCGGGGTCGACCGCGAGCCGGTGCGAGGGCCGGCCCCGGGTGCCCCCGGCGGGGCGGGCGTCCACGGTGATCAGGTGCAGCGCCTCCAGCTCGCCGGTGATCGCCCCGGCGGTGGCACGGGTGACCCCGAGCTCGCCGGTCAGCACGGAGCGGGTCGGGGCCGCACCGCTGTGGATGAGGGCGAGGGCCGGCCCGAGGGCCGCCCGGCCCCGGTCGGGACTTGTCTGAGTACGCTGCACACTCCTATTCTGACTTTGTGCCGCAACTAAACAAAACAGACGTCACCGTTGGCGTCTCCCCACCCGCACCGCGCGGGTCCGCGTGGTCTCCCGCCCGCACCGCCCTCACCTGCTTCTTCGCCCTGGACGGCTTCCTGTTCGCCGGCTGGGTCGTCCGCATCCCGGCGGTCAAAGCCCAGATCCACGCCTCCGCAGGACAGTTGGGCCTGGCGCTGCTGTGCGTCTCGATCGGGTCCATCCTGGTGATGAACCCGGTCAGCCGGCTCTGCACCCGCTTCGGCACCGCGCCCGTCATCGTCGCCGCCGGGGTGCTGCTGTGCCCGGCCGTGGCGCTGCCGGCCCAGGTCCACTCGGTGCCCGCCCTGGGTGGTGTGCTGCTGGTGTTCGGCGCGGGCTACGGGGCGATGAACGTCGGCATCAACAGCGCAGCAGTCGACCTGGTCGCGGCCGCGCGGCGGCCGATCATGCCGAGCTTCCACGCCGCGTACAGCCTCGGCGGACTGCTGGGCGCGAGCCTCGGCGGGCTGCTGGCAACGGTGCTGACCGCCGCTCAGCACCTGGGCCTGCTGGCGGTCCTGGGGCTGGCCGGGACCGCCGCGGCGGGACTGCCGCTGCTGCGGAACCGGATCGCGGCCGCGCCGCGCGACCAGCCCGAGCCCGAGCCGGGGCCGTCGGCGTCGGCGTCGGCGTCGGCGTCCGCCAAGGCCGCGGGACCGGTGCTGCTGGTGCTGCTGCTCGGCCTGGTCGCGCTCTGCGACGGCTACGGGGAGGGCGCCCTCGCCGACTGGGGGACCCTGCACCTCACCGCCGACCTGCACACCACCGCAGCGGTCGCCGCGGCCGGCTTCGCCGTCTACTCGCTCGCCATGACCGCCGGCAGGCTCGGCGGAACCGGGCTGGTCGAGCGCTTCGGCGCCACCCCGGTCATGGTCGTCGGCGCGGCCACCGCGGCGACCGGGATGCTGGTCGCCGCGCTCAGCCCCTGGCTCCCGGCCGTCCTCGTCGGCTTCCTGCTGGTGGGCCTCGGCCTCGCCAACATCTTCCCGCTGGCGATCGGCCGCGCGGGCGCGCTGGACGGGCCCAGGGGCATCGCCACCGCGTCCATGCTCGGCTACGGCGGCATGGTCCTCGGGCCGCCGCTGATCGGCTTCCTCACCCAGGCAGTGGGGCTCCCCCGCGCCCTCCTGACGGTGGCCCTGCTGGCCGCGCTCGCGGGTGTGGCGGCCCTGGCCGTGCAGCGGGCCTCGGGCTGAGACCCCTAGGCCACCGGGTCCGCGTCGGGCTCGGCGTCCTGCAGCGGCGGGCGCAGGTCCCAGCCGATCAGCGCCACCAGCTGCTCATGGGTGATCCCCGGCGGGATCGGCTTGGGCGCGACGGTGCGGATCGGCGGCTGCCAGCCCTCCTCGGGCGTGAACCGGCGGACCACCCGGGCCGGCGCGCCCGCGACCACGCAGTGGTCGGGGACGGTGCCGCGCACCACCGCGTTCGCGGCCACCACCACATTGCGCCCGATGGTCGCCCCGGGCAGGATCACCGCGCCGGTGCCGATCCAGCTGCCGGAGCCGATCGACACCGCCTCGTTGCGCGGCCACTGCTTGCCGATGGGCAGGTCGGGGTCGTCGTAGGAGTGGTTCTCGTCGGTGACGTACACCCCGGGACCGGTCCAGACGTCGTCGCCGAAGGTGATCGAGTGGTGGCCGACGATATGGCTGTCCCGGCCGAGCACGCAGCCGCTGCCGATCCGGATGATCGGCTCGGGGCCGAGGTCCAGACCGGGCAGGAACCCCGCCGACATCGACACGCCCTCACCGATGATGCAGTGCGTGCCCAGGTGGATCCACTGCTCGTTGAACACCGACCCCAGGGGGAAGGTCAGCCGGGTGCACTCGCCGATCGCGCCGAACCGCAGCCGTCCGGGTCGCTCTGCGCTGACCGAGCCGGCCTCCTGCACCCACTGCCAGCCCCGGTGGACCATCGTCGTCGCGGCCCGACGGGCCCGGTCGCGGGCGGCGGCGCGGATCTTCTCGGCGAACGGCATGCGAACACGGTAACCGCAGGGCCGCCGCTTGATCCGCCCGGGGCCGCTATTGATCGAACAGTGACTCGCACAGCGGCAGCCAGGTCGCCGTCGGGCACCGGCGCCGCAGCTCGGCCCGGTCGACCCACTCGGCTGCGCCGCACTCCGAGTCCGGATGCGGGGCGGTCGGGGCGCCCGGGTGGTCCAGGCGGACGGTGAAGTAGGCCATGAACGCCCGCGCCGGATAGCGGTAGTCGGCGGGCCGGGGCTCCAGCAGGGTGATCCTCCGGCCGCCGAAGAGCGTCAACTGATCGACGTCGACGTGGAGTCCGGTCTCCTCCGCAAGCTCGCGCGCCGCGGCGAGCGCGGGGGTCTCACCGGGGTCGAGGTGGCCGCCCGGGGTCTCCCAGCCCCGCCCGGGGAGGTCCACCCTGGTCAGCAGTACCCGGTCGGCGCTGTCGAGGGCGACGACGAAGGCGGTGGTGACCTCGTACCCGTCCGGTATCTCCGAGCCGAGCAGCAGCTCCATCCGGTGCTCCGGGCGGATCCACGGCACGGTCAGCGTCTTGATCACAGTAGCGGCCATGACCGGCATCCTCGCAGACGCGGCCGACACCCCGACGGGGGAACCTGTCCACGGATCCGGGACAGGTTCCCTCTGCGGGAGACGGTCCGTCAGGCCCAGTTGGGCGAGCGGCGCTCCAGGAACGCCAGCATGCCCTCGCGGGCCTCCTCGGAGCCGAACAGCAGCGCGGACTGGGCGACCATCGACTCCCCGTCCCGTTCGAAGGTGCGCAGCACCTCGGCCGTGACCAGGCGCTTGGTCTCGGCGAGCCCCTGCGGGGAGGCCTTGCGGAAGGCGTCGAGCAGCGGCTCGACGGCGGCTGCCGTGTCCTCGGCCGCCTCGCTGACGAGCCCGATCCTGGTCGCCTCGGCGGCGTCGAACACCGAGCCGGTGAGGTACCAGCGGGCGGCCCCGCGCGGGTCAAGGCGCGGCAGCAGCGAGAGCGAGATCACGGCGGGGGCGAGCCCGAGGCGCACCTCGGTGAACGCGAACGTCGACGTGGGACCCGCGACGACCAGGTCGCAGGCGCCGAGCAGACCCAGGCCCCCGGCCCGGACGTGCCCGTCGACCCGGGCGACCACCGGCTTGGACAGCTCCACCACGGCCCTCATCGCGGCGACCAGGCGGCGCGGGTTCGCGGTCGGGTCGCCGGAGGTCGCCTCCGACAGGTCGGCGCCCGCGCAGAACGTCCCACCGGTGTGCGTCAGCACCACCGCCCGCACGCCGGGGTCCTTGCCCGCGTCGGCCAGGCCCTGCTCCAACTCGGCGACCAGACGGGAGGAGAGGGCGTTGCGGTTGCCCGGGGAGTCCAGCGTGAGCGTGGCGACGGACTGCTCGACCGCGTACTGGACCAGGGGCGTGGTGCTGGTCATGGAGATGGTGTCCTTCCGTGGCAGGTCCGCATTCTGAGACGCGACGCTACCCGGTTCCCGGCCGTGCGGACACACCGACCCCGCAGGATCCTCCGCTCAGCCCAGCCAGCCCGGTCGGACCAGCCCCGACTCGTACGCCAGGACCACCAGTTGGGCCCGGTCGCGGGCGCCGAGCTTCACCATGGCCCGGCTGACATGGGTCTTGGCCGTGAGCGGGCTGACCACCAGCCGTCCGGCGATCTCGTCGTTGGACAGGCCGAGGCCGACCAGTGCCACCACCTCGCGCTCACGCTCGGTGAGCCGGGACAACGGCGCCGACTGCTCGGGCTCCTTGGAACGGGCGGCGAACTCCGAGATCAGCCGACGGGTGACACCCGGCGACAGCAGTCCGTCACCGCCGTGGACGGCACGCACCGCGCGCAGCAGCTCGGCCGGCTCGGTGTCCTTGACCAGGAACCCGGCGGCGCCCGAGCGCAGCGCCTCGAACACGTACTCGTCGAGTTCGAAGGTGGTCAGCACCACGACCTTGACCCCGGCCAGCGCCGGGTCCTCGGAGATCAGCCGGGTGGCGACCAGGCCGTCCTGCTCGGGCATGCGGATGTCCATGAGGACGACGTCGGGCACCAGGTCACGGGTCAGCCGGACGGCGGCGAGTCCGTCGTCCGCCTCGGCGACCACCTCGATATCGGGCTGGGCGTCGAGCAGCGCCCGGAACCCAGCCCTGACCAGGGCCTGGTCATCGGCGAGCAGCACCCTGATCATCCGATCTCCTTCGAATAGCCGTTCAGCTGATGGAGCGGCAGTTCGGCCCGCACCCGGAACCCCTTCCCCCGCGGCCCGGCGTCGACGCCGCCGCCGAGCGCCGCGACGCGTTCGCGCATCCCGGCGAGCCCGCTGCCGGAGCCGCCGGCCCTCGGCCCGCCGCTCGCGGACAGCGGTCCCGGATCGCTCACCTCGACCACCAGGAGCGTGTCACCGCAGGTCACCTCGACCTCCGCGGTGCGCGCAGAGGAGTGCCTGATGACATTGGTCAGCGCCTCCTGGATGATGCGGAACGCCGCCAGTTCGACGCCCTGCGGCAGCGGCGCCCCCTCCGTGCCCGAGGTGCGCAGCCGCACCGTCAGACCGGCCGCGCCCGCCTGCCGCACCAGTTCGTCGATCCGGTCGAGCCCCGGTGCGGGGGCGCGCGGTGCGGCGCTGCCGGGGGTGCGCAGGGCCCCCAGGACCTGTCGGACCTCGCCCAGGGCGTCCTTGCTGGTCTGCTTGATCGTGGTGAGCGCCGTGCGGGCCTGCTCGGGGTCCCCGTCGAGCAGTTCCAGCGCCACCCCCGCCTGGACGTTGATCAGCGAGATGCTGTGCGCCAGGACGTCGTGCAGTTCGCGGGCGACGGCGATGCGCTGCTCGTCGGCGATCCGCTGCTCGCGCTCGGCGCGGGCCTGCCGCCAGTGCTCCCGACGCTCGATCCGGGTGCGCACCACCTCCGCGAACAGCACCACCAGCAGCAGCCAGCCCAGCACCACCGCCTCGGTGCCGACCCGGAACCTGCCGGTCGCCAGGGTGATCCCCAGGTGCGCCAGGTAGAGCGCGCCCACGGAGATCCAGGCGGCCCTGCGGTGCCCGGCCATCACGGCGTTGACGAAGCCGAGGACGACGCTGAGGAAGACCGGCCCGTAGGGGTAGCCCACGGCCACATAGGCCACAGCGACCGCTGCCGTCCCCACGCAGACGGCCACCGGCCGGCGGCTGCGGAGGACCAGGAGGGCGGGCCCGAGCAGCAGCAGGGCGTAGGCCAGCGGGTCCAGGGCGTGCACCGGCGACTGCCCGAGGTGGCCGGCATGCCCCGCCGCCATCCGGGTCCCCACCACCTGGACGACGGCGACGGGCAGCACCGCGAACAGCGGGCGGCGCCCGGACGCCGCGCCACGGCGGCGGTACCGGCGGCGGGGGCGGTCCTCGTCCCAGGTCATACCCGCACGGTAGGCCATCCGCCGCGGCGGCGGCGTCGCCCCGGGGCGGTGCACCGCCGTACTCCCTGCGGAGTAGCGGTCAGCTCCGGGTCAGCAGGTCGATGGTCTGCCGGCCGAGGCCGTGGGAGCGGGCGAGGCCGGCGAAGGTGGTGTGCCCCTGGGTGACCCGCGCGAAGGCCCTCCAGGCGGGGCGCAGCGCGATCGCGGCGACATGGAAGGCGCGCGGCCTGCGTTCGAACGCGGTCATCAGCTTGCGCCCGATCCGCATCTCCACGCCCAGGTCGGCCTTGATCGCGAAGCTGTAGTTGAGCGCCTGCCGGCGGACGTCGGTGGCGTCGGCGGCCTGGGAGAGCCGCGCGGCGGACTCACCGGCGAGCCGCCCCGAGCGCAGCGCGTAGGAGATGCCCTCGCGGGTCCACGGTTCCAGCAGCCCGGCGGCGTCGCCCGCGACCAGGACCCGGCCCTTGGCGAGCGGCGAGTCGTCGGCGCGGCACCGGGTGAGGTGCCCCGACTCGATGGAGGGCTTGAACCCCGACAGGCCCAGGCGGGAGATGAACTCCTTGAGGTAGGCGCGGGTCTCCGCGCCCTGGCCCCGGGCGGCGATGACGCCGACGGTGAGGCTGTCGCCCTTGGGGAAGACCCATCCGTACGAACCGGTCAGCGAGCCCCAGTCGAGCAGGACGCGTCCCTCCCAGTCCTTGGCGACGCTCGGCGGCACCGGGATCTCGGCCTCCAGACCCAGGTCCACCTGGTCGAAGGCGACGCCGACATGCGCGCCGATGCGCCCGGCGCTGCCGTCCGCGCCGACCACGCAGCGGGCCCGGACGGTGCGGCCGTCCTGGGTGGTGAGGGTGACGCCCTCCTCGTCGTTCTGCTGCACCCCGGTGACGGTCACTCCGGTGACCAGGACCGCGCCCGCCTTCTCGGCGTGCTGCACCAGGCGCTGGTCGAACTCGTCCCGGTTGACCAGGCCGAACAGCATCCGCTTGGAGCGGCGGGTGCGCTGCAGCCGTCCGTCCAGGGTGAAGGTGATGGCGTGGACCCGGTCCTTGAGCGGCAGTTGGAAGCCGGGGGGCAGGGCGTCCCGGGAGGGGCCGATGATGCCGCCGCCGCAGGTCTTGTAGCGGGGCGGGGCGGCCTTGTCGAGCAGCAGCACCCGCAGCCCGTCCCCGCCGGTGGCGGCGGCCGCGTGGGCGGCCGAGGAGCCGGCAGGGCCCGCTCCGACGACCACGACGTCCCAGAGGCCGTCGAGTTCGCCCGCATCGTCGTCGGCCGTGGCCGGGAACTGCACACCGCTGGGGGTCCCGCTGGGGGCCGGGTTCTGCGTCACGGTTGCTCATATTACCGTTCGTCAGCCGCGGGCCTGCGGCCGTCTCCCCTCAGCCGAGATCGGGCCCCGCCTCGCGGACCTCCTCGACCTTGCGCATGGCGTCGCGCAGCTCCGCCAGCCAGGTCTCCGCGCGCTCGCCCACCTGGCGCACGCACCACCCCAGCGCATCGCTGCGACTGCGGGCCACCCCGGCGTCGACGAGGGTGTCCAGCAGCTGCCGCTCGCCCTGCCGGAGCCGGGTCATCACCGGGACCGACAGCGTGGTGAACATCTGCGTGCTGTCGCCGCACCGGGCGCCCCAGGACACCTTGCGCCCGAACCTGTGCTCGGCCTCGGACGCGACGTCCATCCGCGCCCGGCGGGTGCGCTCCCGGAACTCCTTCAGCCGGCCGGCCAGGGCGGCGGCCTGCTCGGCGGCGGACGCTCCCTCGGCTGTCTCCGGGGCCGGGATCCGCCCGACGACGGTGATCTCCTCGCGGTCCACGGTGACCTCGGGCGGCCCGTCGAACAGGTCCTCGGGGAGCCGGCCGGTGAACCAGCCCCGCAGGGTCTCGGTCAGTTCGCCTCGTGTAGTCATGTACTCATGATTACACGATTACACCATCGGTCAAGGGTATGCGGAGGGCCCTGGTAGCGGAGCTACCAGGGCCCTTCGGTGTCGGGGCTGGGTCTACAGGTCGAGGGCCCGCGCGTGGCGCGGCTCGTACATGCCCACCTCGCCGCCGCTGGGCAGGCGGATGCTGGTGAGCCGGCCCCAGCCGGCCTCGGTCACCGGCTGGGTGAACACCACCCCCTTGGCGGTCAGCTCCGCCATGGTCGCCTCGATGTCGTCGCACATCAGGTAGAGCTCGTGCGAACCGGGCCCCGCCGTGGGATGCACGGCGAGCTCGACCGGCGGAAGCTTGAAGATCAGCCAACCCGCGCCCGCATCGACATGCGGAAACCCCAGCACGTCCCGGAGGAAGGCGCGATCGGCTTCCGCATCGCGGCTGTGGATGACGACGTGTCCACCATTGATCATGCGGCCAGCCTAGCCACGATCACCGAGAGCGCGCATGTGCTGCACGGAAGCGGAGCGCCGGTGCCTCACCTTGCAGGCCAGCGCGTAGGCGCCGGCGCCGAGGGCCGCGCCGGTGCCCGCGCCGAACAGCGCGGTGGCGACCGCGTCCGAGACCGTCACCCTGCCGCCCGCGCGGCGCGCCTGCGGCACCTCCCGGGCGAGACGGTGCAGCGAGCCCAGCGCGGCGCCCGCGCCGATGACCGCCGCCGCGCACCTGCGCGCGGCGGGCTCCAGGGTGATCCGGTGCGGGACGGGGGTCTCCCGGCGCACCTGCCGCCGAGCCGCGACGGCGAGCACCGCCAGCCCCGCCGCGGAGGTGCCCCACTGCAGCGCCTGCGACAGCGGCATCCCGGCGACCTCCCGGCGCAGCGCGGGCACCAGCCGCTCCCCGCAGCGGCCCGGATGGGTGAAGGCGTCCCAGCCGACGTGGGTGAGGGCGCCCAGTGCGGCGGAGGCCGTGAACCAGGCGGCGTCGTAGGGGTCGCGCTTGCCCACCGGCGCAGTGAGTGCCTCCGCGCGGTCCGCCCACCGGTCCGGCAGCAGCGCGACCAGCGGCTCCCGCAGCAGCCCGTGCCAGCCTGCGGCCAGTCCGGCGGCGAGGGCGACGTCCAGGGTGGGGATGGCCCAGATCCGGTGGGTGGCGCGGCCGAGCTGGTACGCCCCCGGCATCAGCGAGTCCAAGAAGAACGGCACATCGGGGGCGAAGGACCCGGCCACCATCGCCGAGGCGATCAGCGGGCCGCGCCCCCGGCCGTCGCTCAGGAACGGGAGGACTGCGGCCGGATGGCTGAGGGTGAAGGGCACGGACCCATCCTGCCGGGTCCACCGGTCGGCCGCCGCACTGACCCGCCCGGGCTCAGGGGGCGTGCCCGCCGTCCCCCGCCTCCAGGAAGTCCCCGGCCTCCAGGTAGAGGGTCTCGCCGGTCGCGCGGGCGCGGAGCGCGGCGGCGAGGCGGCGGCGCTTGTTCTCCGGCAGCAGCTGCGGCCACTCCTGCGGGCCGGTGAAGCGCCAGGCCCGCAGTTCCTCGGCCGGCAGCCGGAGCGCGGCGCGCTGGCCCGCCGTCAGCCGGCCGCCGTCGAAGACCAGGCGCATCCCGCCCGAGCGCGGCCCCCGGTGCGGCTCCCAGTCGGTGACCAGCAGCCGCAGCCGCCCGCGGTCGAGGTCGACGCCCAACTCCTCGGCGGCCTCCCTGACCGCCGCCAGCGCGGGGGGCTCGCCGTCCTCCACCACTCCGCCGGGGAACTCCCACCCCGGCTTGTAGACCGGGTCCACCAGCAGCACCCGGTCCTCGTCGTCGAACAGCAGCACGGCGGCCGCCAGAGTGTCGCGGACATGCACCGGGTCCTGGACGATCGGGCGCAGCGCCACCCCGGAATGGACGATCCCGGCTATCCGCTCCGCCGACTGACGTGGCGTCAGCCCGGTGGTGTCGACCACTGCGGCGTCCCCGGCCAGCCACTCCAGGGCCCGCCGGTACTCGGGGATGCGCGCCAGCCGCCACTGCCGCACCTGCGCGGTGCGGCTGCGGTCGGACTCGATCCGCTTGCGGAGAATCGTTTCCTCGGTGTGCAGCCGCACATGGTGGACGGGCACCCTGGAGGCCGCGAGCGCGCCGAAGATCTCGTCCCTATGGTCCTGGCGCAGCAGCGCCACCGGCACGATCAGCGGTCCGGGCAGTTCGGACAGCAGGGCGACCGCCGCCGCCGGGACCAACTGCCGCCAGGCGGCCCGGTCCTGGACCTCGCCCCGGGGGACCTGGTCCGGGGCGCTGTCGTCGCCGGGCGCCAGCAGGCGCTGCAGCGCCTCACCGACCACCTCCGGGTCGAACAGCGTGCCACCCGGCAGCAGTGCCTGCAACTCCCTTGCGGTGCACGTCTTTCCGCCGCCAAACGCGCCGTTGACCCAGACAATCACGGTTTGTCCCCTCGTCGCCGACCGGTCCGGGCATCCTACGCAGAGAGTGCCCGGTCAGTGCCAGCCTGCAACGGACACGGCCTGGTGGGGGTCAGGGTGTCGACCGGCCGGTGTCGCCGTCCAGTTCCAGCAGGCGCTTCTTGAGCACCTTCCCCATGGCGTTGCGCGGCAGCTCCTGCACCAGGACCACGCGCCGGGGGCGCTTGTGCACGGACAGGCGCTCGGCGACGAACGCGGTGAGCTGATCGCCGGTCACCCGGTCGGAGCTGGGGATGACATAGGCGACGATCGCCTGCCCGAGGTCGGCGTCGGGCGCGCCCACCACCGCCGCGTCCGCGACCGAGGGGTGGTCGCGCAGCGCGGCCTCGACCTCGCCCGCGCCGATCCGGTAGCCGCCGCTCTTGATCAGGTCGACCGAGGCCCGGCCGACGATGCGGTGGAACCCGTCCGGCCCGATCACGGCGACGTCGCCGGTGCGGAACCAGCCGTCGGCCGTCCGCGACTCGGCGTCGGCGTCCGGGCGGCCCAGGTAGCCGTCGCACAGCGTGGGCCCGGTCACCTGGAGTTCGCCGACGGTCTCGCCGTCGTTCGGGAGCGGTGAGCCGTCGTCGGCGACCAGCCGGGTGCGCACTCCCGCCAGCGGCAGCCCGACGCTGCCGGGGCGGCGCTCGCCGTCCGCGCGGGTGCTGAGGGTGATCAGCGTCTCGGTCATGCCGTAGCGCTCGACCGGGGGCTGCCCGGTCAGTGCGGCCAGCCGCTCGAACACCGGCACCGGCAGCGGCGCGCTGCCGGATACCAGCAGCCGCGCGGACGCCAGCGCCTTGGCGCTGGGCTCGTCCGCCGCCACCCGCGACCACACGGTCGGGACGCCGAAGTAGAGGCTGCCGCCGGCCGCCGCATAGGCCTCCGGCGTGGGGCGGCCGGTGTGGACGAGGCGTCCGCCGGTCCGCAGCGGGCCCAGCACGCCCAGGATCAGGCCGTGGACGTGGAACAGCGGCAGCCCGTGCACCAGGGTGTCCTCGGGCGTCCAGGCCCAGGCCTCGGCGAGGCCGTCGAGACCGGCGGCGACGGCGCGGGCGCTGAGCAGCACGCCCTTGGGCGCACCGGTGGTGCCGGAGGTGTAGAGGATGAACGCGGGCGAGGTCGTCCCGTTCTCGTGGACGGGTTCGGAACTCCCGGCGGACCGCATCGTCGTCCAGTCGAGCGGGACGACCTCGGCGCCGTGGGACTCGGTCCCGGCGTCGCGCTCGGCGACGGCGAACAGCGGCGCGCCGGAGTCGCGCAGGATGTGCTCACGCTCCTTGGGCCCCGCGTCCGGCGGCACCGGGACCACCGGGACTCCCGCCAGCAGCCCCGCGGTCACCCCCACCACGGTCTCCAGCGTCGGCCGGGCGAGCACCGCGAGTGCCGGGGCGCCGCCGATCCGCGCGGCCAACGCGCCCGCCGCCGCGAGCAGTTGCTCGCGCGAGCAGGAGACCCCGTCGACGGTCACCGCGTCCGCGGCATCGCCGAACCCACCGTCAAGCGCCTTCAGCAGCACGGCCGTACCTCCATCGTGTCGGTGATCCACGGACAACTATGCCGAAGGGCCCCGATCGCGGCTGCGATCGGGGCCCTTCACGGGATGCGCGGTTCAGCCCTTGCGGGACTTGACCTCGGCGGTGAGCTGCGGCAGAACGCTGAACAGGTCGCCGACGACGCCGTAGTCGGCGAGCTCGAAGATCGGGGCCTCGGCGTCCTTGTTGACGGCGACGATGGTCTTCGAGGTCTGCATGCCGGCCCGGTGCTGGATGGCGCCGGAGATGCCGTTGGCGATGTAGAGCTGCGGGGAGACCTGCTTGCCGGTCTGGCCGACCTGGTTGCTGTGCGGGTACCAGCCGGCGTCGACGGCGGCACGCGAGGCGCCGACGGCCGCGCCGAGCGAGTCGGCCAGCTCCTCGACCACGCCGAAGCCCTCGGCGGCACCGACGCCGCGGCCGCCGGAGACCACGATCGCGGCCTCGGTCAGCTCGGGGCGGCCGGTGGAGACGCGCGGGTTGCGGGAGGTGACCTTGGTGCCGGTCGCGGTCGCGCCGAAGGCGACGGTGACGGCCTCCACGGCGCCGGCGGCCGCGACGGCCTCCGGGGCGGCGGCGTTGGGCTTGACCGTGATCACCGGCACGCCGTGGGAGACCCGCGAGGTGGTGGTGAACGAGGCGGCGAACGCGGACTGGGTCGCGACCGGGCCGTTGTCGCTGCCCTGGACGTCGGTGGCGTCGGTGATGACGCCGGAGCCCAGGCGCAGCGCCAGACGGGCGGCGATCTCCTTGCCCTCACCGGAGGAGGTGACCAGCACGGCGGCGGGCTCGCCGACCGCCTTGGCGATCTGCTCCAGGGCGTCCACCTTGGGGACGACCAGGTAGTCGCCGAACTCGGCGGCGTCGGCGGTGTACACCTTGGCTGCGCCGTACTCGCCGAGCTTGGCGGCGAGGTCGGCGGCGGCGGAGCCGGCGCCGAGGAGGACCGCCGAGGGCTCGCCGAGACGGCGGGCCAGCGTCAGCAGTTCGAGGGTCGGCTTGCGGACGGCACCGTCCACGTGGTCGACGAGGACGAGGACTTCACCCATTGCTCAGCTCTCCAGAATGATTCAGTGTCATGAAGGTTGTGGTGAGCGCTGGGCTCAGATGAACTTCTGCGCGGCCAGGAACTCGGCCAGCTGCTTGCCGCCCTCGCCCTCGTCCTTGACGATCGTGCCCGCGGTGCGCGCCGGGCGGGCGGCGATGGTGTCGACGGCCGTCCAGGAGCCGACCAGGCCGACCTCGTCCGCCTCGATGCCCAGGTCGTCCAGGTCCAGGGACTCCACCGGCTTCTTCTTGGCGGCCATGATGCCCTTGAAGGAGGGGTAGCGGGCCTCGCCGGACTGGTCGGTCACGGAGATCACGGCCGGCAGCGACGCCTCGAGCTGCTCGGTGGCGGCGTCGCCGTCGCGGCGGCCCTTGACGAGCCCGCCCTCGACGGTGACCTCGGACAGCAGGGTGACCTGCGGCACGCCGAGGCGCTCGGCGAGCAGCGCGGGGACGACACCCATGGTGCCGTCGGTCGAGGCCATGCCGCAGACGACCAGGTCGTAGCCGGTCTTCTCGAGGGCCTTGGCCAGGATGGCCGAGGTGCCGATGACATCGGTGCCGTGGATGTCGTCGTCGTTGACGTGGACGGCCTTGTCGGCACCCATGGACAGCGCCTTGCGCAGGGCGTCCTTGGCGTCGTCGGGGCCGACGGTCAGCACGGTGACCTCGGCGCCGTCGTTCGCCGCGGCGATGCGCAGCGCCTGCTCGACGCCGTACTCGTCGAGCTCCGAAAGGAGTCCGTCGACGGAATCCCGGTCGGTCGTGGTGTCGTCGGCGAAGCGACGGTCACCCGTCGCGTCGGGCACGTACTTCACACAGACAACGATCCTCAAGCTCACGGCCTGTCTCCTGTACTGGTACTGGTCACGTTCGGCTGCTGTCGCGCAGGCAAGGGAGCACCCCGCCGAGCGGAACTTCCGGAAGCATACTCATGAGTAGCTTCCATTTTGCTACCCGCGAGTAGCTTACGCTCTGCTTCCGGTCCTTTTGCCGCTCGGGCCGGTCCCCAAACACGGGTGGCCCGCCGTCGCCCATACTCCCCCACGCAAGGGCATCCGGCGTCACAGAGCAAGCACGCGCCACTGTGACGTTGCACCTATTGACCAGCACCCGGGGCTCGCCCAGTAGGGTGTGCCGGTCGGTGTGACCTCGGTCTCCCGAAAGACTGGTGCCAGCCGGAGTGACACGGCACGGCACCTCGGGGGAACATGCAGGTTGGAACACCGGACCGGGCACTCGCCCGCAGGAAGTAGGGCTCAACGTGGCTGATCTTGTTTACCCGCCAGTCATCGCAGCCGCACGAACGCTTTTTCGCGTGCTCGACCTCAGGCTCGAGGTCGTCGGCGCGGAGAACGTGCCGCGCAGCGGCGGCGCCGTCCTGGTCAGTAACCACGTCAGCTACCTCGACTTCATCTTCGCCGGCTGGGGAGCGCTCAAGGCGGGCAACCGCAAGACCCGCTTCATGGCCAAGGAAGAGGTCTTCCGACACAGCATCTCGGGCCCGCTGATGCGCGGAATGAAGCACATCCCGGTGGACCGCTCCGACGGCCAGCCCGCCTACGAGGCGGCGGTGAGCGCACTGAAGGCCGGGGAGATCGTCGGCGTCTTCCCCGAGGCGACGATCAGCCGTTCCTTCACCCTCAAGAAGTTCAAGACCGGCGCGGCCCGGATGGCGGCCGACGCGGGCGTCCCGCTGCTGCCGATGGCGGTCTGGGGCACCCAGCGGCTGTGGACCAAGGGCCGCCCCAAGAACCTGACCCGCCGTCACACACCGGTCACCATCATCATCGGCGAACCGATCCACCTGACCCCCGAGGACCGTCCGGTGATGGTCACCCGTCGGCTGCGCGCCGCGATGACCGAGCTGCTGGACCGCGCCCAGACCACCTACCCGGACTCTCCCAGCGGCCCGGACGACACCTGGTGGAAGCCCGCCCACCTCGGCGGCTCGGCCCCGACGCTGGAGGTCGCCGAGGCCGAGGACGAGAAGGAGAACGCGGAGAAGGCCGCCCGCCGCGCTGCCCGCGCCGCGGAGGCGTCCCAGGGCTGAGGCCGCACGGGGCTCGGCCCGGGGCTCGGCCTTCGGGTTCACATCGGCGCGCGGGAGGCCGTGGCGCCTTCGATCAGCCGGGTGGAGTGCTGCCTGCTGGCGTGTTCGACCAGGGCGATCAGGACCTTCTTGCCCGAGGCCCGGTCCCGGGCGTCGCACAGCAGCACCGGCGTCCCCCGGTCCAGGTCGAGGGCCGCGGAGACCTGCTCCGGGGTGTGCCGGTGGGAGCCGGGGAAGCAGTTCACGGCGACCACGAAGGGGATGGACCGGCGCTCGAAGTAGTCGACGGAGGGGAAGCAGTCCTCCAGCCTTCGGGTGTCGGCCAGCACCACCGCCCCCAGCGCGCCGTGCGCCAACTCGTCCCACAGGAACCAGAAGCGGTCCTGGCCGGGCGTGCCGAAGAGGTAGACCGAGAGGCCCTCGTGGATGGTGATCCGGCCGAAGTCCATCGCCACCGTGGTGGTGGTCTTCTGCTCCACTCCCCCGGTGTCGTCCACGTCCCGGCCGGCCTCGGTCAGCCGCTCCTCGGTGCGCAGCGGGCGGATCTCGCTGACGGAGCCGACCAGGGTGGTCTTGCCCACCCCGAAACCCCCCGCCACCAGGATCTTGAGGGCCAGCGCCGGCTCGCTTCCGGCCGGGTTCTTGCTCTTAGAGTGCACGGAGGCCATTGATCACTTCTCGCAGGATGCGTTCGTCGGGGAGCGTGGCGGGCGGTACGGGGCGGCTGACCAGGATCAGCCCGGCGTCCAGCAGGTCGCCCAGGAGGACCTGGACGACGCCGACCGGCAGGTCGCAGTCGGCGGCGATCTCGGCGACGGACTGCGACTGGACGCGGCAGCAGTCGAGGATCGCCGCGGACTCAGGGGCCGGCCCCTGGTCCTCGCCGTAGGGGCTGTCGGCTCCGTAGGGGCTGTCCGCCGTGATCATCGCGATCAGGTCGAACACCTCGCAGGCGGGCCGGGCGCGCCCCCGGGTCATCGCGTAGAGGCGCACCATCGGTCCCGCGTCTTCGTCGTACCAGCGGCGTTCCGACGTGTGCCTGGGGGTCAGGTGGCCGTCCATGGCGCGGGCTCACCTCGCCGCGGGCAGGTCGAGGGCGTCCATACCGCCGGATGCCGACCGGGGCGGGCTGTAGAGGTGCTCGCCGACCCGGCGGACCAGCCGCGCCATCTCATAGGCGATCAGGCCGATGTCGGCGTCGGCGGAGCCGAACACGGCCAGGCAGGTGCCGTCGCCGGCCGCGACCACGAACAGGAATCCGCCGTCGAGCTCGACCATGGTCTGCCGGACCTCGCCCGCGTCGAAGTGGCGCCCGGCGCCCCTGGCGAGGCTGTGCAGGCCCGAGCAGACGGCGGCGAGGTGGTCCCCGTCCTCCCGGCTGAGCCCTGCCGACACGCCCAGCGCCAACCCGTCACGGGACAGCACCACGGCGTGCCGGACCTCGGCCACGCGGGACACCAGCTCGTCCAGGAGCCAGTTCAGCTCACCGGAGTGGTTCATCGTCGCGGCCATCAACGGCCTCCTTCTCGGACTGGATCGTCAGATGGCGTTGCGGCTGGAGCCCCGCCGGGGACACCGCCGGGTCGCTGCGCCGTCCCCTGGACCAGCCGTCCTGCAGCGCGGACATCCGGGCGCGCTCGCTCTCGGGGTCGCGGGCGAAGCCCTCGGGCCCGCGTCGCGGCCTCGGGCCGGGCGAGGGCGGCGCCTCGCGCAGCTGGACGTTGAGGCTGGCCTGCCGGACCCGGCGGGGCAGCCCGTCCGGGGTGTCAGGACCCTCGGCCGGGTCGGAGGACTCGGGCGACGGAGCCGACGGAGACGGGGCGGGCCGGACGGCGGGCGCGGGCGCTGCCGCGGGCGGGGCGGGCGGCGCGAACGGCGCCTGCGGGTCGGGCCTGTGGCCTCCCCCGCCGTTCCGGGAAGCACTGCCGTTCGCGGTGGCGGGGGCGGTCGGCGGGGGCTCCCGGAGGGGGAAGCGGCGGGGGAGGGTGTCTGCAGTGCGGGGCGCGCGGAAGGGCGAGGCCGGGCGGGGCGGGTCCGGCTCCACCAGTCCCGGCTGCGGCTCCGGCCGTGCGGCGGGCTCGGGCTGGGGCTGGGGCTGGGGTTCCGGCTGCGGCTGCGGCTGCGGCTTGGAGAGCAGGGAGACGGATCGGGCGGCGTCCAGGGAGGGCTCAGTCGGCGCCGGCCGCCGGGCGCGGGTCGGGTCGGTCGGCTCGGGCCGCCGGGCGCCGCTCGGGTCGGTGGGCTCGGGTCGCCGCGCGCGGGGCGGCTCCGCCGGGCGTCGACCGGTCATGGGCTCCGTGCGGGGGGCGCGGGTGGTCGCGTCCAGCAGCTGGTTCGGCAGCAGCAGCACCGCCGTCGTCCCCCCGTACGGGGAGGGCTGCAGCGAGACCCTGATGTTGTGCCGCCGGGCCAGGCGGCTGACCACGAACAGGCCGAGCCGGTCGCTGTCGAAAAGGGCGGCCTGCTGCGCGTCCGCGATCCGGCTGTTGGCGTCCGCGACGGCCTCGCTGCTCATCCCCAGGCCGCGGTCCTCGACCTCCAGCACATACCCCGTGCCCACCTGCTCGCCGCTGACCACGACCTTGGTGTGCGGGGGCGAGAACCCGGTGGCGTTCTCCACGATCTCCGCGACCAGATGGGTGAGGTCGGCGACGGCCGCGCCGGACACCGCCGCGAACGGCAGTCTGCGTACCTCCACCCGGGTGTAGTCCTCGACCTCGGCCACGGCGGAGCGGACCACGTCCAGCAGGGGCACCGGCTTGCGCCAGGCACGTCCGGGCACGGCCCCCGAGAGGATGATCAGGCCCTCGGCGTGGCGCCGCATCCGGGTGGTGAGGTGGTCGAGCCGGAACAGGTCCTCCAGCACCCCGGGGTCCTCGGTGCGGCGCTCCATCGCGTCCAGCAGGGTCAGTTGACGGTGCACCAGCACCTGGCTGCGGCGGGCGAGGTTGACGAACACCCCCGAGACCCCGGACAGCACCTCGGCCCGTTCCACGGCGGCCTGCAGCGCCGCCCGCTGGACCGTGTTGAGGGCCTCGCCGACCTGCCCCAGCTCGTCGTCCCCGGCCTCGACCACGGGGGCCTCGGCGTCGATGTCCAGCTCCTCGCCCGCGCGCAGCCTGCGCATCGCGGCGGGCAGGCGGCGGCCCGCCAGCTCCAGCGCCGAGTCGCGCAGGCCGACGAGCTCGACGACCAGGCCCCGGCCGATGCGGACCGAGATCAGCAGCGACAGCAGCACCGCCAGCAGGCCCAGCAGCACCTCCGCGCCATTGCGGTTGAACACACCCGCGCTCCACGGGTCGACCATCGACGTGGCCCCGGCACCGGCGGCGGCGTCCACGCCCGCCAACTGCTGCTCCAGGGTCTGCGCGGTCTGTGCCCAGGCGGCCGCCGCCACCTCGTGCGGCAGCGCCGCGGTCGTCCCGGCCGCGCGGACCCCGCTCTCCATCCGGGCGAGGCTCGCCGCGGCAGGTCCGTCGACGACCGCGAGGTAGGCGGCGCGGTCGGCCGGGAGCAGGTCGGGTGCGGCGTCCGCGCCCAGTGCCTGCCGTGCGTACTGGGCGCCGGTGAACTCCTGGAACTCGGCCGGGCTCATCCGCCCCGCGCCGAGGCCGGACTGCACCGCGGCGTCCTCGCGGGCCAACAGCTCGCCGGACTGGGCGAGTTCCAGCAGCACCCGGGGGTCGGCGGCGCCGCCTGCGCCCTGCACCGTGGCGAGCACCCCGTCCACGCCGAAGGCGGCCTGGATGTCGGCCGCGTAGTCGTCCATCGCCGCCTGCCAGCCCACCGACCTGGCGCTGACCCGTGCACGCAGCGCGGCCAGGCCGTTGTCGGCGGCCTTCAGCGCGTCGATCCTGGCGGGGAGCCCGGCGGTGGTGCCCCCGCGGGTGAGGATGGACCGGTCCATGGCCGCGATCGCGCTGTCGCTGCCGCGGATCCGCGCGGCCAGCGCCGTGGCCGCGACAGCGGCGTGGGCGGCGTCGGGCGCCGCCAGGTACTGGGCGGCGGAGGTGCGTTCGGCCTGCAGCGCGGAGACCGTGGTGGCGACGGGGGTGAGCAGCGTCGCCTCCACCTGCTTGAGGCGGACCAGCGAGTCCACGCTCTGCGCGGTGGTGACGGTCGCAAAGCCCCACAGCGCGATCAGTGACACCACCGGCACCATCAGCAGCGACACGATGCGTGCGCGGACGGTGCGCGGACGCAGCCGTCGGCGGGGGCCCGCTGACGCGGCGCCCGGGACCGGGCGCCCTTCGTCCGCGGGCGGTCCGGCGTGGGCAGGCCTCGGCCGGGGCAGGCTGTTCGGACCTGTGGGGGCTCCCCCACGAGGTTGGCGCATCGTTTCCCCGTTCGCAGGCGTAGCCCCGGAACGGTCTCGCTCCGCCGGGCGCTGGGGACGCTACCGAGCGCATTCACTCGATTACGCGGACATCCGCAAAAACGGCACGCGGACGGAGCCGGTGTGCTCCACTGGCTCCGTCCTGTGCCGCGGGCAGCCTCAGGGGGCGTCTACGCGAAAGGGGTCGTGTTCGGCGAGCAGCTTGTCGAGCCGGGCCGCATCGACCCTGGTCACCACCTGTTCCTCCTCCTGGCGGTCACGGATGACCTTGGCCAGGGTGAGCGAGGAGGTGACCACATAGAGGAGGGAGAGCGCCAGGAAAGCCCGGATCCAGGCGTCGACGTGGAGGTAGGCGATACCGATCCCCATCGCGGCCAGAGCGACCGCGAAGGAGATGTACGCCTGCGCGTGGAAAGCAGCGGTGTTGTGGTGCCTGACAGGATTGGCCATGCCGGTAGGGTGCCCTCGCCGGCCCGCGCCGGGCATGAGTACGGGTACTCAACTCTTCGTCACGGACCAGTACCCTCGGGCAAGTGAGCGACATCCCCGCACCTGACTCCCCGGCAGTCCGTCGCCCCGTGCGCGAGTACCGCACCGAGGAGCTGGCCCGCGAGGCCGGTATCCCGGTCCGGACCCTGCGCTTCTACCGCGAGCGGCGGCTGCTGCCCCCGCCGCGGCGCGAGGGCCGGATCGCCTGGTACACCGAGGACCATCTGGCCCGGCTGCGGATCATCGCCGACCTGCTGGAGCGCGGCCACACCCTCGGCGGCATCGCGGAGCTCCTCGCCGCCTGGGAGGACGGCCGCGACGTCGCCGAACTCCTCGGCCTCGAGGGCGCGATCGCGGCACCCTGGTCCGAGGAGACCCCGGTCCCGCTCACCCTGGAGGAGCTCGACACCGCCTACGCCGGCCAGGTGGACGCGGAAGCCCTCGACCAGGCCGTCGCGCTGGGCTACATCGACGTCGAGGGCGACGCGGTCCAGCACATCAGCCGCCGACTGCTGGACGCCTCGGCGGCGCTGGTCGCCGAGGGCATCCCGCTGTCCGCCGTGCTGGAGGCCGCCCGGGGCGTCCGGGCCAGCGCCGACGCGCTCGCCGACCTGTTCGTCGCCCTGGTCAACAAGCAGCTGCTCGGCAGTCTCGGAGCGAGGCTCACGGCCGGCGAGACCGCGCGGCTCACCGAGACCCTGGCCCGGCTGCGCCCGGTGGCGCGCACCGTGGTGGACGTCGAGTTCGCACTGGCGATGGACCGCCGGGTGCACAGCGAACTCAGCACGGTCCTCGCACAGCTGGGGCACCGCGGGGGTCAGGACGCGGGGTAGGCCGATATCGTCATCCGCACCTTCAGCTGCTCCATCAGCGCCGCGTTCAGCGGTGCGACCAGCTCGTAGAGCCGACGGCTGCGCTCCTCCCCGAGCGCCTGCCAGGGAGCGGCGGAGAGCCGGTCGGTGGCGTCCTCGACGCCGTCCCGCAACTCCCGGCCCCGATCCGTCAGTTCACCGTCCTCGGTGAGCAGGCCGCGGTCGGCCAGGCGCCGCACGGCCGCCTCCCAGACCTCCTCGCTCCAGCCGCGGGTGGCCAGCAGCCAACGACGGTTCTCCCTGCCTGTGGCGACGATGCTGACCAGCGCCTCGACCGCGTCCAGGCCGGCCGAGAGCAGGGCCGCGTTGTGGGCGTCGCCGCGCCACTCGCGCAGGACCGTGACGGCATGCCACAGCGCCAGGTGGGGTTCGGCGGGGACCGGGAGCGCGGCGTTGGCCGCGCCCAGCGGGCGCCCTGCGGGCGGACAGGCGGCGACGGCCTCGACCGCGAGCGCCGCGGCCTCCGCGACCGCGGCGGACCCGAGCACCTCCTCGCCGAGCAGCGCCCGCAGACCCGCGTCCACTGCCTCCAGCCGGATGGCGAGCAGCTTCTCGGGGGTGGCGGCGGCCCAGATGTGGGGGATCTCCTCGTGCACCAGCCGCGGGTCGAAGTGGTAGAAGAGCGCGTCCACCACCGACGGGGGCACGGCGCCCAACGGGGCGGTGCGGCCCGCGAAGTAGGTCCCCCACGGGCGGTCCACGCCCGCTCCCCGGAACACCTCGACGGCCTGCGGAGCGAAGATCGCGACCAGGTGGTAGGGCTCCAGCACGTCCCGCAGGGCACGGGCGCGGCGCAGCTCGGACGGACGTTCGGTCATGTCGGCTCCCAGGTGGGTTCGGTCGGCTCGGGGTCAGCCTAGGACAGGAGCTTCTCCCTGTGAACCTTTTAACTTGACCACATAAAGCTTTCTCGCCTAGAGTGCTTCCTATTGCTTGACTACATCAAGCATCAACGGCATGAAACTTCCGAAGGACCGTAGACCTGCCATGAGCAACGCCACGACCCACCACCATGCGGCAGCCGCCAAGCGCGGCAGCATGCCCCTGATCCTCGCCCTCGGTCTCGCGGCCATGGTCGTCTCCATGGCGCAGACCCAGGTCATCCCGATCCTGTCGCTCCTCGGCACCGATCTGCACAGCGGCTCGGCCGGCGTCAGCTGGGTGACCACCGCCACCCTGCTCTCCGCGGCCGTCTTCACCCCGCTGCTCGGGCGCGTCGGCGACCAGTACGGCAAGAAGCGCACGCTGCTCGCGGTGCTGGTGGTGATGGTCATCGGCTCCGTGCTCGCGGCGGCCACCACCTCGCTGGGCCTGCTGATCGTGGCCCGGGTACTGCAGGGCTCCGCCACCGCGATCTTCCCGCTGGGCCTGTCGATCATCCGCGACGAGGTCCCGCAGGAGAAGCTGCACGGCGCGATGGCGCTGGTCAGCAGCACGCTGGCGTTCGGCAGCGGGCTGTCGCTGGTGGTCACCGGGCTGCTCACCCAGGGCGCGCACCCCGACTACCACTCGGTCTTCTGGTTCTCCACCGCCGTCTCCGTCCTGGCCCTGGTCGCCGTGTTCTTCGTGGTCCCGGACGGCGGCCACCGCAGCGGCGGACGGATCGACTTCCTCGGCGCCACCACCCTGGCCGCCTTCCTGGTGCTGCTGCTGCTCGGCATCTCGCAGGGCCACACCTGGGGCTGGTCCTCGGACCGCATCATCGGCTGCTTCGTGGGCGCGGTGGTCATGGCCGCGGTCTGGGTGCTGGTCGAGCTGAAGGTCGCCAGCCCGCTGGTCGACATGCGGATGTTCGTCCACCGGCAGGTCGCCTTCACCAACATCTCCGGCCTCTTCGTCGGCTTCGCCTCCTTCGCCCAGTTCATCGGCATCTCCTACCTGGTCCAGGTGCCCAAGCAGTTCGCCGGGTACGGCTTCGGCGCCTCGGTGCTGCGCGCCTCCGTCGAGTACCTGCTGCCCAGCGCGCTGATCGCCCTGGCCGCCGCACCGGTCGGCGGCATCCTGGTCCGGCGCATCGGCGCCCGCCACACCCTGGCCGTCGGCTCGCTGATCGGCGCGGGCGGCTTCGCCTGGCTGGCCTGGGGCCACGGCAGCACCCCGAACGTGATCATCGCCGGGATGCTCGCCGGGATCGCCATCGCCTTCGGCTACGCCACCATGCCCGCCCTGATCGCCTCCAGCGTCCCGGTCGAGCAGACCGGCATCGCCAACGGCATCAACTCCATCTCCCGCTCGGTCGGCAGCTCCATCGCCTCGGCCGTGGTCACCTCGCTGCTCGCCTCCAAGGTGATCTCCGGCCTCCCGGCCGGCTTCCCGCCGCTGCCCGCCGAGAGCCAGTTCACGACGAGCTTCGCCATCGCCGCCGTGGCGCTGCTGCTGACCATCGCGGTCGCCCTGTTCGGCCTCACCCGCAACCCGGCCCCGCACAGCGCGGTGGTGGCCGGCAACACCCCGGCCGAGGTCACGGACCAGGCCGAGGCCGCCGCCAACGCCTGAGCCCTGGAAGCGTGCAGAGGGGGAACCTGTCCCGGATTCGTGGACTGG
>Ga0302314_10002467_pt1 | contig 34208 bp, 32 predicted proteins | sample III_Palsa_N2_3_FD_200533 | JGI IMG/M metagenome (GOLD analysis project Ga0302314, IMG submission 200533) | Peat permafrost microbial communities from Stordalen Mire near Abisko, Sweden - III_Palsa_N2_3 | ecosystem: Environmental > Terrestrial > Soil > Palsa > Peat permafrost | place: Sweden...
CCACCAGATAGTCGCGGTGAACCGCCTCGTCAGTGGCGCGCGGCAGGATCTCCCGCACCGCAGCGGACTTCATCCCGAGCACCTGTCTCAGCTCAAGCGCTGAGTAGTTGCAGATCCCCTTGGCCAGGGTGCGGCCGTGCTCCCCCTGGGCCGGAGCCTCGGCGATCTCGACGGCGTCGCCCGCATCGAAGTCGCCGAGCACGTCCACCACTCCGACCGGCAGCAGGCTGGCGCTGCCCTCGCGCACCGCGCGCACCGCGCCGGCGTCGATCAGCAGCGTGCCGCGCGAGGGCTTTGCGTACTTCAGCCACAGCTTGAAGCTCGAGTAGCGCGCCTCGCGAGCGGGGAAATAGGTGCCCACGCCAGTGCCCACGCGCACGCCCGCCTCCCCGCCCGTCCCGGTGCCGCTGCGGCCGCTGCGATGCTCCCCGGCGAGCACCGCCCTCAGCGCATCCGGGCTCAACCCGTTGCAGATCACGGTCGAGATCCCGGCCGCCGTCGCCATGTCGGCGGCCACCACCTTGGAGCGCATGCCGCCCGAGCCGAGCGGTGATGTGGTGTGACCGATCTCGAGATCTCCGAGGGCTGAGAAGTCGCTCACTTCGCTGACTATTCGCGCATCGGGGTGCAGTCGCGGATCGGCGGTGAACAGCCCGTCGATATCGGTCAGCAGGACGAGCTCCTCGGCGGCAACGAGCACCGCCACCTGCGCAGCCAGAAAATCGTTGTCGCCGAATGAGATCTCGTCGGTGGCGGTCGTGTCGTTCTCGTTGATCACCGGCAGCACCCGCCACGCGAGCAGCGTGGTGAGGGTCTGGCGCGCGTTCAGGTAGTGGGTGCGGGCGCTCATGTCAAAGAACGTCAGCAGCACCTGCGCACTGGTCACGCCGCGCTCGCGCAGCAGCTCGTCGTAGATCCGGTAGAGCTTGCCCTGGCCCACGGCGCTGGCCGCCTGCAGATCGCCGATCGTGCTGGGGCGCTGCTGGAGGTCCATCACGCGCATGCCGCGCGCGATCGCGCCGCTCGTGACGACGATCGCCTCGCCGCCCCCCCGGTGCAGGTCCGCCAGCACCTCGCACACTCGCCCGAGCACGTCCAGGCGAGGCTCGCCATCGCCGTCGGCGACGACGCTCGAACCGAGCTTGACCACAACGCGTCTCATCTGCGCTTGAGCTTAATTGTCCGGCCGGGACGGTCGCGTGCGGCTAGGAGGCGGCGCCGGGGTCGAGCTCCAGCGTCACGCCGGCGATCTCGATCTCATCGCCGGGCCTGAACCCGTGCGACTCGAGCGCCTTCAGGACGCCGATCCGGCGCAGCCTCTCCTCCAGGTAGGCCATCGCGTCGTCATTGTCGACGTCGTAGCGCATCAGCAGCCGCTCGATGCCTCGTCCTGTGACGGCGAACGAGCGCGGCCCGAGCCGCTCGACGCTGAAGCCGCTCGCGGACGCCGGCCGAAACACCATGTGCTCGGCCAGCTGCTCGACCTCAGGCGGGGCGGCGGGCTGTGGGGGCGCCTCGGACGGGGACACGTGCCTGAGCAGCTCGCTTGCGAGCTCGGACAGGCCGGCGCCGGTCGCGCTCGAGGTGGCGATGACCGCGACGTCTGAACCGAGCCGGCGCCGCCACTCGGCGACCGCCTCCCCGGCGCTCTCGTCGGTCACCAGGTCGGCCTTGGCGAGGGCCAGCACGCGCGGTAGCCGGGCCAGGCGCTCGTCATGGGCGAGCAGCTCCCGCTCGATCGTGGCGTGGTTGACAGATGCGTCCGCGCCCTCCCCGGCCGACAGCTCGGGCGCCAGGTCGAGCACATGCACGAGCACGCGCGTGCGCTCCACATGGGCCAGGAAGTCGTGTCCGAGGCCGGCGCCATCGCTTGCCCCCTCGATCAGGCCCGGGATGTCGGCCAGCACCAGCTGGCGTTCATCGCCTTCGAGGACCCCGAGCACCGGGGACAGGGTGGTGAAGGGGTAGGCGGCGACCTTCGGCGCGGCCCGCGTCAGCCGCGACAGAAGCGATGACTTGCCCGCATTGGGCAATCCCACGAGACCCACATCCGCCAACAGCTTGAGCCTCAGCTCGAGCCACCCCTCCTCCCCCGGAAGCCCCCGCTCGGCGAAGCGCGGCGCCTGGCGCGTGGCTGTGGCAAAGCGCTTGTTGCCCTTCCCCCCGGCTCCGCCCCGCGCCACAGTCGCAGTCTGAGCGGGCGCGAGCAGCTCCCAGCGGCGTCCGCTCAGATCGCCGGCATCCTCCTCAGGGGCGGTGATCAGGGTCCCCGGCGGCACGCTGATGCGCAGCGTCTCGCCATCGGCCCCGTGACGGAGCGCACCCCCGCCGTGCCCGCCTCGGCCCGCCCGGTGGTGGGTCTTGCGCCTGAAGTCCTGCAGGTCGCGCAGCGAGTCGTCGCATACCAGCACGACGGCCCCGCCGTGCCCGCCGTCTCCGCCGTCGGGTCCCCCGCGCGGCACATGCGCTTCCCGGCGGAAGCTCACACAGCCGTCGCCGCCCGCGCCCGCCTGAACATGGATCCTCGCGCGATCATGGAGCATGCTGCGCCAGCCTGCGCGAGAACAGAAGGCCCGCGCCCGCCGCCGCGCCCGCCGCCGCGACCGTTCCGGCCACCCCCACCGGCGGGAGATCCGAGCGCGCGGCGACGGTCGCCAGCGCGTCCACCGAGTCGGCGACCGCGCACCACACCTGTGTACGCGGCCCGAGCTCGGGGTCGTCCAGGGTCGCCAGCGCGAGAACCCCCAGAGCGAGGTCGCGTGCGCCGAGCGACCTCGCCAGGTAGCGCACCACCGGGTGGGCGCTGTGGGCGCCCAGCCATCGGGACGTGACCTGCTCGGGGGCCGCGAGCACCGCCACGCCGAGAGCGGCGCGAGAGGCGGCGAGGAGCTGGGCGCCCCGCCGCGGGCTCATCCGTCGAGCCTCAGGCCTCGTCGCCGGCGGGCAGCACGCTGACCATGCGCCCGCGCCGGCCGGCGGTGAACTGCACGGTCCCCGCAGCGCGCGCATACAGCGTGTCGTCCTTGCCGATGCCCACGCCGGCGCCCGGCTTGAAGCGCGTGCCGCGTTGGCGCACGATGATCTCCCCGCCGGTCACGACCTGTCCGGCGAAGGTCTTCACGCCGAGCCGCTGGGCGTTCGATTCACGCCCGTTGCGGCTGGAACCAAGTCCCTTCTTATGAGCCATCGGGAGCCTTCTCTTTCGTCGCTTTCGCGCCGGCGGGTCTGGCGCCCTGGACGGCGATCTCGGTGACCTCGATCCGCGTCAGGGACTGGCGGTGGCCGTTGCGGCGCTTGTAGCCGCGCTTGGGCTTGAACTTGAACACGCGCAGCTTCTCACCGCGCACGTGGGCGAGAACCTTGGCCGTGACCTTCACCTTGTCGAGGCCCGACTTGTCGAAGATGGCCTCCTCCGAGCGATACAGGATCGGCTCGAGCGCGACATCGGCGCCTTCCTCGGCGGCCAGGCGCTCGATCAAGAGCTGCTGGCCGCGCTCCACGCGGTACTGCTTGCCGCCGGTCTTCACGATCGCATACATGTCTGTCTCGGTCTCGGTTTCTCGCTGTTTGGGAGGTCCTGCGCCCGCGTCGGGTGGCCGGCGCTCGGCTACTCGGTGGACGCCCGCGCCTTGGCAGCCGAACGGCGTCGCCCGCCTCTGCGGCCACGACGCCGAGGCTTGGATTGTAGGTCATCGGGCTTGCCGTCGGCCCTGACGGAGTCATCGGCCGCGCCGGCGCCGTCGGCAGGCGCCTGCTCGGGCGGTGAGCCGCCCGCGCCCGGCGCCTCACCGGGATCGCCGTCGGCCGCGCCGTTCCCGCTCGTGCGCTTGGCCTCGCGAGGCGCCGCCGGGGCACGTCGCTTGGTCCGCGAGCGGGCGGCTTTAGCCGGGCTCGGCGTGCGCTCGGGCGCGGCCATCACCTCGCCGGACTCGTCGAGCAACTGGGCGCTTGCAGCCGTGCGGCCCACCTGCTGGATGCGCACCATCCGCTTCTCGCCGACATATGGCGCCGCGCCGGCGATCGAGATGATGTAGCCGTCTATTTTGGCCACGGCGTCGTCGACGTCGTACATGTGCGGCTCGACGATCTCCACCAGCACCTCGTCGCCCTGGCGGAAGGGAAGCGCCCGCTCCTCGACCTCCTCGCGGGTGCCCATGAAGGTGATCGCGAAGTGATCCAGCGCCAGGCCTTCGGAGCCCTCGAACAGGAAGGACTTGCCGGTCTGCGCCTCGAGCGTGTGCAGCACCCGCGAGCCATGGCCGGTGAATTGGGTGCTCACGCGCGGGTTCATCTGTACGAGGAACGCTTCGGCCTCGGGGTGCTCGAGCACCCCGTCGCGCAGCTTGCGCTCGAATTCGATGGCGATCGTCTCCTCCGAGCGGATCACGCCCTCGCCCTCGCATGTGGGACAGGGCCGGCTCATGATCTCGCGCACGCCCTCGGTCACGTTCTGGCGCGTCATCTCGACCAGGCCGAGCTTCGATATCTCGGCGGTGAACGTCTTCGTGCGATCCTCATCGAGCGTCTTGCGCAGCGTCTTCATGACCGCGTCGCGGTTGCGAGCTCGGGCCATGTCGATGAAGTCGATCACGATGATCCCGCCGATGTCCCGCAGCCGCAGCTGGTTGACGACCTCCTCGGCGGCCTCGAGGTTGGTCTTGGTGATCGTGTCCTCGAGCCCTGCGCCCTTGCCGCGGCTGATGAAGCTGCCCGAGTTGACGTCGATCACGGTCAGCGCCTCGGCGTAGTCGATCATCAGATAGCCGCCGCTGGGGAGATCCACGCGCCGCGACAGGACGCCCTCGATCGCGCGGTCCACGCCGTAGGCCTCGAACAGCGGCTCCGGCTGCTCCCACAGCTCAACCCGCTCGACCAGCTCGGGTGCGGTGCGGGCGAAGAAGGACACCAGCCGGTGATACTGCTTCTCATCGTCGACGATCGCGCGCTCGAAATGAGCGGAGAAGATGTCGCGAACGACCCGCACCGACAGGTCGGCCTCTTGGAAGACGAGATCCGGTGCGGCCGTCTCCTCGACACGTTTGACCAGCACCTCGTGGAGCTTGTGCAGGTACTTCAGCTCGCGCTCGAAGTCCTCCCGCTTGGCGCCGTGGGCTGCCGTGCGGATGATGACCCCCCCGTCGTCGAGCACGAGGTTCGCGGTCTGCCGGCGCAGGCGTTCGCGCTCGCGGTCCTCCAGGCGCCGGGACACGCCAACGCCCTCGCCGGTCGGTGCGTACACCATGTAGCGCCCGGCGATCGTCAGCTCCATCGACAGGCGCGCCCCCTTCGTCTTCAGGGGGTCCTTGACGACCTGCACGACGATCTCCTGGCCCGGCGCGAGCAGATCGGAGATCTTGCGCCCGCTCCCGCTGCCGCGCCCGCGCTTGGGCGCCTCGACCCCCGGCAGCACGATCTCATCCACGTGCAGGAAGCCGTTCTTCTCAAGGCCTATGTCAACGAATGCGGCCTCCAGGCCGGGGAGCACGTTGTCGACCTTGCCCTTGTAGATGTTGCCGACGATCGAGCGTCCGCCACGGCGCTCCAGGTACAGCTCGGCGATGCGATAGCCGGCGTCCGGGCCTCCGCGGCGTTTGCGCGGGCCGGCGGATCGCCGGCCGGTGGAGGAGGTGCGTAGGGCGGCGGGCGCACCGCTCGCCTCCAGAAGCGCCACGCGCGTCTCCGCGCGATCGACGCTGACAAGCACTTGCTTTTTCAATTTGATCCAGTCTTTCGGTATTGGAACCGGCCGAGCACCGGGTGTGTGGGCATCGGACGAAAGCGCGCGCGGCCTGAGGGCGCGCACGCTCGCATCCGAGCGAGGACGCATCCAGCGCTCCGCGACCGGCGCGCGGGCACGCCCTGGGCGCCCATGCTGGGGGCGCTTTCATCAGGGCGCGGGCGGGCTTGGTCTGTGGCGGGGGGTGCTCGGCGGACATTGGTGTCTAGTAGCGCAGTACGCGGCCCTTCAGCGCTTGAGAGGCGCGCGCCTGGACATAGATCGATTGCAACAGGCCGACCGCCAACAGGGTCGTGATCACCGACGAGCCGCCATAGCTCATGAGCGGCAGCGTGACGCCGGTGATTGGCATGATCCCAATTGTCATTCCCACGTTGACGAAGACCTGGAACATCAGCATAGCCGCTACGCCGGCCGCCACGAGCGAGCCGAACAGATCCTTCGCCATCACCAGGATGCGCAGCGTTCGCCATATCAGCAGGGCGTATAAGGACAGCACCAGCGCCGCTCCGAGAAAGCCGTACTGCTCGCCGACGGCGGCGAAGACGAAGTCCGTGTGGTCCTCGGGCACATAGTTCAGTCGGGTCAGCGGAGCGTTCACGCCCCGGCCGGTCTTCTGGCCGGACCCGATCGCTATCTTCGACTCCTCCTGCTGGTAGCCCTGCTTCTGCGCGTTGTTCGTGGGATGCAGAAACGCGGTCAGCCGTTCGGTCTCATAGGGCTTCAGCACGTGCACGCCCGCCGCCGGTGCGGCCACGAGCACGAACGTGAGCGACAGGACCACGAGCGCCACGAGCGCGGCCAGGTGCCGCCAGGGCGCACCGGCCACGAACAGCAGCGTGAACGCGATCACCATGTAGACCATGCCCGAGCCGAGGTCCGGCTGGACGATCACGAACATCGCCGGCACGAGCGCTGCGAGCATCACGCGTATGGTCGTGTCGCGCTCGCGCAGCCGTCGCGAACGGTCCACCACGAACGCCGACAGGGCGAGGATGAGCAGCACCTTGCCGAGCTCGGAGGCCTGGAAGGAGAAGCCCGGCAGCGCGATCGCGCGCTGGGCACCCTGCGCCGAGTGGCCCACGGCGAGGACCGCGAGGATGGTGACCATGAGGACGGCATAGATGCCGATTTTCAGCTGGCGCAGGCGCGAATAGTCAAACCGCGAGAGCGCCAGCATGAGCAGGCCGCCGACGATCAGGTAGGCGGCCTGGCGGTGGACGTAGTAGTCGGGCTGCCCGGCGATCACGTTCTGGGTCGCCGGACCGAGCGTCACGACCGAGGCGATCGCCAGCCCCAGCGCCGACAGCGTCAGCAGCGGGTCCACGGGCAGCGTGAACGTGCGCGCCCCGGTGGGCGCGGCCTGCTCGTCGCTCGCGCGGATCGGGGAGGAGCGCGCGGGCGCTGCGACGGGCGGCGTGGAGCTTCCTGACGGGCTCATAGGCTCACAGTGTCTTCGAGCTCCCGGCGACGAACTGCTCGCGCACGCCAAACCACTTGGACGCGATCAGGCGCGCTATCGGCGCCGCCGTTTCAGCGCCGAAGCCGCCCTGCTCGACCGTCACCGCGATCACAATCGGGCGCTGGGGGTCGGCGATGTAGCACATGTACCACGACTGGTCTTCAACGCCTTCGTGCTGAGCGGTACCGGTCTTGCCGTAGACGGGGTGCAGGCCCTGGTTCCAGCCCGCCCACACGTCCGCGGAGGTGCCCCCGGGCTGGCTCGCGGCCTCGTGGATGCCTTCCATCACGAGGCTCAGATCGGAGTCGTTCAGGTGCACCACGCGCTTGGGCGGGTAGGGCAGCGCCTGAATCAGCCTGCCCTGCGAGTCGTCGATCTCAAGGCCCAGGTGCGGGGTCACGACCGCTCCTTCGCCGCCGTTGCGGTAGGCGTTGGCGAGCGTCGAGTAGGCCACCGCCATCTGCAGCGGGTCGGTCAGCAGATCCCCCTGGCCGACCGCCAGATGCATGTTGTCGCCGACGCTCCACGGCCTGACTTCCGAGACGTAGCCGCACGGCGGGTGGTGGGGCTGATGTTCACACCGCAGCTGCAGCGCGTTCTGATGCGCCCGCCATGCGCGATCGGGGACGACGCCTTCAAACTCGCTCGGCAGGTCGATCCCGGTCTGCTCGCCGATCCCGAGCTCATGGGCCATGTTCTGGATCACGTTGCCGTAGCTGTTGGCGAGCTCGCCCACTTCGAAGAAGTAGGTGTCTGATGAGACCTTCAGCGCTTCGACGAGCCCCACGGCGCCGTAGTCGGCCATGCCCGCGTTGCAGAACTGCTCGGTCGAGACGGAGATGCACTGGCCGGCGCCGAGGCCCTCCGTGGGGGTGATGACGCCCCCTTCAAGCGCAGCCATCGCGGTGATCGGCTTGAACGTCGAGCCCGTCGGATAGGTGCCGTTGACCGCCCGGTCGGTGAGCGGGCCGCCGGCCGTGCTCGAGCCCTCGAGCGCCGCATATTCGGCCTTGGTCAGCGGTTTGGCGAGCTTGTTCGGGTTGAAGCTCGGGTAGGAGCCGATCGCGAGAATCTGACCGTTGCGCGGGTCCATCGCCGTGAACGCGCCCGCGACCGCCGGTTTGCCGCCCGCCCGAGCACGTTCGATCCCCTCCAGCATGGCCTTTTCGGCCTCCTGCTGGAGACCGAGGTCGAGCGTCACCTTGAGGCTGTGGCCGGCCTGCGGCTGGGTCGCAGCGAGGTTGCTCGGCACGGGGTAGCCGGCCGCATCGACCTCCACGCGCTGCACCCCGGATTTGCCGCGCAGGTAACGGTCGTAGAAGTACTCAAGGCCTTCCTGGCCGACCACGGTCCCGGGCTGCACGCCGTGGAATGCCCGCAGCTTGAGCTCGGGTTCTGACACCTCGCCGACGGAACCGATCGCCTGCGCGGCCATCTCGCCGTAGGGGTAGGAGCGAATCGAGACGGGCTGCTGGACGACGCCCGGGTATTCGCTCTGGCGCTCGGCGAGCACCGTCAGCACGCCCGGGCCGGCGTCGGTCTTGATCGTCACCGGCGCATATGGCACGGCGGTTCGCCCGCGCACCACGATCGCCTCGATGCGCTGCCCGCTCATCCCCAGCAGATCCCCCAGCCGCCGGTACAGCGCCAGCCTCGGCCGGCCCGCCGGCGGCAGCGCCGAGGGCACGATCTGAACGGCGTTCGTGACCCGGCTGGTCACGATCGGCTGGCCTTCGCGGTCGAGGATCTCCCCGCGCGGCGCCGCGATCGGCAGGTCGCGCACGCGGTTGGCGTTCGCCTGCTGGACGTACTGTTCGCCCGTCAGCACCTGCAGATACCACAGGCGGAAGAAGATGATCGCGAACATCGCCATCGCAAGTCCACCCAGCACGGCCACGCGAAGCGCCAGCTGCGGCGAGACCGGCACGCGAGGATCACTCGGGCGGGCGCGCTCGAGCGCGCTCATACGCGGCGCGAGAGCGGGCTCAGACCGCCGGTCGTGTAGGCGCGCCGGCGCCGGCGCCGGGGGTCATCCGGCAGGCCGCCCTCGAGGCTGCGCCGCACGATCGCCCACACCGGCAGCGCGATGACCGTGTTCAGCACGATCCCGAGCACGATCTGGCGCAGCAGCTCGAGGCTCACCGGGGCATCAACGCCGAGCAGGAACTCCATCAGCGAATAGCCCACCAGCGAGGCGGCGGAGGCGGCGGCGCCCACCAGCAGCGGGGTGACGGCAGCCTGGGGATCGCGGAGCTCCCGCAGGCGCCCGGCCCAGTAGCCGATGAGGGTGAAGATGAACGACGTCACGCCCAGGGTCTGCACGAGCGTCAGATCGACCAGCAGCCCGATCGCGAAGCCCGTCACCGCGCCCAGCGTCGAGCCGCACAGCAACCCCACGAAGGCCACCGCGAGCGGCGACAGATCGACGTTGACGCCGAACACCGGGACCTCGGAGACGACCCCGATCTGGACGAACACGAGCACCACCGCGAGCGCCGCTATGCGCACAAGCAGGCCGGCGGAGATGCGCGAGCCCGTCATCCACCGGCCCCGGTCGAGGCCAGCTGTTCGCCGGAGGCGGTGACGGCGCTCGCGCTCTGGCCGACCGGCAGGCTGGCCGCCAGGCGGCTCAGGTTGGCCGGCAGCGAGCCCTGCGCGGCGGTCAGCACCTGCACCACGTCGAGGTCGTGCAGGTTCGCCGCCGGGCGGACGTTGACCGACTTGTATGCGCTTTCTTCGTTCACCGAGGTGACCTGCCCGATCAGGATCCCCGGCGGATACAGCGAGTCATCAGGGCTGGACACCGTTCCGGATGTCACCACGTAGTCGCCCGGATTGGCAACCGTGTTGGCAGGCAGGTACTGCAGCAGCAGGTCGTTCGGTTCGCCGACCTTGGGCTGCACGATGCCGGTCGCGTTGGCCGTGCCGAGCCTCGCCGAGACGCCCATCGTGCTGTCGGTGATGAGGCTGACCTGGGCTCCGTCGGAGGCGACCTGCGCGACCTTGCCCACCAGGCCTTCGCCATTGATCACCGGGTCGTTGACGCGCACGCCAGCCGATTCTCCTTTGTCGATCACGACCGTCGCGTACCAGATGTTCGGCGATTTGCCGACCACCGTGGCGGTCACCGGATGGTAGTCGTTGACGCCGAGCTGATTGTCCAGGTTGTACATGGCCTCGAGCTCGCGGTAGGTGCGTTTTTCAGCCTGGTTGGCGATCAGTTCCCGGTGCAGTTTGTCGACCTGCTTGAGCAGCTGGTCGCGCTGGCTTTTGGCGTGCAGGGTGTTGTCGATCCAGCCGAACATGTCTCTGACCGGCTTCAGCGCCTTGTTGGCGCCGTCCTGAATCGGCGAGACGACCGTCAGGAAGTCGCGCTGCACGGAGTGCAGTCGCCCGTTTGGAGCCTCGCCGAAGTAGGCGGTCAGTAGCAGCAGGGAGAGCACGACGAGCAGCACAAGCACAGCACGTCGACGCCGGACCGTCTTGTCGTACACGGGTGGTTGCCTTCCGAAGCGTTCAAAGAGAAGAGTACCCTCAACGTGGGCGGGCTCGTCACAGCGGCGATGCGATCAGCGCTCACCGTCGCCTGCGGCTGCGCGAGCTGCGATTAGAGCGGTGGATCGCCTCGAACTCCTCGAGCGAGCGGCCTGAGCCGACCGCCACGCAGGTCAGCGGCGACTCGGCGAGATGCGCGGGCATCTGCGTCTCCTCGCGCAGGCGCTCGTCCAGGCCCTGGAGCAGCGAGCCGCCGCCGGCGAGCATGATGCCGCGGTCCATGATGTCCGAGGCGAGCTCCGGCGGGGTGCGGTCGAGCGTCTCCTTGACCGCGTCGATTATCTGGCTGAGCGGCTCCTCCAGCGCCTGGCGGATCTCCTCGCTGGTGAGCACCACGGTCTTCGGCAGGCCGGCGACCATGTCGCGCCCGCGAATCTCCGCCTGCAGCTCCTCGGCCATCACGCATGCCGAGCCGATCTCGAGCTTCAGCTCCTCGGCGGTCTGCTGACCGATCAGAAGCTTGTACTCCTTCTTGGCGTAGTTGATGATCGCCTCGTCCATCTCGTCCCCACCGACGCGGATCGACTGCGACACCACGATCCCGCCGAGCGAGATGACCGCCACCTCGGAGGTGCCCCCGCCGATGTCCACCACCATCGAGCCGGTCGGCTCGCCCACCGGCAGTCCCGCGCCGATGGCGGCCGCCATCGGCTCCTCGATCAGGTAGGCCGTGCGCGCGCCCGCCGATAAGCACGCCTCCTCGACGGCGCGCTTCTCGACCCCGGTCACCCCGGAGGGAACGCAGACCACCACCCGCGGGTGCGCCCAGCGGTTCTGGTGGACCTTCTGGATGAAGTGACGGAGCATCTCCTCGGTCACGTCGAAATCGGCGATGACCCCATCCTTCAGCGGCCGAATCGCCTGAATCGTGCCCGGCGTGCGGCCCAGCATGCGCTTGGCCTCGATGCCGACCGCGTGCACTTCACCGGTGCGCGAGTCGATCGCCACCACGCTCGGCTCCGACAGCACGATGCCGCGGCCGCGCACGTAAACGAGCGTGTTCGCCGTTCCCAGATCGACCGCCATGTCGCGGCCGCCGAATCCTGTTAGGTAGCTGAAAATGCCCATATATTGAGAGAAGGCACGCTCGGATTCGGTTCCGCGGCTGCTGCTCCGCGACGCGCCTTCAGAGCGGCGCGTGTCCGGGGTGTACCCGCGGGCCAGTGTAGCGGACGCCCGCCCGCGGCCGACACCAGTGCCAGTGGATTTGCAGGCCAAAAGCGCCTCCCGGGTGGACGGCGCGGGTTCTCCGCGCGAACGCGGGCAGGGCGCCTAAAGGCGCCCTCGATCATCCGTTCAACAGCTCCGGATAGAGATCGAGAAGGGTCGCGAGCGGCAGGCCGACGACGTTCTCATAGTCTCCCTCGACGCTTCGCACCAGAGCGGCCCCGGCCCCCTGTATGGCATAGCCGCCGGCCCGCCCGCGCCACTCGCCGGTGGCGAGGTACCAATCGATGAGCTCATCGGAGAGCTCGCGGAACGTGACCGCTGTGCGCGCGACGGCGGTGAGCTCGCGGCTGCCCTCGAGCAGCGCAAGGCCGCTCAGCACCTCATGCCTGACCCCGCTCAGCGCGCCGAGCGTCGTGCGGGCATCGCTCTCGTCCAAAGGCTTGCCGTACACGACGCCACCCAGCGCCACCAGCGTGTCACACCCGAGCACCGACTCCTCAGCGCCTGCCAGGCGCGCGGCACGCGCCTTGCGCAGCGCGTTCTCCCGGGCGATCGCCGCCGGATCTCCGCGCTTCAGCTCTGCGATCCCGGAGGGCCGCTGAACGAACTCGACCCCCAGCCGCTCGAGTATCGCCCGCCGCTGCGGCGAGGAGGAGGCGAGCACCAGCATGCGCCGCCCCTGAGGAGCCCCCCTCGGACCCGCGCCCGCCACGGACCCGCCCCGCGGCCTACAGCTCTCCGAAGAACAACCCGGACTCGCGCGCGGCCGACTCATCAGAGTCCGAGCCGTGGACCATGTTCTGCCCCACCTCCACCGCGAAGTCGCCCCTGATCGAGCCCGTGGCGGCCTCCAGTGGATCGGTTGCGCCGATCACCTGGCGAGCGGCTCGCACCGCCTCGTGGCCTTCGAGCACCATCGCCACGATCGGCCCGGAGGTGATGAAGTCGACCAGCTCGCCGAAGAACGGACGCTCGGCGTGCTCGGCGTAGTGGAGCTCGGCCAGCTCCCTGGTCACGGTCATGTGACGCAGCGCCGCGATCTGCAGGCCCTTGCGCTCGAAGCGGGCCAGTATCTCGCCGGTCAGCCCCCGCGCGAAGGCATCGGGCTTGACCAGGATCAGCGTTCGGTCCATGAGCTCCTCATCTGTTTGGAAGGATCGTCAGGGCGCCGGCCGCGGACGGCCGCCCGGGCGCGCGGCGCGCCCGGCGCCGCGTGCCCCGGCGCTCGTTTCGGGGGTCAACAGCGACCCGGGCGAGACCTCGCCGTGGGGCTCGCCACTCGTGCGGGCGGTGTCCGCATCGGCCTCTGTCAGCTGAGCGTCGACGGCGGTGCCACGGCCCGTCCTCGCGGGCCCGCCCGCTGCTTGATCGCCGCCCTGCGCGCGCTCGCCCTCCCCCGCCGCGGAGCGCCGGCGACGGCTGCGCCTGGAGGTGCTCAGGCCAGGGACCTCGGTCTCGCAGTAGGGACAGATCGTCCAAGCCTGATCCAGCGGACGCGAGCAGCTGACGCAGCGCTCCTTCAGCTTGCGCAGGCAGCTGGGGCAGCGAACGAAGTCGCGCTCGATGCGATAGTCGCAGTAGGGGCACAGCCCGCTGTCCAGCTCGTGCAGGCGCGCCTCGGCAGCCTGCATCTCGAGCTCGCGCTCGCGCACATCCTCGAGGTACTCGGGTGGACGCAGGATCATGTACACGATCGTGCCGACGAACGGGAACAGCGACGCCGCCGTGGAGCAGCCCACGAGCATCGGGTCGTGAATGCGGCGCCGCGCATCGGCGTAGGTCCAGTAGATCAGAGACAGGTACAGGACCACGGCGAACAGGATCAGCAGGTCGATGACCAGGTTCAGGCCGCTGCTTTCGATTCCGAAATAGGCCAGGGGCATCGGCCGGCTGAGTTTAGAGAAACAACCGGCCGAATCCGTAGCCAGCGGCAAAGAACACCAGGATCACGAGGGCCACGATCAGCGCCACCGCGCCGATCATCGTGAGCACCGATGGACCCTCGTCGTTCATCTCATGAAGCCACGCGTGAGGACTGCGCGCCGCTCACGGTGGCCGTCTGTTCGAGGCCGCCGAGCAGATCGCCGACGAGGTAGACCGAGCCGGTCACGAGCACCGCCCCACCGCGCGCACCGGCCCAGCGCCGTGCCTCGGCGAGCGCCCGCGACGGCACCGGCTCGCAGGCGACCGCGTCGAAGCCGAGCTGGCGCGCGAGCGACTCAAGCGCCGCCGGCGACAGCGCTCGACTGCTCGGGGGGGCGGTGAACCACGCGCGCTCGCACACTCCCAAAAGCGCGGCGAGCATGCCCGCCGCGTCCTTGTCCTCGAGCACCCCCAGCACCACCGCGGTCGGCCGGCCGCCGAGAACATCCGGCAGCGACTCGACGAGCGCCGCGATCGCATGCGGGTTGTGCGCGCCGTCGAACACGGTCAGCGGCTCGCCGCCGATGACCTCGAGGCGCCCGCGCACCGCCGTGGACGCCGCCGCGTCGCGAACGGCCCGCTCATGGGCATCGCCCTCCGCGCCGACGCCCGCGAGCCCGGGGCCGAGACCCTGCCTGTCCGCCAGATACGCATCGGCTGCCGCCCGCGCGAGCGCGAAGTTGCGCTGCTGAAAGGCTCCCGCCGCGCGCAGCGGCAGCGCGGGGAACTCAGCGGAGACCTGGATGATTCGCGCAGCGCGCTCGCCCGCCACGCGCCTGGCCACCTCCAGCGCGGGCGCCGCCATGTCGGCCCCCAGCACCAGCGTCGTCTCGGGCTGAACGACCGCGAGCTTCTCCTCGGCGATGTCCTTCAGCGTGGGCCCCAGCCAGCGGGTGTGCTCGAGGCCCACGTTCGTCAGCACGCTGACGCGCGACTCGACCACGCTGGTCGCGTCGTAGCGGCCCCCCAGACCGGCCTCGAGGACCGCCACCTCCACCCCCTGCTCGGCCATCTCCCACAGGGCGGCCGCGGTGAGCAGTTCGAACTGGGTCACGTGGTCGTCCTCTGAGAGCGTGCGGTTGACCCGCTCGGCGGCCCACGCCGCCCGCGCGACCGCCGCAGCGAAAGCATCGCCGTCCAGATCGCGCTCGGCCACCTGCACGCGCTCGGTGTAGGAGACGAGATGGGGCGAGGTGTACGCGCCCGTGCGCAGCCCATGGCGCTCGAGGATCGCCGCGATCATGCGGGTGGTCGAGGACTTGCCGTTCGTGCCGAGCACATGGATCGTGTCGAAGCGCAGCTGCGGCGAGCCGAGCGCGGTCATCATCCGCCGCATCCGGTCGAGCCCGAAGCGCATCCCGAACAGCTCGAGCGAGCGCAGATGACGCTCCGCCCGGGCCTCGCTCCACGCCGCCGGGAGGCGCCCGGACGCCGAATTCCCGGGCGCGCCCGGCTGCGCCTCCTCAGAAGCGGAATGGCTGCTGCGCTGGGGCGTCATCGCTCAGCGCATCAGCGACGCTTGCGCCCGCCGCGTAGAAGCGGCAGCAGCTCGCGGCCGGCGCCCTTGAGGTCGAGCTTGCGACTCAGCCTGCGCAGCTCGAGGCGATCCTTGACGCTGAGGTTGCCAACACGCCCTCGCGATTGGCGCACGAGCCGAGCCAGGCGCGCGCGGTCCTTCGCCGACAGAGCGCTCCAGCGCTTGCCCAGCACCACGCCGGCCTGCAGCAGCATGAGCCACGGCAGGCCCTTCACGCGATCGACCTTGGACATCCTCACAGCGGCGATGGTAGCGACGATGCGCGCAGCACGCAGGTGCGCCGGCGGGCTCAAGCGCTGCCCCCGCCGGACCGCTGCGCGGCGCGCAGCCGGACGCCGGCCGAACCTGCGGCTAGGCAGACTCCTCGCGCAGCGAGGAGTCCTCGGCGTCTTCGGGCGCCGCTTCGGTGACGAGCGTGGGCGTGAGGCCCTTTTCGACGGTCTCCTTCGTGACCACGCACTTCTTCACGTCGCGGCGCGAGGGCAGCTCGAACTGCACCTCCAGCAGGATCTCCTCGATGATCGACCGCAGCCCGCGCGCGCCGGTTTCCCGCGCCAGGCCCTTCTCGGCGACGGCCGTGAGCGAGTCCTCGGAGAACACCAGCTCGATGCCGTCGAAGGAGAAGAAGCGCTGGAACTGCTTCACGAGCGCGTTGCGGGGCTCGACCAGGATCGACACGAGGTCCTCCTTCGTAAGCTGGTGCACCGCCGACATCACCGGCAGGCGGCCGATGAACTCGGGGATCAGCCCGTACTCGATCAGGTCCTCGGGCAGGCAGTGCTCGAACACTTCGCCGGTGTCGCGCTCGGCCTTGGCCTCGATCGCAGCGGCAAAGCCCACTCCTTTGTGCCCGATCCTGCGCTCGATCACCTTGTCCAGGTTGGCGAACGCCCCGCCGCAGATGAACAGCACGTTGGTCGTGTCGATCGTCAGGAACTCCTGGTGGGGGTGCTTGCGCCCGCCCTGCGGGGGCACTGAGGCCTGGGTGCCCTCGAGGATCTTCAACAGCGCCTGCTGCACGCCCTCCCCGGACACGTCCCGCGTGATCGACGGGTTGTCGGCCTTGCGCGCGATCTTGTCGACCTCGTCGATGTAGATGATGCCGGTCTCGGCCTTCTTGACGTCATAGTCGGCCGCCTGGATCAGCTTGAGCAGGATGTTCTCGACGTCCTCGCCCACGTACCCGGCCTCCGTCAGCGCGGTCGCGTCGGCGATCGCGAACGGCACGTTCAGGATCCGCGCGAGCGTCTGTGCGAGCAGCGTCTTGCCGCAGCCGGTGGGACCCAGCAGGAGGATGTTGGACTTCTGAAGCTCTATGTCCGACTCGCCGGACATCATCATCTGCACGCGCTTGTAGTGGTTGTAGACGGCCACCGACAGCGTGCGCTTGGAGGGGTCCTGTCCGACCACGTAGTCGTCCAGCACGTCGTAGATCTCGCGCGGCTTGGGCAGGTTCTCCAGATCGAACGCCGGCGGCGCGGACAGCTCCTCGTCGATGATCTCGTTGCACAGGTCGATGCACTCGTCGCAGATGTACACGCCCGGGCCCGCGATCAGCTTCTTCACCTGCCGCTGGGACTTGCCGCAGAAGCTGCACAGGAGCTGCTCGTTTGAGTCTGTGGGTCTGGCCATATCCGCTTAGCGCTCTCTCATACCCTCAATGCTCGGAGATCACGCGGTCGATGATTCCGTACTCCTTGGCCTCCTCGGAGCTCATGAAGTAGTCGCGGTCGGTGTCTTTGCGCACGTCCTCGAGGTCCTTGTGCGTGTGCTTGGCAATGATCTCATCCAGCCTGCGGCGCACGTCGATGATCTCTTTGGCGTGGATCTCGATATCGGTTGCCTGGCCTTCGAAGCTCGAGGACACCTGGTGGATCAGGATCTTGGCGTTGGGCAGGGCCATGCGCTTGCCCTCCGCGCCTCCGGCCAGGAGCAGCGCACCCATCGACATGGCGATGCCGACGCAGATCGTCTGCACATCGGGCTTGACGAACTGCATGGTGTCGTAGATCGCGAGCCCCGCGTAGACCGATCCGCCCGGCGAGTTGACGTACAGGGAGATGTCCTTTTCGGGGTCCTCGGACTCCAGGTGAAGCAGCTGGGCCACGATCAGGTTCGCGATCTGGTCGTCGACGGGCGTGCCGAGGAAGATGATCCGCTCGTTGAGCAGGCGGCTGTAGATGTCGAACGCTCGCTCGCCTCGCGAAGTCTGCTCAACAACCATTGGGACAAGTGGGCTCATAGTCCTCGCTTTGGTTTCGCTTCGCCGGCCGGATTCCTCTTAGAAGGCTAGCGGCCCGGAGTCCACAATCTGGCGGGTGCCGCGGCTGCGCCCTCCTGCCCAGCCGCCTTCTCGGGCGTCCACAGCTCCTCGCGCGCCTGCGCCTGCGCGACCGGGATCGGCGTGGCGGCGGTCGCTATCAGCTCAACGGCCTGGCGCGCGGCGAGATCCTCGCGCAGCTCCTCAAGACGCCCGCCGGCGCGCAGATCCTCGAGCAGCTTCGCTGGGTCGACACCCTCCCGCTCGGCGGCGGGCGAGACGGCCTGCAGAAGCTCCTGCTCGGACGGGCTGATGTCCTCGGCTGCGACCACCGCGGTCAGCACCGCCTCGCGGCGCAGCGCCAGCTCGGCCTCGGGCTCCATGTCGCCGAGAACCTCCTGCTCTGAGCGCCCGGCGATCTGCAGGTAGGCCTCGCGCGAGACGCCGCGGTGCGACAGCGAGTGGAGCATCCGCTCCCACATCTCCTGAGCCCGCGCCTTGACGAGCTCCGGGGTGAGGCCCACGCGCGCCCCTGCCACCGCCTCATCGAGCGCCGCCTCGCGAAACTCGGCCTCGATCCTTCCCTGCTCAACCTCCGTCAGCCGCCGGCGAATGTCCTCTCGCAGCTCCTCCAGGCTGTCAAAGCCGGCGTCGATCGCGAGGTCGTCGTCGAGGTCGGGCAGCTGCTTGAGCTTGACCTCCTTGACTGTCACCTCAAACGACGCCGCACGCCCGGCGAGATCCTCGTTGCCGTAGTCGGCCGGGAACGTCACCTCGACCGTGCGCGTCTCGCCGGCGCTCGCCCCGAGCAGCCCCTCCTCGAAGCCGGGGATCAGGTTGCCGCCGCCCAGCTCGACCAGCTGGTCGCGGCCCTCGCCGCCCGCAAGCTCCTGGACAGGCTCCGCCTGGTCGGCGGCATCGGCGGCGAGCAGCGAGCCCGCGTAGTCGACGACCACGAAGTCTCCCTCGGCGGCCGGGCGCTCCGCCGTCTGAAGGCGGGCCAGGCGCTCGCGCGTGGCGTCGACCTCCTGCTCAATCTGCTGCTCCTCGACCAGCGGCTCGCGCCGGGCGACCTCGAGGCCCTTGTACTCGCCCAGCTCGGCCTTCGGAAGAACCGCGATCTCGATCGAGAACTCGAGCGCCTGTCCCTGCGGCGGCAACTCGCCAAGCGCCACCTGCGGATCGCCCACCGGGACGATGCCCGCGGTCTCGATCGCGTCCGAGTACCAGCGCGAGAGCGTGTCGCGCACGGCTTCCTCCAGCACCGCCTCACGGCCGATCCGCTGGATGACCAGCGGTGCGGGCACCTTGCCGCGGCGGAAGCCGGGAAGCTTGAGCTCGCGCCCGAGCTGATTCGCCTTGTGCTCGAGCCTGCCCTCGAGCTCACTCGGGGGCACCTCCACCTGCAGGCGCACGCGCGAGTCCGGAAGCTCCGTTACGGTGGTCTTCACGGCGACAGGCACCCCCGCCACGATACCGTGCCGGCCCGTGCGCGTGAGAACAGACCCATCGCTCCTGACGCGGGCCGAGCGCGCGCTGTGGACCGGCCCGGCGGGCCACCTGCTGGGCGGCACGCTGGACCTGCTCGGAGCGCTCGCCCGCCACCTGCTGACCCGTATCCACATCCGGATCGGGAGCATCCGGATCGGGATCCGGATGCGCGCGCGGCGCGCGCGAGGGCGAACCGCGCGCTGAGACGTCCCGAGCCGCAGCGGCCGGGACGCCTGCGCACAGCCTTGCTAGGCGACAGCTCCTGCGGTCGTCCTCGCGAACGGCAGCGTCACCCCGCGGGGCACCACGAGCACCGAGCACGTGGCGATCTCGATCAGGTGCGAAGCCGAGGAGCTGATCGAGACGCGACCCAGCTCGGCTTCCGGACGCGAGTCGATCACCAGCAGGTCGGCGTCCTGGTTGGCGACCGGTGCGCCGGTCGCCCCGAGCGCAGCGGCCAGAGCCTGGGCGGTCGCCTGAGCACCACCGCTGGCGTCGCCGACGGCGACGATCTGGCGGATGCTGGACTCCGTGCCGGCCTTGGCCAGGCCGGCCGGCGCGATCGCGACGGCGGCCGAGCCGCCCTCGAGCAGGCGCTGGGCGGAGTTGCCTATGGCAACGTGGCCCTTCGCGGTGTGTGAGTCCGAGCAGAACACGATCGCCGAAGCGCCCTCGGCCTCGGCGAGCGCCCGCAGGCCCTCGGGGGTGGAGCGGTCGGTCACGACATGCTTGGCGGCGTGGGGGTTGCCGAGCAGCCCGGCCGCGCGCTCCAGCAGCGCCTCGGCTTGGTTCTGGGCGAGCGTCTCGCCGCTGTAGTCGGGCTCGACGCTGTGGCGCACATAGGCAACCGACACCTCGGCGCCCGCGCCGGCGAACACGCGGCCGAGCGCGATGGCGTCGTCCTCGTTGGCTGTTCCGTCATAGGAAACGATGATCTTGGTGGACATGGTCACTCCTAATTTCTTCGTTGTCAGTTGGTTTGAAGCGCGAACGTGATTCATCTAGACAGGACGACCAAATGGGGTTCACCTAGATGCAGTCGGCAGTGCTTTCAACGCGATTGTGGCACGTTCCTGCTATCAGCCCCAGTGATATTTGTGATCGATGATATAAGATGTACTTATGCTTAACGCCAGCCGCCTGGGAGTGCTCAGGGAGGTCGCATATCGCGGATCGTTCTCCGCCGCGGCCGAGGCGCTGTCCTACACGCAGTCGGCGGTCTCCCAGCAGATCGCCGCACTGGAGGCGGAAGCCGGGACAACGCTGCTCGAGCGCCATGCCCGCGGCGTCAGCCTCACCGCCGCCGGCCAGACGCTGGTCGGCCATGCCGAGGGCATCCTCGCGCGCCTGGAGGCGGCCGAGTCGGCGCTGTCGGCGATCGCGGGGCTGCGCAGCGGGCGCCTGCGGATGGCCTCGTTCCCGACGGCTGGAGCGACGCTCATGCCGCTGGCGATCGCCACCTTCCGCTCCTCCTACCCCGATGTCGAGCTGACGCTCGCCGAGGGCGAGCCCGAGGAGATCGCGCCGCGCCTGGGCGCCGGGGAGCTCGATCTGGCGCTGCTGTTCGAGTTCGCCGGCGAGACACCTCTGAAGGAGGGTGCGACCCGGGTGGAGCTGCTCGAGGACCCGATGTACCTGGCCCTTCCCAGCGATCACCGGCTCGCGGGCAGGGAGAGGTTGCGCCTGCAGGATTTGAAGGGAGAAGCCTGGGTTCAGACCTCGCGGTCGAGCCCCTGCGCGCGCCACGTGGTGCGCTCCTGCCACGCGGCCGGATTCGAGCCCAACGTGTCGTTCGAGAGCGACGACTACCAGACCGTCCAGGGTCTCGTAGCGGCCGGCGTCGGCGTCGCGCTGATCCCCGAGCTGGCCCTCTCGGTCGTGCGCGAGGACGTGGTCATTCGCGCCCTCTCCCCCCGCCCGCCGGTCCGCCAGGTGATCGCCGCCGCGCCCACCGGCGCCGGCCTGGTTCCGGCCGCGCCGGCGATGCTGGGAATCCTCGAAGAGGCCGCCAGGAGCTACGAAGTGCTCGGGGCGCCCGCCAGATAGAGGCTCTCGCGTCCGAGGCGGATGCAACTCTTGGGGGCTCATGAGTGTTCTGCTGCTGATCGTCGGCGTCCTGCTCGGGGGCGCCTGCGCCATCGCCTTCGTCAGGGTCAACCCCGACCGCGAGCGCATGCGCGACGAGCTGAAGGCGATCTCGGTCGACGTGCTCGCGCAGACGGGCGACTCGCTGGCCCAGCGGCTCGCCGACCAGCGCCGCGCCGAGGAGGAGCGCGCCAGCGGCGAGATGGCAAGGCGCGCGGAGGAGATCAGGGGGCTCGTGACCCCCGTCCAGGAGAAGCTGGGCAGGATGGAGAGCGAGATCTCACGGCTCGAGCGCGAGCGCAGGCAGGCGCAGGGAGAGCTCGGGCAGATGGTCCGCCAGTTGAATGACGGCGTCGGCACGCTGCGAGCGGAGACCGGCAACCTGGTGTCTGCGCTGAAGCGCCCCACCACGCGCGGCTCATGGGGCGAGATCCAGCTGCGCAACGTCGTCGAGATGGCGGGAATGGTCTCGCACTGCGACTTCGTCGAGCAGAGCACGATCCACACCGACGACGGGCGCCTGCGACCCGACATGCTCGTGCGCCTGCCGGGCGGCAAGCTGATCGTCGTCGACTCCAAGGTGCCGCTCGACGGATACCTCTCAGCGCTTGAGGCCCCCTCCGATGAGGAGCGCGAACTGCACCTCGCCCGTCATGCCTCCCAGACGCACGAGCACATCACCAAGCTGGCGTCCAAGGGCTACCAGCATCAGTTCGACTCGACGCCCGAGTTCGTCGTCATGTTCGTGCCATCGGACGGCATCTACCAGGCCGCGCTCGCGGAGGATCCCGCGCTGATCGAGTACGGCGTCTCCCAGCAGGTCCTGATGGCCACCCCGACCACCCTCATCGGCCTGCTGTGGGCGGTCCACTACGGCTGGCGCCAGGAGCTGATCGCCGAGTCCGCGCGAGAGATCGCGGATTCCGCGCGCGAGCTGCACCGCCGGCTCGGCCGCTTCGTCGAGCCGCTCGCCAAGGTGGGGCGCCAGCTCGACTCGGCGGTCGGCGCCTACAACGAGGCCGTCGGCTCGTTCGACCGTCGCGTCATCCCCCAGGTGCGGCGCATCGAGCAGGCCGGCGCGTCCTCTGAGCGCGAGATGCTGCCCCCCAGCACGGTGGAGACCGCAGCACGAGCCATCACCGCGCGGCTGGATGCCGAGCCGCTGGGCCCGCCGGCGTTCGAGGAGCGGGCGCGGTCTGAGCCCGAGCCGGCGCTGCCGGGCCCGCTGCGGGCCGGCCGCGGCCGGGCACTGGAGTCCCAGCTGCTCGGCTCGGCTCCGAGCTCCGAGCCCCACGCCAACGGCGCGCGGCCAGAAGAATCAGCAGCGTGAGCGCCACCGGCACCGTGGCCGGCAGCTCATCGACGAGGAAGAACAGCAGATCGAACCCCAGCGCCAGCAGCGCCGCCAGCGCTGCCGCGCGCAGCTGCAGCGACCGTCCGGCCGTGACCGCGAGCAGCGCACCGAGCGCGGCGGCCACGAACAGGTCCCCGTAGCCCATCGCCGCCGAGCCGAATATCGCGCTCTGAAGCCGCGGCAGCCCCGCGGCAGGATGGGCTGCGTTGAGCGCGTTGTTCGGCCGCTGCAGCTGTTCTGAGACAACCAGCGCGGTGTCGGCCACGGCCATCGCCACGATCCCTCCGGCCAGCCACCGCGGCGGCGTGACCGCAGCAAGCAGCACGCCCAGCGTCACGCAGCTGAGCGCAGACAGGACAAGCGCCGCGCCCTCCCCCCACAGCCCGCCGCGGTCGAGCCACGCGAGCAGGAACAGCGGCGGGACCACCAGCGCCCTCAGCGGCCGGGCCGGGCCCGCATCGAAGGACAGCCAGCCCAGGGCGAGCGCCGCGAGCAGCGGCACGGCGCACAGCGCGAGATAGGTGAGCCCCTGCGCACTGGCACGTTCGGCCGCGCCCGCCACCAGCACGAATCCGATCACCGACGCGGGTGGGATCGCCGCCCAGCGGCGTCCCGACAGCCGCGCGAGTCCTGGAGCCCGCAGGGCGCCGGGCACCGCCACCAGCGCCCCCTGGGCGAGGGAGAGCACCGCGATCGAGGTCCAGAAGGGCAGCACCACCGCTCAACATAGATATATCCCGGCGACGACGGTGCGTTTAGCATGGGTCCGTGGGACGCTGGAACTGGAACTGGGAGGAGCCGCGCTCTGCGGCGGCGCCCGACTCCGCGCCGGCTCACGATCGGGCGGAGCGCCGCGACCCCGCCGCAGGGCCCGAAGCCGAGGCCCACCGGGCTCGCAGAGCAGCGTTTCGCCGCCGCCGAGCCGGCGCCGCGATCGCCGCCGTGGTGCTTCTGGCGCTGCTGATCGCCGCGCTCGCCCGCGGCGGCGGGCACGGCCCGGGCCGGTCATCGACCGCAACGGGCGCCGGCGCGCAGCGCACCGCGGGGCCGCGGCTGAGCGCGATCCAGCAACAGGCGCTTACCGAACGGGCTGAGAACAATGCGATCGACCGCGTCCTCGCCTATACGCCGGCGATCACGCACGGGGCCGACAGGGGAAACGAGGTCGCGCTCACCTTCGACGACGGCCCCGGCCCGTACACCGAACGTCTCGTCGAAGTGCTCAATCGCCTGCACGTGAAGGCGACCTTCTTCGCGATCGGCGAGGAGGAGCGCTACTTCTCCGGCGGAACCCTGCTCGAGCTGCGCTCCGGCGATGTCGTCGGCGACCACACCGAGACCCACCCGATGATGGCCTCGCTGTCGCGTCACGACCAGCACGAAGAGCTGTTCGAACAGATCGCTCGCATCGAACTGCTCGGCGGGCCCCGCCCGCGGCTGTTTCGCCCGCCCTACGGCTCGTTCAACGCGACCACCTTCGAGCAACTGCACGCCATGCACCTGCTGATGGTGCTGTGGTCCACCGACACCGCCGACTACACCCTGCCCGGGGTCCGGGCGATCGTTGAACGCGCGCTCGCCGGCGCACACCCGGGCGCGATCATCCTCATGCACGACGCCGGTGGCAACCGCGCAGAGACGATCGCGGCGCTCCCCGCGATCATCGCGGGACTGCGCAAGCGGGGACTGCGCCCGGTCACCATTCCCCGCCTGATGCTCGACGACCCGCCACCCCCCGGGCTGCCGATCCCCACAAGTCTCGCGGGAGACTGAAGCGGTGATGCGGCGGCGGTCAGGTGGAGCATCGATCATCACGCGCAACACGAGTCCCTAGGATGGCCGGTGTGAACGCGCCCGCCACGCCGGCGCTGCAAATCCTCCACCTCTCCTCGGTCGTGGGCAGGCCCCTGCGCGACGCCGACGACGAGCGGCTGGGCAAGGTGGAGGACCTGATCGTCCGGCTGGGCGGCGCAGGCTATCCCCCGATCACCGGCTTTCTGGTGACCGTGGCCGGGCGGACCTCGTTCGTCGGCGCGGACCGCGTCTCGGACATCGGACCGGGCGGCGTGGTCCTGCGCAAGGCCAAGCTCGACCTGCGTCATTTCGAGCGGCGTCCAGAGGAGGTGCTTTTGAAGCGCGACGTGCTCGACCGCCAGCTGATCAACGTGAAGGGCGCCCGGCTGGTTCGCGCCAACGAGATCGAGCTCGCCCTCGTCGGCGGCGCCTGGCGCGTGGTGGGGGTCGACACCGGTCCCCGGGGCGGCCTGCGGCGCCTGCTGCCAAAGTCGCTCGGCGCGCACATCGCCACCGGCGAGTTCCTTGACTGGGCGATCGTCGAGCCGTTCGTCGGCCACGTGCCCACCGTGCGCCTTCGCATCCCGCACCCCAAGCTCGCGAAGCTCCACCCAGCCCAGATCGCCGATCTCGTCGAGGCAGCGTCGCGACGCGAGGGCGAGGAGATCATCCAGGCCGTCGGCGACGACGACCGCGAGCTGGAGGCCGATGTGTTCGAGGAGCTCGACGACCACCACCAGCGTGAGTTCCTGGAGGACCGCCCGGACGCGCAGATCGCCGAGATCGTCTCGCGGATGGCGCCCGACGACGCGGCCGACGTGGTCGGCGAGCTCGACGAGGACAGGCGCGAGCCCGTACTCACCCTGCTGCCCGTCAGCCACCGTGTCAAGGTCCGCGCGCTGCTGGGTTACGACCCCGCCGAGGCGGGCGGGCTGATGAGCCCCGACTTCGTCCTGCTTTCGAGCGCCACTTCCGCCGGCGACGCTCTGGATGCCGTCCGCGAGAGCGACATCGCCCCCGAGCTGCTCACCACGGTGTTCGCGAGCGCCGCAGACGGCTCGCTTGAAGGCGGCATCCCCGTCACGGCCCTGCTGCGCAGCGACCCGGGCCAGCGACTGGAGACGATGGTCGAGCACGAGGTCCCCTGCCTGCAGCCCGACGCGTCCTTCGAGGAGGTGGCGCGGCTGATGGCCGACTACAACCTCACCTCGGTCCCGGTTGTCGAGGAGCATGAACGGATGGTCGGCGTGGTCACGGTCGACGACGTGCTCGAGGCGATGCTCCCGCGCGGTTGGCGGCGGCGGTTCGGCCTGCTCGGCGAGGACTGACCGCAGCAAACGCGTGCGAACGCCTTCGCAATAGACTCACGACAGTGATCGTTCCAACGGGCCAGTTAGATGGCGGTCCGAGTACCGTCCGTCATGCGTCGTGTCCGGTCGGCCGCCCGCGGCCGACCGCGCCTGCCTGCCCGTCTTAGCGCTCGACGCGTCCGCGTACTGGCCTTCCTGGGGCTGCTCGGCCCCGGCCTGATCGCGGCCAACGCCGGCAACGACGCCGGCGGGATCGCGACGTACTCCTCGGCCGGCGCCAAATACGGCTACAGCACGATTTGGATCATGCTCCTGATCACGGTGTCGCTGGGCATCGTGCAGCTGCTGGCCGCGCGAATGGGCGTAGTCACGGGCAAGGGCCTCGCCGAGCTGATCCGCGAGGAGTACGGCATCCGCTGGTCGGTGCTGGCGACCAGCGCGGTGCTGATCGCCAACCTCGGCATCTGCATCTCGGACTTCGTGGGCATCGGTGCAGCCGTGGGCCTGACCGGCGTGCCCGCGCAGGTGTCCGTGCCGCTGGCCGCGCTCGCGATCTGGCTGATCATCGTGCGCGGCTCATACCGCTCGGCGGAGAAGACCTTCATCTGGTTCACGATTCCCTTCTTCGCCTACCCGGTCGCGGCCATCCTCGCCCACCCCCACTGGGGCTCGGTCGGCAAAGCGATCGTCCCACACATCCACACGAGCTCGACCTATCTGCTGCTGTTGATCGCGCTTGCGGGCACCACCATCACCCCGTACATGCAGCTCTACCTCCAATCGGCCGTCGTCGAGCGGGGCGTGCGCGAGGACGAGTTGCCCCACGAGGAACGTGAGGCGGTCCTCGGTGCGGTGTTCGCGAACGTGGTCGCCTCATTCATCATCATCGCCACGGCGGCGACGCTGTACACGCATGGCATCCACAGCATCTCCTCGGCCGCCGACGCCGCGCGCGCACTGACTCCCTTCGCCGGCCAATACGCCGAGGCGCTGTTCGGGATCGGCCTGCTCGGAGCGAGCCTTCTGGCCGCCGCGATCCTGCCGATAGCGACCTCATACGTGATCTCCGAGTCGCTCGGCTATGAGAAGGGCGTGGGCAGGCGTCGCGAGGAGGCCCCGGTCTTCGTGAACATCATCACCGCGATGATCCTCTTCAGCGCGTTCGTGGCGATGATCCCGGACGTGCCGGTGATCGCCCTGCTGGTCGGGGTCCAGGTCGTCAACGGCCTGCTGCTGCCGATCAACCTGTTCTTCATCTGGCGCCTCGCCCGCTCGCGCCACGTCATGGGCCGGCACCGCAGCCACGGGCTGCTCGACGGCGCCGCCGCCATCACCGTGGCGGTCACCTCAACCCTCTCGATCGTACTCGTGCTCGTCACCGTGGCGGGCGTGTAGCGATGGCCCGCGCCGTCGCGGGGCCCCGGCGGGTGTGCACCCCCTCGGTCGGCCGACAGACCGTCAGGCTGGCATCGACGGCACGTCGTCGCTCTTGACCAGCAGCGCCGCGCCGATCGCGCCACCGAGGTCGCCGAGCGCGGCCACGTGGACGTGCGGGGGCCGCCAATCGGCGAACAGGTGCGGCAGCATCGCATCGGCGATCCGCTTGGCGTAGGGATGACCGAGCCGCACGCCCAGCCCACCGCCGATGATCACGCCCTCGACGTCGAGCAGGTTGCAGGCGGAGGCGATCCCGGCGCCGAGCGCCCCGACCGCGCGGTCGATCACTCCGATCGCGAGCTTGTCCCCATGCTCCAGCGCCCGCGCCCAGATCCCGCTCGTGAGGCGGGTCCGGCCGTGCTCCTGCATCAGCTTGAAGAGGTCGGTCTCGTTGCCCTCCTGGAGAAGTTTCTGCACGTGCCGTTCCATCGAAGCCCGGCCGGCGTAGGCCTCCATGCAGCCGCGCCGGCCGCAGGTGCAGCGCGCGCCGTTCATCTTCACCACCACGTGCCCGATCTCGCCGGCAGCGCCGAGACCGGTCCAGGGCCTGCCGTCGAGGATCAGCCCGCTTCCGACACCGGTCCCCCAGAACACTCCCAGCAGCGAGCTGTAAAGCCGGCCGGCGCCCAGCTTGAACTCGGCGTCGGTCGCCACCTGAACGTCGTTGCCCACCCTGACCTCGCAGCCGAGCGCGCGCTCGAGCGTCTCCGCCAGCGGGAACGCGCCTTCCCAGTCGGGCAGATTGCGAGCGCTCGAGACGATCCCGCCGTCGATCGTGCCCGGCGAGCCGACCCCCACCCCCGCCAGCGCGGCCGGCTCCACCTCGGCGGCCTTGGCCGCGTCACGCAGCGCGGCCTGAATCTCCTCCGCCACATCCGCGGGTCCGCCCGTGGTGGGCGTGGCCCGGCGAGCCGAGCCCACCACGTTGTGGTCCTCATCGACGATCGCCGCCTGGATCTTGGTGCCGCCGAGATCGATTCCACCGTGCAGCAGCATTGGGGCGGATCATCGCAGACCGCCCCCGGGGTCACGGCGGTGCAAGATAAGTGCGGAGCACGCGAGGCTTTAGGAGATTTTATGCGTGCTTGCACGCTTTCTTCATAGGCTCTTACGGGCCGGGCAGAGTATCGAATCAGGCGTAATGACCGAACCCACCAGAGCATCCTGGCCCGTGTATGCACTGGGGGCTCTTTCCGCCGGTGCGATCGTCGCCGCGATCCTCGTGGTGGGCCCGGCGTCCGCCAGTCAGTCGCGCGCCAGCCGCACCGTCACCGTCGCGCAGGGCGTCGTCCAGTCCACGGTGTCGGGCAGCGGCACGCTTCAGCCGGCCACGAAAGTCGGCGTCAATTTCGCCACGAGCGGAACGCTCACGGGAGTCTTCGTGAGCATCGGCGACCACGTCAAGGGCGGTGAACTGCTCGCCGAAATCAGCCCGACGAGTGCGGAATCGAGCCTGCGCTCGGCGGAGATGAGCCTGACCAGCGCAGAAGCGTCCTACCAGGCGGCGGTTGAAGGACTCACGCCCGCGGAGGTGCGCGAGGATGACATCAGTGCCGCCCAGTCTCGAGCCTCCGTCGCCTCCGCACGGCAGTCGCTCAAGGAGGCCCGGGAAACGGCGAAATCAGACGAAGCGTCCGCTGTCGCGACCGTCTCCCAGGATGAAGTCTCGCTGAAGCGAGCCGAACAGTCGGTTGCGCTCGAAGCGGCCAGCGCGCAGGACGCGCTCAACGAGGCCACCAGTCAGCTCACCTCCGATGAACAGGCGCTCGCCGAAGCCAGGACCCTGCTGGCCGCCGAAAGGGCCAAGTCGCCTCCCAACGAAGCAAAGATAAGCTCGGCCGAATCCAACGTCAAGTCCGACGAAGCCAAAGTGAAGGCGGACGGCAATTCGATCGCGACCGCGCAGAACAGCCAAGCCTCGACGACCCTCAAGGGCGAGGAGTCGAACGACAGCGCTCGCAACACGGTGACGAACGCCAAGCTCAACCTGTCCGCCAGCAAGACCAAAGACCGCCAGTCGATCGCCCAGGCGCAGACCAGCGTCACCACCGCCGAGCAGTCGTTGCAGGCCACGCTCGCCTCCAATGAACAGAAAGCTGCGCCACCGACGAGATCGACCGTGGTAAGCGCCGAGAACAGCGTCAAGAGCGCACAGCTGACGGTCGAAAACGCACGCCGGGCGCTTTCGGAGACAAAACTCGATGCACCCGCCGAAGGCGTGGTCGCGTCGATCAAGAACTCGGTGGGCGAAAACGTCTCGGGCACGGGCACGGCGACATCAACAAGCGAAACGGGCTCAAGCAGCAGCGGTACCGGCACGACGGGCGCAAGCAGCGGAGCGGCGAGCAGCAAATCCGGCACAGCCGGAGCGAGCACCAGCGCCAGCGGCGCAAGCAGCGGCGCGACTCGCGGCGCCAGCACCACCGGGACCGGCGCCTCAAGCACCACCGGCAGCGGAGCCGGCACAAGCGCAGGCGGCGCCGGCAGCACAAGCGCAGGCACTGGCAGCACGAGCGCAGGCACTGGCAGCACGAGCGCAGGCGCGGGCGGCGCAAGCGGAGGCAGCGCGGGCTCCGGCGGGGGCGGCGCAGGTGCCACGGGCTCAGGCGGCGGAGTCGTCAGCGAAGCGACGAGCACCGGCGAGCGCGGCGGTGGCGTCTTCCACGACATTGCGGCCACGGGCAGCAGCGCCAGCAGCGCCAGCAGCGCCAGCAGCGCGACGGGCGGCAGTGCGAGCACCGGAAGCACCAGCAGCGAAAGCACCAGCAGCAGCAGCTCGTTCATCGAACTCGTTGACCTGCACGGCTATCAGCTGGTGGTGCCGCTGAGCGAGTCCGAAATCAGCAACGTGCATGTCGGGCAGATCGCCACGGTGACCGTTGAAGCACTCGAAGGACGCAAGTTCGCGGCTCAGGTGGTGAGCCTGGCGGTTCTCTCCACCAGCAACAGCGGCGTCGTGAGCTACGACGTCACCTTCCAGCTCGAACAGGTGGAAGCGGGCATGAAGCCCGGCATGAGCGCCACAGCAGAAGTGGTCGTCAAGCAGGAAGAAGGCGTGAACGTGCCCACCAGCGCGATCTCGGGCGGATCGGTGACGGTTGTGCAGAACGGAAAGCAGGTGCGCCGCCGCGTAGTCACGGGTCTGGCCGGCAACAGCTCGACGATCATCCTCAGCGGCCTGCATGCAGGAGAAAAGATCGCCCTGCCGATCGCGACGAGCACCACCAGCTCGAGCAAAACCGGGGCCAGCGGCCGCAGCGGCTTCGGTGGAGGGGGCCTGGGCGGCGGCGGTCTCGGCGGCGGGGGCTTGGGCGGTGGGGGCGCGGCCCTGTTCAGAGGCGGCGGATGATGCGGCGGTCCGGCCGCTCGCCGGGGCCGAGAGTCCGCCTCCCCCGCAACCGGCCCGTCGTGGAGCGTGTGGCGCCCCACGGCACCTCCGCCGGCCGCGATGGACAGGGTTTGCAACATCCCGTCATAGACGTGCACAACGTGACCAAGATCTTCGCGCTGGGACAGATTCGCGTGCGTGCCCTGCGCAACGTCTCGTTGCGCATCGACACGGGCGATTTCGTGGCGATCATGGGCGTCTCCGGGAGCGGCAAGAGCACGCTGATGAACATCCTCGGCTGCCTCGACATACCCACCAGCGGCCGCTATGAGATCGACGGCGTGGACGTGAGCCTGATGGACGAGGACGACCTCGCCGATCTGCGCAACCGCAAGATCGGCTTCGTCTTTCAGAGCTTCAACCTCGTCCCGCGCACAAGTGCGCTCGTCAACGTGGAGCTGCCGCTCGCCTACGCCGGACTGAGGGGCGCCGCGCGCCAGCGGCGCGCCGAACGCGCACTGAGGTCGGTGGGGATGGCCAAGCGCATGCGTCACCAGCCCTCAGAGCTGTCCGGTGGCCAGCAGCAGCGGGTCGCGGTAGCACGAGCGATCGTGACCAACCCCGCACTGATCCTCGCCGATGAGCCGACCGGCAATCTCGACTCCCACGCCACAGAAGACGTTCTGCGGATCTTCGCCCGCCTCAACGAGGAAGGCCGAACCGTCGTTCTGATCACGCACGAGCCGGATGTCGCCGACCAGACCAAGCGGGTGATCCGCTTGAGCGACGGTGAGGTCGTCGAGGATCGCCGCTTGGCCGGCGTGCACGATCCGCCACCTGCAGCGCACGCCCTGAAGGTGCGCCACCCGGTCGCCGGCGCCGTGGTGGAGGCACAGCCGTGATCGGCCCCGAGACGTTGCGCATCGCCTGGAGCGGGATCACGGCGAACAAGCTCCGCTCGGGGCTGACGATCCTCGGAATGACGATCGGCGTGGCCTCGGTGATCGTGCTGATAGCAGTTGGCAACGGGTCCTCCAAGGCAGTGCAGTCGCGGATCCAGAGCCTCGGCACCAACGTGCTGGTCGTGATGGGCAGCGGAGGCTTTCGCGGCGGCGCGCGGGCGAGTACGACCACCAGCATCTCACTGACCAAGGCCGACGCCGAAGCACTGCAGAACCCCGGCCAGGCCCCCGACGTCAAGAGCGCCTCGCCGGTGGTCAATGCCACCGCCGTGAAACTCGTCTACGGCAGCTCGAGCTACGAACCGTCCTCGTTTGTCGGAACCACGCCCCCCTACGTGACGGCCCACAGCTACAAGATCGCCGAAGGCGCCTCCTTCACCTCCGAAGACGTCAGCCAGCACCGGCGCGTGGCACTGATCGGCCAGACGGTGCTTGAGGAACTGTTCGCCGGGCAGAGCCCGGTCGGGCAGAACATGAAGGTCAACGGCAGCAACTACGAAGTGGTCGGCGTGCTCGCCTCCAAGGGGTCCAATGGCGCCACCAACGAGGACGACGTCGTGATGGCCCCGATCACCACCGTGCAGGACTCGCTCACCGGCACCGGGCCGATCAACTCGATCACGGTCCAGGCCCAGTCGGAATCCTCACTCGACTCCGCGGAATCAGAGGTCACGCAGATCCTCGAGGAACGCCACAAAGTCAAGAACACCGCCGAACCCGGATTCAGCGTGCTCAATCAGGGCTCGCTGCTGGAAACGTCCAGCTCAACCAGCAGCGTCTTCACGACCCTGCTGGGGGAGGTGGCAGCGATCTCGCTGCTGGTCGGCGGGATCGGCGTGATGAACATCATGCTCGTGAGCGTCACCGAGCGAACGCGCGAGATCGGCATCCGCAAGGCGATCGGCGCGAGACGCTCGGACATCCTCACCCAGTTCCTGACCGAGGCCGTGCTCGTGTCCATCTTCGGCGGGCTCACCGGCGTGGCAGTCGGCGTGATCGGCAGCCAGTTCAAGATCGCCGGCGTGGAACCTGAAATCGCGACCTACTCGATCTTCCTAGCCTTCGGCGCGGCGCTGCTGTCCGGGCTGTTCTTCGGCACATACCCGGCCGCGCGCGCCGCGCAGCTCAGACCGATCGAAGCGCTGCGCTTTGAGTGAGCCATCTTCCCCCCACCAGGAGCCCGTGATGCCCGACGAAGAGCCCATCGCCTCAGCCGCCGAACCGGCGATCGCAGACGCCTCCGCCCAGGACACCGCGGTCCACGCGCAGCGGACGGCCGTGTATGCGCCATCAGACGACGAGGAGGAATGGGTCGAGGAGCCAGAGCTGCCCCCCCGGCCGCGCCGGCGCCTGCTCAGCCCGCTCCCGCTCGCACTGCTCGGCGTGCTGCTCGCCGCCTGCGGCTTCGTCGGCGGGGTGCTCGTGGAGAAGGGCGAAAACTCGTCGAGCTCCTCCACCGCCTCGGGCGCGGCGTCCGGCCTAGCCTCGCGCTTCGCGGCCCTGCGTGGAGGCGGCGCAGGCGCCACGGGCAGCTCCGGCGCGAGCGGGTTCGCCGGCGCCGCAGGCGCAACCGCCGGCAGCGTGGCCTACATCTCCGGGGACACGCTGTATGTGACCACCGCCGAAGGCAACACCGTCAAGGTCACGACATCGGCTGGCACGACCGTCACCAAGACCGTGAAGGGCGAAGTCAAGGCCATCCACCCCGGCGAAACGGTGACCGTCACAGGTGCCAAAGCCGCCGGCGGCGCGGTCACCGCCGAATCGATCCGCGTCGGCTCAAGCGCAGGCGGCGGCCTCGGCGCGCTGTTCGGCGGCGGCGGTGCAGCCGCGGGTGGCAAAACCGGGGCCGGCAGCACCGGCGGCGGCGAACCGGCCCTGTTCGGCAACGGGGGCGGTTAGCATCGCCGCACAGGCGGATGTGCGTCCCCCATTCAAGACCTCACAAAGGAGTTCCATGCCTCACATCAAGCCAGACCGACGCAATCATGCGCGAGCGGCAAGGCCGGCGACGGCAGTCGCAGTCGTGCTTCTGCTCGCCTGTCTCGGGCTGGCGGCCTGCGGCGGATCCTCGAAAAGCTCGTCATCGACCGGCGCGAACGCGGCCGCCACGTCTTCGACCGGCGCCGCTGCAACGCACGGCCCGACCGGCGCCCCTGCCGGCGCCGGCGGGGGCGGCCGCTTCAAAGCCGTCCGCGAATGCCTGCAGAAGAACGGGATCACGCTGCCCCAGCGCACCCCCGGCACCGCACGCACGCCTGGCGCAGGCGGCTTTCTGGGCGGAGCGGGCGGTCCGCAGCTGCCCAAAGGCGTAACCCGCGCACAGTACGAAGCTGCCATCAAAAAGTGTGGTGGCCGCGTCCTCGGCGGCGGTCTGAACCGCCTGAAAAATCCGGCCTACAAGGCAGCGCTCGCGAAGTTCGCGACATGCATGCGCGAAAACGGCGTGAACGTGCCCCAGCCGAACACCTCTGGCAGCGGCCCGGTCTTCAACATCAAAGGACTGAACACCGCAAGCGCAACGTTCAAAGCTGCTGAGAGCAAGTGCAGCGCTGACCTGCGTAACACCTTTCGGCCGAGCCCGGGCGCCGCTGGGCCGGCGGCAGGCCCTGGTGGCGCCTCCCCTCCCGGGGCATAGCCTGACGACCGTCCTGCGTTCAGGCGACTGAACGCAGGACGGGACATCCGGCTCATACTCCGACTACACCGTCCGATCGGGAAACTGGACGTTCGCGCCCCCGGCCTGAGCCAGACGCTACGGGGACGGGGTCGGGGGATGATCCGGTATAGCCGAGGAGCTCGG
>Ga0302314_10002468_pt1 | contig 34205 bp, 35 predicted proteins | sample III_Palsa_N2_3_FD_200533 | JGI IMG/M metagenome (GOLD analysis project Ga0302314, IMG submission 200533) | Peat permafrost microbial communities from Stordalen Mire near Abisko, Sweden - III_Palsa_N2_3 | ecosystem: Environmental > Terrestrial > Soil > Palsa > Peat permafrost | place: Sweden...
AATAACGCCACGAGCTGCAGTGCCACCAGGCCGCCCGTCAGCAGGTACAGGCGGGAATAACGCCGCGAGCCGATCACCGAGTTGACGATCTGACCCGTCATGATCGGCACCAGCATCTGCAGCGTGGCCGCGATCAGGGCCAGCACCGCGACCAGTATCAACTGGCGCCGGTACGGCCGGAAGAACGGCCGCAGCCAGCTCAGGTTGGCGTGCTCGGACGGCATCGCGTTGAGCCCGTCCGTCGGCGTGACCAGCGCGGTAAACCCGCTCCAACCGTCTATCAGCTCCGCGCGGTCCTTCCAATGCGCGCCGCGAGCAGGGTCTGAAACGTGCACCCTGTCGCTGCGCACCTCGTCAACCACGATCCAGTGATCTCCACGCCAGTGAATGATCGCCGGGAGTTGCATTTCCTTCAGGCGGTCCTTGGAGAGCTTCATAGCTCTCACATCAAGGCCTATCGCGCGTCCGCCACGGATGATTCCGGCGAGGCTGGTGCCTGCCGTGGCCGTACCGCACGCATCCCGAATGAAGCTGATCGGGACTGGATGGCCAAAGGCCTTGCACAGCATCGCCAGGCACGCCGGTCCACAGTCGGAACTGTCCACCTGTGCCACGTATGGGACGTGGCGGGCTCTGCGGCCGATCCGCGGTCGTGGCGCCGAGCGTGAGGGCTGGGACGATAGGTCAGACCCGCGATCTGGGTCAGACTCGGGGTTATCAAGGGCCGCCTGGACCTCTGGCAGCAGATCCTTGGCAAAGTCGATCGGGACGTTGAGTGCGGGGCCGCGTGCGTAGATCGCGAGCTGATCGGCAACGCGCGCGCGCAACTCCGGGAAGTCGCTCGCGAACCGCTGGTATACCTCGCTGCTCAATGACACGAGGCGGGCATCTGACACTGCCTCAACCGTTGCCGTGCGTGGACTGCCTGTGTACAACGAGACCTCGCCGAAGAGATCGCCGGCCCTCAGGTAGCGAAGGTCACCGCGCTCCAGGTTCCACGCTCGCAGTCGGCCCTCGACGACGAGGAAGAGCGGACCGGCGGGGTCACCTTCACGGATCACGGCCTCGTTCGCCAGGACCTGCGCCTCGTCAAGCTCGCCCGCCAGACTGGTCAGCGCCTCCCCGGGCAGGGCGGCAAAAACAGGATGTCCGCGCAGCAGCGGCACAAGCTTGCGAGCCCGCGATTCGGTGTATATGCGCTCGCGTACCTCCGGGTGACGCCTGACCAGGGCGCCGAACAATGCGCCGTCGAGACGCAGCACGGTTGTGGCCGCAGACGCCCTCACCGTCTCACTGTTGGGAGCCCCCTCGAGCAGGCCGGCTTCACCAAAGGAATCGCCTTGGTGCAGGAGTGCCAACGGAACCTCACCAGCCGGCCCATCGCGTATGGCTCGTGCGCGACCGTTGACGATGACGTAGAAGCCGTCGGCCGGCTCGCCCTGACGAACGATCTCATCGCCGAACGCGAACTCCATTGATACGAAGCTCTCTGTGACAAGTTCGGCGACGGAATCCGTCAGTCCGCGCAGGAGCGGCAGGGATTCCAGGATCCCTGCGTGCGATGGATCCTCGATGGGCGGCTCAGACTGGGACATACCAGTGGACGCGGCCAGCCAGCCGGCGTTCTAATGCCTCCTCAACGATGGAATCGCGAACCCTGTTCCACACCTCCGGGTCGTCGGTGTCGGGGGCGATCCGCTCGCGCAGCACTTGTACGCACCAGCGGCCGTCCCGGCCGGCCAGCGGTCCCAACGGCTCACCTGCAACCGCGCCAAGGAGCTGCGGCCCAGCGTCGCCGCCCGCGACCTCGCATCTGACAACAGGCACACCCGCGCGAGCGGCGACATCCCCCAGATCCTCGCCCTCCTCAAGCAGACAGAACACGACCTCACGCGCTGCCGATTCGCTGCGAAGCTCGACCGCGTCATAACGGAGCTCGGTGCGCTCGAGCGTCTGCGCCGCGATCATCTCGCGGATCAACCTCGGTTCTACGGCAGCACGCTCGAGATCGAGCAGGGCCCGAAGGTGCAGCACCCTGATGGCTCGTGCTCGTAGACCGTCGGCGCTGCGCTCCTCCAGGGGCAGCGCAGAATCGCCTGCCGCCCGCAACGCGAGCGCCGCAGCATCGTCACCGTCGACACCCGGCGGCGGCCCGCTGGCCGCCGCCCCAGAGAGCAGCCGCAGGCCCGACTCACCGACCAGACCTTCGACGGCGACCGCGATCCGTGCCGCCTCCGCCAGCGGTTCACCGTCAACCGGTGATTCGGTCCCGCTTTCGCCCAGGAGCAGGCGCTGTAGATGTGCCCGCCAGTCAGAAACGGTCACTTTGCGGTCATCAAGCCAGTTACCCAGGTCTTCTGCCGCCAGAAGATTGTGGCGCCTCCTGAATGTCTCCTCGGCGCCACGTAGCGCCGGCAGATCGAGACGACCACCGGCCTGCTGCGCGGCGATGCCGCGAGCCAGCTGAGCTCGAAGCCGTTCCCATGAACCATCCGCCACGGCTCCGAGCAAAATCTCGTCCAGGTCCAACTCCACGTCTCCGAACGCCACCGCTCTCATGGCAGCGGAAACTATCCCAGTTGAGCCAGGTGTACCGGCACCCTATTTCTCATAGACGCCAGGCGTACCGCTCCTACCCGAAAGACCTCCGCCCTCATATCGGAGGGATCCCCCGCTACGTAGCTGCGGTAACTGCCAGTCCGTCAGCCCGCAAGGAGCGATCCACAGCGCGAGCCACCTGCTCGCGCGAACGAGCCCTGACCGCCGAGCTCAGCGCGAGGCGCCAGCCGTCGGCTGTTGTGACGGCACATTCGAGCCCGAGACCGGCAAGGACCGCGGGCTGATCTACGTGGGAAGCGATCTGTTCGGCGCGGCGCTGAGCGGCGATGTGCTGGGCGTGCGGCAACTGGGTCCGGCCGGCGGCTCCAGCAAGAGCGAGAAGATCGTCGGCGACCATCGGCACAGCGCGTCGTGCGCACTTCTCCCACGGCGCGTCGGCGGCGGAATCGACGATCACCTGGCGGACAGCTCGCCAGCCGGCGTGATGCGAATCACAGCGCGCTACGAGAAACCGCGCGAGCGCATCGGCGACGCGCTGGGCGTCCGGATCGGACGGGTGGACATCGAGGTGCCGCAGCGCCGCACCGACCTGGTGACCGCTGTCAACTGCTCTCGCGAGGTCACGTGCGGTCCGCTGCGGTCTGTGTCGCGCATTGTCGATCAGTCCACAGTACTCGCAGCAAGGGGCCGCAGCCTAGCCCCGACGGGTTACACCGTTCGCGGTCGTTACAAGGGCCGGCCGCTCGACACCGACGCGCGAATCATTATCCGGCTAGGACCTCGAGCCATGACCGGCTTGAGACGGCCGGAGCTGAGTCGTCGTGTTCGTGCTCTTGGTCTGCACTGACCTCAGCGCTGTGACGATCACACGCGCGTACGCCGAGCAGGCTGACAGCGACGGATGCACGCCGTCAGGGAGCATCTTCTGAGAGCTGTTGCTGTACCAGTTGGCGATCACGGCCTGTGGCCAGCTTCGCGCGTACTCGGCCAGCTCTTGATTGACCTCGTCCTGCCAGCTGCGTGCGAGCCGGACGTTGACGAGCACGACTCGGGGAACCCCCATGAGCACCCCTCGCAACTCCTCCATGTCCGCTTCCGAGACCACGCCGTTGTCGCCGAGCTGGATCACCACAGTCGACGGCATCTGGTGGGCAGCCTTGTATTCCGCCAGCCTGTCGATCGTCGCTTCTGCCTGGCGTCCGACGACAGCGTCCACGGTTAGCCGCTGACCGAGGCCCGCTTGGAGGTCCGGAGCACAGCCGAGCATCACGGAGTCTCCGAGAGCGAGGATCTGTCCCTGTGGCAGTGGTCCTTTCGCTTCCCTGTTGAGAATCCGCTTGAGTCCCGCAGCGGTACCGGTTGAGGCAAATGCGGGCTCAGCCGAGGGTCCGGGCGGAGCGAAACACGCGGCGGCGACAACGACGATCACGCCGGCCGCGCCCAGAACCCATCGAAGCCGCTCATGTGGTGTGCGGCGGTCCAGCCACGCCTTTAGACGTCGCTGAGCCACGCCGCTGCGGATCGGCATTTCGACGTACCGGTACGAGAGCGCGGCGACGGCAACGGTCGCGACGGCCTGCGCGAGGATCAACGACGGCCCGTGCCATGCCAGATCGACCCCCGGTCTCGTCAGCTGCATGATCGGCCAGTGCCACAGATAAATGCCGTAGCTCCGCGCCCCGAGCCAACGCAGTGGCGCGCATCCAAACGCCCTGCCGAGCGCGGCGGCGGGGTGCGACACGACCGCCACCAGGGTTGCTCCAAGGACCGCCATCGCAAGGAAGCCCCAGCGGTACATCCACGGGTCGAAGTCCTGGGCGCGCCAGAACAGCGCAAACACGCCGAGCAACGCCGCAAGCCCGATGCCATCAAGCAGTCGCACCCTTCCCTGTGGCAGCTCCACGGGCAACCGCGCGAGGGGCCACGCAAAGGCGAGCAGCGCCCCGATCAGCAGCGTGAAGGCACGCGTGTCGGTGCCGTAGTACACCCGCGACGGGTCACCATTCGGGTTGTACAACAGCAACATCAGCACCCACGACACCGCGGCAAGACCCGCCGTGAGGCCGATCGTCCCCCGACGAGGCAGCTTGCGCAGAGCAGCGATCAAGATCAGCGGCCAGAAGAGGTAGAACTGCTCCTCCACCGCCAGCGACCACAGCTGCAGGAGCAGGGATGGGCGGCCGAACTGGTTGAAGTAGGAGTGGCTGGCGATGATCTCTCGCCAGTTGGTCAGGTAGACGAACGCGCTCAGCGCGTCGGCACGCGTGCGGCTGAGATCATCACGAGCGATCGTGGACGTCGCCAGCAACGCGAACACAATCACCAGGAGTACCGCTGGAAAGAGCCTGCGGGCACGCCTCGCCCAGAACCGATTCAGGTCGATCGAGCCGGTCACGGACCACTCGTCCAGGAGCAGAGACGTGATCAGAAAGCCGCTGAGTACGAAGAACAGATCGACGCCGAGGAATCCGCCCGGCAGCCAGCTCACATTCGCGTGGTAGAGGAAGACACCTGCGACCGCCAATGCACGCAGGCCATCCAAGCCCGAGCGGTGCGGCAGCTTGCCTTCGACCCGCGTGTTCGACAACTGACCCTCTTGTCCGATCGGTGTTGCCTCACCGTAGCCGCGCGAGGGCTCCGAGCTCGCTGAACCCGGCGATCAGGCGGTGCCTTCAGCGGCCGCCTTCCGCCTGTCCCAGCCATGGAAGGCCGCCATGTCCCCCGTTTCCCAGGCCTCGCGCAGCCCAGGGGTGCTCAGATCCCAGTCGGGGCGAATCTCACTGCTGGCGGCTCGCAGGTCATGCCAGAGGTCGACAAATGAGGGCCTGCCCCAGAACCAGTAGCCGTTGTAGATGCTGTAGATGACTAGCCCAGGCTTGAGCACGAGCGTGTGCGGAATCATCGGATCGTGCTCGGGGTCGGTGTACTCCTGGATGTCAAGATCCTTCTGCACGGTCCGCTCCGGATCGGAGAGGAAGGGCCACGGCGCCCCGACGGAGTTGCGCAGCTCCTGGCTGGAGTGATGGGTGTCCGTTGAGATCGTGACGATCTTCGTGTAGGCGACGTTGATCTTTGGGTAATTGGCGGCAAGCTCCAGGTGCTGCTGGTGCTCTTTGGGGCAGTAGTTGCCGCGTGCGAGCGTGAGGATCATCGGGTCGTCACCCTGGAGCTCACTGAGCCGCCGCGGGACGTTCTCATGATCGGGTAGCTCGTAGTCGGGGAACGTGCCGCCAGGTGTTATGTCAGAGCGCATCGTGGTCGGTCCTTTCAGTCGCGGTTCCAGGGCTGGCGCCACGCCCGGCGTTAGCCTCCCGCCGCCTGGCCGCCGTCGACATGAAGCGTCTCACCCGTGACAAAGGTCGCGCGCTCGAGGTACAGGATTGCGTCGACGACGTCACTGACCTCGCCCAGGCGACCGAGCGGGTGCAGGGCCCCGAGCCCCTTATACGACGCGGGGTCGTGAAGCGCTGTCTTGATGATGCCGAGCGAAACTGCATTCACCCGGACACCCCGCGAGGCGTATTCGATCGCCAGCGAACGACTGACGGCGACGAGTCCCCCTTTTGTCAGCGCCGGAAGCGCGGCAGGCCGCTTGCTGTCCGCGTGGTCGACCAGCGAAGTCGAGATGTTGACGACGTGCCCGCTTCCCCGCTCGACCATGTGCCCGATCGCGAGTTGGGTGATGTGAAAGAAGCCCGTCAGGTTGACGGAGACGATCGCGGTGTAGTCCTCGATCGTGTACCCCGTGAAGGGCTTTTCGATGTAGATGCCGGCGTTGTTGATGAGCGTGTCGATCCGTCCGAATCGCTCGAGCGCGTGATCGACGGCCTGGTGCGCGGTTGCGGCCTGCGCAATGTCACCCTCAATCCCGGCGTAGTCGTCGGCGTCGGACTCCGAAAGCGAACGTGCGACCCCGACGACCGCATATCCGGCGCCCCGGTATCCGTCAACCAGACCCGCGCCGATTCCCTGGGAGGCGCCGGTGATGATCGCGACCGGAACGCTCATTCGACCAGGTAGGTCTCGTAGACCACGCCGCTCGGTTGGCGCCCGCCGACACATACGAACACGCCCTTGTTCAACCAGTCGAGCTCGGGAGCGGTCACCTCGATCTGGGTGGAGGTGCGGAATACGTACTCGCTGGGATCGACGCTCTCGCCCCGAGCGAGGCGGGCCAGAACCTCAGGGTCGCCGTGCCTGACGCCACGTGATTGGACGTAGAGCAGATCGCCGCTGTCGGTCTGGAGCGTGTAGCGGATATCTCCGAGCGCGGTTCCGTCCGGCAGCACCGTCTGCCAGTCGGCGCTCGCGCCCGGGAGTAGCCTTCCGCTGAGCGAGGGACCGGTGAAGGTGCCTCCCGTGAGCGGCGCGATGCGCCGCCGGCTGTGACCGCTATCGCCAAGGTCGACCGGGTCACCCAGTGTTGCTTCGAGGCGGTAAACGGGCGTCAGACGTGGAGCGGGGAGCTGAAAGCTGCCTGGCCGCGGACTCCTCGGATCATTCGGATGCGGGCCCAGCGGCGTGACCGTGATCTGCATCCACTCCCTGAGCGGCAGGGCGTCCAGGAGAGCCTCGAGTTCTGCCTCGCTGTCAGCGCGGTACAGGCCGAGGATTTTCGTCTCTCCGGGCTCAGCAGGAGGCTTCCAGAGACGCACGAGATGTCCCTTTCGGGCAAGGCCGGCCGCGGCGGTCGCCTCGGCGTCCAGCCGGTCCTTGACTTCGGATTCCTCTGCGCCGCCCGGAATGATGACGTCAAACCCGACGAGGAATTCCATGCTCACAGCGATCCCGCCCGCACCGGACGCTGTGCCGCGATGACCTCTCGTCGCAGCGCCTTCAGCGCCGCCGCGTGGATCTCCGAAAAGCTCGGGAAGGGCTGAATCGTGTCGCGCAGGACGTCGAGCGGCACGCGGGCGCGGATCGCCAGCGTCGCCTGCTGCATCCACTCCCCCGCCTCAGGCCCGAGTCCATACGCTCCGGTCAGCCGCTCGCCGTCGCTCAGCAGGGTCAGGAAGCCGTTCGACTCCGCGTACGCGTGGGTGTAGGTCGACGTCTTTGCTATCTCGGACAACTTCGCAGTGGCACTGAACTCCGCCTCCGTCGCGCCGACTGCCGCGGCCTGAGGGTCGGTATAGGTCACCCGTGGCACCGCCTCGTAGTGAGCCTCGCGAGGCTCGCCGAGGATGTTCGACGCCGCCACCTCCCCCTGATACTCGCCGACATGCGTGAGTTGCAGGATGCCGGTGACATCGCCGACCGCCCACAGGCGCTCGGTCACACGCATCTGCGCATCGACCGCGATCCCGTGCGGGTCCGGAGTGATCCCGACGCTCTCAAGCCCGATCTCCGCAACGCGTGGGCGTCGGCCCGTCGCGACGAGCAGACGATCACCACGCAGCTCGCGTCCATCCTCGAGCCGCAGGACGAAGTCGTCGCCGTCACGGGATGCAGCGACGGCGCGGGCTCCCAGCACGAGCTCGATCCCGTCCCGCCGAAGTTCCTCACCGAGTGCCTCACCCAGCGGTGCCGGTTCCCGGGCAAGCACGTGCTCAGACGCCTCGACGACCGCCACCTCACCGCCCAGACGGCGCACGACCTGGGAGAGCTCAAGACCGGCCGGCCCAGCGCCGAGCACGAGCATGCGTGTGGGGACGGCCTTCATGCCGGTCGCCTCGTTCGTACCCCAGACGCCATCGAGTTCCCGCAGTCCGGGAATCGGCGGGACGAACGGATCGGCACCGGTCGCAAGGATGACGTTGTCCGCGGTGTAGCTCGCGCCATCGACCTCAACCACGCCTGTCCCCGTTAGGCGACCGCGTCCCCGCAGCAGTGTGATCCCTCGGTCCGTCAGCCATTTGGCGGCCCCGGTGTCGGAGTAGTTCGAGACCATGAAGTCGCGCCAATCGAGCGCCGCCTGCACGTTGACCTCAGCGCTGGCACCGATCTCACGTGCGCCGTGCACCGCCTCTCCGGGGCGAAGCAGCGACTTTGACGGGATGCATGCCCAGTAGGTGCAGAGGCCACCGACGAGATCCCTCTCGACGACGGCGACGTTCAGCCCCCCTTCGGCCAATGCAGCTGCCGTGTGCTCACCGGGCGCGCCGCCGCCAAGGACGATGACGTCGTATTGGACGCTCATGTGGGAAGCTCCGCGCCGCCCTGTTCGCGGACCATGTACTCGGCGTACCAGTCAGGCCAGTCAGTGTCCTCGTGGCCGATTCGCTGTTCGTGCTTCCCATGCGCCGCTGCGGCGCGGCGCAGCGCCTCCGCCAGATCGCTGACCGAAGCGAACGACGTCGCTACGGGATCGACTCGCCCCGGCAGCCGTGCGGTGACTTCCTGAAGCAGCCAGCCGTTGCCGTCCGGATCGCTGAACGCGGCGAATGAGCCATAGCTCTGGTTGGCGGGAGCCGGGCCGCTCAGCCGATCATCCGCGCCCGCCGCGTCGAAGCGCCCACCCAGCGCCTTCTCGTGAAAGACCTCGCTGACCTCGACGCCTTGGGCGAGGAGCCGGTCGCGGGCCGAGGCGATGTCAGAGACGACCAGATACGAATCCCGAACCGAACCGGGCGGAGCCGAGGTCAGGTTCTTTCCGAACTGGATCGAGCACCCGGAGCCGGGAGGGTTGAACTGAATCAGGCGCAGATGCTCACTGACGGTTACATCGGCGTCGAGCCTCCAGCCGAGGCGTGAGTAGAACTCCTTGGCGCGGTCCACGTCCGAAACCGGAATCACGATCACCTCAAGATTCGTCCCGACGCTCCCAGCAGTCGCGCCCCTGCCTGCCTCGTCGCTGCTGACCTGGGTGGTGCTCATCTCGGCCTCCGTCAGTCGTACGGTTGATGCGGTGAGAAGCTCAGCACTCCCTACTCTGGCGAACCCCTGGCCGCCAGAGGCAATTCTTCGGCGTCGCGCGCTGCGCGAGGACCGGATCACGAGTCAGTCGTGAAGACAGCCCGTCAGCTTGCCAGTGGGTGTCGCGTCCTGCGTATAGGTGGAGGACGTCAGCTGGAACGCCAACCCGTCACTGGTCAGTTGCGAATTCGTCGGGACATGACTTGGGGATCGCCCGCCGGACAGCTCTGAAAGCACCGCGTAGTCCTTGGCAATCTGCTTGGCCGCGGCCGCAAACTGCCGCTCGTCGGTGATCAGCTTCGCCGGCCCCGCCAGGTTGCTGAGGCAGGTACCCGTGAAGCCGCGCGCAGCGGCCCGCTGATGGTTGAGCGCCGTGGCAGCGGACATCGCCTCGATGTCGCGGGTGACCCTCTGGTAGGCAGGATTCATGCAGGCGATGGTCGCAAGGCCGCTGCTGCTGAAGCCGTCGATCGACGTTGTGCCGGTGGTCGTTGTGCCGGTGGTCGTTGTGCCGGTGGTCGTTGTGCCGGTGGTCGTTGTGCCGGTGGTGGTCGTGCCCGTGGTGGTGGTTCCGGTGGTCGTCGGCGTCGTTGTCGTCGTGGTGCTCGCGTACCGAACCCCACATGTCGACACCGTCACGTCCACCTGCTGAAACTGCTCGTACATCGCGACTTCATCCCCACACTCGGCGCGTTCACTGCGCATCAGTGCCGTCGAGCTGCCGTCGGCCTTGCAGGAGGAATAGCCGAGTGTTAGATCCAGATCCTTCCCGAACAGCGCCTTCTTGACCCCCGCCAGCGTCTTCGTCAGGAGCTTGTACTCCGTGTGGGTGAGGGTGGCCCGCTGAGGCTTGGCGACCGCGAGCGCAGGGCCGAACGCCGCCATCACGGTGCATGCCAGACCGATGAGCAGCGAGGCGCTCGCTGCTTTCTTGACCGTGCTCATTCGTGCGGGCAGGTCGACAGCTTGTCCGCGGTGGAGTCGGTGCCAAGCTTCTTGGTTGCGCGGCCAAAGTCGTTCAGATCGTTTTCGATCTTGTGGCCGCTGGTCGTACTGGCCGCCGCTTTCCCGTCCAGGACCTTCGCCAGCAGCGCGTCGTCAGCGACCACCCGCTTGACGGCTGCGACCATGTTCTTCTCGTCGCCAAGCTGCTTCGTAGTGGCAGCCATCGTGTCCAGGCACGGACCCGGCAGTCCACGCTCGAGTCCTGTCTTCCGGTTCAGGATGTCCGCCGCGTTCATCGCCAGTACATAACGGCTGAGGTACTCGTAGGCGGGCCGCACGCAGACGTACTCCTGCAGCTCTGCGCCTGTGAAACCACTGACCGTTGGCGTCGTGGTCGTCCCAGTGGTGGTCGTGGGCGTCGTAGTCGTCCCAGTGGTGGTCGTGGGCGTCGTGGTCGTCGTCGTGGTGGTGGTCGAAGCCTTCACGCACTCCGTTGCTGCCGACTCAACCGTCACCGATGCGAGTACGACCATCAGGTCCGCAGTACAGGAGTTGTGCATGGTCTTCAGGAACGCGGTCGAGCTGCCAAGGGCACTGCAGGCAGCGTCGGCCTCCTTGAGACTTCCGTTCTTGTCGAACGCCTTTTCGTCCGCGAGCCATTTGCCGAACTGCTTGTACTCAAGCTTGGTCAGCGTTCCGTGCGGCGCCGTTGCGTGCGGCGCCGAGGCGAGGGCCACATTGGGGCCTTGGGCGGCGGCCACTGCGCAAAGCAAGGCAACGGCGAAGGGAATGCTCAGGACTTTTTTCATAGTCTGGACTCTACGTCACCGGGACAGCGACAAAAGACAGCGTAGAACCGGTTCCTATGACGCCCCGAAGAATGCCGCGAGCTCGTTGACCAGCAGCTCCCCGACCGGCGACAGATCGGCCGTGTGGACCAAGCCAACCCGATACTGCGGCACGGGGTCGGCGAAACTCGCGACGCCAACTGCCGGCCCCTCCCCGCTCAGCCATGAGTCGGGAACTGCGCTGTAGCCGAGGCCTTCGGAGGCGAGGCTGCGAATCGCCCCTGGATCGCTGGTCTCAAACAGCGGCAGCGGGCTGAACCCGGCGGCCTGACAGGTCCGCTCCACAAGTTCGCGAAGAGCGGTGCCGCGCTCGGGCAGGATCACCGGCACCCCACGCAGGATCTCGATGGTTACGTCCCTAGCGCCCGCCAGCGGGTCGTCGCTTGCGCAAACGAGGCGCAGCGGCTCTGCCGAGATCTGTCGGACGACCGCGCCTGACGCAAGCGGCGGACTGTGTTCATCCACGCCGAGAACCGCAACATCGAGCATGCGCCCGGCGAGCAGTTCGGCCAGTTGGCCGGGCGACCCGTGACGGAACGAGAGCTGCACCTGCGGATGGGCTCGGTGAAACGCGATCAGCGCCGCCGGCACGGACGCGGAGTCATAGGAAGACGCGCCTATCCGCGCGATCCCGCGTACAGCGCCGCGATGACCGTCCATCGCTGCCCGCGCCTGCGCGGCTCGCTGCAGGATCGCTTCTGCGTGTTCGCGCAGATCCATCCCGGCGGGTGTCAGCTCGGCGCCCTTTGCGGTTCGGGACAGCAGTGAGAGCCCGAGCTCGCGCTCCAGCCGTGCGATCTGCTGCGAGAGCGCCGATTGCGTGACGTGCACCTCGTCGGCTGCCCGACCGAAGTGGCCGTGACGGGCGACCGCGGCGAAGTACTCGAGCTGACGCAGTTCCATCCCGCTCGCAATCTATCGCCGCGGCTGCACGCCGCGGCCAGGCTCAGGCAGTGGCGACCGTCACGGCGCGTGGTCCGATCGCGGCCTCGAGCTCGTCCACCAGACGCTGCTTGGGCCTGGATCCCACGAGCCGCAGAACCTCCTGCCCGGCCCGGAAGACGAGCAGCGTGGGCATCGACAAAACGCCGTACTGCGCGCTCGTGCGCTGGTTGCTGTCGACGTCGATCTTGACGAAATGAAGGTCCGGTCGCTCGTCTGCGAGCTGCGCCATCAGCGGGTCCATCACACGGCAGGGCGGGCACCATGCGGCCCAGAAGTCGACGATGACCGGCTTCTCGCCCTCAAGAACCTCCGCCGAGAACTGGTCATCGGTAATCGTCGATACAGCACCTGACATACGCGCTCCTTGGATCCGGGTTATGCGGAGATCCGATAGTGCTCGCGTCCCGCGGTCCACGCAAACGGTTTCGCTAATCGAGCTGATTAGCGAAACCAGACCCGGCCGCCGGTCAGGCCGGCTGCGGCTCGACGTCCGGCGGCGCCAGGCGCGTGCGCAGCCAGTCGGCGATCTCCTCCGCCGGCATCGGACGGCCGAGGAAGTACCCCTGGGCGGTGTTGCAACCGAGGTCACGGAGGCGCTCCCAGGTCTCGAACGTCTCGACTCCCTCAGCCACGACGTCGAGCCCGAGATTGCGCCCGAGGTCCACTGTCGAACGGACGATCACGGCATCCCCAACCTCGACGTCCATCCCGATCACGAATGAACGATCAATCTTGATCTCATCGACCGGCAGCTGGCGCAGATAGGAGAGCGAGGAGTAACCGGTGCCGAAATCGTCGATCGACAGGCGAATGCCGAGCGCTGAAAGCTCACCGAGAACGGCGCGGGCGCGGCTCGGATTGGCCAGCATCGAGGACTCGGTGACCTCGAGCTCAAGACGCTCCGCCTGGACCTCCCAGCGGCGCAGCAGTTCGGCTACCTGCCCCGGAAAACCGCGATCGAGCAGGTTCCGGGTGGAGAGGTTGACGGCGATTGACAGTTCGACGTCCTGCTCTCGCCACGCTCGCGACTGCCGCAGCGCCTCCTCGATCACATACAGCGTCAGCGGACCGATCAGGCTCGTCTCCTGCGCGATCGGGATGAACGAGTCCGGAAAAACCATGCCGCGCTCTGGGTGAACCCACCTGACAAGGGCCTCCACCGAGGTCACGATGCCGCTCGCCAGGGCTGCCTTCGGCTGGTAGTAGAGCACCAGCTCCCGCTCGGCGATTGCCCTGCGCAGCTCGGCAACCAGGGTCAGGCTGGTGACGTCGTAATCATGGGCGTCGTCGTCGTAGAAGCTGTAGCTGCACCCGTCGCGCTTGGCGTCGTACATGGCGACATCGGCCCGCTGGATCAAGGTCTGCGCATCCTGGCCGTGATCTGGATAGATCGCGATCCCGATCGAGGCCTCGATCCCGATCGGTAGCGACTGCACCTGAATCGGGTGTTCCAGGTTCGCCTGGAGCCGATCGATCACCGGCAGGACGTCATGTGTGCCAGCGAGTTCCGGCAGCAGCAGACCAAACTCGTCTCCGCCGAGTCGCGCCACGGTGTCCGAGGCGCGCAGCGCCTCGCCCATCTGTTCGCCGACCTTGATCAGCAGGTCGTCGCCGGCGCTGTGTCCGAGCGAGTCGTTGACCTCCTTGAAGCGGTCGAGATCGATCAACGCAACTGCCAGCTTGGTCTTGCTGCGCTGCGCCTGGACGATGGCGTGACCGATCCGCTCGCTGAACAGCGTCCGGTTCGGTAGCCCTGTCAGCGGATCGTGGAGCGCCTGGTGCTCATTGATCTCTGCCTGCCGGATCAACTCGCGCTCAGCGCGTTTACGCTCGGTGATGTTCTCAATCATCGCGACCGCGCTGCACGCTTCTCCTGCGGCACCCTCCTCGAGCACCGCACGCAGCAGTACCCACATCTCCGCGCCTGCATCGCCCCGGCATGAGAGCTCAAGCTGGAACGATTTACGACCTCGCGACAAGAGTTCTCCGAGCATCATCTCGAACGTCTCCCGGTCCTCGCCAAGAATGTATTCGGAGAAGCGACCGCCGTTGATCGCCTCCGGCCCGACGCCGAGCATCAGCGCGAGCTCCGGGTTGATCTCAGTCGTGAGACCGTCGCAGTCCAGGCGCAGGATGCCAATCGAAGCACCGTCGAACAGCGTTCTGAAGCGGCTGATCGCGATCGCCTGGGCTCCACGCGCCTCCAGCTCGGCGGCACGGTCGACGGCGGCCGACAGGACCACCGAAATCATCTCGAGCGTGTCGCGGTCGTCCTCGGTCAGACTCGTCTCCTCCGACCGGCTCATCACATTGAGGGTTCCGATCACCTCCTGACCACGGAACAGCGGCACACAGATCAGTGAGCGGTCGCCGAGTCGTGAGCGCATCACCTGGTCGATGCGCGGATCATTCAGGCAGTCCTCGATCAGGATCGGCTGACCGCTGCGAACCGCGAACCGAGCGACGGACCCGGACATCGGTCGCCGCGCGTCGAAGGCGCCCACGGCGGTCCCGCTGACCCCGCGTGTGTGCAGCATCTCGCCGTCGATGAGGTTCAGCATCGCCCCATCGGCGCCGATGATCGCCTGCGAGCGCTCCGCGATCAACTGCATGGCGGCGTGCAGGTCATCGCCCGCGGCGGAAATCTCGCGCTGCGTTTCGATGATCAACGACAAACGCTGATCGCTGTTCATGAGGCCGTTATCGACCTGCCATCAGACACCTTTAGCAATGGTCGGGTAAGTGGACCGTGCTTCAGGTCCGCCAGAGGCGCCCAGCCGACCTACGGCATCGTGCTCGGGGCGGTCTAGAGCGGCCAGCCTCGCCGGCGAAACCGGCTTAGAGCTTCTCCCCTGCCTCAATCGGGGCAGCCACGACGCTTTCGGGCGGCGCCAGCGGGCACTGCCAACCGGCGTTGTAGCGACACGACGGGTGGTAGCTGAAGTTGAAGTCCAGCACGAGGCGCCCGGAATCGAGACCCAGGTCGGCACCCTTGGCGGTATCGAGCAGATACCTTCCAGCCCCGTAGCTGGAGCTGCCGGCAGTGGCGTCTCGAAACGGCACGAAGATGCCGCCGCCGTACTGCTCGAGCCACCAGATCGCGAGGCGACCCGCGATTGGCTCCGGCAACTCGACGGAGCCGATCTGGCGGATGCGAGTGACCTCATCGGCGCCGGTTGGGATCGAGTAGCTCGCCGGCGCAGAAACCGGGAGCATGCGCACCGCGAAGCGCAGACGCGGGTCGTACGGCCAGTACGGGACGCCGGTGACCCGCATCGGGTCCTCTGGCTCCAGCGGCGTCTGAGGATGCTCCCGGAAGAGCCGGTCGCGACGCTCTCGCCAGCGCGCATGAGCCTGTGCCGGATCCACGGCGCCGCGCACTTCAGCGTACATCTCGGCGACCTCACGCCGCCACTCGGCGAGCGTCAACTCACCCGGCTGCTCGCCCATTTCACGGGGCTTTTCATCGTGGTGTTTTATGTCCACCACTCGCTCAGCGGTCCCGTCGCGGCACCAGCAGACCGCGGTTGAAGGCCTCAGCGACGGCTGAGGCGCGGTCGTTGACAGCCAGCTTGGCGTAGATGTGCACCAGGTGCGTCTTGACCGTCGCCTCGCTGATGAATAGCCGGGCGGCCGCATCACGGTTGTTGGCGCCCTGCGCGATCAGCTCCAGGACCTCAAGCTCACGCTGGCTGATCGGTTCCTGCACCGGCGTCCGCATCTGCTCGACGACCCGGGCCGCAACCGCCGGCGACAGGACGGTCTCGCCGCGAGCGGCCGCGCGCACGGCCCGGAACAGCTCTGCGGGTGGCGCATCCTTGAGCAGATACCCGGTCGCGCCCGCCTCGATCGCCGCCAGGACATCGCCATCGGTGTCGTAGGTCGTCAGCACCAGGACGCGACCCGGCACCGCGCCCTCCTTGAGGGCGTTGATCGCGCTCACGCCGTCACACTCCGGCATCCGCAGGTCCATCAGAATCACATCGGGCGCCAGCGCCCGGGCCCGGCGCACCGCGTCGGCGCCGTTCTCCGCCTCGCCGACGACCTTGAACTCCGGCTCAGCCGCGAACATCCCGCTCAGTCCGTTACGGACGACCGGATGGTCGTCGACGATCAGCAGGCGGATCGCCGGACTCACGGCGCGGCTCCGCCAGCAGCGACGGGTACGGCGGCGCTGATCGCCGTGCCGGAACCGGGCTCCGCTTCGATCTCGAGCCTCCCTCCGACCTCCTCGATCCGCTGGCGCATGGTGCCGAGGCCGAAGCCGCCGTGGGCGTCACGCGGACGCCTGGGACCGGTTCCGTTAACCGTCAGAAAGCCGACACCGTCATCACGAACATCGAGCGTCACAAGATCTTCCATATACGAGAGCGTCAGGCCGACGCGGCTGGCGCCGGCGTGCTTGGCCACATTCGCAAGCGCCTCCTGTGCGGTGCGTAGCAGCGCCACCTCAATGTCGGGACGAACGGTCCGGGCGGTGCCGGTGGTCGTGAACGCCACCGGAACCTCGTGCAGGACCGACCATCGCTCCGCGACATCCTGGACGGCGTCCGGCAGTCTGGCGCCGACGAGCGGCTCGGGAGTCAGTGCCTGTACGGAACGTCGCGCCTCAGTCAGGCTCTCACGCGCAAGGCTGACTGCGGCGTCGATATGGCGCGCGCCGGCCTCGGTGCCGGCCCCGCCGGCACCGAGGCTCTGGGCCGCCTGAAGCTGGGTGATGATCCCGGTCAGTCCCTGTGCGAGCGTGTCGTGGATCTCCCGCGCCATCCGCCGCCGTTCGTCAGATACCCCGGCCTCGCGCGCCTGGCTGACCAGCTGCTCGTGCAGTTCGGCGTTGAGCCGCAGACTCTGCTCAAGCTTTGCGTTCGCCTCCGTCAGCGCTGATAGCTCCTGAGCGCGGTTCAGTTGCTGCTCGTTGCCAACCCAGCCGAACCAGGTGAGCCCGCCGGCAATGCAGAAATCGATCACGCACACGATGCACAGCCCGGCGATCTCGGTAGCGCTGCGGTAGGGCCCGCTCCCCGTCTGAGAGATCGCGAGCGTCACCGCCACCAGCGCCACACCCACGAACCTGAGCCGGCCCCACAGCAGTCTCCAGACCCAGAAGTAACCGGTCCACGCGTAGAAGCCGAAGAGCGGGTCCCTGATCACGAGCGCCGCGGACAGTGCCGCGACCACCGTAAAAGCGATCGCCGCATTGGCCGGGCGGATCACGGTCTGCGTAGAGGTCCAATTGGGGCGCCGATCGCGTCGGTCGATCGCCGCCATCACCACAGCGGCGATCGCCGCCAGCCCCAGATCGATCTCCGTGCCCCGGCCCAGTCCGTGCCGCGTGGCGAGGTCGAACACGGCGCAGAGGAATAGCAGCGGATAAGGCAGCGCCGTGAAGAACGGCACCTCCCGTCGCTCCCAAAAAGCGAGCCACTCCGCCCTACGCGAGGTCACCCCGGATTCACTCATCGGTCCCAACGGAACAATCTAGCCGCCAGCGTGCAGAACACCAGGGCATACGCGGCCAGTACCAGCAGATGGACGGTGCCGGGCCAGTGGCCGGCGATCGCGTTCTGAACGGCCGGCGCGGCGGCGCCGAGCGGCGTGTAGTGACTGACTTCGCGCAGTCCCGCCCCCATCTCAGCCTGCGGCACCCAGAGACCGGCGAAGAACATCAGTGGGAACAGCAGCACCGAACCGATCCCGGCCGCGACCCGCTGATTGGGCGCAACGGCCGCGATCAGTACGCCCAATGCGAGCATCGCCGCCATCACCAGCACGATTGCGAGCAGGAAGCCGCCGATCTGCTGTGGCAGCGGAACCGAGAAGGCGAGACGGGCGATGACCACTAGCAGGATCACGACCGTCGCCTCAAGCGCGAAGTCGATGACAACCTGGGCCGCCAGCAATCGCACCGCACCGACGGGGGTCGTCGAGAGCCGGCGCAGGTAACCCTTGTCGCGGTATGACGCCAGCGCAGCCGGCAGCGCGCTGAGCGAGAGCACCGTCAGCATCAGCATCATCACCACCGGCGTGTAGACGATGATGAAGCGGACGTCCCCCAGTGAACGCTCGGGTTTGCTCGGTCCCGCGACGCCGAGCACGACCAGCAGGATCAACGGGAACAGCAGACCCCAGAAGAGCAGCATTGGCTCCCGCAGGTACAGCCTCAGTTCCGTCCGCAGCAGCTGACCGAAGCCGCCGCCGCGCGACGACGTAAGTGGCACACCGGCAACAGCACTCATCTCACTCCCTCCCCGTTTACCGTCACGCCCGCATCCGCTGTCATCCGCATGAACGCATCCTCAAGCGTCGATTGTTCGAGCCGCGTCTGCAGCGGAACAACTCCGCGGCGAACGAGCAGCTCCATCACCGCAGCCACCAGGTCACCGCTGCCGCGCACCTCGATCCGGCCGTTCTCGTCACGGACCTGGGCGACACCAGGCAGGCCTCGCAGCAATTCCGGGTCCAAATCGCCTGCTGGCCGGAAGCTGATCCTCTGTCCGGTGCTGGCCACCAGTCCGGCGGGCGCGTCGAGCGCGATCACACGCCCGTGGTGAACCAGGGCGACGCGATCGCACAGATGCTCGGCCTCCTCCATGAAGTGGGTGACCAGGATCACTGTCACGCCCTGGTCGCGAATGCTCTCGATCAGCTTCCAGGTCTCACGACGCGCACTCGGATCAAGTCCCGTGGTCAGCTCGTCGAGGATCGCGATCTGCGGCCTGCCGATCAGCGCGAGCGCGATCGAGAGACGTTGCCGCTGCCCTCCGGAGAGATTCGCGAACCGGGTACCGCGCTTCTCCTGGAGTCCGAGGCGCTCGAGCAACTCGTCGGGGTCGCGGGGATCACGGTAGAAGGAGGCGAAGAGCTCGACCGCCTCCCCGACCTGCAGCTTGTCCGGCAGTTCCGAGCTCTGCAGCTGGATGCCAACCTGCTGACGCAGCTCACCCCGGTCGCGCTGAGCGTCGAGCCCAAGCACGCTGATCCGGCCCGCGTCCGGCCGCCGCAGCCCGCCGATGCACTCAACCGTCGTGGTCTTGCCGGCACCGTTCGGGCCAAGGATTCCGAAGATCTCGCCTCGGCGTATCGATAGCGTCACGTCGTCGACCGCAAGCGTGTCTCCGTATCGGACTCGAAGCCCCTCGACGGACACCACGTTCTCCTGGCGGTCGTCCTGGCTGATTACACCTGTCTCTGTCATGGCAGAAGGCTCTCAGCCGGGAGCCCGCCGCACATCGCTCATCGGGCTCTGATTCGGAGCCCTCAGGACGATTTCAGAATCAACCGATCAGTTGATCGGCGCAGCGCTCAGGGCCTGATGTCGCTCAGCTCCACGGCCGCCTCCGGCGTGGCGACATGGAAGCTGAAGCTCTCCTGCAGATACAGGTGAACGTGCTCGGCGTCGTGCGCGTCGTAGCCGATTGAGAGGTCCTGACCGGACTCGAAGACGAAGTCGCCCCCGCGCAGACTCAACACGACCCCTCCCGTGAGACCAGGCACCCAGATAACCGAGCCGTCGAGGATCTTCTCGAGGTGCTGACGCAACGGGTAACCGCCGTGCTCTGAGCCGCCACTCAGTAGCCGGAACAGCTCGTTGCCGGCGGCAAGCGCATAGCTTCCGCCCACCCCCACACCCAGCAGCAGTTCTACGGCAGCTGCGACACGGTCTGGAAAGTCGCCGGGAGCGGACGCCTTCAGCGTTTTGTGGGGCGACGATTCGACGATCCCGGTAAACGCGTCTCCCCAACCGTGGAAGATTGCGCGGCCCTCCGCCGCTGCGATCTGATGAGCTGCGTCATCTAGCGGTGTCAGATCGACATCGTCGGCGCCACGGTCGCCGTCCCGCAGCTCGTCGCGCGCGAGGCTGAAGTCGGCGCGCAGCTCGACCAGCGGTAGGACGCGTCGCTGCAGCGCGGTAACCCCCGACTCAACGCCCGCCTGCAGACGCGTGGTCCTGCCGAGGTTCGTCGCCGAGTGCTGCCATCCGAGCGGTCCGGCGAAGTCGACGAGCTTGCGCGCGCCGAGCGCCGGCATCAGGCGCTCGCGAGCCTCCTGATCGAGCATCTCCCAGCCGGAGTCGCTGACCGGCGCCAGCGAACGAAGCAGATGATTCACGTAGATGCTCCTCTCAGACCGCCGATTCCGAGCGATCCATCGTGATTGGTGGTTGCGGGAGTGCCGGCGTCAGCATCGACGGCATTTTCGGCGTCAGCGTCGACGGCATCTTCGGCGTCAGCGTCAGCCGCCAGATCAGCGTCGTCAGCCGCGGGCAGGAGTTGTTCGAGCAGGTCGGCACTCGGGATGAAGAAGAGGCTGCCCGTTACAGCCCTCGAAAAATCGAGGATCCGATCGTAGTTGCCGGGCGGCTTGCCGATGAACATGTTGCGCAGCATCTCTTCGGTCACCCACGGGTCGCGCGCGTAGCCGATGAAGTAGGTTCCGAACTCCGCCTCGCTGACATGCCCGAACGGCATGTTCACGCGGAAGATGTCCCGCTCCTCTCCGTTTTCGTCGACGATCGTGTTGAGCGCGACGTGGGAGTTGCTCGGCTTGGCCTCGTCAGATAGCTCAATGTCGCTCAGCTTCGTTCGGCCGATCGCCAACTCCTGGTGCTCAACGGGGAGCGAGTCCCACGCCTTGAGGTCATGCAGGTACTTCTGCACCACGACGTAGCTGCCGCCGGAGAACTGTGGATCCTCGGAGCCGATCGTGACCGCCTCCGTCGCCGCATTGCCCTCTGGGTTCTCGGTGCCGTCGACGAAGCCGAGCAGGTCGCGCTCATCGAACGATCGGAACCCGTGAACCTCGTCGATCATCCTGACCAGCCCAGACAGCCGCTCGGTGAGCCGCTGTGCCAGTTCGAAGCAGAGATCGAGCCGGTGTGCGCGGATGTGAAAGAGCAGATCACCAGGCGTTGCGACAGCCACGTGCTTGGAGCCCGCCACGGGGATGAATGCATGCAGACCTCGGGGCCGGGGAAGCCCGGCGCAGATCCGGTCCCAGAGATCCGCGCCGATTCCGACAACACAGCTGAGCTGACCCTCCGGGATGCGAAAGCCGACCGATCGTTTCAGCCCCGGGACGTCGGCGAGCGCATCGGCAATGGCGTCTTCCGCTCCCGCCGGCACGATGCCGACCAGAAAGATCGCCGCTTCAGTAAACGGCCCGATAATCGCCTGCGGCTCGCTCAAACCATTGCTCCCGGGGTGACGGAGGAAATCACCACATCACTCTCGCAGCCAGGGCCGCGCAGATCAAACGCTCAGCTCGCCTGCTCAGCGACGGTGGCGATGATCTTCGAAAGCTGGCTACCCTGCCACGCCACCGGCGATGAGCCCGGCGAGTCAGTGATCAGGCGTGCCCCTGGGATCGCGGCGGCGTAGCTCTCGCCAATGGCGACCGGATGCTCAGGATCGGCGTCGTCATTCGAGGCCACGACCGCGACCGGCACGCTGATCGCCGCGAGCTCGTCGACCTCGCCGAAGGGCATCGATCGCGGCACGGCCTGCAGCGCGTCTGCCAGCGCATCCGGGTGCTCGTGCTCCGACAGCCGCTGACGAATCACGGTGAGAACCGTGCGCGCCAGCCGCTCGGAGCCCACTCGCGGTTCGCCGTAGGCCTCCACGAACCCCTCAACGCCGCCACTTCTGAGCCCTGCCGCAAGCGCGTCCCAGCGCTCGATCCGCTCCGGACGCATCGCATCGGGACCGCTGTAGGCCGGAGTAATCACGACCAGACCGGAGACACGCTCCGGCGCCAGCAGCGCCACGCGCAGCAGCGTGTGCGCACCCATCGACGCGCCGGCCAGTACTGCGCGATCGATCCCGCGGTCGTCCAGGACCGCGATCAGGTCGTCAGCCAGGTCGGAGTAGGCGTATGCGTCGCGGCTCGGAGCGGACGAGGAACGTCCGTGCCCGCGCGCGTCGTACATCACCACGCGGTGACCTTCGCGTTCCAGAGAGCGGGAGCCCATCACCACGTACCGGCGGGTCGCAGTCAGGCCGTGGAGCAAGACCACCGCCCGCCCATCCCCCGACTCCTCTCCGGAGAGGATCGCGCCGCCGCTGTTGACCGTGAACTCAGTCGTCACCGCGGCCACTCTAGTGCTCTGGCCCACTAGCATGAGTGCTGATGGACGTCACCGAGGCCACATTCGCAACCGAGGTAATCGAGCGCTCCAAGCAGCTGCCCGTGGTAGTCGACTTCTGGGCCGAGTGGTGCGCACCGTGCCGTCAACTCGGGCCGATCCTCGAGAAGGCAGTCGCAGAGCGCGGTGGCAAGATCGCGCTCGTCAAGCTCGACACCGACTCGAATCAGGAGTTGGCCCGCGCATTCCAGATTCAGGGCATCCCGGCAGTCAAGGCGTTCAAGGACGGAGTCGTGGCGAGCGAGTTCGTCGGTGCTCAGCCGCCGCGGGCCGTCGAGCAGTTCCTGGACGCGCTGCTTCCGAGTGAGGCCGACGGCCTCGTGGAGCAGGGTGACGAGAGCTCGTTGCGACAGGCCGTCGAGCTCGAACCGACTCGTGCTGACGCTGCCGTCCCGCTCGCGCGGCTGCTCTATGCGCGCGGTGAAACGGATGAGGCCGCGCGCATCCTCAGCGCCGTCCCCGGAAACTTTGAGGCCGACGGATTGCTCGCGAGGCTCGAACTCGAAGCGTCGGGTACGCCGGATCTCTCCGCGGCCTTCGCGGCCTTGGACGCAGAGAACGTCGAGGGCGGGCTCGACCTTCTGCTCGAAGCGCTGCCCTCTGCGGATGCTGCCAAGGACCGTGTGCGGCGAGTGATCGTCGGAGTGCTGGACCAGTTGGGCGCCGAGAGCGACCTCGCCCGTGCGTCCAGGCGTCGCCTCGCCGCCGCGCTCTACTAGCCCCCGTCTCCGCTCTACTAGCCCCCCGTCTCTAGACCGCCAGCGTCAACTGCTGGCTGGGCGAAGCGTCTTCCGCAACCAGTCCGGCCACCCGGACTCCGAGCAGACGTACAGGCCTTGGCGGCGCGAACTCGCGCAGCAGCTCCTGGGCCACCGGCCCGACGATGTCCGCCGTGTTGACCGCGGCCGGGAGCGTGCGCGCGCGCGTATGCGTGCTGAAGTCGTCAAGCCGGACCTTGATCCCGATAGTGCGTCCTCGGCGCCCCTGGGTCGCGAGCTTGCCGCAGAGATCCTGGACCTGTGCGTCGAGGATGCGGCTCAGCTCCCCCAGGCTGTGCACGTCTCGGTCAAAGGTCCGCTCACGCGACTCGGAGACGACCTTACGCTCCTCGCTGACAGCGCCGTCGTGCTCGAACCGCGCGAGCGCCTGCAGGTGTGCGGAGCTGCGAGCGGTGAAGGTCGTACGCAGCGTTGCCTCCGGGACGCCCCTGAGCTCGCTGATGGTGCGGATCCCGAGGCCCTCAAGCCGCTCAGCGGTCTTGCCGCCGATTCCCGGAATCAGGCGACACGACGCGCCAGCAAAGCGCTCACAGGCCTGTTCGCGCGTCAGAACCACAAAGCCAGCCGGCTTTTCCGCGTCAGACGCAACTTTTGCGACGAGCTTATTCGGCCCGATCCCGACCGAGGCGGTGAGTCCGGTCCGCTCCTTGATCTCGGTGATCAGCCGACGCATCCCCGCCTTCGGGGCGGGCAGCCCGCTCAGATCCAGATAGGCCTCATCAAGCCCCACCACCTCGACCATTTCGACGTTGCGGCGGATGATCCGCATCACGTCAGCAGAGGCAGAGCGGTAGTACTCGAAGTCGGGCTGCAGGAAGGTCGCCTGCGGACAGAGCCGCAGCGCCCTTGCCGTCGGGATCGCTGAGCCGACGCCGAAGCGCCGCGCTTCGTACGACGCGGTGGTCACCACCGACCGCGGGCCAAGACCGGCGACCACGACTGGTTTTCCGCGGAGCTCCGGACGCCGCCGCAGCTCAACGGAGACGTAGAACGCGTCCATATCCAGATGGGCGACGCAGCGGTCGTTCACGCGCTCAATAAAAGCGCGACCACCGGACAGAACGTACGTTCGCTTTCACCCCCGTGGACCAAGGCCCAGAGAGGTCATCAGGCCGGGCTTCTTCCAGTCCTAACGCAAAACACCGAATAACACGACGCTTCCGCGGGTTTAACCAATGTAAAGAAACCGGTCTCGATTACGGGACCACCACGGGAGGTTCTGATGCGGAAATTGACTTTGGCCGCGGTGCTGGTGACGGCGCTGATTTGCGCACCGTTGGCGTTTGCAGCTTCCTCGCCGACGGTTGCGCCGGCGGCGGTGACGGCAATCGGTGACACCGTGGCCACGCTGCACGGGACGGTGAACCCGAATGGGCTCGCCACCACCTACCAGTTCGAGTACGGCGTCACTGACACGCTCGGAACCTATTCGCCGGCGGCGGCGACCAGCGCCGGTGCAGGGACGGCGACCGTCAAGGAGTCGACGAAACTGGCGGGGCTATCACCCGATACCACCTATTACTACGAGCTGATTGCGAGCAACTCCGCCGGAACCGCGTCGACGCCGATCGAGACGCTCAAAACGACCGGCAACCCAGCGCCGACATCAACCACCGATCCGGCCGCTGGCGTCGCGCGTTACGCCGCCACGCTCGAGGCGACGATCAATCCGGACAATCAGACGACCGCGTACTTCTTCCAGTACGGACTGACCACCTCCTACGGCTACCAGACGGCCGAGCAGACGATGCCGGCTGGCACCACCCCGGTCAACGTGTCCACCCTGCTTGTGGGGATCGCTCCCGGAACCGTCTTCCACTACCGGGTTATCGCGACGCATAGTGCGACGTCAACAACATACGGTGCCGACCAGAGCTTCCAAACGATCCCTTGGCCACGGCCGCACACGAGCCTGAGCTTCAAGATCACCTCGCCGAAGGCCAAGAAGGCGCCGTTCTCCTTCACGGTCAGCGGCACCATCAGCCACCTCGTCTCGACGCCGACGTTGTTGGCGTGCCACGGCACGGTCACGATCCGCTACTACGACGGTAAGCGCGAGGTCGCCAGCCATCAGTCAGCCGTCGACGCCACCTGCGCGTACGGCGCCACCACCAGGATCAGCCACCTCGCCCGAGGGACCCGTCTGACGGTGCGCCAGAGCTACGCCGGCGACACCTACCAGGCGCCGTCCAGCACGACACAGAACACTGTGACCGCGGGCTGACGCACACCCGAACCCATCACGAAACGCAAAGGGCGGACAGAGCTGATGCTCTGTCCGCCCCGTTTTCGCTTGAGGCTTACAGATCGACCGCTGACTTCTGAAGGCTGAAGTGCGGACCGAGGATCTTGTCGGTGCCGTGCTCGACCAGGCCCACCGCGTAAGCCGGCCAGAAGACCGCGGTCGGCGGCGCGCCAGGGACACAGGCTCCACCCGAGTTGCCGGGGTTGTTGAACCAGAGGAACCCGTCGACGTACTTGTAGCCCGTGTCAACGGTGTCAGGTCCGGTGCCACGGCCGGGCGGGTTGCAAAGGACCTCGTTGCCCTGCGTGACCGGATGCGGCGGCTTCAGCGGGCCGCGGCCGTCGTCGTCGCTCTGGACCACGAAGTGAGCGCCACCGTCCAGCTTGGCGATCTCCTGGCCGTAGTGGACGTCCGTCGTCAGCCAGTCGTAGTGAGTTGAGTTGACGAAGAAGCCGGCAGCCTGGCTGATGTCCGCCTCCTGGAGGTACTTGGCGGTGAGCTTGACACCAGGCCCGCCGTCCGGGGCACCCGCGTCGAGGTAGACGAGCACATGCGGATCCTGGGCCAGGGCGCTGACCGCATACGCAAGCTCATCCTTCAGGCGCACCTGGAGCTCTGCATGGCTCAGGCAGCTGGTGGTGATCAGCGAGTCTTCCTCGAGGTAGAGCACGACGCGGAAGTTGCCGATGCCCTTCGCCAGCTGCGTGATCCAGTTCTGGTAGGAGGACTCGATCTTCGAAGGGCTCTCGCACTTGCCGTGGACCAGCGAATAGGTGCTGAGCGGCACCGTGGTATTCGGCTGCTGCTGCTCGGCATTGGCGAGATAGAGCTCGACCGTGCCCGCGAGCGTCGAAGCCGGCTGATTCCAATACCAGAAGCGATACGTACCGACGCCCGGCGTGAAGGCGAGCTTGTGCAGCGCGGCTGCCCACTTGGGGTTGCTGTGGGCTACGGCAGCAGCGGCCGCGCCGGCAGGCGAGCTCGAGCCGAACGTGTACCACTGGACGTTCTGAAGCTGATCGCCGTCTGTCGGCGCCGCATAACCGAGCACGTTGGTTGGGTCGCGCACCTGCAGCGCATCGTCCTGGAGGAGCGAAATCGTCGCTTCCTTCGGGTCGCTGGCCTTGACCGGATTGCCACCAAACAGGTAGACCCGCGCGAAGCGCGTCGGACCGTTGATCCCCTGATCGTGGATCGTTACATCGAAGGTAAAGGTGCTCTGCCCAGGCGCGAAGGTGGCGGTTGAGTTCGGGATCGAGGTGAAGGTCGTGCCCGACTCAGCGCCGACGTTGGTGACGCCGTAGCCGACGGTCTGCGTGCCGCTGGTGTCGGTCCGTTCGATCGTGATCGCGAGCTGACCAGCATCCTCACTGACGCTGTAGCTGGACTGAGACAGATAAACGCCTCCGGCTCCGGCTGAAGCGCCGGAGTCGTGGGAAACGGGGGCCGCAGCCAGGGCCTGCGGCGCCAGCGCCAAAGAGGCGAAAACGCTTGCGGCCGCTGCGATTCGGGTAATCGTTCGTGTCTTCACAGGACGGTTATCGGCCTGCGCAGCTGGCCGCTTTACGGAGTGTCTCAAACAATGGACGCGTATACGGTCACGACGCCAGACATACCCAAAGCGGTAGCGGTGTTCTGGTCCAGGTCGTACTCCCGGCCGTAGACGTAGGGCCCCCGGTCATCGACGGTGGCGACGACCGTACGCCCGCCGTAGCTGAGCGTGACCTTGGTGCCGCAGGGCAGCGTTTTGTTGGCGACGCCGTACTCGGCGTGGAAGCCGCAGGCCGTGTTGCCCTCGTCGTAGTACCACGACGCGATGGTCGGGGTGAGGTGCACGACAGCTGCCGTATGTGCGTGCTTGGGCCGCGCGTGGTGCTTGCGCGCTGCATGGTTTGGCTTTGGCACACGGAAGAAGACTCCGTTTGTCCGCGTGTGCTGATCGCGACGCCGGTGAGAGTGGTGCGGATGGCGATGCACCGTGAGCGTGTGGCCGGTGTCCGCCGAGAGCTGTGCCTCGGCAGAGCCGCCACCGAAGAGAAGCATGATGGCGGGTAACAGCAGGAGCAACGTGCCCGTGACGACGGTCGCCGCACCGGGCACGCGGATTTTTCGTTTGGCACTCATCTCTGAGGGCCTCCTTTTCGATTCCTCGACCAGGCGCCTACGGGGTTAGCTGACGGGCTCGCGGCGTTCCTGCACATGCCCCCCTGGCGTGTGCACGCTTTCCGCTACGTCTGGCGGCGGCGCTGTTGCGCCGGCCAATCGATTCGCCCCAGCCGGCACGGCATCATTGCCTCCGGCACTGGTTCCCCCGTTCGCCGCGCTCCGGGCGGCGGCGATTCGGCAGGTCGTTTACTACTCGCCGGTTAGGGTGTCAGGTCGCGAGCACTTCGTCTGTGACGCGGCACACAGTCATTTTCCAGGCAAATTGCCGGACTGCCAGGCAAATTGCGGGCGGCCGGGCAGCTCACGCACTGCCGGGCAGATCACGGACCGCCATGGTCATCCGCGTGAGCACGCACAGGCGTCCGTGATCGTCCGTCAACTCGACTTCCCAGACCCAGGTGGTCCTGCCCGCGTGTTTGCGGACCGCGCGAGCATGGATCGTGCCCTCGGTGATCGGGCGCAGAAAGCTCGTCTGACTGGAGATGCCGCTGGCGACCTTGCCGTCGGGCACCACGGCCACGGCCGTGCAGATCGACGCGATGCTCTCGGAGATGGCCGCATATACCCCGCCATGGACCAGGCCGAAGGGCTGCAGGTGCTCAGGCCCGACCTTCACCTGGGCCCGCCCCACTTCGGCCGTCACCTCCAGCAGCTCAAGCCCGTAGAGCGCGTCGAACCCGACCGGCTCCAGGCTTTCTAGGAACTCCGACACGGCGCGGCACTCTAGCGGTCGCGGCCCCGGTGCCAGCCGGAGCCTGCACTACGCTTCGCCTCTCGATGGGCTTGTTTGAAGACCTTCCGCCCGACCAGCGCGCCGTCCTCCAGATGGTTCTGCAGCGGGGCCGCAGCTACGACGAGATCGCGAGTCTGCTCTCGATCGATCGCAGCGCCGTGCGCCAGCGCGCGCTCGACGGCTTCCTGTACCTGACCCCGGATACCGTGCTGCCAGGGCCTGAGCAGGCGCTGGTCACCGATTATCTCCTGCGCCAGTTGCCCGATCAGGTGGCGGACCAGGTGTATGCCTACCTCGAAGCCGCCGAGGCCGACCGTGAATGGGCGATCGAGATCGCCCTGCAGCTCGCACCGCTCGCCGGCCGCCCGCTCCCGGAGATCCCCGACGGATACCTGGCGGAGCCTTCTGAGGCCGAGGCCGAGGCCGAGGCCGCGGCACCTGTCCAGGGCGCCGCCGAGTACCACGAACCCGAAGCAGAGCTGAGCGGCCGGGCGCCGGACACCGCGGATGACGAATACAGCTGGGAGTCCCCGGCGTCGGCGATCTCGGCATCAGAACCCGCCGCCCCAGAGCGCTCGAGCGAGCCCGCCGCCGCAGAGCCGCCGTCCGCGGCTGACGGCGGCCAGCGGCTTGAGCCAAAACCCCGCCGCGCGCGGCGGATCCCACTGGCGGCTTACGCCGGAGCGCTGCTCGTGATCATCGTCATCGGCATCATCGTGGCGGTGAGCGGGGGCAGCTCCCCGAGCCCGGCGCTGACGTCGACGACCAAGACCCACTCCACCACTGACACGTCCCCGGCGACGACGGCCACCCAGACGACCACCACCACGCCGCCACCTCAGCTCCTCACCGCCCTCAACCTGACCTCGCCGACCGGCGCCACCCAAACCGTCGGAGTCGCGCAGGTGATCCGTGAGGACGGCGTCGTCGGGGTCGTGATCAGCGCACAGGGCGTTCCGGCCAACGCCGCTCACAACGCCTACGGGGTCTGGCTGTACAACTCGCCCACCAGTAACGAGTTCGTCGGCTTCGTTCCGAACCTGGTGGGAAAGAACGGCAAACTCGCGACTGAGGGGCAGCTACCGTCGAACGCTGCCGACTACAGCCACATCCTCGTGACGCTGGAGACGCAGTCGCATCCGAAGACTCCGGGCGAGGTCGTGCTCTCCGGACCATTCCGGGAGCACTCCTAGCGCTTCTGTTAGGTCGCGCGCCGCATGCGCGCGACCTGGAGACCTAGAAGAGCCCGGCGAGTCCCGTGAGTGCACCCTCGACGCGCTTGCGCGCTGGACGCCGCTGAAGCAGCGCCCCGGGGCGGAACGAGCCACGCAGCTGCTGAAGCTCGACGATCCTGACGATCGTGCCGTCGCCATCGGGCTCGAGCTCGATCGTCGTGGTCCAGGCTTCGAGCAGGCGTTCGAACGGCGTTCCGGGAAGTTCCTGCGTCCAGCCGCGCCGTTCCAGCTCGACCGATTCACTGACCCGCTGGTCGAGGCGGACCGGCTTGCCGCGTTTGGTTGGCATCACCAGCGTGAAGCGCTCCCGGTCCACCCGCTCCACACGCGTGACGCCGGGCCACCATCGCGGCAGCTGGTGCGGGTCGGCGACCACACGCCAAACCGCGTCCGGCGGCGCGCCGATCCGGCGGCTGCGGACTGTCCTTGCCATCAGGTCTGACCTTAGGGCCCGTAGATTTCCCTACGGACCCTCAGTCGAGCTCGATGAGCGCGTGCACCAGGTGCGGCTCCAGGCGCTCGCGGCCACCGAGGCTTTGCAGCTCGCCGAGAAACGCGCAGGCGACGATCTCGCCACCGAGACGCTGCACCAGGTCAGCCAGCGCGCGGGCCGTGCCGCCCGTCGCCAGAAGGTCGTCGTGAATTAGCACGCGGGCGCCGTTGGCGAAGGCATCAGCGTGCATCTCAAGCGCGTCGATCCCGTATTCGAGCGCGTAGTCAGCGCGCACAGTCTCAAGCGGAAGCTTGCCGCGCTTGCGCGCAGGCACAAACCCGGCGTGGAGGCTGTTCGCCAGGGCGCCGCCGAGGATGAAGCCGCGAGCCTCCGCGGCCAGGACGTAATCGATGTCCATATCCCGCGCAAAGCGGGTCAATCTCGCGACCGCCGCGCCCAGTGCGACCGGGTCCAGCAGCAGCGGTGTGATGTCCTTGAAGACGATCCCCGGCTCCGGAAAGTCGGGAATGTCACGGACAAACGACCGTAGGTTGACGCCGTCCTCTGGGGTCATCGCCTACGGAGCGATCTTCCGCAGGTCGCGGATCAGCAGCAGGTGCTTGAGGTGCGTGGTCACCGACGCCAGGTTCTCCAGCGCCTCGACCGCCTCCTTGCGCCTGTCCGGATTCCGGGAGCGCAGCGCCGGCGCGAGGATGCTCTGCAGGAGCTGCGACTCACGATCTGCCGAGGTCCGGAACACGCGCAGGTTGCGCCCGCCGACTCCATAGCGAGCAAGCTCGGAGGTGGCGCGCACGATCTCACGCTCGGTCTCATCGAAGTAGCGCGTGCCGGCCCGCATCTCACCCTTGATGACCCCGAATTCGACCAGCTCACCGACGAGTTTCTGATCGGCGCCGGTCTCCTCGACCACATCCTCGAGCGAGTACAGTGCCCCCGGCTCGCGGCTCGCTACCGAGGCACGGCGCACGCTGCGTGTATCGCCGACCGTGCTGACCTCACGCTCATTGCGTCCGCCCGCGAGCTCCTGTCGAATAACCCGAAGCGGCAGGAACTCATCGCGCTGCAGGCGCAGGATCGTGCGCAACCGCTGCACGTCATCCTGGGTGTAGAGCCGGTAACCACCCTGCGTGCGTCGCGGCGTCAGCAGCTTCTGATCCTCGAGGTAGCGGATCTTTGAGATCGAGATGTCCGGGAACTCGAGCTCGAGCGCCTTGCAGACAGCGCCGATCGTCACGGATTTTTGGCGGGGACGGCCGTTCTCCACGACGGCCGGATCAGGAAGTTCGTCGACAGATGGATCGTGGTGTTCGGTTGTTGCCATCAGCGCCCCAAGAAAGCGAGTTTGTACTTACCGATCTGCAGTTCGTCACCGTCGCTCAACCGCTGCGATTCGATCCGGTGACGGTTCACATACGTGCCGTTCAGCGATCCGCAGTCGTCAAGAAAGAAGTCGCTCCCGCGACGGACAATCACGGCGTGATCGCGGGAGACGGTCACGTCGTCCAGGAATACGTCACTGTCGGGGCGGCGACCCACGGTCAAGCGCGCCCGGTCGAGCACGAAGCTCTCGCCACCGCGGCCGCCGCCGGCGCGGATGACAAGCATCGCGCCGCGCGCCGCACTGGCGTCGATCGGGGCTTCCTCAAGGTCGCCGGCCTCTGTGATGCGGTAGGCAGCGGTGGTCACACCGCTGGAGTCAGATGCTGCCATGAATGCGCCGCAGCGCTGGCAGTAATTGGCCCCGTCCGCGTTCGCGAAGCCGCACTCAGGGCAGTGCTGAGCCACGGTCGGCGGCTCTTAGACCAGGTGCTCGGGGTGCTCGCCGCTCTCGTCCGCCGGCGGATAATTGCCGGTCAGGATGTCAGTGAGCCGCTGTACGTCAGCACCTGTGATTACCAGTTCGCCGCTTTCGTCCTTGTGACGGAGTCGATTGACGAGCTCCGCACGGAGGATGTCGATCTTGCCGTGCAGGATGCGACGCTTGTAGGAGACCTCAATCTCCTCGTCAGTCATCTCTTTGATCAGATCCTTCAGCTCCTGATCGGTCAGTGAGCCAAGGTCAGGAAAGGTTTCCATGAGAGCTGTGTCCTCCGTCGGACCGCGTGCGGACCGTCTGTTTTGGATCGCCGAGTATAGACCCAGAGGGCCGAGGGTCAAGCTTAGCTTGAGAGTTTACGGAGTTCGCGCAAACCGCGTTGCATGTATTGGACCGATGCCGAGAGCGCGAGTGCCATTCCGACGTACAGCATGATCAGCGCCAGCCAGTGAACCCCGAGCATCGCGAAGAACGGTGCGGCCATCGTCGGAGCCACCCCGAGACGGCCCAGCCAGCTGATCTTGATCTCGATTCCGCGTCTCAGCGCCATGCGACTGATGAACAGCATCCAGATCTCACGGACGATCATCACGGCCAGGGCCCACCGCGGTAGCAATGAGAAATGCCAGGCCACGACCATCCCCGAGACCACCAGCATGCGGTCGATGATCGGGTCGAGCAGCGTGCCGAGACGGCTGAACTGTCCGGTCAGGCGCGCCGTGAAGCCGTCCAGGTAGTCGGCCCAGCCGATCACCGCGAAGAGCGCAGCAGCGGCGGCGCTATGACCGTTGCCGCTGGACCATGCCACGGCGACGAACACCGGGATCAGCGCCAGCCGCACGAGCCCGATCGCGTTCGGGATCGTGAACGGATTCAGGGGCTGCCCGGCCAGCGTCGGTTTCGGCGCCGGGCCGGAACGATCTATTCCCAGGAGCCGCCTCTTCGTGCGCGCTCTCAATGTTGATGGCCGCTGCACGTTCGCTTGTCGGAGGGGTTCAGGGAAGCCGTTGCCAGAGGTCCGCGATCGCGGCGGCGGCTCCGTCAAGTCCCACTGAAGCACTCTCCTGCCCACGGCGCAGCTGGATCTCAATTTCTCCGGCGGCGAGCGTCCTCCTGCCGACCGTTGCCCGCAGCGGCACGCCCAGCAGTTCGGCATCCGCGAACTTCTCGCCGGGGCCGGCGTCGCGATCGTCGTACAGGATCTGAAGGCCGGTCGCGCGGAGCTCGTCATAGAGACGATCTGAGAGCTCGCGCTCTTCGCTACCAGGCTTGCCGAGTGTCACCAGGTGCACGTCAAACGGCGCGATCGCGCGGGGCCAGGAGATCCCGTGCTCGTCGGAGAACTGCTCCACTGCGGCCGCGGCGATGCGCGCCGGGCCGATGCCATAACAACCCATCCAGATCAGCTGCGTGACCCCGTTCTGATCGAGGTAGGTCGCGCCCATAGGCTCGGAGTAGTACGTCCCGAGCTTGAAGATGTTGCCGACCTCAATCGCGGTCTCCATCCGGATCGGCTGGCCGTCGCGGGTGTCGCCGGGCACGACGGTGCGCACATCCGCGACCTCATAGTCGAAGTCGCGTCCTGGCACGACGCCGCGCAGGTGCAGGTCAGGGCGGTTGGCGCCGACGACGTACGCGCCGCCGTCGATCTGGACGCCGGCGTCCAGCAGCACGCGTGCCTGTGCCCCGACCGGGCCGATCGAACCGGGCGGTCCGAGCCGTGCCTCGATCTCATCAGCGCGGGCCTGCCTGAACGCCGAGCCCAGCGCAATCCGCAGCTTGACGTCGTTGACCTGGTGGTCACCGCGGACGACAACAAGGATGAAATCGTCTTCGCCGACGATGACCGGATAGGCCTTTAGAAGCGCGCCGGCTGGGAGCTCAAGCGCCGCCGCGACCTGGTCGATCGTGGTCAGCCCGGGAGTCGAGACCTCCTCCGGTGCCGTCAGCGCAGCCGGGAGCTGCACGGGCTGCGGATCGGCGGAGGCAACCTCGACGTTGGCGTGATAGCCCGGAGCGACGACCACGTCGTTCTCCCCCGCCGCGCAAGGTGCCATGTACTCGTCAGATCCGTAGCCGCCCATCGAGCCCACGTCGGCTTCGGCGCGGTACCAGTCGATCCCGCAGCGGTCGAAGATGCGGTCGTACGCGAGCGCCAGCCTGTCGTAGGAAACGCTCAGGCCTTCCGGGTCACGGTCGAAGCTGTAGGCATCCTTCATCACGAACTCGCGGGTGCGCAGGACACCGGCGCGCGGGCGCGGCTCGTCGCGTTCCTTGACCTGGAAGTGGTAGAGGATCTGCGGCAGATCCCGGTAGGACCGCACCAGCGAAGCGATATGGGTCGTGACGACCTCTTCACCCGAAAGTCCAAGTACGAACTCGGCGTCGCGGCGGTCCCTGAGCTTGAAGAGCTCGTCGATCTTGTAACGACCGGAGCGCTTCCAGAGATCTGACGGCTGCATCACCGGCATCAGCGTCTCCTGG